>PJUA01000230.1_pt1 | contig 43635 bp, 36 predicted proteins | sample 1512151 | NCBI WGS metagenome assembly PJUA01 (sample SAMN08177678, study PRJNA422409) | Soil metagenome, whole genome shotgun sequencing project. | isolation source: Soil enriched on filter paper: beechwood xylan treatment | place: USA: Madison | collected 2015-01-15
ATTTCGCCAATGCCCGCGAAGTCGCCGGCTGGATCACCCCGGTGCCGGGTGGCGTGGGTCCGATGACCATCACCATGTTGCTGGTCAACACCATCGAAGCCGCAGAACGTACCTAAAACCGCATCACCTCCCGAGGGCGCCACGCCGGCGGGAGGCTTCAGAGAAACGAGAATCCATGACCACCACCGACATCGCCGCCAATCCTCTGCTCGACTTCTCGGGCTATGCCCAGTTCGACGCCATCGCCGCCGAGCACGTCACCCCGGCCCTGGACAAGCTGCTGGCCGATGCCAGCCGCCTGGTCACCGAACTGGAAGCGCCGATGGCGGAAGTCACCTGGGACAACTTCGTCGAACCGCTGGAGTCGGCCACCGAAAAACTGGGCCGCGCCTGGAGCGTGGTCGGCCACCTGAATTCGGTCATGGATACTCCGGCCCTGCGCGCCACCTACAACGAGAACCAGCCGCGCCTGGTGGAATTCTGGACCTCGCTGGGCCAGAACCTGGCGCTGTTCGAGAAGTACAAGGCGCTGCAGACCAGCCCGGCCTTCGCCTCCCTGTCGGCCGCACGCCGCAAGGTGGTGGACAATGCGGTGCGCGATTTCCGCCTGTCCGGCGCCGAACTGCCGGAAGAGAAGAAGGAACGCTTCGCCGAGATCCAGGAAAAGCAGGCCATGCTGACCACCCGTTTCTCGGAAAACGTGCTGGACGCCACCAATGACTTCGGCCTCTTCGTCGAGGACGAAGCCGAACTCTCCGGCCTGCCGGCCGACGTCAAGCAGGCCGCCCGCGCCGCTGCCGAGAAGGATGGCAAGCCCGGCTACAAGTTCACGCTGCACTTCCCGTCCTATTTCCCGGTGCTGCAATACGCCGACAACCGCGCCCTGCGCGAGAAGATCTACCGCGCCAACGCCACCAAGGCCTCCGAGCTGGGCGCCAAGCCGGAATGGGACAACAGCGGCAACATTGACCAGATCCTGCAGCTGCGCAAGGAAGAAGCGCAATTGCTGGGTTACGCCAACTTCGCCGAGGTGTCGCTGGTGGCCAAGATGGCCAAGTCGCCCTCGGAAGTGATCGCCTTCCTGGAAGACCTGGGCCAGCGCGCCCGCCCCTTCGGCCAGAAGGATTACGAAGAACTGAAGACCTTCGCCCGCGAAAAACTGGGCCTGGAAGAGCTGAAGGCCTGGGACAGCACCTATGCCTCGGAAAAGCTGCGCGAACAGCGCTACGCTTTCTCGGAGCAGGAAGTGAAGCAATATTTCCCCGAGCCCAAGGTGGTGGGCGGCCTGTTCCAGGTCGCACAGCAACTGTTCGGCGTGCAGATCAAGCCCGATACGGCCCCGGTCTGGCACAAGGACGTGAAGTTCTTCCGCATCGAACGCGACGGCCAGCTGGTCGGCCAGTTCTATCTCGACCTGTATGCCCGCTCCGGCAAGCGTGGCGGCGCCTGGATGGATGACGCCCGCGCCCGCCGCCTCACCGCGCAAGGCGTGCAGACCCCGATCGCCTATCTGGTCTGCAACTTCACCGAACCGGCGGTGGTCGATGGCGTGGCCAAGCCGGCCCTGTTCACCCATGACGAAGTGATCACCCTGTTCCACGAGTTCGGCCACGGCCTGCATCACATGCTCACGCAAGTCGATGAAGTGGGTGTCTCCGGCATCTCCGGCGTGGAATGGGACGCGGTGGAACTGCCCTCGCAGTTCATGGAAAACTTCTGCTGGGAATGGGACGTGCTGCAGCAGCTGACATCCCACGCCGAGACCGGCGAACCGCTGCCCCGTGCGCTGTACGACAAGATGATCGCCGCCAAGAACTTCCAGTCCGGCCTGCAGATGCTGCGCCAGGTGGAGTTCTCGCTGTTCGACATGCTGATCCACCATGAATATGAAGTCGGTGGCAGCCAGACTGTGCAGCAACTGCTCGACAGCGTGCGCGACCGCATCGCCGTGATCCGCCCGCCCGAGTTCAACCGCTTCCAGCATTCGTTCTCGCACATCTTTGCGGGCGGCTATGCAGCCGGTTACTACAGCTACAAGTGGGCCGAGGTGCTGTCTGCCGACGCCTACAGCGCCTTTGAAGAAGCTGCGGTGACCGGTGGCAACGTGATCTCGCTGGAAACCGGACGTCGCTTCCAGCAGGAAATCCTGGCCGTCGGCGGCTCCCGCCCGGCCATCGAGTCCTTCAAGGCCTTCCGTGGCCGCGAGCCCAGCATCGATGCCTTGCTGCGGCATAGTGGCATGGCGGCCTGAGTCGCTGACGAACGGCTTCGCAAGACGGCCAGCACGGCCCGCCCCGGTGGCGGGCCGTTTTTCTTTGGCCTGGCCGCCGCCGTGGATGGCATGCTGCAGCGCGAGCCACTATACTGGCGGGATGACCCGAATCGATTTCCACAGCAACGTCCCGCAAAAGATCGCCTACGTCTGCCGACTGGTGCGCAAAGCGCGTGCGTCCGGCGCCATGCTGGTGCTGCGCAGTCCCGACCGCGCCGAACTGCAGCAACTGGACCAGGCGCTCTGGAGCTTTTCCGAGCAGGATTTCCTGCCGCACGTGATGGCCGGTGATCCGCTGGCGGCGCAGACGCCCATCATCCTCACCGGCGACGATGCCGCCGAATTGCCGCATCACCAGATACTGATCAATCTCGGCACCGATACGCCGGCCCATTTCGCCCGTTTCGAACGCCTGCTGGAAATCATTTCCGCCGACGACGTCGACAAGGCCGCCGGCCGCGACCGCTACCGTTTCTACAAGGAACGCGGCTATCCGCTGTCGCACCATGTGGCGGCCTGAGCCCCACGCTCCAGACATGAACCACGACGACAACAGCATTCCCCTCCTGACCGAGGTCATCCCGCTGGCACCGGCTGCCCCGGCGGCGCTGGATTACGCCGCACCGATGCAACCGGGCGCCTTTCACACCCAACCTGCGGCCACCCACTATCAGGCGCCCGCGGCTGCAACGCCCATGATGTCGCCCATGGCCCCGCCCTCCCCGCCGCCCCCGGTCACGCCGGCGGCCGAGCAGTACCGCCAGTGGGAACAGGAAATTCGCGAAAACGCCCTGCAAAGCCTGCTGGAGCGCGTCGATACCGTGCTGCACCAGCATCTGCAGGACCAGATGGCGCTGGCGCTGGACCATCTTTCCGATATCGTGATGCAGCGCGTCAGGGAAGGCCTGCGCGACGCCCTGGCAGAAACGGTGGAGCGCGCCGTAGCCGAAGAGATGGCGCGCTTCTCGTCTTCAAAAAAGTAAATCCTGATGGATTTTTCTTTTCATTTTGAATAAACCATCTGCATTCGGCTTTTGATTCACAAAAATTCTGCCCAGTATTGATTACATCGGCAATCACGCTTTTCTTACAATGCTTGCATTGTTCGCATCGTCCAATGGCGGTGTGAAGTCCGAAAAACACCAGCAAGTTCATGCAAAACCGGGAGAGTGGGATGAAAGTGATCGTATTGGGCGCAGGCATTATCGGAACCGCTTCCGCCTGGTTCCTGAAGAAGCAGGGCTACGACGTCACCGTCATCGAACGCCAGCCCGGCGCGGCGCAGGAAACCAGCTTTGCCAACGGTTGCCAGATTTCGGTATCGCACGCCGAACCCTGGGCCAACCCGGCCGCACCGATGAAGGTGCTCAAGTGGCTGGGCAAGGAAGACGCCCCCCTGCTCTATCGCTTCCGCCCCGAATGGCTGCAATGGAAATGGGCCGTGGCGTTCCTGCGCGAATGCACCGCCGCCCGTACCGACGAGAACATCCGCAACATCGTCGCCCTGTGCGAGTACAGCCGCCAGACCCTGCAGGCGGTGCGCGCCGAAACCGGTATCCAGTACGATCACCTGACCCGCGGCATCCTTCACTTCTACACTGAAGAAAAGGAATTCCAGGACTCCCTGCCGGCCGCCAAGCTGATGCGCGACCTGGGCTGCCCGCGCGAGTCCATCGGGGCCGACGAAGTGATCCGCATCGAGCCGGCACTGGCCTCGATCCGCAACAAGATCGTCGGCGGCGACTTCACCGCCACCGATGAATCGGGCGACGTCTTCAAGCTCACCACGGGCCTGGCCAAGAAGAGCGAGGAAGCCGGCGTAGAGTTCCGCTATTCCACCACCATCACCCGCCTCATCACCGAAGGGGCCGGCGCCGCCGCCCGCGTAACCGGCGTGGAGATCATCAACCCGGATGGCCGCCATGAAGTCCTGACGGCCGATACCTTCGTGGTCGCCATGGGCAGCTTCTCGCAGCAACTGGTCAAGCCGCTGGGCATCGACCTGCTGCTCTACCCAGGCAAGGGCTATTCGGCCACCTACAAGGTCATCAACCCGGATGCCGCGCCCAGCGTCTCGCTCACCGACGACGGCTACAAGCTGGTGGTTTCGCGTCTGGGCGACCGCCTGCGCGTGGCCGGGACCTGCGAACTCAACGGCTATGGCCGCGAGCTCAACACCACCCGCTGCGAGGCCATCACCCGCCGCACCCGTGAACTGTTCCCCGATGGCTGCGACTACGAGAACCCGACCTACTGGACCGGCCTGCGTCCGCTAACCCCGTCCAACGTGCCTTACGTGGGCAAGACCAGGTTCGCCAACCTGTACCTGAACACCGGTCACGGCACCCTGGGCTGGACCATGGGTTGCGGCTCCGGCCGCGCCATCGCCGAGATCGTCGCCGGCCGCGTGCCGGAGATCGATTTCGCCTTCACCGGCCTGCCGCGCTGGAACCGTGCACGCCAGGTGGTGACCCAGGCCGCCTGATCACAAAGCTTCACCTGCCCGCAAAAGGACCGGAATTTCCGGTCCTTTTTTCATGCGCATTTGATCTGGCGCATCGCCACCCCGGCATGAAGGAACATTCATATATAGCCGCGCGGGGCGCTTACAAATATGAACTTCCCCTTGGTGTAGAATCCCCGCTTGCTCTGCGTCGCTGCGGCTTGGCCGCAGTTTGTGCAGCCTCGGGGATTTCAGCTCATCAGCACGCATCTAGCGCCTTTCGGCTGCCTTTGCCGTTGATCCTTCCCGAATCGACCCCATCTGGACGAACATCCGTCACTGCATTTTCCTTCACTTGGAAAGGCAGGCAACATCAAAGGACCCTGCAATGAAGTGGGCAATAGTCTTCATCTATATTTTTTCCATCCTGTTCATTCACTTCCGTGGACGCGTGCGCCTGCCCTTCCTGCGCCAGTTCTTCGACCACTCGTCGATCATGTCGCCGATCAACCTCTTCATGTACGCCTTTTCGCGCGTGCCGGCGGTGCCGTACCCCGCGGTGAAGGAGTTCCAGGACCTGGCCCTCATCGACCAGAACTGGGAAGTGATCCGCGACGAGGCCGTGGCCCTGCGCGAAATGGCCAAGATCAAGGCCGCCGAAAAGAATGACGATGCCGGCTTCAACTCCTTCTTCAAGGCCGGCTGGAAGCGTTTCTACCTGAAGTGGTACAACGCCAGCCACCCGTCGGCCGAAAAGTTCTGCCCGAAGACGGTGGAAATCCTCAAGCGCATTCCCAGCGTGAAGGCTGCCATGTTTGCCGAACTGGCCCCGGGCGGCACGCTCAATCCGCACCGTGACCCGTTTGCCGGTTCGCTGCGCTATCACCTGGGCCTGGTCACGCCCAACGACGACCGCTGCTTCATCGAGGTCGACGGCCAGCGCTACAGCTGGCGCGACGGCCAGAGCGTGGTGTTCGACGAGACCTTCATCCACTGGGCACAGAACGGCTCCGAGACGAACCGTATCATCCTCTTCTGCGACGTCGAACGTCCGCTGCGCTATCGCTGGGCAGAAGCCATCAACGGCTTCCTCGGTCGCACCATGATGACCGCTGCGGCCTCTCCCAACGAAACCGGCGACCAGACCGGGCGCGTGAACAAGCTGTTCCGTTTCGTCTGGCTGGCCGGGCAATATCGCCGCCGCTTCAAGAACTGGAACAAGACCGTCTACAAGATCACCAAGTTCGGTCTCATCATCGCAGTGGCGCTGCTGATCATCTATGCCTGAGGCACAGAACGAGGGCAGGACAGGCCTGCCAATGCGCAAATGATATAAACGAAATCGCCGGCCATTTGACCGGCGATTTTCTTATCGTGGATTCGCAAAATGTCGGCTGCTATTGTCACGTAATGAGAGCTGGGCTTCCTACTGCCGAGCTTCGCACCATCCGCCGCGAGCCCGCGCCCCGTGGGGCTGTGCGGTGCGCCATGAAAGAACCCGCGGAGCAGAAAGTCAAAAGGTGCGCAAACTCATACGTAAGCAAAAATCAAATGCAGCACAAAATTTCCATACGGAAATGAAACAGGTTTTTTCGATGATGAATTGTAGAAACTGCTTCATCCGAGCGCACACCAGCGTGTAAAATCTTTCTGCTTCCGTGCTAGCTTCATGGCGTGATTCTTGCATCCTGGCTGGGCCGCATTCCTCGGGGAGAGGTGCTGCGACCGGCTGCTGCCAACACTCGCCTCGTACTCATTGATCGCATGTAAGCGTCCGCTGCCGACCTCGCGGACCAAGCGCAAGCCGAGTACCGACCATACATAGAACAATGGGCTCATGCAGGACATCGACGACGAGATGAAAAAACCGCTGCTCAAGCATCTGGTAGAGATCACGGCCCATCGGGAGCATTCCCGCCTGGCCATCTCGGTCATCTCCGCGCTGTACCAGCTCACCGGCGTGCAAAGCATCCGCATGCTGGAAATCTTCACCATGCGCGACGAGCACTACGTGCAAGAGAAGATGGTCATCCGCGACGGCATCGTCCATACCATCGCCGAGCATACCAACGACGATCCCAAGGAAGCCCTGTCCTCCTGTCCGGCCATGATGGCCTGCATCCGCAATCATCTGAACGAATACCAGGAAACCACGTCCGACGGCACGCATGTGCTGTGGCTGCCGGTGTGGCTGCACGGGAAGATGAACTCCTGCCTGGAACTGCGCAGCGAGCACGTGCTGGCACCGGCGACGATGGAAGTGATCCACGGTGTCTTCCACATCTACTGCAATTACCAGAGCCTGCTGGACTACAGCGAGCGCGATGCGCTCACGGGCCTGTTCAACCGCAAGACCTTCGACGAACAATTCACCCGCTACGCCTTCGCCATCGCCCCGCACGAGGCACACTCGATGGAAAAGGACGAGCGTCGCCACGACAGCAACGACGAACCCAAGGGCCATTGGCTGGCAGTGGTGGACATCGATCACTTCAAGCAGGTCAATGACCGCTACGGCCATCTCTACGGCGACGAAGTGCTGATCCTGGTGGCCAACATCCTGCGCGCCTCGTTCCGCGCGCACGACCGCATCTTCCGCTTCGGCGGCGAGGAATTCGTGATCCTGCTGCGCGCCACCACGCTCTCGGACGCCCGCAAGATCTTCGATCGCTTCCGCCAGAACGTGCAGGAATACGATTTCCCGCAGGTGGGCAAGGTCACCGTCAGCCTGGGCTTCGTCAACATCGCCCGCGAAACGCCGGTGGTGATCCTGGGTCATGCCGACCAGGCCCTGTATCACGCCAAGAAGAGTGGCCGCAACCGCATCTGCTATTACCAGGAACTGGTCAATTCGGGCGTGCTGCGTTCCGGCATCACCACCAACGATACGGTGGAATTCTTTTAGCTCCTCATCCGACAACACCCTTGTCACCCGGCCGCGCGAGCGGCTTTTTTTCGGCTTTCACCATCGTCGTAGGCCTGCTCCGGGCCGCCTGCCAGCTCATGCATGGCGTGCATCCGCTCATGTTTTAAAAGCATGAGACAGCACGGCAGCGCTTTCGTATGATCGCCAACGTTCGATGCTCACCGTACGAACTCATCCCGCGATCCGCTTGCAGACAAGCATCAGAAACGAAACAGGAGCGTGATCGCCCGTCGCTACCCCACGCGTACCAGGAGACCTATAAAAATGCAGCAGACACACTTCAAGAAAACCGGCGCCGTCCTGATCCTCTCGCTGGCCTGCGCCTTCGCGGCACAGGCCCAGGACAAGAAGCCCAACGTGGTCGTCATCGGCACCGGCGGCACCATTGCCGGCGCGGGCGCCTCCAGCGTCAACACCGCAGCCTACCAGTCGGCCGTGGTGCCGGTGGACAAGATCATTGCAGCCGTCCCGGAGATTTCCAAGATCGCCAATGTGCGCGGCGAGCAGATCTTCCAGATCGGCAGCGAGAGCTTCAATGACGAGCGCCTGATCAAGCTGGGCAAGCGCGTCTCCGAACTGCTGAAGCAGGGCGACGTGGATGGCATCGTCATCACCCACGGCACCGATACCATCGAAGAGACCGCCTACTTCCTGAACCTGGTCCTCAAGAGCGAAAAGCCGGTGGTGGTGGTCGGCTCCATGCGTCCGGGCACCGCGCTGGGTGCAGACGGTGCGCTGAACCTGTATGACGCCGTGCTGGTGGCCGGCAGCAAGGAAGCCGCCGGCAAGGGCACGCTGGTGGTGATGAACGATGAAATCCACTCCGGCCGCGACGTCACCAAGAGCAACACCTTCAAGGTCGAGACCTTCCGCTCGCCCTACGGCCCGCTGGGTTACGTGGTGGAAAACAAGCTGAGCTTCTACCGCCTGCCGGCCCGCCCGCACACCACGCAGACCGAGTTCGACATCGACCAGATCAGCAGCCTGCCGCGTGTGGACATCGTCTACAACTACGGCAACGTGAGCCGCACCGCCTATGACGCCTTCGTCGCCGCCGGCGCCAAGGCCATCATCCATGACGGCACCGGCAACGGCAGCGTGGCCGAACAGATCGTGCCCGTCTTGCAGGAAGTGCGCAGCAAGGGCGTGCAGGTGATCCGCGCCTCGCGCACCGGTAGCGGCGTGGTGATCCGCAACGGCGAGCAGCCCGACGACAAGTTCGACTGGGTAGTGACCGACGACCAGAACGCCCAGAAGGCGCGCATCCTGGCCGAACTGGCACTGACCAGGACCAACGATCCCAAGGAACTGCAGAAGATCATGTGGAAGTATTGATCTGACCTGATCTCAGAAAACGATATAAATCGTTTTCGCATTCATGATCTTCTGTTGCTTCTATTGTTGAAATTGCTCTCGGCCCCGCTTCGGCGGGGCTTTTTTGCCCAGTGAATGCGTCATTCGATGGCCGTTTACAGCTATCGCCAAGCTCACCTTCTCATTCGAATATCTGCTTCTTGGGCCGGGCCGGATCAGGCAGTCCGCACGGCAGGAATTGGCCCCGTCCCGGCGTTCCCAGGACCTCGCCATCGCGCCAGACGATCTCTCCGCGCGACAGCGTCAGCACCGGCCAGCCGGTCAGTTGCATGCCTTCATAGGGTGTGTAGTCGACATCGTGATGCAGCATGCTGTTGCTCACCCGTACCTCGCGATGCGGGTCCCAGACGGCAATGTCGGCATCGCTGCCAATGGCGATGGTGCCCTTGCGCGGATAGAGGCCATACATCTTGGCCGGATCGGTCGCGGTCAGCGCCACGAAGCGATTGAGATCGATGCGGCCCTTGCCCACACCTTCGGAAAAGAGGATGGGCATGCGCGTCTCCAGCCCCGGCGTGCCATTGGGGATGTAGCGGAACGGCACTTCCTGGCCACCCGGTTTCTTGCCCTGCGGGTCCTCGTAGCGGAAGGGGGCATGGTCCGATGAAAACACCGTGAACAGGCCGCTGGCCAGGCCATCCCAGACGTATTGCTGGTTGGCCTTGTCGCGCGGCGGCGGGCTGCAGACGCACTTGGCGCCATGGTAGCCGTCATCGAGGTGATCGGCCGTCAGCACCAGGTATTGCGGACAGGTCTCGGCATGGATGCGCAGGCCGTGGCCGTGGGCCCAGCGGATCTGTTCGATGGCTTCCCGCCCCGACACATGCACGATCAGGATGGGCACATCCACCAGCTCCGACAGGGCAATGGCACGATGCGTGGCTTCCCGCTCCACCATCATCGGGCGCGAATGAGCGTGATATCTGGGCGCCGTCAGCCCGGCGTCTTCCAGTTGCTCGGTCAGCCAGCCGATGCAATCGGCGTTCTCCGCATGCACCATGACCAGCGCCCCTTCCCTGCGCGCCAGCGCCAGCAGGTCGAGGATCTGACGATCATTGAGCTTGAGATCGTCATAAGTCATGTAGATCTTGAAGGAGGTATAGCCTTCGCGCACCAGTTGCGGCAGCTCGTGCTTGAGGACCTGTTCGCTGGGGTCGCTCACGATCATGTGGAAGGCGTAGTCGATCACCGCCTTGCCCTCGGCCCGACGATGGTAGTCCTCCACCGCTGCGCGCAGGGAGCCGCCCTTGGCCTGGGCGGCGAAAGGGATCACCGTCGTGGTGCCGCCGCAGGCGGCCGAGATCGTGCCACTACGGAAATCGTCGGCCATTTTCAGGCCATCTTCCATCGGCTGGTCCAGATGGCAATGCGCGTCCACGCCACCGGGCAGGACCAGCTTGCCGCTGGCATCGATCTCCTCGCGGCCGGGCGCCAGGCCACGCCCCAGCATGGCCACCTTGCCGTCCTTGATGCCGACGTCGCATTGCATGATGTCGGAGGCTGTCGCTACGGTGCCGTTGCGAATCACCAGGTCAAAGCTGTCCATCTGTTTTCCTTTCGATCAGGCAGGCGTCTGGCCTGCGGCCGTCTGCGCCGCCATGGTCGTGACGTCGCCAACGCCACGGCACGCGGCCGGGGCGTCTGGCAGGGAGAGAGGTTGAAAAATGCGAAGGGGTCTAGCGCACGTCGCGGAACAGGCTGCCCCAGCCACGGATGCGCGAGGGATCGGCACCCGCCTGTTGCAGCGACTTCCAGACCACGGTGGAGATGGTGTCGTAGATCGGGATGCCGACTTCGCGCTCCAGCTCTTCCACCAGCGGTGCGCCGCGCAGGTTGGTGCAGAAGATGGTGATGGCCTCCGGCTTGTCCCTGGCGACCTCGCGCACCATGGCACGCAGTTCCTCTGCCCCCACTTCGGAGAAGGAGAAATTGTCCTGCTTGCGCAGATGGCGTTCGGAGACGCATTCCAGCCCGGAGGCGGCATAGTTCTTGATGATGGCCGCCTGCACCTCGTCCAGGTAAGGGGTGACCAGACCGAAGCGCTTCACGCCGGTGATGTCGAAGATCTCGTTGAGCGCCAGTACCGAGGTACAAGCCGGGATGCCGGTCGCCTCGGTGATGCGGCGGCACAGGCGCTCGTCGGCATCGAAGCCCAGCCAGCCCGAGGATGTGCCATTCCAGGCGATGCTGCCGACCTTGGCATGCGAGAGCAGTTCGGCGGCACGCAGGATTTCGCTATCGTCGAACTGCGCCAATGCTTGGTTGGACAGCGCGATTTCGGTCACGCGAAAGCGTCCGAAGTGGGCACTGGCCTCGGGGATGTCGGCCAGCATGGCGGTGGTCACCGGCTCCAGCGTGGTGTTGGAAGACGGCGTGAGCATGCCGAGCAGGGTGCGTTGGGTCATCATGTTTCCTTTCAGGCTGCCAACAGGGCGGCATCCGCGTGGGCCAGCGCCGATTCTTCGCGGATCAGGCTCAGCACATGGCGTTTGTATTGGTTGAATTCGGGGGTGGTGGTATCGCGTGGACGCGGCAGGTCGATATCGATCAGCTCGCGCATGCGTCCTGGCCGATGCGTCATCACCGCCACCTTGGTGGCCAGGATCAGCGCCTCATCGACGCTGTGGGTAACGAAAACGATGGTGCCTTCATAACGCTGCCAGAGGGCCACCAGCTCTTCCTGCATCTCCATCTTGGTCTGCGCATCCAGTGCGGCGAAGGGCTCGTCCATCAGGATCACCGAGGGGTTCTGCAACAGCGCGCGGGCAATGCCGACCCGCTGCGCCATGCCACCCGAGAGTTCGCTGGGATAGTGGTTCTCGAAGCCCTTGAGCTTGACCGTCTCGATGAAGGGCTGGGCCGCCGCGCGCCGGGCAGCGGCGCTCTTGCCCTGCAGCTTGAGCGAGAAGGCCACGTTGTCCCAGACCGGCAGCCAGGGCATCAGGTTGGCCTGCTGGAACACCATGCCGCGATCGGCACCCGGCCCGGTGATGGCCTGACCGGCCACCTTCACGGCACCGCTGGTCGGAAATTCGAAGCCGGCGATCATGTTCAGCAGCGTCGACTTGCCGCAACCCGACGGGCCGAGCAGGCAGAGGAATTCCTTCTTCTCCAGCTGCAGGCTCACCCGGTCGATGGCCAGCATGTCGGTGCCGCGCTTGCGGTCCTTGAAGACCTTGACGATATCGTTCAATTCGATGAATGCCATGATGCGTTTTCCTTGATCGTTGATGCGCGCGGGCCGCGAGGCTGCCGGCCGCTCAGTTCACTCAGGCCTTGCCCTGCACGGTGGCCACATGCTGCCAGCGCAGCATGGAATGCATGATCTGCTTGAGGATCCAGTCCGCCAGAAAACCTAGCAGCCCGATGCTGATCATGGCCGCGATCACCAGGTCATAGCGCAGGAAGTAATACGAATCCCACAGCGCATACCCGAGCCCGCTCTTGACGGCCACCATCTCGGCGGTCACCGTCAGCATCCAGGCGCTCCCGATGCCGATCCGCAAACCCGCGAAGATGCTGGGCATGGCGGCCGGCAGGATGACGAAGCGCAGCAACTGGCTTTGCCGGGCACCGGCCATGGCAGCGGCCCGCAACAGGTTGCGGTCAGCGGTCTTCACGCCATGCACGGTGTTCATCAGGATCGGGAAGAAGGCGCCTAGGAACACCAGGAAGATGGCCGGCTTGTTGGCGATGCCGAACCAGATGATGGCCAGCGGAATCCAGGACACCGGCGGAATCGGGCGCAGCATCTGCACGGTGGGCTCGATGGTGCGCTCGACCCAGCGCCACCAGCCGATGGCCACCCCCAGCGCGATGCCGGAAACCGCCGCGATCAGGTAGCCGGCCGTCACCCGCAGGCAGCTGGCCATGGCGTCGTAGATCCACTTGCCGCTACTGTCCTGGGCGGCTTCGTTGATGCCGAAGATCCAGTCCATCCAGGTGGCGAACACCCTCGATGGGGCCGGCAGGAGCGATGCCGGGATCACGCCCGAGCGGGAGAAAGCCTCCCAGAACAGCACCAGCAACAGCGGCACCGCAAAGCGCCACTTGGCTTCCGACAGGGATTGCTTCCATCCACTCATGATGTTTCCTTTGGGGCTAGTGTCGTCGTGAATCAATAACCAAGCTCGGACTTGGGCTTGCCGGTCACGCTCATCAGGAAGCTGTAGTCCATGTTCTTTTCGGCCAGGCCCGAGACGTCGCTGGAAACGTACTTCAGATCCTTCATCATCCCGGCAATGGCCTTGGTCTGGGTGCGATACATGCGGTAGTCGGGATAGGCGTTGTTGAGCGCCTCGGTTGCAATCTTGGGGTCCAGGCCGGTGCCCTTGACGATGCTGTTGATCCAGCCCTGCTTGTCCTTCTGCAAGCCATCGACCAGCTTGACCACCGCGGCCACTGTTTCCTTGACCTCGGCCGGATGCTCCTTGATGACATCCGAACGGGTCACGATCAGGTTGGTCAGGCGACCTGCGGCCTGGTCATAGGGATAGGCAAAATGCTTGCCAACACCGGTCATGCGGATCTGCGAAGCGAAGGGTTCCACCGAGCAGATCAGTTCCACCTCGCCACGCGAGAGCGCTGCCGCGTGATCGGAAGGATTGGGGATATTGACGAACTGCACGTCCTTGGACGGATCGATGCCATGGCCGGCCAGTTCACCACGCATGTGCAGATCCTGGGCATTGCCGCGCGAGGCAGCGATACGGAAGGGCTTGCCTTCGGCCTTGTATTGCGCAATCAACTTCTTCAGACCCGCCCAGTCATCCGAGGCCAGCTTGCTATCCTTGCCAACCAGCATCTCGGAACCACCATTGACCTGGCCGGACACCGCCACCAGGTCGAAGCCCTTGTCCAGACCACTGACGTAGGCCAGGTAAGTCACCTGGGCAATGTCCACACTCTTGGAAACCAGGGCCGTCAGCGCATCGCTGCCGGCGGTGAAGTTGATGCCCTCGATCTCCACGTTCTGGGCCAGCGCCGGCACCATTGCCATGGACATGCAATGTGCGCACTTGGCATAGGCCAGCTTGATCTTGGGCTTGGCCTGGGCCATGGCCGAGCCGGTGCCCAGTGCGGTACAGGCCAGCAGGCTGGCCAGGGCGGCAGCCTTGAAGAACAGGCCGGAGGGGGACTTGCGGACTTGCTGTTGCATGGTTTTCTCCCAGGTGGACATTCGAGGACGACTATTTTGTGACAATCCTGTTTTGCATTGCCACCGTTTATGCAAAGCCTGTGCCAGCACCGGAATACCCTGTCGCAGCTACCGAGAAACAGTCCAAAACCCTTTATAGAACGGGAGTTACCGCTCATTTCCCATCCGTATTACCTGGCAGAAACCAGCGTGGACGCACCAAAGCAATTCAATGTGAGCATGCCAAAAGAGGGAAAACGCCCCGTCAAAGTGCAGCATTTTGAGCGCTGCTTTGTCCGATTATTTTTATACTTTTGTGACAATCAATTTCCACAATTTTCCGCTATCATGGCGGGCAACCTACGTCTTCGATCCGAAAACCCATGAGCCCGACCAGCACCAGCAGCCCCCGCAGGAAACAGAGCAAGCACGAGCACCCGGACAACAGCCCGCTGCCTGGCCAGGCGTTCAGCGTGCGGCCACTGGCCGGGGATGCCATCTATGAAAGGATAGTCGGGGCCATCATGGAGCATCGCCTCACGCCCGGCACCAAGCTGGTCGAGGAGAAGTTGGCGGGCATCTTCGGCGTGAACCGTACCCGCGTGCGGGAAGTGCTGGCGCGCCTGGCGCATGAGGGCCTGATCACGACCATCCCCAACCGCGGCGCCTTCGTGGCCAGCCCCACCCCGGAGGAAGCACGCAACATCTTCGCTGCGCGCCGCCTGTTGGAACCGGCCCTGCTGCGTCATCTGTGCGAGCACACGCGCCCCGAGCACATTGCCTTACTGCGGGCCCACGTGGCCGAGGAAGCCAAGGCCCGGGCGAGCAATGACCGGCGCGCCATCATCCGGCTCTCGGGAGAATTCCACATCCGCATCGCCGACATGGTGGACAACCCGGTGATGAGCAAGATGATGCGCGAACTGGCCTCCCTGACCTGTCTCATCATCGTGCTGTACGACTCCCCGACCGTGCCGGCCTGCACGCACGATGACCACGGCGACATCATCGACGCCATCGCAGCAGGCCGCGCCGAAGAGGCGGTGGCGACCATGCTGGCGCACCTGCACCATATCGAGAGCGTGCTGGATATGTCCACCCCGCTGGGCGAGGATGACGATCTGGAAGTGCTGCTGGGCGTAATGTAGAAGCGCCCCCCGCAGGCGCGATCTGACGACCGCCGTCAGGACAACACCGGCTCACTCACCTCCGCAATCAAGCGCACCGGAATCGACTTGGCCGCCGGCACCTTGCTGCCGCGCGCATGGTGGAACAGCGGAATGAGGCGGTTCAGTTCGGGGAAGTAACCCATCACGCAGCCGACGGGGATATCGAAAGGCTCCACCCGCAGGTGATCCACGCGACGCTCTACGCCGTCGTCAGAGACCGTCTCGGCCGTGACGAAATCACCCGGCACCAGGCCCTGGGCCTGCATGTCGCGCAGGTTCAGCAGCAGCACGCGGCGCGTCCCCCACACACCACGGAAGCGATCATCCAGCGAATAGACGGTGGTGTTGAACTGGCTGTCGCCACGGGTGGTCATCAGGCGCAGCACGCCAGGGGCATCGGCGGGCATGTCGGGATCGGGCTCGAAGCTGTCGAAGGTCTTGAAGTTGGCGCGGCCGTTGGGCGTCTTCCATTGCCGTTCACGCGCCGCCAGCGGGCGCGGGAAGCCGCCTGGGGTCCACATGCGACCGTTGAAGTCGCGGAAGATGTCGGGATAGGTGGCTTCGATGGCGTCGCGGATGCGGGCATAGTCGCCCACCCAGCCATCCCAGTCCACCTGCGGGTTGAAGGGCAATAGCCGCTTGGCCAGCTCGGCGATGATGGCCGGTTCCGAAAGCAGATGCGGCGAGGCCGGTTCGACGCGCCCGCGTGAACCGTGCATGCAGCCGGTGCTGTCTTCCACCGCCACGGCCTGCTCACCGCCGCGCTGGCGGTCGATCTCGATGCGGCCCAGGCAGGGTAGCAGGTAGGCGGTCTTGCCGTGGATCACGCAGGAGCGGTTGAAGTGCGTCACCACTTGTACGGTCAGGGGGAGGTTGCGCCAGGCCGGCTCCATGACGCCATGGTCGGGGATGGCGCGCACGAAATTACCACCCAGCATGAAGAAGGCCGACAGCTCGCCGTCACGGATCTTCTCGCAGGCTTCGACCGTGTTGAGCCCCTTCTCCATCGGTGGCTCGAAGTGATACAGCGCGCGCAATTTGTCATTGGGAACCATCTCCGGTTTTTCCGTGATGCCGACGGTGCGCTGCCCCTGCACGTTGGAATGGCCACGGATCGGGCAGATGCCGGCGCCGGGCTTGCCGATGTTGCCGCGCATGAGCAGGAGATTGGTCAGCATGTGGATGGTGCGCACCGCTTCCCGGTGCTGGGTCACGCCCATGCCATACATGAGCATGGCCCGCCCGGCGCCGGCATAGGTGTCGGCGGCCAGTTCCAGTTCGGCGCGCGACACGCCCGCATGCCGCTCGATCTCGCTCCAGGAGGCGGCATGTGCGGCGGCCGCGAATTCGTCGAAGCCACTGGTGTGCTCATCGATGAATGCCTGGTCCAGGAGGCGCGGCAAACCTTCGGCCTGGGCCCGGTCATCGCGCTCCAGGATGCGCTTGGCCATGCCCACCACGGCCGCCGTATCGCCACCTATGCGGATCTGCACGTATTGCGAACTGATCTCGGTATGCGCAGGCGTGATCATTTCCTTGGGCGATTGCGGATTGACGAAGCGCTCCAGACCGCGCTCGCGCAAGGGGTTGAAGGTGATCACGGGGACCCCGCGCTTGCGCACCTCTTCCAGCGGATGCAGCATGCGCGGCGCGTTGGTGCCGGTGTTGTGGCCGAAGAAGAGGATGCAGTCGGTGTGCTCGAAGTCTTCCAGCCTGACGGTGCCGACCGGCACGCCGATGGTCTGCGGCAAGGCCACGGAAGTGGATTCGTGGCACATGTTGGAGCTGTCGGGCAGGTTGTTGCAGCCATACATGCGGGCCATCAACTGGTACAGGTAGGAGGTCTCCAGCGACGCCCGGCCGGAGGCATAGAACACCACCTTCTTCGGATCCATCGCGCGCAGCCGGGCGGCGATGTCGTCGAATGCCTCTGACCAGGTGACGGGCAGATAGCGGTCGCTGGCCGGGTCGTATTTCATGGGCTCGGTGACGCGGCCGGTGGATTCGAGTTCGAGGTCGTTCCAGCTTTCCATCTCGCTCACCGTGTGGCTTGCGAAGAACGCCGGGGTGGCGCGCTTGCCGGTGATTTCCCAGGCGGTGGCCTTGGCGCCGTTCTCGCAGAACTCGAACAGGTGCGGGTCGGCCGGCTTGGCCCAGGAACAGCTGACGCAGGCGAAGCCGTCGGGCTTGTTCTGCTTCATCAGGATGCGGGTGCCGGTGGCGATCACATGTTCCTGCTGCAGGATGGCGCCCAGGGCCTTGACCGAGCCCCAACCACCGGCGGCATTGTTGTATTCATCGAATCTGGCGTCTTCGGGAATGTCCTTGGTTTTCATATCGCCTCTCTGAGCGTTGCGTGCGACAGCGGCCTTCGCACGGGTCTTGGCACGGGTCTGTTGCGTCAGGGTGTTACGTGGATAGCAGCAATGATGGAATTTGCCGGCCGGTTTGGCTGTAGGTGATGCACGGATTTACAGCGCACACGATTCCTACAGAAAAGCTCCGGTCCTGGCCGGGCCTAATGAAGTCCTACGACAAACACAGCCGCACGCCGACATCGGCCCTCCGCAGCGCCGCGCATACTCGGTATCGTTGCGGCCCCTCCCGGGCTGCCTGAATCCTCTGAATCCGGCCCGGTCATCATGAATCGCCCTGCCCTCGCTGATCTACCCGATTGCCCTTCCCTGCCGGCGCAACTGGAACAATTCATCGCACCCGCCCTGGCTGCTTGTGCGCACGAACAAGTGGCCGCGCTGGATGCGCGGCTGCTGCGCCAGCTGGTGACGGCGGGGCTGGATCGCCTCCCCCTGCCCGGCCACGGTGAAACGCTGGCGCGCTGGCAGGCATTGGCAGCGGTGGCCGCGCATGATCTGTCGCTGGCCAAGCTCTACGAGGCCCATACCGATGCGCTGGCCATCCTGGCTGAAGCCGGACACGCGCGCCCGGCTCGTTCCATCTGGGGCGTCTGGTGCGCCCAGGGCCGTCCCGGCAGCCTTGGCATGCGCACGCCGGCTGCGGAAGACCATGTCCTGCTGGAAGGAGAAAAGCCGTGGTGCTCCGGCGCCGCCTCGGTCACGCATGCGCTGCTGAGCCATCGCGACGAAGCCGGTCAGACCTGGCTGCTGGCGCTGGAACTGGGACAGCGCGGGGTCGAGATCCTCGAGGACGACTGGGCGGCCGTGGGCATGTCCGCCACGCGCACCGCGCGCCTGCGTCTGCACAATGCCAGCGCCCAACGGGTGGGCGGGCCCGGTTTCTATCTGGACCGCCCCGGCTTCTGGCAGGGTGGCATCGGCATTGCGGCCTGCTGGCATGGTGCGGCGGCGGCGTTGGTGGCGCTGCTGCGCGAGCAACTGGCGCAACGTGCCGACCCGCATGCCCTGGCACGCCTGGGCAGTGCCGAATGCGCGCTGTCCACCTCGGCAGCCACGCTGCGCGAAAGCGCGGCGCGCATCGATGCCTTCCCGGGCGAGAACGCCATGCGTCATGCCTTGCGGTCCCGCCTCATCGTCGAACGCGCCTGCACGCAGATCATCAGCGACCTGGGCGCTGCGCTGGGCCCCCATCCTTATTGTGGCCAGCGGCGCAGTGCGCGCCTGCTGGCCGACCTGCCTGTGTGGCTGCGCCAGAGCCATGCCGAACGCGACCTGGCCGCCCTGGCCACATCCTGCCTGCAAGAGGAGTCCGCCCCATGCTTATTGTGAATACCCCTGCGCCCGTAAGGCGCAGCGCCGCCGCACACCACGCACGCCATATCGATGTCGTCCACGGCACTGCCGAAGAGGTCTGGCAATCCTGCCAGCGTCTGCATGCGTTGCCCGAGATCGAACTGTGCAAGCTGGTGCCACCCCGCTCGCGGGCGGTGATCCTGGCGCCGCATCCGGATGATGAAACGCTGGGCTGCGGCGGTCTGATCGCGCAGCTGGCGGGCATGATGCGGGAAATCGCGGTGGTGGCCGTCAGCGATGGTGAGCGCAGCCATCCCGATTCGTCCCCCCTGGCGCAGCGGCTGCCGCTGCTGCGGCCGGCCGAGAGCATGGCCGCGCTGGAATGTCTGGGCGCGGGGCAGGCCCAGATCCTGCGCGCCCGCATCCCGGACGGCCAGATCCGCCAGCACCGGCTGGAATTGAAGGCCTGGCTGATCGCGCAGCTGCGCCACACGGATATCGTCTTTGCCCCGTGGCGCCTGGACGGCCATCCCGACCATGAGACGGTGGGCGAGATCGCCGCCGAGCTGGAACATGAACTGGGCTGCAAGCTGGTCGAAGTCCCGATCTGGGGCTGGCACTGGGCGCAGCCGCTGTCGGGCGACTTCCCCTGGGGCCGGGCGCACAAGCTGGGCTTCGATGCCGACACCGCCCTGCGCAAGCGCCGCGCCCTGCGTTGCTACCACAGCCAGATCGGTCGCGACGGCGAGCGCGATCCGGTGCTGCCGGCCGGCGTGCTGGCGCACTTCGTGCGGCCCTACGAGGTGTTCTTCCTATGAGGAGCGGCGACAGCGGACACTTCGACCAGTTGTATGCGGCCAGTGCCGATCCCTGGAACACCAAAACCAGCTGGTACGAGCAACGCAAGCGCGCCATCGTCGCAGCGATGCTGCCACGCCAGCACTGCACGGCCATCTTCGAGCCGGGTTGCGGCAGTGGCGAACTGACCTTGCAGCTGGCCGAACGTTGCGGGCATCTGGTGGCGTCCGATTTCTGCGAGGACGCGGTGCGCATCACCCGCGACAAGACGGCGCATCTACCGCATGTCCACGTGCGTCGGCAGGCCTTGCCCGAGCAATGGCCGGCACCGGCGCAGGACATGCCGGAGTTCGAGCTGATCCTGTTTTCCGAGCTCTGCTATTACTTCGATGCGCCGCAGATGGCCGAGATTTCCGCGCTCGCCGCAGGCAGCCTGGCACGCGGCGGCCATCTGCTGGCCTGCCACTGGAAGAAGGATTTCGATGACCGTCTGCTCGCCACCCGTCCCATGCACCAGTTGATCGACGCCCATGCGCGGCTCAAACGCCAGGCCTGCTATGAAGACGAGGACATCCTGGTTGACCTGTGGCGCAAGACCTGAATCCGGCCGACGCATTGATCTCATTGATCGGACGGTAAGAACAACGAGGAGAGGAGCACGTCATGATAGGCATCGTCATTCCCGCCCACGATGAAGAAGCCCTGCTGGAGCGCTGCCTGCAAGCGGTGCGCGAGGCCGCCGCGCATGACGATCTGCGGGGCGAGGAAGTGCGCATCGTGGTGGTGCTGGATGCCTGCAGCGATGGCTCCGAGAGCATTGCCCGCCGCCATCCGGTGAGCGTGCTGCCGATACAGGCGCGCAAGGTTGGCGTGGCACGCGCGCTGGGCGCCGATCAACTGCTGGCCCAGGGAGCACGCTGGCTGGCCTTTACCGATGCGGACACGCAAGTTGCCCCGGACTGGCTGGTGGCGCAGCTGGGGCTACAGGCCGATGCCGTCTGCGGCACCGTGATGCCCGATGACTGGCGCGGCCATCCGCCGGAGGTGCGGCACCGCTTCGCCCGTGACTACCTGGATCGCGATGATCATCGCCACATCCACGGTGCCAACTTCGGCGTCTGCGCGCGGGCCTATCGGCAGGCGGGCGGCTTCCCGCCCTTGTCCTGCCATGAAGATGTCGCGCTGGTCCAGGCACTGCAGGCCATGGGCGCCCATATCGCCTGGAGTGCCCGTCCCCGTGTAAGCACCAGCACCCGGCCGCAGAGCAAGGCCCGCGGCGGTTTCGGCGATACCCTGCGCCAGTGGGCCGTGGAGGAATGCCCGGCACTGGCGCTGTCTCCTCAGCGCGGCTTGTCGTTGCCGCGCACCACCTGCTGAGCCTGTTCCAGGCTCACATGATGATCTTCGATGGTACTGACCAGCTTTTGCCGGCGCGCACGTGAGCCGAAATTGTTGGCGTAGATCCAGGTGAACTCGGCGCCCAGCAGGAAGATCTGCGCCGAGTAGTAGATCCACAGCAGCAGCAGCGCAAATGAACCGGCCGCACCGAAGCCGGAGGTCATGCCGGTGCTGCCCAGGTACAGGCCGATCAGGTATTTGCCGATGATGAAGAGGACCGTGGTGGCGACCGCGCCGATCCAGACATCGCGCCAGGACAAGGTCACCCGCGGCATGAACTTGTAGATCATCGAAAAGAGCGTGGAGAACACCACGAAGGACAGCACGAAGTTGAGCAATTGCAGCATCAGTTGCCAGCCCTCGAACCAGCCGCCCCACCAGCGCCCCAGCGCCGCCAGCGCAGCGCTGACCACCAGCGAGATGATCAGCAGGAAGCCCAGCCCCAGGATCAGCCCGAACGACAGCAGACGGGTGCGGGCCAATTGCCATACCCCGCTCTTGCGCTTGACGGCCGGGATGCGCCAGATGCGGTCCAGCGCGCTCTGCAGTTCGGAAAACACCGCCGTGGCACCGATGACCAGAGTCACCACCGAAATGCCGGCAGCGATCATGCCCTCGCGGGGCTGGCTGACCGACTTGAGCAAGCCCTGGATGGCAAAGGCCCCTTCGGTGCCGACGATATCGCGGATCTGGTTGACGATCTCGCCTTGCGCCGCATCGTGACCGAACAGCATGCCGGCCACGGCGATGGCGATCACCAGCATGGGGGCAATGGAAAAGATGGTGTAGTAGGCGATCGCCGCCCCCATGCTGGGGGCGAAGTCATCCAGCCACGCATTGATGGCGGCCACCGTCATCTGCCAGGCCTGCTGGGGCCGCGTGCCGCCCTTGATCATCTTGACCTCGGCGGCCGGGTCCAGATAGTCCGACGGCGCCGGTTCCAGACGTGCCTTGACGATGTCCATGCGGGCCGGCGCATCCGGCGGCAAGGCCTCGTCCGCCTTGGCCTTCGCCTTGGCTTGGGCCCTGGCCGCGCTGGCGCGCGCCGATCCCTTGCGCCAGGCGGCGATCAATGGCGTAGCCAGGGTCACCAGGCGCAAGGCCTGCTCCAGGCCTTGCGGAATGGCGTCATGAGCAGCGTGCGCGCCAGTGGCACGGCGCGTGGTCGCGGGCGGCTGCGGGCGGGGCGTTGCATGCGTTGGCGTTGGTGTCACCGACGTGCGGCGCTGGCGCCGCTTGCGACCCAGCCAGATTCCCAGGCCGGCACTCAGCAATGCACCGGCGATGACGCCACCGGTGGCGCCGGCTGCTGGGCTCTGCCTGCCAGAAACAATGGCGCGCGTTGCCCCATCGGCGCGCTGACTGGCATCGCTGGAGGGCGTCGCATCAGGGACGCCGTCAGCGGGAGCGGCGGCAGCATGGCGGGCCGGATGCAATGGGGCGGGAGAGCTGCTCATGGAGACCTCGGCTGGGCATATTGTTATGCCATTGTGACCGATGCGCGTGAAGTAATGTTCCTTCGCCTTGTCGGCCCGTCCGGCCTTGTAGGAAGCCGCTGTCGGCGTGCCGGCAGGCGACGCGAAAACAGGGCGCATGGTATAAAGACAGTCTTTCGTGCAGCGGCCACTGCCCTCGTCGGCAAGATCGCGCATGAACCAGATCGGCAGCATCCGGTCTGTCTGAATTCCCCCCCTGGCCGCAGCGCGTGCCACCGGTTCCGGCCCGCTGGGCTGAACCGGGCAGCGCCGGCCCTTCCCCCAACCTGACGAACGAGGATTGCCCATGTATAAGGACGTACAGCTTTTCATCAACGGCGAATGGACCGCCAGCGCTTCCGGTCGCACCATCGATGTCGTCAACCCGGCCACCGAGGAAGTGATCGGCAAGATCGCCCACGCTGACCGCGCCGACCTGGACCGCGCCCTGGAGGCCGCCAAAAAGGGTTTCGAGATCTGGCGCAACATGTCCGCCTTCGATCGCTCCAAGATCATGCGCAAGGCAGCCGACCTGCTGCGTGAGCGCGTCGACGAGATCGCGCGCCTGATGACCCAGGAACAAGGCAAGCCGCTGGCCGAAGCCAAGATGGAAACCCTGGGCGCGGCCGACACCATCGATTGGTTCGCCGAAGAAGCCCGCCGCACCTACGGTCGCCTGGTACCGGCCCGCACCCCGGGGGCCTACCAGATGGTGATCAAGGAGCCGGTCGGCCCGGTAGCCGCCTTCACGCCCTGGAACTTCCCGATCAACCAGGTGGTGCGCAAGCTGTCGGCCGCATTGGCGGCAGGCTGCTCCATCATTGTCAAGGCCCCGGAAGAGACCCCGGCCTCGCCGGCCGAACTGATCCGTGCCTACGCCGATGCAGGCGTGCCGGCCGGTGTCATCAACCTGGTCTATGGCGTGCCGGCGGAGATTTCGGAATACCTGATCCCGCATCCGGTGATCCGCAAGATTTCCTTCACCGGTTCCACTCCGGTGGGCAAGCAACTGGCGGCGCTGGCCGGCCAGCACATGAAGCGCGCCACGATGGAGCTGGGCGGCCATGCGCCGGCCATGGTGTTCGATGACGTGGATGTGGACCTGGCCGCCAAGACCCTGGCCACGTCCAAGTTCCGCAATGCCGGTCAGGTATGCGTGTCGCCGACCCGCTTCCTGGTGCAGAAGGGCGTGTTCAACGCCTTCGTCGACAAGTTCGTCACCTATGCCGAACAACTGAAGGTCGGCAATGGCCTGGAAGCTGGCGTGAACATGGGTCCGGTGGCCAACAAGCGCCGCATCCCCGCACTGGAAGCGCTGATCGACGATGCCGTCTCCAACGGCGCGCAACTGCGCACCGGTGGCAAGCGCATCGGTGACAAGGGTTACTTCTTCCAGCCCACCGTGCTGACCAACGTGCCGCTGAGCGCCCGCGTGATGAATGAAGAGCCCTTCGGTCCGCTGGCGTTGATCAACTCCTTCGAGACCCTCGATGAAGTCATCGCCGAAGCCAATCGCCTGCCCTTCGGCCTGGCGGCCTATGCCTTCGCCAAGTCGGCACAGACCAAGCACGCTCTGGCCGCCCGCGTGGAAAGCGGCATGCTGACCATCAACCACCTGGGCCTGGCCTTCCCGGAACTGCCCTTCGGCGGCGTCAAGGACAGTGGCTATGGTTCCGAAGGCGGTACCGAAGCCATCGAGGCCTACATCAATACCAAGCTGGTGACCCAGCTGGATATCTGAGGGCTGGCGCTCTGATGGTCTGATCGCCTGAGACGGCGTTCAAGCAAAACGGCGAACCTGCAAGGGTTCGCCGTTTTGTCTTCTGCAGCCGGATATTCGCGTTGGCGCTGGCACCGATGCCGTTGTCTCTATTCCTCGCCGCCCGAGGGCGGCACCAGGATGTCGCGGCTGCCGTTGCGCGACATGGCCGAGAGCACGCCGGCTGTCTCCATCTGTTCCACCAGCCGCGCCGCGCGGTTGTAGCCGATGCGCAATTGCCGCTGCACCGACGAGATCGAGGCGCGTCGTGTCTTGAGCACGAAGGCCACGGCCTCGTCGTAGAGCGGATCGGACTCCGGATCGCCTCCCTCGCCACCGGCGAACATGTCGGCCTGGGCCGTGTCCTCGGACATCGGCGGGGCCAGGATTTCCTCGATATAACGCGGCTCGCCAAAGGACTTCAGGTATTCCACCACGCGGTGCACCTCTTCGTCGGACACGAAGGCGCCGTGCACGCGCTGCGGGTATCCCGAGCCCGGCGGCAGGAACAGCATGTCGCCGTGGCCCAGCAGGGATTCCGCACCCATCTGGTCCAGCACGGTGCGCGAGTCGATCTTGGAAGACACCTGGAAGGCCACGCGGGTCGGGATGTTGGCCTTGATCAGGCCGGTGATCACGTCCACCGAAGGACGCTGGGTGGCCAGGATCAGGTGGATGCCGGCTGCCCGCGCCTTCTGTGCGAGGCGGGCGATCAGCTCTTCGACCTTCTTGCCGACCACCATCATCAGGTCGGCCAGTTCGTCGATGACGATCACGATGGTGGGCAGCTTTTCCAGCGGTTCCGGAGCGTCCGGCGTGAGGCTGAAGGGATTGGGGATCTTCTCGCCACGGGCGGCGGCTTCGTCCAGCTTCTGGTTGTAGCCGGCCAGGTTGCGCACGCCCAGCTTGGACATCTTCTTGTAGCGGCGCTCCATCTCGTCCACCGCCCAGTTCAAGGCATGGGCGGCCTCGCGCATGTCGGTCACCACCGGCGCCAGGAGGTGCGGGATGCCTTCATAGATGGACAGCTCCAGCATCTTGGGGTCGATCATGATCATGCGCACTTCCTCGGGCGTGGCCTTGTAGAGCAGCGAGAGGATCATGGCATTGATGGCCACCGACTTGCCCGAGCCGGTGGTACCGGCCACCAGCATGTGCGGGGCCCGCGCCAGGTCGGTCACCACGGGCGTGCCGGTGATGTCCTTGCCCATGGCAATGGTGAGGTGCGACGACGACTTGCGGTAGGCCTGGGAATGGATGATCTCGGAGAGCTTGATCATCTGCCGACGCGCATTGGGCAGTTCCAGGCCCATGCAGGTCTTGCCGGGGATGGTCTCGACCACCCGGATGGAAGTCAGCCCCAGCGCCCGCGACAGGTCCTTCATCAGGTTCACCACCTGGGCGCCGCGCACGCCCTGCGCCGGTTCCACTTCGAAGCGGGTGATCACCGGGCCGGCTTCGGCGCCCAGCACGGTCACGGGGACCTTGAATTCCTTGAGACGCTGTTCGATCAGGCGGCCGGTTTCCTGCAGTTGCTCGGGATCGATCTCGATGCGCGACTCGGGGACTTCGTCCAGCAGGTCCAGCGAGGGCAGCGGGATATCCACCCGGGGCTCGTCCTCGTGCTCGGGATAGACCCTGGCCACCGGCGTGGCCAAGGCCGGCTGCGGTTCGGGCATGCGCACGGTGAAGGCCGGCTGCTGGGAGGCCGGCGATGCCGGCGATGCTGGCGCTGCCGGATCGGGCAGCATGTCGAACCAGGGCGCATTGAAGGTGCCGAGGTCGATCGGTTCGTCGTCTGCGGGCAGGAGCGCTTCCGGCTCCGAGACGGGCAGGACGGGCGCTTGCGCAGGTTCGGCCGGCGCCCAGCTTGCCCCCGCCAGTGGCAGCTCGGGCGCGGTCGGCAGGTCGGGGATGAGCTGATCCTGCGGCGAGCTGGGCATCGGGGCCACCGGCACCACCGGCAACACCGGCACGATGGGCGCGGCCGGTGACGTCGGCCCCTGCAGACCATCGGCCTCGTGCAGGGAGCGCATCAGGCGGGTCGGGATCACATCGGCACGCTGTGTAGGCCCGGTCGGCCCGGTCGGCGCTGCTGCCTGCGGCGCGGCGCGGCCTACGCTGCTGATGCGGATGCTGCGGGTCGGGTTGAGCGGGGACGGCGCTGCCTGCTGATCACTGGCGGAACGGGCAATCGAGGACGGAATCGGGCGGATCGGTAACGCCGGGCTGGCCGCCCGCGAGAGGCTGGCGTCGGCGGCGGCACTGGCGGCCGAGATGGCGCGGCTGGCGGCGGCGCGGGCCAGCATGGCTTCGGTCGGGCGCAGGGTTTCGAAAGCGGCCCATTCGGATTCCGGGCGCGCCTTGGCGGCGGGGCCGGCCGGGCGGGGATTGAGCGAAGGCCATTTGCCCCCTTGCCCACCTTGGCCGCCCTGCCCTGCCTGGGCATGGCGCGACTGGCCGCCGGTCAGGGCCGACAGCGGTACCTTCCAGTCGTCACGGGCAGCACCCTCATGCGGGCGCTCATTGGCGGGGGTCGGCGTGAGGCGCGCCGGACGCGGGCGCGGCTCGAAGGGCGAACCCACCGGCGAGCGGTTCGCGGCATGGCCAGATGCATGGGCGGCTGCGCGAGGCGGCACCGGCGGGCGCACCGCTGGCGTGCGACGCTCGGCGCCCGCCGGGAAACTGCTGCGCTGACTGCTCAGGCGTACGCGTTCGCTCTCGATGCTGCCGCGTCGCGGCGGTCCCAGGTCCAGCTCCGGGTGATCGTCGCGGCTCTGCGCATCGTTACGACCAAAGATGGCACCGAGCAACCACTTCAGGCCCAGCGCCAGCAACGCCAGCAAGACCACGGCAGCGATGCCCTTGCTGATCTTGCCGCCGAGGGCTTCCATCAGGGCCGCGCCGACCAGGTCGCCGCTGGGGCCATCATCACTGTTGCTCAGTTGTGCGCGCACCAGCGCTTCCAGCGCGCCGCTGGCGGCCAGCAGCAACAGGCTGCCACACCAAAGGCGGATGGCGCCGCGGCCGCCGAAGATGGACTTGCGGCCGAGCGCGCGCGCTACCGTGCGCAGCAGCAGCGGCAGCAGCCAAAGGACCGACCAGCCAAACCATTTGACGAAAATCATGCTACTCCCATACTTCACCGGCCTGGCATGGCGCCAGCCGGCCTCGTGAATCTATTCCGGCAGTCCTGATGCTCCGCCGCAGGCTGCGAGTGTAAACCAAACCCGACCACGGCCGCCCGTCCTCATTCCGTCTTCATGCCACCCTTTGGTACAGGTCGACTCAGCGACCGTGGCAATGGCAATCGCGCACATGGTCATTGATCACGCCCACGCCCTGCAGATAGGCGTAGATGATGGTGGACCCGACGAACTTGAAGCCGCGCTTGGCGAGATCCTTGGAAATGGCGTCCGACAGCGGGGTCTTGGCCGGGCAGTCGGCCAGCGAGGCCCAGCGGTTGACGATGGGCTGGCCGTCGACCTGGCCCCACAGGTAGGGATCGAGCCCGCCCACTTCCTCACGCAGCTTGAGGTAGGCGCGGGCATTGCCGATGGTGGCGGCCACCTTCAGGCGATTGCGCACGATACCGGGGTCGGCCAGCAATTGCGCCACCTTGCGCTCGTCGTAGCGGGCGATCTTCTCGGCATCCCATTGGTCGAAGGCAGCGCGGTAGGTCTCGCGCTTGTTGAGCACGGTCTCCCAGGACAGCCCGGCCTGGGCGCCTTCCAGATTGAGCATTTCAAATAGCCGGGTTTCATCGTGGCAGGGCAGGCCCCACTCGTGGTCGTGGTACTCGACGTAGCGGGGGTTGGCAAGGTTGACCCAGCCGCAGCGGGTAAGGGATTGGCTCATGGAAGATGGGGGAAACAGGTCAGGCGGTTCATCGGTACCGGTTCACACCGGCCACAGGGGCGGTTCATCCATCAGCGCGTTCTGCTCGCGCAACTCCAGGATGCGGTCTTGCCAGTAGCGCTGGGTGTTGAACCAGGGAAAGGCGGCCGGAAACGCCGGGTCGTCCCAGCGGCGCGCCAGCCAGGCGGAATAATGGATCAGCCGCAGCGTACGCAGCGCTTCGATCAGGTACAGTTCTCGCGGTTCGAATTCGCAGAAACTTTCATACCCGGCCAGCAGGTCGGCCAGTTGCCCGACCATCTCGCGTCGCTCGCCGGAAAGCAGCATCCACAGATCTTGCACGGCGGGGCCACTGCGGCTGTCGTCGAAATCGACAAAGTGCGGGCCGGCATCGGTCCACAGGACATTGCCGACATGGCAATCCCCGTGCAGGCGCAGGCTGCGGATGTCGCCCGCGCGGTCGTAGCAGCGTTGCACGCCCTGCAGGGCCTGTTCGACCGTGGTACGCCAGGCGGTGGCCACATCCATGGGGATGAAGTCATGCGCCAGCAGCCAGTCGCGCGGTTCATGGCCGAAGCTGGCCAGGTCCAGCGCGGGGCGCTCGACGAAGGGACGGCGCATACCCACCGCATGGATGCGGCCGATGAAGCGGCCCAGGCGTTCCAGGGTGTCGGCATCGTCCAGCTCGGGGGCGCGGCCGCCATGGCGCTGGAACACGGCAAAGCGGAACCCGGCATGGCGATGCAGGGTGGCGCCGCTGTCCAGGCGCATGGCCGGCACTACCGGGACCTCTTCGTCGGCCAACTCCTGCGAAAAATCATGTTCTTCGAGGATTTGCGTATCCGACCAGCGCAGAGGCCGATAGAACTTGGCCACCAGCGGCGGGCCGTCTTCCATGCCGACCTGGTAGACCCGGTTTTCATAGCTGTTCAATGCCAGCAGGCGACCGTCGCCATACAGGCCCAGGGCGTCGAGGGCATCGAGCACGGTATCGGGCGAGAGCGTGGCGAAGGAGGTGGCGTCGGGGACGTCAGGGAGGTCAGCAGTGGCGGCTTGATTCATCCGGCTATTGTACTGTCCACGGCGCCCGCGCCGCAGCAGATTGCGGCAGCCAACGCCGACAATGCTCGCGCCCCTGGCTGAATGCCTTTACACTCCTGCCTTTGGTAATAGCAATCTTCAGCAACCGGACCCATCATGCAACTCGACCAGCCCCTTTCCGACGCCGAATTCGACGAACTCGACGATTTTCTCCTCTCCGATCGCTGCGCCGACGATGTGATGACCATGGACACCCTGCACGGCTACCTGACGGCCCTGGCCATCGGTCCGCAGGAGGTGCTGATGGCCGAATGGCTGCCGCGCGTCTGGGGCAGCCGTCCGGAAGACACGCCCAAGTTCAAGAACGGCAAGGAAGCCGAGCGCATCACCAGCCTGATCGCTCGCAGCATGAACGAAATCGCCATCACCTTCGAAGTGGCGCCCAAGGAGTACGAGCCCCTGTTCTGCGAACGTGAACATGAAGGCAAGCCGCTGCTGGACGCCGAGGCCTGGGCCTGGGGCTTCTGGGAAGGAATCCAGTTGCGCGCCGAGCAATGGGACGAAATCTTCCATTCCAACCTGGCCCCGCTGATGCGCCCGATCTATCTGCTGGGCTCGGAAGAGCTGGAAGAGGAAGAAACCATGCTCATCGATGACCCGGTCAAGACCCACAAGCTGGCCATCGAGATCGAGGCTGCCATTCCCCACATCCACCGCTACTGGGCGCCGAAACGCAAGTCGGCCGTGGAACAGGTGCAGCGCGAAGCGCCCAAGACCGGCCGCAACGATCCCTGCCCCTGCGGCAGTGGCAAGAAGTACAAGAAATGCTGTGGCGCGGACAGCAGCGCTGACGGCACCGAATAAGCCAGAAGGTCACAGGGGCAAGCATTTCCGGCCCATAACGAAAAAGGCGCACCGGGAAGCCGGCGCGCCTTTTTATTGCATTGCGGGCAACATGGCTGCCCTGCGCATCATTCCTTGATGAAGTGCTCGCGGTAATACTTGAGCTCTTCGATCGATTCCAGGATATCGGCCAGGGCCGTATGCATCTGGCGCTTCTTGAAACCGGTGGCGATTTCCGGCTTCCAGCGCTTGCACAGTTCCTTCAGGGTCGACACATCCAGGTTGCGATAGTGGAAGAATTCTTCCAGCTTGGGCATGCCGCGCACCATGAAGCGGCGATCCTGGCAGATCGAATTGCCGCACATGGGCGACTTGCCGGCCGGGACGTATTGCTTCAGGAAGGCGATGATCTGCTGCTCGGCATCGGCTTCGGTGACGGTGGAAGCCTTGACGCGGTCGATCAGGCCCGAGCGGCCGTGGGTTCCCTTGTTCCAGGCATCCATGCCGTCCAGCAGCTCGTCGGACTGATGGACGGCCAGCACCGGGCCTTCGCCCAGGATGTTCAGTTCTGCATCGGTAACCACCACGGCCACTTCGATGATGCGATCCTTGTCCGGGTCCAGTCCGGTCATTTCCATATCGACCCAGATCAGGTTCATTTCATTGGGCCGGACGGGCGCGGCGGGGGCTTGTGACATAATTCTTCCTTATTGACGGGATGGGGATCTGGCCCCATCTGCTGCATGGTTCCATTGCCTGGTTCGCTCGTCCGGCACGCGCCGGGCGTCATGACTCGATGTCTTGCCAACAGTGCGGCGGCGGGCAGTTGAGTCGGGCTACGAACTTCGATACGAACTTCTTGACGAATTTCGATACGAATCTTCATATTTTCGCACAGGGTACGCATGTCTTCACTTTCGTTTTCCGTTTTGTTCATCGTGTTCCTGGGGATCAGCCTGGGGGTGCGGTTCTGGCTGGCGTCGCGCCACATCCGCCATGTGATCGCGCATCGCGCCGCCGTGCCGCCCGAGTTCGCCGAGAAGATTCCCCTGTCGGCCCACCAGAAGGCGGCCGACTACACGGTCGCGCGCACCAAGTTCGGACTGGTGACCTTGCTGGTCAATGCGGCGGTGCTGATCGGATTCACCCTGCTGGGCGGGCTGCAGTGGCTCTCCAGCCTGCTGCTGGGCTGGACCGGCGGCCCCGGGATGCTCTACCAGATCGCCCTGGTGGCCGGCTTCGGCATCATCTCCGGCCTGGTCGACCTGCCCTTCGACTATGTCCGCCAGTTCCGGCTGGAAGCCGGTTTCGGCTTCAACAAGATGAGCCGCGCCCTGTTCTTCAGCGACATGATCAAGCAGAGCCTGGTGGGCGCGGTGATCGGCCTGCCGCTGCTGTGGGTGGTGTTGACGCTGATGGACAAGGCCGGCGCGCTGTGGTGGTTCTACACCTGGGTGGTGCTGTGTGCCTTCCAGCTGCTGATGCTGGTGATCTATCCCAGCTTCATCGCCCCGCTGTTCAACAAGTTCACCGCACTGGAAGACGACAGCCTGCGCAGCCGCATCGAGGGCCTGATGCAGCGCGTGGGCTTCGCTTCCAAGGGCTTGTTCGTGATGGACGGTTCCAAGCGCAGCGCGCATGGCAATGCGTATTTCTCCGGCTTCGGCTCGGGCAAGCGCATCGTCTTCTTCGATACCCTGCTGGCGCGCCTGGCCCCGCACGAGATCGAGGCCGTGCTGGCCCACGAACTGGGTCACTTCAAGCTCAAGCACATCGTCAAGCGGGTAGTGGTGATGTTTGCCATGTCGCTGGCGCTGCTGGCCCTGCTGGGCTACCTGAAGGGCCAGGCCTGGTTCTATACCGGGCTGGGCGTGGACCCGCTGCTGCTGGGCAGCAACGACGCAATGGCGCTGATCCTGTTCATGCTGGTGCTGCCGATCTTCACTTTCCTGCTCTCGCCGCTGTCGTCGCTGTCCTCGCGCAAGCACGAGTTCGAGGCCGATGCCTTTGCCGCCCAGCATACCCATGCCCAGGACCTGGTCTCGGCGCTGGTCAAGCTGTATGAGGACAACGCCTCCACCCTCACGCCCGACCCGCTGCACTCGGCCTTCTACGATTCACATCCGCCGGCTTCGCTGCGCATCCGGCACCTGCATGGCGCCATGGCAGCACCTGCGCCAGCTGGCAATCACTGATTTCTTTCATTGCATACAGGTCAGGGGCATGCAGCTTCCTGACCGTTGGAGAACCCCATGAGCATTACCGCAAGCACCCTCGCCGCTTCCCGTTGCGTCCAGCCCATCGAGGCCCTGGATGACGCCGCCCTCGCCAGCCACCTGGCCGCCCTGCCCGAATGGAAGATCGAAGGCGGCAAGCTGGCGCGTAGCTTCGCCTTCGCCAACTATTACGAAACCCTGGCCTTCGTCAATGCGATTGCCTGGGTGATCCATGCCGAAGACCATCACCCCGACCTGGGCGTGAGCTACAACCGCTGCAGCGTGCGTTTCGATACCCATAGCGTCAACGACGGCCGTGGCGGTCTCTCGGCCAACGACTTCGTCTGCGCGGCCAAGGTCGACGCCATCTTCGCCCAGCGCGCCAACGCCTGATGGCTGGCCGCAAGCAAGCCGCGGCACGCGGCGCCGGGCCGGCCGCCAAGGCCGACCTGGAATCCGGTCTGGTGATCGCCGCCCACGGGCGGCATTATCTTGTGCAGGCAGGGGAACAGAAACTGCATTGCGTCACCCGTGGCAAGAAGAGCGACGTCTCCGTGGGTGACCACATCCGCCTGGCGCGCACTTCGCCGGACCAGGGCGTGATCGAGGCCATCGACGAGCGCAAGACCCTGCTGTACCGCTCCGACCAGTACAAGTCCAAGCTGCTTGCGGCCAATGTGGATCAGCTGTTCATCGTGGTGGCGACCGAGCCCAGCTTTACCGATGACCTGGTCTCGCGCGCGCTGGTGGCGGCCGAATCGGCGGGCGTGTCAGCCCACCTGATCCTGAACAAGACCGACATCACCGAGGCCCTGCCGAAGACCCGCGAACGCCTGCAGGTCTATGCGCGCCTGGGTTATCCGGTGCACGAGGTTTCGGCCAAGGCCCACCCGGACGAGACCCGTGCGGCCTTCATGCCGCTGCTGGCCGGCAAGAGCACCATCCTGATCGGCCAGTCCGGCATGGGCAAGTCCTCCATCATCAACCTGATCGTGCCGGACGCCGACATCGCCACCCGCGAAATCTCGGCCGCGCTCGACACCGGCAAGCACACCACCACCTTCACCCGCCTGTACCAGATGGAGGGCGGGGCCAGCATCATCGACTCCCCGGGCTTCCAGGAATTCGGCCTGTACCAGCTCTCCGAAGGCATGCTGGAACGCGCCTTCCGTGACTTCACACCCTACCTGGGCAAGTGTCGCTTCTACAACTGCCATCACCTCAACGAACCCGGCTGCGCCGTGCTGGAAGCGGTTCAGGCCGGCGAGATCGCCGGCCTGCGCCATCAGCTGTATGCACAGCTGGTGCATGAGTCTTCACAGACGCTGTATTGAAAGCGAGGTTTCGGAGGGGATCAGGTTCAGGCCAGGAAACCGCCGTCAATAGTGAGACTGGCGCCGGTGATGAGGCGCCCCTCCTCCGATACCAGGAAGGCTACAAAATCGGCGATTTCCTCCGGCTGTCCAAGGCGACCAATGGGCATCATCGGTGTCAGCAAGGCGGCCATCTCCGGTTCGCCGCCCCGACTCATATCTGTCACGGTCGGCCCCGGCTGCACATTGCTCACCGTAATACCACGAGGCCCCAGGTCGCGCGCCAGTCCGCGAGTCAGTGATGCCAGCGCTCCCTTGGTCATCGCATACACCGCACTGCCAGGGAAGCCGGCGCGTTCGGCCACCACGCTGCCTACCAACACGATGGCCGAACCAGCGGCCATGTGCGGCAAGGTGGCCTGAACCGCGACAAATGCTGCGCGCACATTGACTTCGAACATGCGGTTGAAATCTTCCAGCGCGAAGTCTTCCACTTCCCCACGCAGCAACAGCCCGGCGCTATTGACCAGAATGTCGATGCGTCCGAACTCGGAGGCGACCTGCGCAATGGCGGCCTGCAGCGCCGCCGGGTCACCACTGTCGGCCTGGATCGCCAGCGCCCGGCCGCCTGCGGCATGAATCTCGGCAACCAATGCACTGGCCTTGTCATGACTACCCGCAAAGGTCAATGCGACCACCGCGCCCTGGCGCGCCAACTTGCGAACAACGGCCGCGCCTATGCCGCGCGAACCTCCGGTAACGAAGGCTATTTTTTTGTTGAGACTACGTTGCATGATGTTTCCTTTTATCTGGATGTTGGGATGAGACCAGCGATCAGGCCGACAAGCGATCGGCCTCGACGACGGCCAGCGCAAACTCACGCGGAGCTTCCTGCGGCAGGTTGTGGCCGATGCCGCCGGTCAAGGTGTGATGCGCATACGGCCCGGCGAAGCGCTTGCGATAGAGCGCCGGGTCGAGGTGCGGGGCGCCGTTGGCGTCCCCTTCCAGGGTGATGGTGGGCACCGTGATCACGGGGAAGCTGCCCAGGCGCTGCTCCAGCGCGTCGTACTGCGTCTGGCCCGGTGCCAGGCCCAGACGCCAGCGGTAGTTGTGCACCACGATGGCGACATGATCCGGATTGTCGAACGCGGCGGCGCTGCGGGCATAGGTAGCGTCGTCGAAATGCCAGCGCGGCGAGGCCGTCTTCCAGATCAGTCGGTTGAAATCCTTGCGGTACTTTTCATAGCCGGCCACGCCGCGATCGGTGGCCAGGTAGAACTGGTACCACCAGTCCAGCTCCGCTTGCGGCGGCAGCGGTTGGCGGCCGGCATCGACATTGGTCATCAGGTAGCCGCTCACCGAGACCAGCGCCTTGACGCGCTGCGGCCACTGGGCGGCGATGATGCAGGCGGTGCGCGCACCCCAGTCGAAGGCGCCGAAGATGGCGCGATCAATGTTGAGTGCATCCATGAACGCAATGATGTCCAGTGCCACGACCGCCTGCTGGCCATTGCGCACGGTCGACGCCGACAGGAAGCGGGTACTGCCGTAGCCACGCAGGTAAGGGACCAGTACGCGATAACCGGCCGCCGCCAGGGCCGGGGCCACGTCGACGAAACTATGGATGTCGTAGGGCCAGCCATGCAGCAGGATCACGACAGGGCCATCGGCCGGACCGACATCGGCGTAGCCGACATCGAGCAGGCCGGCCTGCACCTGCCTGATCTGGCCGAAGGAAGTGTGCACGCCCGGCATCACCTTGCCGAGGACGCCCTCATCGAGGCCGGGCGACTGCGCCCACGCCGTGGCCGACAGGCCCAGTTGCGCGACCATGGCAGTGCTGGCGGTGGCCGCGGCGGCACCGAACAGGCGGCGGCGTTGAAGATTGATTTCCTGTGTCATCGGGTTCTCCGTTCATGTGGATGGGACATGAAGGAGAATGCCGCGCCGATGTATCGCCCTTGTGTACGGCCAAACCTGGTTTTGCAAGCCGGTGTAGCGGCGGCCATGCCGGATACATTGGGATACGCAATCCTGCGCCAGCAACCAGCAACCAACAACCAACAGCCACCGGCCCAGGTCCTCACCGATTCAGGACAGGGAACTGATCACCAGTTCCGCCTCCAGCCCCTGCGGCACATCCGACCGGTTGCGTAGCACCAGACTACCCTGCAGGGCCAGCGCCAGCTGGCGGGCGATGGCCAGACCCAGGCCGGTGCCGCCGGTGCTGCGGTTGCGCGAGCCTTCCAGACGGACGAAGGGCTGGAATACCGCCTCCAGCTGGTCCTCAGGGATACCCGGGCCATGGTCGCGCACTGCGATGCGCAACTGCCCGGCGGGCAGGATACTGGCTTGCACCTCGGCGGCCCCACCGAACTTGAGCGCATTGTCGATCAGGTTGGTGAGGATGCGACGCAGCGCATGGCTGCGGGTGATCAGGGCCAGCGTGGGCAGGGTGCCGGCCAGCGTCACCGATTGGCCGCTGTCCTGATAATCGAAGACCATGCTCTCCAGGAACGAGGCCAGGTCGATGCGCACGGCGGCCTCGTCGTTGCCGTGGGCACTGCGCGCATAGGCGATGCCCTCCTGCACCAGACGCTGGATTTCGGCTAGGTCGTTGAGCAGCTTGTCGCGCTCGCTGCTGGGATCGGCCATCTCGGCACGCAGCCGCATGCGCGTCAGCGGCGTCTGCAGGTCGTGCGAGACCGCCGCCAGGATCTGCATGCGTTCCTGCAGGTGATCGGCGATGCGCTCGCGCATGGCGTTGAAGGCAGTCGCAGCGTGGGCGACTTCGGCCGGACCGTCCTCCTGCAGGGGCGGGCCCGGACGGCCCAGGTCGAGGCGGTCGGCAGCGGCGGCGAGGTCGGCCAGCGGACGCAAGGCCAGTCGCACCGCGAACCAGCTGCACAACACCAGCAGCAGCAATTGCGCCACCAGCACGTAGGGCAGCCACTGGGTGAGCGGCTTCATGGCCGGATGCAGATCCACCGTCAGTGCGCTGCCATCGGACAGGCGCAGATGCGCCTGCAGATGTTCACGCGGACCGGGAACGGTCTGCATCGTGAAGGGATAGCGGCCACCTAGTGCGGCCCGGATGCGCGCAGCGATCTGCTGCGCCCGGGGCGACAGTTCGGGGACCCCGGCGCGACCTTCGCCAATGACATAGCCATAGGTATCACGCTGCAGCGGCGCCAGCCACTGAGGCCGTTCGGCGGCGGGCAGGCGATCGAGAATGGCGACCGAGGTGGCCACGTCGTTTTCCAGCGTATCGAGCATGACCGCGCGCGCTGCGGTATAGCGCTCCAGGAACAGCACGGCGAAGGACAGGATATGGGCCAGCGCCAACGCCGCCAGGAAGATCAGGAACAGGCGTGCCCCCAGGGTGCGGGGCATGCGCAGCACGCGCCTGGGTACGCCGGCATCAGCTGAACGCGTGGTCACGGGCGGGCTTCCTCGATCTCGACCGGCATCGAGAACACATAGCCCTCGCTGCGGATGGTCTTGATGTAGCGCGGTTCGCGCGCGTCATCGTCCAGCCGCTGGCGCAGCCGGCTGACCAGGAGGTCGATGGAACGGTCGAAGATCTCGGCTTCGCGCCCCTGGGTCAGGCTCAGCAGCTGGTCGCGATTGAGCACCCGCTGCGGGTGATCGACGAACACCCGCAGCAGGCGGTATTCGGCGCCGCTGAGGGTGACCACCATGCCATCGGGCGCCAGCAGGTGGCGCTCCGAGGTATCCAGCCGCCAGGGACCGAAGCGCAGCAGGCGGCCGGCTTCACTGACCTGCAGATTGGGCGGCAGCATGCGGGTCCGGCGCAGCACCGACTTGATGCGCGCCAGCAGTTCGCGCGCGGCGAACGGCTTGGCCAGGTAATCGTCAGCGCCCATTTCCAGGCCGACCACGCGATCGGTCTCCTCCGAACGGGCGGTGAGCATGATGATGGGGGTGGCCTTGTGCTTGCCGGCGCGCAGCTCGCGACACAGGACCAGGCCATCGTCGCCGGGCATCATGATGTCCAGCACGATCAGGTCCACGGCGTTACTGGCGACGAAGGTGCGCATCTGGCGGCCATCGGCGGCCACGTCCACGCGCAAACCGTTCTTTTTCAGGTAGTCGGCCACCAGTTCGCGGATGTCGCGGTCGTCGTCGACGATGAGGATGTGATCGATGTGTTCCACCTGCCTGCCCTTCCCTTGTTGTGTTCAGTGTTGTCGCTTTCAGCTTTGAGCTTGCAGCCGGCCGGAGGCGGAACTGGCTCGAGTGAAAGTGCGCGACCCTGTCTTTTACGTCTTGCAAGCCTCCCCTGCAAGGGCTGCCAGCGGGAGATTTGTACCTCAATGTATCCGGCCGTATGCCGGACACAGACGACGACAAAACCACCCGCCAACCGGATTGAGAGGCCGCGAGCCTACCAGCCCGCCGCTGTTGGCAAGAATTGTAAGCCCGTGTAGCTGCGCCGTCGCCGGACACGCAGGGATACACAAGCCGGCCCTGGCCTACACATGACAGATACACCGGCGCGGTCTCATGCACGGGTCGCCCATCACACCGCCCTTGCCGGCCTTACATCATGACCCTCTATCTTGCCGCCTTCCTCGGCGGAGCGCTCACCTTGCTGAGCCCCTGCATCCTGCCGGTCCTGCCCTTCCTGCTGGCCCGCGCCGACCAGCCATGGCGGCTGCGCCTGGCGCTGCTGGCGGGCATGGCGCTGGTGTTTTCTGCCGTGGCCACGCTGGCTACGGTGGCTGCCAACTGGGCCGTCCATGTCAATGAAGCGGGTCGCGTCGCAGCCATGCTGGTGCTGGCCCTGTTCGGTCTGACGCTGATGTCGCCCACGCTGGCCACACTACTGGCGCGCCCGGGCGTACTGCTGGGCAATGCGCTGGCCGAGCGCGGTGGGACGCCACGGGGCGGCCGCGAGAGCGTAGCCGCAGCCGTGCTGCTGGGCGCGGCCACCGGCCTGCTATGGACACCCTGCGCCGGCCCCATCCTGGGCCTGGTGCTGTCGGCCGCCGCCTGGGCCGGCCCGACGCCGCACACTGCCACCCTGCTGCTGGCCTACGCCAGCGGGGCGGCCTGCATGCTGGCCGTGGTCCTGTCCGCTGGGGCCGGTGTGATGGCTGTTCTGCGCCATCGGCTGGGGATGGGTGAGTGGCTGCGCCGGCTGCTGGGCGCAGCCGTGCTGGCCGGGGTCGCCAGCATTGCCGTGGGCGCGAGCCTGCCGCTGGCGGCGAAGGCCAGCGCTACCGAAGGTCTTGAGACCCGCCTGCTCGAGCTGCTGGCACCGCCACGCGGGCCAGTTGCCGCAGCCATGGCTGGCGGCGCAATCGATCATCCGGCGGAGACGGCCAGGCGCCCCTACCGCAGCACCCTGCCGGTCCAAGGCGCATTGCCGGCCCTGGACGGTGCCGTGCAGTGGCTGAACTCGGCCCCGCTATCGGCGCAACAGTTGCGCGGCAAGGTGGTGCTGGTGGATTTCTGGACCTACTCCTGCATCAATTGCATCCGCACCCTGCCCTACATCCGGGCCTGGGCCGAGAAATACCGTGATCAGGGCCTGGTGGTGATCGGGGTGCATACCCCCGAGTTCGCCTTCGAGCGCAAAGTGGACAACGTGCGCCAGGCCGTGAACGAATTCAAGCTCGACTTCCCGGTCGCGGTCGACAGCGAATTCCGCCTGTGGCGCGCCTTCGACAACAACTACTGGCCGGCGATCTACCTGGCCGATGCCCAGGGCAAGTTGCGCTACCACCAGTTCGGCGAAGGGCGCTACGAGAGCACCGAAGAGGCCATCCGGGCCCTGCTCAAGGAGGCCGGCCAGAGCGCGAAAGGCAGTGACGGAGATGCTGCGGTGAAGCCCAACGCCACCGACATTCAGGCCGCGCCGGACCTGGCCCGGCTGGCTTCGCAGGAAAGCTATCTGGGCTATCGCCAGGCCACCGGCATGGTCTCGCCGGAACGGCTGCGGCCCGACGTGGCGATGCACTACAGCGCCGCGCCACTGCAACTGAATCAATGGAGCCTGAGCGGCACCTGGAAGGTCGGTGCCGAAGCGGTGAGCCTGCAGCAGGCCGACGGCAGCATCGCCTACCGTTTTTCGGCACGCGACCTGCACCTGGTGCTCGGCCCCGGGGAAGACGGCCGGCCGGTGCGCTTCGTGGTCAGCGTGGATGGCCAGGCGCCGGGGGAACTGCATGGTGCCGACATCGATGCCGCCGGCAATGGCACGGTCAGCCGCACCCGGCTGTTCCAGCTGGTGCGCCAGCGGGGCGGGGTCAAGCCGCGTCGTTTCGAGGTGCGCTTCCTCGACCCCGGCGCCACTGCCTACGCCTTCACCTTCGGCTGAGTTGCCCGAGCCGGCCTGAACCCTCACATCGTTTTCAAGAGAAAGGAAGACACCATGCGCACCATGATCGGCTGGATCACCGCATTGGCCATCTCGGCCAGTCCTTGTGCCTGGGATACCCACGCACCGGAGCAGGCGCAGGCCGCAGCCGTCCTGGCGGCTTTGTCCACCGCCGCCGGGAAGTCCGCGCCATCGGCGGCGTTACCTGCCCCCTGATTTTTCATCGCTTCATCACTTCATCACTTCAAAAGGACCAGACATGAAACTGTATCTCAACGACATCTCCTCGGCCGCCTCGCGCGTGCGTATTGCCCTGGCCATCAAGCAGATCGAGGTCGACGTGCTGCCGGTCTCCATCCTCGGCGACGATCCGGAAAACCGCCGCGAGGACTACCTGCGCATCAATCCGCAAGGTCTGGTGCCGGCCCTGGTGACGGATCAGGGCCGGCTGATCACGCAATCCATCGCCATCATCGAATACCTGGACGAGCTGCATCCTGAGCCACCGCTGCTGCCCCGTGAACTGGAACAGCGCGCGCTGTCGCGCTCGGTCGCCATCGCCATCGCCGCCGAAATCCATGCGCTGGTCCCGCCCCGGGTGGCGCGCCGGCTGTCGACCCTGCCCGGAGTGACGGGAGCGGAGATCGCCGACTGGAACCGGCACTGGGTGATGGAAGGTCTGCAGGCCATCGACCGCCTGCTGCAGAGCCACCAGGCCGGGCCGTTCGTCGGTGGTCAGCAAGCTTCGCTGGGCGACATCCTGCTGTTCCCGCAGACGGTCAATGCCGAACGCATGGGCATCGACCTGTCGCAATGGCCGACGCTGGCAGGTATCCATGCGCGGCTGGCGGATATGCCTGCCTTTGCGGAAAATGCCCCGGCCCCGCGCACATGACAGCGGGTACGCTCCGGAGCATGGGCGACCTCGGGTTCAGAACCTGTAGGTCGCCGTGAACGACAGCGTCCTTGGCGCCCCCGGGATGATCTGGGAGGCTCCGGTGGCGCTGGCGTAGTAGCGGCGGCCGGCCAGATTGGTCGCGGCCAGGGTGAAATCGGCACGCTGCAGGCGATAACCCACCATGGCATCCCAGCGGGTATAGGCGGGCAACTCGACAAGGTTGTCCCGGTCGGCGAAACGCGCGCCCTCGACGATCAGTCCGGTCTCGCCGAACCAGCCCAGCGGCGGCGCGTAAGACACGAACAGGCTGCCATTGCGGGCCGACACGCCGCTGGCGCGCTTGCCGGTGAATTGCGGTTCGGCCTGCAGCACCTTGGCGTTCTGCTGCGTCCAGCCGGCACGCAGGAACCAGTAGCGCAGCACTTCACCGGCCACGCTGAACTCGACGCCACGATTGCGCTCCAGCCCGGTCTGGTAGAAGGTACCCGGCTTGAGGGGATCGGCCACGGTGCGGTTGTAGAGCTCCAGCTGGAACCAGGCCAGGGTGGTGCTGATCCTGCGATCGAGCCAGTCGCTCTTGAGGCCGGTTTCGACCTGGCGGCTGTACTGCGGACCGAGGTCGTTGGCATTGCCCTCGGCGCCGGGCGTGATGCCGATCACGTCCCCTCCGACCGGGGCGTAGTTCTTGCTCCAGGACAGGTAGAGGTGCTGGTCGGGGATGGCCTCCCATACCGCCCCCACGCGCGGGCTCAGGGCATGGCTGGAGCGCTCGCTGCGCAGATTCCTCAACTGGTTGCGCGAATCGATGTCGAAGTCGTCCCAGCGCAGGCCGAACAGGCCTTTCAGGCGGCCGCCCAGATCGATCTGGTCCTGTGCATAGATACCCAGGTTGCTGGCCTTGTGATAGTTCATCTGCCACGGCTGGGGAACCACGCCTTTGTTGTCGCGATTGTCGGGATTGCGGAGGGAGACCGGGGTGGCCGACCCCATCCACAGCCGGGGATCGCGCTTCTGCCAGGCATATTCGACGCCGGCCAGCAACTCGTGCTGCAACGGCCCACTGACGAGCTTGGCCAGCACCTCCAGGTTGGTCTGCAGGTTGCGCTGGTGCAGGTCCTGCTGGAAGCGGCTACGCTGGACCTGCTGCAGGTTGCGGGTGCTGCTGACGAAGGATTGCGAGACGAAGCTGTTGTCGAAGTCGCTATCGAGTTCGAACAGGCTGATGCCGTGACGGATACTCCAGTCCGACGCCACGGCGCGCGTGACGGTGGAGCGCAGGGCCAGCGTGGTATCGCGCAGCACGTCACGACCGGCAGCACCGAAGAACTTGCCATCGTCGGCCACCGGCAAGGCATAGGCGGTGGCCGTATTGCGCGGGGAGAGCGCGGTCACACGCGCCGGCACGCCGCGGTCGGGGGTGCGCAGGAACTCCTGGTATTCGGCCTGCAGCAGCCAGCTGTCACGGCCGGATTCCCACTTCAGCGACGGCGCGAAATACTGGCGGGTGCCGCGCACCTCATCGCGGAAATTGCCCTCGTGCTCGCGGCCGAGGTTCAGGCGCATGGCCCATTGCGCATCGAGCGGACGGTTCCAGTCCAGCGCCACGCCCTGCTGGCCGTAGCTGCCGAAGGTGGCCGAGGCCTGACCGAAAGCTTCCTGACCCGGCTGCTTGCTGATGCGATTGATCACGCCGCCACCACTGCCCCGCCCATACAGGACGGCGGCCGGTCCCTTGAGGATGTCGATGCGCTCGATGGTGCCGAGGCTGCGCACGTATTGCGCGTCGTCACGCACGCCGTCCAGCAGCATGTCGCCGGCATTGGAAAAGCCACGGATGCGGAAGGCGTCGAAACGGGTATCGGAGACATTGGAAATGCCCGGCACCCCCGTCAATGCGGCCGCCATGTCGCGCCCGCCGTAGGCCATCACCCGTTCGACGGCGACGCTTTGCACGGTCTGCGGTATGTCGGTGAGCTCGGTGGCGGTGCGGGTGGCGCTACTGAGCTTGCCGGGACGCGGATCACCCTGGCTGCGCCGGTCGCGGACCTCGACGGCGGGCAGGCGGGAGGTGACGGTTTCTTCCTGGTCGTCAGCAGTGGGGGCAGCCAGCAATGGCAGGGCCGGCATGGAAAGCACGGCAGCAGCCAGCGCCGAAGGCAAGGCTCGCAGACGGAAACCGGATGGGACAACAGGCGAATCGGACATGTCAGCTTTTACTCCAAGGGAATAGAAAGGCGCCGATTCTAATGGGGTAGATGCTAATGATTCTTATTTGTATCGTGACATTTGCTGTCCGATTCGTAGTAGAAGGATTTTCTCGTCAGATATCGATAGCTGATTCAAATAAGTTCTGCCTGCGGCTCGAATAGTGTCGAGAAATTTGTTTCTGCTGCCCGAGCCAGCTTCATTGCCCGCCCCCACAAGGGGATTCGTCGACTGTTTCCGCAAGGCAAGTACAGCGGGTATCTTTTTAAGCCGAATCCCTTATAATCTAAGGAGTTAACGACTATCGGCGGCAGGCGCCACACTGGCCGCCGTTTTTATTTATGGCAATCAAACACTACCTTCAGTTTTCCGACTTTACGCTTGATGAATACGAGTACGTGATCGAACGTTCCCGTGTGATAAAACGTAAGTTCAAGAATTACGAGCCCCACCACACGCTGGCCGACCGCACGCTGGTGATGGTGTTCGAGAAGAA
>PJUA01000231.1_pt1 | contig 43270 bp, 41 predicted proteins | sample 1512151 | NCBI WGS metagenome assembly PJUA01 (sample SAMN08177678, study PRJNA422409) | Soil metagenome, whole genome shotgun sequencing project. | isolation source: Soil enriched on filter paper: beechwood xylan treatment | place: USA: Madison | collected 2015-01-15
CCACCAGCTTCAGCCGGTCGCCAAGGTTGAAGAAGTTGAGCTGCTGCGTCCGGCCCGGCGTGTTGGAGGTGCGGGCCAGCGTCTTGCGCCCGGTCAGCGCGTTGACGAGGCTCGACTTGCCGACATTCGACCGGCCGGCGAACGCGACCTCCGGCAGGTCGGCCTCCGGCAGCTGATTCAGCGCGTTGGCGCCCCAGACGAAGTCGCACTCCTTGGCGAACAGCAGCCGCCCGGCCTCCAGCGCGGCCTCGTCGAAGCCGGAAACGATGCTGGGGGTGTCGGGGGTCGACGTGTCGGGGGTGGTCATGGCGGGCGCTCTCGTTGGGATCGGCTAAAAAACATACCGCCGGCAGAGGCCCGTCAAGGGTCTTTGCCGGCGGTACGTCTCAGACATTGGGCAGAGGAGGGATCGGGCCGATCAGACCTTCACGCCCATGCGCTTCATGATGGTCCACTGCTGCAGGACCGACAGCGTGTTGTTCCAGGCCCAGTAGATCACCAGACCGGCCGGGAAGCCGGCGAGCATGAAGGTGAAGACGATGGGCAGGAACTGGAACACCTTCTGCTGGACCGGGTCCGGCGGGGCCGGGTTCATCTTCTGCTGGAACCACATGGTCACGCCCATGATCAGCGGCCACAGGCCGAGATGCAGCATGGTCGGCGGGCTCCACGGGATCAGGCCGAACAGGGTGAACAGGTTCGTCGGATCGGGCGAGGACAGGTCGTGGATCCAACCGAAGAACGGCGCATGCCGCATTTCGATGGTCACGAACAGCACCTTGTAGAGCGAGAAGAACACCGGGATCTGGATCAGGATCGGCAGGCAGCCGGACACCGGGGAGACCTTCTCGCGCTTGTACAGCGCCATCAGCTCCTGGTTCATGCGCGCCTGATCGTCGCTGAACTTCTCGCGCAGCTCCTGCATCTTGGGCTGCAGAGCCTTCATCTTGCTCATCGCCTGATAGGACTTGTTGGCGAGCGGGAAGAAGACGGCCTTGACGCAGACGGTCAGCACCAGGATGGCGATGCCGAAGTTGCCGATGACACGACCCAGGAAATCCAGCGCGTAGAAGAACGGCTTGGTCAGGAAGTAGAACCAGCCGAAATCGATCGCGAGGTCGAAGTTCTTGATGTTCAGCTTCTCGGAGTAGCTGTCGAGCAGCTTCACCTGCTTGGCGCCGGCGAACAGGCGGCCGGTGTTCTCGACCGAGGCACCCGGCGCGACCGTGACCGGCGCACCCATGGTATCGGTCTGGTAGCGGTCGGTGTTGGCGACCTGATTGTAGAGGAAGCGCGCGGTGACCTTCTCGTTCGGGTCAGGCACCAGCGACACCAGCCAATACTTGTCGGTGATGCCGATCCAGCCGCCGGTCGTTTCCTTGGAGATGCTGCCGGCCTTGCGGACGTCGTCGTACTTCTCTTCGGTCAGCGAGCCGTTGAAGACGCCGAGCGGGCCTTCATGCAGGATGTAATAGCCCGACGTGTGCGGCGTGCCGGTGCGCGACACCAGGCTGTAGGGCAGCAGCGTGACCGGGTTGGCGCCGATGTTGCGGACCGACTGCGTCACCGTGAACATGAAGTCCGGGTCGACGGCGATCTTGCGCTCGAACACCAGCCCCTGGCCGTTGTCCCAGGTCAGGGTCAGCGGCTTGTCCGGGGTCAGCGCTGTGCCGTCGGCGGTCCAGCGGGTGGTCGCGGTCGGGGTGGCGATGCCGGCGCCCTGCGGCACCCAGCCGAACTCGGCATAATAGGCGGCGGGCGTGCCGGCCGGGGCCAGCAGCACGATCTCCGGGCTCTTCGGGTCCGGCGTCTCGTGGTACTGCGCCAGCGTCAGGTCGTCGATGCGGCCGCCGACGAGGTTGACGGACCCGTGCAGGGCCGGCGTGTCGATCTTCACGCGGGTGCCGGCCGCCAGCTGCTCGGCGAGCAGCTCGGGGCGCTCCTTCGCGACCTCTGCCGTGCCGGGTGGCTGCTGGGCGGGCACGCCGGGGGCCGGCACCGGCACCGACTGCTCCGTCTGGGCGGCCTGCTGGGCGGCGAGTTGCTTCTGCTGCTCCACCCGCGGCTTTTCATAGAAATACTGGAAGCCCAGAAGGATGGCGATCGACAGGGCAATCGCGATGATGAGGTTGCGTTGGTCGGTCATGGCGTCCCGGTTGCCGTGGGGCCTTTGGAAGAAGGGCGGCGTGTGCGCGGCCTTGTTACGGGTTTTCGCCGGGCTGGGCAACCGCCGCATGCCCTTTTTCCCGCAGGCCACAGCGATGGGACGCCTGGGGCGCCCCCTGCGGAGCGGGATCGGGCACGGGATCCCATCCCGACCCGCCCCAGGGATGGCAACGCCCGAGCCGGCGCACCGTCAGCCATCCCCCCCGGATGGCGCCGTGCTTTTCCAGCGATTCGATGGCGTAGCAGGAGCAGGTCGGCTGGAAACGGCAATGCCAGCCCACGAAGGGCGACAAGGTCCAGCGATAGAGATAAATGAGCGCGCGGAGCAGGTGCGCGAGCGGGCTGAGGCCGGCGATGCGAAACATGACGTCGCTGGCCTCCTACCCTTCCGCCTCGCGCCACAGGCCGAGGCGCTTCAGCCCGGCGGTCAGGTCGCCGAGCAGATCGGTCCACGGCCGCTCGGCCGTGCCGCCGCGGGCGACCAGGACGAAGTCGTGGCCGGGCGCCGCATGAACGGTCAAAATCTGCCGCGCTGCCTCACGCAAACGGCGGCGGGCGCGATTGCGCACCACCGCGTTGCCGACCTTGCGGCTCGCCGTCAAACCGAAACGGATCGGCGGACCGCCGTCGGCGGGCCGCTGCTTGTCGTCGTGCCGGCGCACCTGGAGGATCAGGCCGGGAGCCACATGCTTGCGCCGTGTCCCGGCCACGGCCAGAAATTCCGGCCGCCGCATCAGGCGCCCGACCTCGTGGTCCGGCGCCGCCATCGCGGGGATCAGGCGCTCAGGACCTTGCGGCCACGGGCGCGGCGACGGGCGATGACCTTGCGGCCGCCGACGGTCGACATGCGGTGGCGGAAGCCGTGGCGACGCTTACGCACGATTTTGGACGGCTGGAACGTGCGCTTCATGGCGCCTACTCCTTAAGCTTTGCTGATGGTGGCGGGAAGAAGACGCCCGGCCGGATGGCCGGGCGCCGAACCTATGAACCTGAAACGAACCGAAAGGCGCCTTACTCGGCAGCCCGGCGGCCGTTGACCATGCCGCGGCCGGTGGTGCGCTCGGCGATGCGGGCGGCCTTGCCGCGCAGATCGCGCAGGTAGTACAGCTTGGCGCGACGGACGGCGCCCTTGCGGACCAGCTCGATCGAGTCGATGCGCGGGGAGTACAGCGGGAACACGCGCTCCACGCCCTCGCCGTAGCTGATCTTGCGAACGGTGAAGGAGCTGTTCAGGCCGGCGTTCTTGCGGGCGATCACGACGCCCTCATAGGCCTGGACACGCTCGCGCGTGCCTTCGACGACCTTCACGTTCACGCGGACGGTATCGCCCGAGGAGAACTCCGGGATCGTCTTGCCACCGAGGGCCTTCTCGATCTGCTCCTGCTCGAGCTGCTGCAACAGGTTCATAGCACTACCCCTTTTCTATCGGCGCGCCTCGCGGCGGACCGTCACTCCGGTTTCGGGTCGCGCCGGCGAGCCTGCCGCCGACCCTTGTTCGTAACAGTTTCTGCCGGACGGCTCGCCTGGTAGAGCGACCACAGGTCCGGCCGTCGGGCCTCCGTGATCTTCTCCGCCTCGGCCAGCCGCCAGGCCTTGACCTTTCCGTGGTGACCGGAGAGCAGAACCTCCGGCACCGCGCGTTCCACACCCTGTCCGTCGGTCCAGACCGCCGGCCGGGTGTAGTGGGGGTATTCGAGCAACCCCCGTTCGAAACTCTCTTCGCCCGCCGTCTCCACGTTGCCCATGACGCCAGGGAGCAAGCGCACCACGGCATCCATCAGGCTGAGCGCGGCGAGTTCCCCGCCGGACAGCACGAAATCCCCGAGGCTGACCTCTTCGAGGCCGTGCGCATCGAGGACCCGCTGGTCCACCCCTTCGTACCGGCCGCAGAGCAGCGTCACCACCGGGGTGGCGGCCAACTCCTTGACCAGTTCCTGGTTCAGCACCCGTCCGCGAGGCGACAGATAGATCGCCCGGCCGCGTCCCGGTGCCCCCACAGGTCCCGCCGTCGCGGTCAAAGCCGCGTCCAGCACGTCGGGCCGCATGACCATGCCGGCCCCTCCGCCGAAGGGGGTGTCGTCGACGGAGCGGTGTTTATCGCGCGCGAACGAGCGAATGTCCACCGATTCCAGTGCCCAGACTCCATTTTCCAACGCCTTGCCGGCCAGCGAGTGGCCGAGCGGCCCCGGAAACATTTCCGGGAACAGCGTCAGAACCTTGGCCGTCCAGACCCGCGGACCGTCGGCGCCGTAATTCACGGCCCCTCCTCCCCGCGCTGGTCTCCGCCCTCTTCCCCCTCGTCCTCCTCCGCCTCGTCACCGGAACCCTCGCGGGCTTCGATCACGGCCGGAAGATCGACGACGATGCGACCGCCCCGGACATCGACCACCGGCACGCAGGCCTTGGAGAAGGGAAGCATCTCCAGCGGCCCGCCGGCGGTTCGAACTTCGAGCACGTCGCCGGCTCCGAAGTCGTAGATCGCCTTTACCGTGCCGTAGACGGTTCCGTCGGCGAGTTCCGCACGCAGGCCGATCAGGTCGGCATGGTAGAACTCGTCCTCGTCCTCCGTCGCCGGCAGGACGCTGCGGTCCACATAGAGCCGCACACCGGCCAGCGCCTGCGCCTGTTCGCGGCTGGTCACCCCGTCGACCTTGGCCAGGAAGTTGTCCTTGACCATGCCCTGGAGCGTCACCGTGAAGCGGCGGGCGCCGTTCTCGTCCGACAGCGGGCCATAGGTCATGATGTCGGCGGGTTCGGCGGTGAAGCTGCGCAGCTTCACCAGCCCCCGCACGCCGTGCGATCCCGCGAACTGGCCGACACAGATTTTGGCGGTCATCGAAGGAGCACCCGGCACGTCGTCACGACCTCAACCCTGCGGGCCAAGAGGCCCACCCTCAACCTCAGCCCCAAGCTCAGCCTTCTGCGGCAGCCGCGGCAGCGGCGGCCTCGGCCTTCAGACGCTCCTGCGCCTTGGCCTTCGGAGCCGACTTCTTCGGGGTCTCGCGGACGGCGGGCTTCTCGACCAGGCCGGCATTGGCCAGGAAGTGCACGACGCGGTCGGTCGGCTGGGCGCCGACCGACAGCCAATGCTTGGCGCGCTCGGCGTTCAGGATGATGCGCTGCTCGTGCTCGCGCGGCAGCATCGGGTTGTAGGTGCCGATCTTCTCGATGAAGCGGCCGTCACGCGGGCTGCGGGCGTCCGCGATGACGATCGAGTAGAACGGACGCTTCTTCGCACCACCGCGAGCCAGACGAATCTTCAGAGCCATTGGTCGAAACTTTCTCTTCTCAAGTCAAACAGGTATCAGGTGATTTCGTAAGGCGGTCAGGTCAGCCGAAAGGCCCCTTGCCGCCAAAGCCGCCGAGTCCCTTCGGCAGCAGATTTCCCAGGCCGCCGCGCAGCATCCCCTTCTTCCCAAGCTTCTGCACCTGCTTCATCATTCCGCGCATGGTCTCGAACTGCTTCAGCAGCTTGTTGACCTCCTGCACCGAGGTGCCGGAACCGGCGGCGATTCGCTTGCGGCGCGAAGCCTTGATGATGTCGGGGTTCTTGCGTTCCGCCTTGGTCATCGAGGAGATGATCGCCTCCTGGCGCTTGATCATCCCGTCGTCGACGTTGGCGTCCTTCAGCTGGTCCTTGATCTTGCCGATGCCCGGCAGCATCCCCATCAGGCCGGACATGCCGCCCATCTTGCGGAGCTGCTTCAGCTGCATCGCCATGTCGTCGAGGTCGAAGCCCTGGCCCTTCTCCATCTTGCGGGCGAGCTTTTCGGCTTCGTCCTTATCGATGGTCTCGACGGCCTTTTCCACCAGCGACACCACGTCGCCCATGCCGAGGATACGGCCGGCGATGCGGTCGGGGTGGAAGGACTCCAGCGCGTCGATCTTTTCGCCGACGCCCAGCAGCTTGATCGGCTTGCCGGTGATCTGGCGCATCGACAGGGCCGCACCGCCACGGGCGTCGCCGTCGATGCGGGTCAGCACGATGCCGGTGATGCCGACCTTGTCGTTGAAGTTGGTGGCGACGGTGACGGCGTCCTGGCCGGTCATCGCATCGGCGACCAGCAGCGTTTCCGCCGGCTTGGTCGCGTCGCGGACCGCCGCGACCTCCGCCATCAGCTCCTCGTCGATGGCGAGGCGGCCGGCGGTGTCGAGCATGACGACGTCATAGCCTTCGAGACGGCCGGTCTCGATGGCGCGTTTGGCAATGGCGACCGGGTCCTGGCCCGGCACGATCGGCAGCGTCGCGACGCCGGTCTGCTCGCCGAGAACCTTCAGCTGTTCCTGGGCGGCCGGACGGCGGACGTCCAGCGAGGCCATCAGGACCTTCTTGCGCTCCTTCGTCTTCAGACGGAGCGCGATCTTGGCGGTGCTGGTGGTCTTGCCCGAGCCCTGCAGGCCGACCATCAGGATCGGCACCGGGGCGGCGGCATTCAGGTTGATGTCGGCGCCTTCGCCCAGCATCTCCACGAGGTTGTCGTGGACGATCTTGATGACCTGCTGGCCGGGGGTGACGGACTTCAGCACCTCCTGCCCGACGGCGCGCTCCTTCACCTGGGTGACGAACTGCTTGACGACGGGCAGCGCGACGTCGGCCTCCAGCATCGCCACGCGAACTTCGCGCAGTGCAGCGGAGACGTCCTCCTCGGTCAGCGCGCCACGGCGGCGCAGCTTGTCGAAGATGTCGCCCAGGCGTCCGGTCAGGCCTTCGAACATGCGTTACTCGTTCCCCAGTTCCGGGTCCAGCGTCAGAGCCGCCACCCGCACAAGCACGAAAGCGCCAGTGCGCGAATTTCGCGGACTGGCGGAGATACCCGGCATGGGGCCGGGGTACCCGGTCTATCGACTTGGCGGAAGACAGGTCGGCGGACCATAGAGAAGCCGGAACCACGAGTCAACCGTTGCAAGCGGTCCTTGGACTCCCGCCGAAGGTCGCCCTTGCGGGGACGCGGTTATCGGTCGCAACCTTGTCACAGTCCGCCGACTCTTAACCAAATTTTGGCGACTCTTTCGGATTATGGGTTACCAAATAGAGAAGGTATGCCGGCGATGTCGTCCGCCCAGGGCTTCGGGTCCAACAGTCCGCGCACCAAGCTGACCCAGAGCCAGCTCAACGCGATCCTGTTGCGGCACCAGGCATTCCGTAAAAGCCAGCCCGGCGGCGTGCGCGCCAACCTGAAGATGCGGGACCTGTCGCATCTCGACCTGTCCGGCATCGACCTGTCCGACGCCGATCTGTCGGGCGCCAAGCTGTTCAGCGCGCGGCTGACCGGCGCCAACCTTTCCAACGCCAACCTCTATGCCGCCGACCTGCGGCTCGCCAACCTTGAGAAGGCCGACCTGCGTCGGGCCGACCTGCGCGGCGCGTGCCTGCGCGGCGCGGTGCTGAGCGAGGCGACGCTGGTGGAGGTCGACCTGCGCGACGGCACGCTGCTGCATTACGACGCCAGCGGCGAGATGTACACGCAGGAGTATGAGGATTCGGTCCTGACGTCGGAACTGACGGCGGCGACCATCCGCGGCGCCGACCTGTCGCGGGCGAAGATCGCCAACGCCTTCGTCATGCAGACCGACCTGACCGACGCCATCCTGCGCGGCACGAAGTTCATGCGCGCCAACCTGACCGGCTCCAACCTAACCGGCTGCGACCTGACCGACGCCGACCTGACGGAGGCCAACCTGTCGGGCGCCCGCTTGTCGGGGGCGGTGATGACCGGCTGCGCCATCAACCGCACCAACTTCAGCGGCGCCACCATGATCGGCGCCATCCTCGACGCCGCCCAGATGCGCTCGCCCAACCTGCAGGCGGCGGTTCTGGCCAAGACGCTGGAGAACCCGGAAGACGACCTGCGCGAGATGCTGATGGAGCATCTGAGCTGGATCGACAGCGGCGGCAAGGCCGGCAAGCGCGCCGACCTGTCGGCGCTGGACCTGTCGGGCCGCAAGCTGGACGGCATCAACCTGTCGGCGGCGATCCTGCAATGCATCGCACTGCGCGGCGCCAACCTGTCGGGTGCGGCGATGGCGATAGCCGACCTGTCGTTGGCTGACATGCGCAAGGCCAACCTGTCGAAGGCCGATCTGCGCGGCGTGAATTTCGAGCGCGCCACCCTGACCGGTGCCGACCTGACCGGCGCCCAGCTTGGCCCCGTCCATATCCAGACGATGAGCGGCCATATCTGGCGCGCCAATCTGCAACGCGCCCGGCTGGGCATGGCGCTGCTGTGCAAGGCCGACCTGCGCAAGGCCAACCTCGCCGGGGCAAATCTGGCCGGAGCCGACCTGACCGGCGCCGACCTGACCGAAGCCGATCTGACCGGCGCCGATCTGACCGGCGCCGACCTGACCGGGGCCGTGCTGGACGGCACCACGATGGATCAAGCGATCGTCGAGGAGGCGATCGGGCTGGCCAGTTGAAGCGATCGTCCCGGCTCCGGGTCAGGAGTCGGATCAGACGGGGGTCCCGCCCCGCTTCGCCAGCCAATCGCCGGAGCTGTAGACGCTGCGGACATGGTGGACCAGCAGGTTGCGGGCATCGATCAACTGGCCCATCCGCTCGCGGCAGGCGACGATGCCGGTGTCGGGGTGATAGACCGGCGCCAGTTCACGGAAACGCCGCCTCACCTGATCCTCGTCGAAACACCATTCATTGACGAAACCGAACAGCTGCGCCGCGTCGCGCACTTCGGTGATCTGACCGTCGAGCGGCTGGAAGGACAGGCGCTGCAGCGCGTGGGCCAGCGTCTTGTTGCGGTAGCCCAGCGTCTCCACCGCGGCTTCCAGCCGGCGCACGTCTTCGGCCGGCAGGATGCGGGCGCCCGGATTGGCAAGCGCCAGGGCGGCGGCCAGCGCCCTGCGGATCGCGGCGTCGCAGGATTCCACGCCCTCCACCTCCAGCACCGCTTCCCCGCCCGAGTCGCGCAATCCGGGATCGGCTGCCCCCTCCGGGGCCAGCAGCAGGGCGGCCGTCACGAGCGCCGACACCCCCACCCCGCGCAGGGCGGCAAGCTCCAGCACCGCGGCGCGAAAATGCGCGCCGCAGGGCACGGATCGGCCGGGGGCTGGCATGGGACTGGACTCTTCCGGTGCGGTCATCGTCGGCGCCAACACTTGGTGGAAGCGGGCGCGAGTCTACGCAAACTCTTGAATCGCCGCAATCACGCGGATGGACGCGGCCGGAAGGATTTGAGCCGGACGGAGTATCGCACGTGGGCTCAGTGCGTCCTCATCGCCCCCGGCTTGGCCGGCAGGCGGTTGAGCAACTCGTCGATATAGGCGGTCTCGTCCTTGCCGGACATGGCGGCGAAGCCCTTCAGCATCTGGCTGCCGAAGGAGAAGACGCTGGACAGGTCGATGCGCCACGCCCCGCCTTCGCGCACGAAGTCGGCCGGAACCAGCGCCGGCCGGTTGTCGACCATCAGCAGGCCCGATGCCCGGTCACCCTTGACCCGCACCGGCCCCAGAGAGCTGCGGGAAATGACGTTGGGGCCGAGCCAGCCGGCCTTCAGCGCATGGTTGGCGATGTCGCCGACCGACATGCGGCGCAGTTCGGACGGGCCGAGATAGCGGCGCAGACCCATGGCGGCGAAGCGCTCGGCCGGTTCCAGCCGCTGCAGCGGCGCGTCGCCGGGCTGGCGGGCGGCGTCACGCACCGACTCCAGCGCTTTGACCGAGTTGCGGGTGAGCAGCGGGATCACCGCCGACCCCCGCTTTTCGGCCAGCGCGCTGCGGGCGGCGTCGAAGGTCGCGGCGACCTCGCGCTCCTCCGGCGTTTCGCGCGGCGGGGCGGCGAAGCTGGTGGATGCTGCGATCAGGATGACGAAGAAGGCGAGGAAAGCAACACGCATGCCAGGGAAAACCCGAAAACGGTTGGAAACGTCACGCCTTCTCCTCGACGCCGAAGAATTCGAGCTGCCAGCGCATCTCTTCATCGGTCATCGGATAGTGCGTGCCGTCGCGAGCATTAAGCGCCGTTTTTGGCGGAATCTGGGCAAGCCGCAACTGGACCTGCCGGGCGAAGCGCATGGTCAGCCCGGCGCGCCACACCAGCGCGGTGACGGCGCGCGGCGCATGGGTGGCGACGATGCGGTCGACCACCGGAAGCGGGATTTGCGACAGCTCCGCCAGCGCCGCCATGACGAAGCCGCGGTCGCCCTCCACCATGGACCCCTCGATCAGCTTCTCGGTCAGCTTGCCTTCCTTGTTCAGGCGGGCCGCCTTGTCGCTGGGGCGTTCCACCGGCTTCTCCGGCCCGGCGGCACCGCCGACCGCCTCCTCGCCGAAATCGACCGGGCCAAGCGGCTGGCCGGGCGCGGTGCCGGCCGCCGCCTGCCCCACCCGCTGGCGCACCGCCTCCACCAGCCCGCGCGCCGCCTCCGGATCGAGGTCGTCGCGGTCCTGCAGAACCTTCAGCAGATTGTCGGCGACGAAGCTGGCCAGCCGCGCCACCGCACGCGCCGGCAGCCGCGGACGGCGGACCAGCGGCGAATGCCAGGGCTCGTGCTGCGGCGCCTGATCGAGGATGCGGTCGAGCGTCTCTTCGCGGATCTGGGCCGACGGGTTGCCGAGCAGCGCCGTCACCGCCGCCTCGTCGTCGGAGCGCGCGATGGCGTCGGCGACGGAGGCGGAGACGTTGTGCCGGCTGGCGATGGCGGTCATCGCGCCCCGCACCGGCCCCTTCATGATGATGTCGGTCAGATCCTCTTCGGTGAGGATCGGCGAATGCTGCAGGACCGGTGCGCAGACCGACAGCTCCACGTCGCGGGCCAGCCGGTTGATGACGCCGTGCGGGGCGTTGGGCAGGTCCTTCAGCGCCTCGGCCAGGATGCCGCGCACCTCCGTCGCCTGGTCGCGCGCCAGCGTTTCCAGGCATTCCACCGTCAGCCGTTCGATCTGGATCGCCTGATCGGCCGACAGCTCCGGCAGCAGGCGGGCGATCTTCTGCGCCACCGCCTGCCGCACCATGACCTCGCGGTCCTTGGCCAGCAGCAGGTCGGCCTGCCGCGGCGTTCCGGCATTGGTGGCGATCGCGCGCCGCACCTCGGCCGCGGCGTCGGCGGCCAGGAAATACAGCAGCTCCGGCCGGGTCTTGGGATGCTCGGCGACCTTCCGGCGAACCGCCGGATCCTCGCTCTGCACCATCCGCTTGGCGGATTCGTAGTCGGCGGGGTCGAGTGTCTCGGGACGCGGGGAGGCGGGCGGGGTCACGGGGCGGGCTCCGCGGCGGAAATGTCGGACGAAGATACCTGGAAGACCGGAGCCAGGGCGTAATGGCCCTTGCCGCTCTTCTTGGCGTCGTACATGGCGGCATCGGCGCGGTCGGTCAGCTCGCGCACCGTCTCGCCGCGGCCGGGGGTATGCACGGCGATGCCGATCGACAGGCCCAGCGGTTTCTCCGGGCTTGCCGACAGGTGGGCAAGGTCACGCATGCCGTTCAGCAGCCGATCGGCGACGATCCGCGCCTTCTCCTCGTCGGTGCGGCCCAGCCACAGCACGAACTCGTCGCCACCCAACCGTCCCGGCAGGTCGCCCGGCCGCACCCCGGTGGTCAGCAGCGTGCCGATGGCCTTCAGCACCGTGTCGCCCTGCTGGTGGCCGTGCAGGTCGTTGACCGCCTTGAAGTTGTCCAAGTCGACATAGAGCAGGGCCGACGGCCCGCTGTCCGGCCGCGAGATCGATTCCTCCAGCCGTTCGAAGAAGGTGCGGCGGTTGAACAGGCCGGTCAGCCCGTCGCGCTCCGACAGGCGGCGCAGCCGCTCCTGATAGGCGAGATGGGCATGGGCGATGCCGATATGGTCGGCCACGCCAGACATCAACTGGCGGTCGTCGTCGTCCCAGGGCTCCGAATCGCCGGTGCGCCAGACCAGCAGCGCGCCGTTCACCGCCTGCCGGTACTCGGTCCGCTCGCCGATCAGCTGCACGTCGCCCAGCCGGTCGGCCAGTTGCCCTTCGCCATTGGCGATGCGGTCAAGCAGCGCGGTGCCGACCTCCGGCAATTCCGCGCCGAACTCCGCCACCAGCGACAGGGCGACACGACCCCCGCCCGCGGCGCCGGCGCTGCCGCCCCCCTCCTCCGCCCGGTAGATCCGGCAGCCGTCGGCGCTGAGCGCCCGCGCCGTCTCCGTGGCGGCCACCACCAGCGCTTCCGCGGCGTCGAGCCGGTCGCGCAGGGTGTGGACGATGTGGCCGAGCAGCCGTTCGCGATAACGGATGCGCGCCAGTTCGTTGGAGCGCAGCACCTGTTCGGTCACGTCGCGGCAGACGCCGCGGGCGCCGATCCAGTCGCCCTGCGGCCCGAACAGCGGCAGGGCGGAGGCGACGATGCAGGCCGGCGTGCCGTCGGCGCTCTTCAGCCAAAGCTCGGACTGATCGACGGCGCGGCGGCAGTCGAAGGGCATCGGCAGGTCTTCCGCATCCTCCAGCGCCAGGCTGCGCGGGTCGCGGCCGATCAGCGCGTCGGCCGGATAGCCCAGCGCGCCCTTGTGGCTGACGAAGACGAAGGTGCCGTCCGGTCCCGTTTCCCAGGCGAAGTCGGAGGAGACCTCCACCAGATCCTTGTAGCGCCGCCGCGATTCGGTCAGCGTGTGGCGCAGCTGCCGTTCCAGCGTGTCGTCGCGGCCCAACAGCAGGAAGCCGCCGTCGGGCAGCGGCACGCCGGCCCATTCGACGATCATGATCCCGCGCAGCGATTCCACCGGCACCGAGCGCAGCCCCGGCGCCACGCTTGACCCCGACAGCCAGTTGCGCAGTTCCGGCAGCCAGCGCGGGTCGCTGTCCATCATGTCTTCCGCCTCGGCATTGGCTTCGGCGACGGCCAGCGCCGCATCCAGCCGCAGGGCCGGGCCGGGATACAGCGCGACCAGCGTCACGGGGCCGGTCGGACCGGCATTGGTGGCGGAAGTACCGGTGGTCAGGAGAAGGTCCACGGCGATCCCAGATCGGCGGGCCACGAGGCGGACGAGCCGCGCGGCGGGCGGGGTGAAAAACCTTAGGCTGCAAACCGTTATAAGGTCCGGCCCATGCTACCTCTTTAGGGGTTAATCTTCAATCAACCAACGATGCGGGGGAGCCCCCATGGCGGCGGCTCGACCCAAGGGACGGGCCGACGCTGCGACCATGTGAAGCGCCTTGCGGCGGCACGCCGGCGGCCCCATTCTTGGGGGATGACCGTCCCGACCTCCCCCGCCGCTCCGGCGCCCGACTCCGCCACCGGATCCGCCGGCAATCCCCTTGCCGCGCTGCGCGACCGCGCCGTGTGGATCTTCGACCTCGACAACACGCTCTACCCGGCGTCCTGCAACCTGTTCGCCCAGGTCGACCGCCGGATCAACGAGTTCATCGCCGCCCACTTCAACATCGGCATGGACGAAGCGCGGGTGCGGCAGAAGCATTTCTTCCGCGAATACGGCACCACGCTGCGCGGCCTGATGATGGAGCATGACGTCGATCCGGTCGCCTACATGGACTATGTCCACGACATCGACGTGACCGGCGTCCAGCCCTCCGCCCTGCTGGCCGATGCGCTCGGCCGCCTGCCGGGCCGCAAGATCATCTACACCAACGGCTCGGTCCGCCATGCCGAGAATGTCGCCGGCCGGCTCGGCATCCTCGACCGGTTCGAGGCAGTGTTCGACATCGCCGCCGGCGGTTTCGTGCCGAAGCCCGATCCCCGCCCCTACGCCACGCTGGTGGAGCGCCACGGCGTCGACCCGGCCGACGCCTGCATGGTGGAGGACATCGCCCGCAACCTCGCGCCCGCCCATGCGCTGGGCATGACCACCGTCTGGGTCCGTGGCGAGAAGGAGTACGAGAAGGCCGGTGTCGGCGCCGGGATCCACATCGACCACACCGTGGACGATCTGCCCTCCTGGCTGGCCGCGGTGGCGGGGGTGTAGGGCTTTGTCGCAAACCGGCCGATGCCCGCCGCGGGTATGGTTGACAGCGGGCGCGATGCGGCTCCATGGTGCCGTCCCTTGACAATCGACAGCAGAACGACCGCGCCATGAGCCACGCCAGCCTGCAAGCCACCATCGACGCCGCCTGGGAAAACCGGGCCGATCTCACCACCGCCACCACCGGCCCCGTCCGCGACGCCGTGAACGCGGCGCTGGATGCGCTCGATGCCGGCGACCTGCGCGTCGCGGAGAAGACCGCGGACGGCTGGAAGGTCAACCAGTGGCTGAAGAAGGCGGTTCTGCTGTCCTTCCGCCTGAACGCCAACGAGATGATCCCCGGCGGCCCCGGCGGCTCGTCCTGGTTCGACAAGGTGCCGCCGAAGTTCGAAGGCTGGACCGAAGGCCAGTTCCAGAACGCCGGCTTCCGCGCCCTGCCCGGCGCCATCGCCCGCAAGTCGTCCTATGTCGCCCCCGGCGTCATCCTGATGCCGAGCTTCGTCAATGTCGGCGCCTATGTCGACAGCGGCACCATGGTCGACACCTGGGTCACCGTCGGGTCCTGCGCCCAGATCGGCAAGAACGTCCACCTGTCGGGCGGCGTCGGCATCGGCGGCGTGCTGGAGCCGCTGCAGGCCGACCCGGTCATCATCGAGGACAACTGCTTCATCGGCGCCCGTTCGGAGATCGTCGAGGGCGTGATCGTCGAGGAAGGCGCCGTCATCTCCATGGGCTGCTACATCGGCGCCTCGACCAAGATCATCGACCGCCACACCGGCGAGGTCTTCATGGGCCGCGTCCCGGCCTATTCGGTCGTCGTCCCCGGCTCGCTGCCCGGCAAGCCGCTGCCCGACGGCACCCCGGGGCCGAGCCTGTACTGCTGCGTCATCATCAAGCGCGTCGACGAGAAGACCCGCTCGAAGACGGCGATCAACGACCTGCTGCGGGATTGATCCAAACGGAAGAAGACTTTGGGGCGATAGCGCAGGCCGCTATCGCCCTTGCCTTTCCGGCGCCTCCCACAATACCATCGCCGCATGAACAACGCCCATCGCGCGACGCTTGCCGCCATTTTCGCGCGGCCGACCTCCGCTTCGATCCGCTGGGCGGACATCGAGGCGCTGGTGATCGCGTTGGACGGTGTCGTCGAGGAGCGCGCCGGTAGCCGCGTCTGGATCGAGGTCCGCGACCGTGGCGCGGTCTTCCACCGTCCCCATCCCCGGCCGGAGGCCAAGAAGGGCGCGGTGGATGCGGTGCGCAAGTTGCTGATCAACGCGGGGATCACGCCATGACGATGGAATACAAGGGCTATGTGTCCGGTCCCATCGATTTCGACCCGGAGGACGGGACCTTCTCCGGTACGGTTGCCGGCCTGTCTGACGTCATCCATTTCGAAGGCGGCAGCGCGCAGGATCTGTGGGACAGCTTCCGCGGAAGCATCGACGAATATCTGGCGATCTGCGCCGAGAAAGGTCGCACGCCCGACAAGCCTTTCAGCGGCAAGATGCTGGTGCGCGCCACGCCGGAACTGCACCGGAAGGCTGCCTTGCGCGCCGCCGCCGAAGGCATCAGCCTGAGCCAATGGGTCGCCCGCCAGATCGACGCGGCCCCCTGACCGACGAAGACCAACCGGACAGCCCATGACCATCGACCCCGTCGCTCTCGCCCAGGACCTGATCCGCTGCTCCAGCGTCACACCGCGCGACGACGGCGCGCTGAGTGTGCTGGAGGCGGCGCTGACGCCGATGGGCTTCACCTGCCACCGCCTGCGCTTCCAGCAGGAGGGGACGGAGCCGGTGGAGAACCTCTATGCCCGGCTCGGCACCGAAGGACCCAACTTCTGCTTCGCCGGCCACACCGACGTGGTGCCGCCGGGCGACAAGGGCTGGACCGTCGATCCCTTCGCCGGCGAGGTGATGGGCGGACGCCTGTTCGGCCGCGGCGCCGTCGACATGAAGGGCGCCATCGCCGCCTTCGTCGCCGCCGTGTCGCGCCGGTTGCAGGATGGGCCGCCCGCCGGATCGATCAGCCTGCTGATCACCGGTGACGAGGAAGGGGTGGCGATCAACGGCACCCGCAAGGTTCTGGACTGGCTGGCCGAGCGCGGCGAGCGCATCGATGCCTGCGTGGTGGGGGAGCCGACCAACCCCAAGGCGCTGGGCGACATGATCAAGATCGGCCGGCGCGGCAGCCTGAGCGGCTTCCTGACCGTGTTCGGCGCGCAAGGGCACGTCGCCTATCCGCATCTGGCCGACAACCCGCTGCCGCGGCTGGTCCGCATGCTGGCCGCCATCACCGAACACCCGATGGACGAGGGCACGGCGCATTTCCAGCCCTCCACCCTGGCGCTGACCACCATCGACGTCGGCAACAAGGCGACCAACGTCATCCCGGCGCAGGGGAAGGCGACCTTCAACATCCGCTTCAATGACGCCCACACCCCGGCCAGCATCGAGGCGTGGCTGCGCCAAACCTTCGACGCCATCGGCGGCGCCTATGAACTGGAGATCTATTGCTCCGGCGACAGCTTCGTCACCCCGCCCGGCCCGCTGACCGAGCTGGTGGCGGAGGCGGTGGAGGGGGTGACCGGGCGCCGGCCGGACTATTCGACCACCGGCGGCACGTCGGACGCCCGCTTCATCAAGAATGTCTGCCCGGTGGTAGAGTTCGGGCTGGTCGGCCAGACCATGCACAAGGTGGACGAATATTGTTCGGTGGAGGATCTGCGACAGCTGACCGCCATCTACGAATCGATCCTGAAGGGCGTGTTCACGCGCCTTGCCGGGTGAGAAGCCTGACCGGGACACCACGATGCCGCTGACCACCCCCGCCATCCTGTCCGCCCTGTCCGGCGCGTGGCGGCTGGCCCGTTTCGACCGGACGGGGATGGAGTTCTTCGACCGCACGCCGGACGGTGCGCTGAACTCCTTCTACGCCGCGCTGGTGGTGCTGCCGGCCTATGCGCTGCTGCTGGCGATCCGGCTGTGGGACCAGCTGGATGGCACGCCGATCCTGCAACTGGTGACGGTGGAGGGCATCGCCTACGTCGTCAGCTGGACCGCCTTCCCGCTGGCCCTGTTCCGCATCGCGTCGCTGCTGGGCAGGGAGCAGCTCTATCCCGGTGCGCTAACCGCCTACAACTGGTCGGCGGTGGTGCAGATGATGATCTACCTGCCGACCATCGTGCTGTCCGCCACCGGCCTGCTGCCGTCGGGAGTGTCCGAAGCGCTGGTCTTCGGCGTGATGATGGCGATGCTGACCTACCAGTGGTTCGTGCTGCGCACCGCCCTGTCGCTGTCGGGGCTGGCCGCCGCGGCCCTGGTGATGCTGGACCTGTTCCTGTCGGCGGCGATCAGCGATCTGGCGGACGGGATGCTGTGAGGGTCTGATTTGCCATCGGCGTTGCCCCCTCCCCATCCCTCCCCCGCTTCGCGGGAGAGGGGGCAGGATGCTTGTCACCGTGACGTAAACGCCAGAGCGGCGGCAGTCCCCTCTCCCGCCAAAGGCGGGGGAGGGTTAGGGAGGGGGCAATAGAACTAGAGGGGGCAAAAGGCCCCCATGCCCCATCACCCCTGCGTGCTGACGCCCGCTTCGGCGAAGGTCGCCATGCCGGCGTGGCAGGCGACGGCCGACTTCACGATGTTGATCGCCAGCGCCGCACCGGAGCCCTCGCCCAGCCGCATGCCGAGATCGAGCAGCGGCTCCTTGCCGATGGCCTGCATCAGACGGGTGTGGCCCGGCTCGACCGAGCGGTGGGCGACCATGCAGTGATCAAGCGCGCGGCGGTCGGCCTTGTAGAGCACCGCGGCGGCGGCGGTGCAGGCGAAGCCGTCGAGCAGCACCGGAACGCGGGCGACGCGGGCGGCCAGGATGGCGCCGGCGATGGCGGCGAACTCGTAACCGCCCAGGCAGCGCAGCGCCTCGAACGGGTCGTCCTTGGCCTGCGGGTTGGCGGCGACGCCGGCCTCCACCGCGGCGATCTTGCGGGCGAGCCCCTCGTCGTCGATGCCGGTGCCGCGGCCGGTCCAGTCGGCCGCCTCGCCGCCGAACAGCGCGAGGCAGAGCGCCGCCGCCGAGGTCGAGTTGGCGATGCCCATCTCGCCCAGCGACAGCAGCTGGACGCCCATCTCCACCGCCATCATGCCGTAGGCCATGGTGCGACAGCATTCCTCCTCACCCATGGCCGGGCCCTGGGTGAAGTCGGCGGTCGGGTTGTCCAGGTCCAACTCGTAGACGCGCAGGTCGGCGTCGGCCACCTCGCAGAGCTGGTTGACCGCGGCGCCGCCGTTCTGGAAGTTGGCGACCATCTGCACCGTCACCTCGGCCGGATAGGCCGAGACGCCGCGGGCGGCGACGCCATGGTTGCCGGCGAAGACGGCGACGCGCGGGCGGCGCACCTCGGCCGGGTGCTGGCCCTGCCAGGTCGCCATCCACTGCGCGATCTCCTCCAGCCGGCCGAGCGAACCGGCCGGCTTGGTCAGCTGCCGTTCGCGCTGGAGGGCCGCGGTGCCGGCCTCCAGGTCGGGGCCGGGCAGGTTGCGCACGAGCGCGCGGATTTCCTCGAAGGTGACGGCGGGCTGCTGGTTGCTCATGTTCGGTCCTGAGGGGTGAGCGCCAAAAAACGGCGCGACCTTGCACCCATCCGGCCGTCAAGTCAAAGCGCCAGAGTAGGGCATTTTGACCCCGCCTCGTCGCGCTTCCGTCTTCACGCCGCCTTGGCGACGGCATCGGTCCCGGCGGCACCCGCGGTGGCCGAGGCGACCGGTGTCGCCGATTCGGACCCGACGATCCGGCCCAGCCCCAGCCCGAAGCCCATGGCGACGCCGGTGCCCGCCGTCTGGTCGGTGCGCACCGGTTCGTCACGCATGCGGCGGTGGTCCTTGTCGCGCAGGCGGGCCGGACGGCCGCTGACGCTGTCGACCTCGTCCGGCGTCTCCAGCGCGTTCAGCGCCAGCACCTGATAGATCGACAGCGGCGTGCCGTTCAGCGACTTGGCCGGCGCCATCGGCACCTGGGTGGTGAAGCCGTCCGGCATGTCCTGCTTGCGCACCGCGTCGTTCACCACCTGGGCCGGGGCGAAGTTGGCCAGCGGGTTCTCCGAGAACTTCGAGGCGAAGCGGTCGTAGATCTCCTTCAGCGACTTCGCCTTGCCGGTGGTCTTGTCGTAGAAGACGTTCTTGTTGGCCGCCGCCGCGTCGGGGAAGACGTCGCGGGCGGTGCGGCCGGGGTTCTCCTGCATCGCGTTCAGGAACTTCGACGCGCCGCCGGCCCCCAGGAAATGCGCCAGATACAGCTCGGTCGAGCCGATCTTGCCGTCCACCGTCTCCTCCAGATACTCCTTGTTGTCACGGGTGTATTCCGCGGCCATCAGGGCCGACGCGGTCGGGTCCTTGCGCAGCTCCAGGATCTCCTTCTTCATCGCCGGATCGGCGACATAGGGCCGGCCGTCGCCGCGGGTCTGGATGGCGTTGGCGTATTTGCCATAGCCATGGTCGGCGCCATGATCCTTCATCGTCTGCAGCCAAGTGCTGTCGATGAACTGGTAGAGCCCCGTCGCCGAGGAGGAGGAGGACTTTATGTCCGTGCGGTACCCGCTCTCCACGGCAGCTTTTTCCATGAGGTAGGAAAAATCGACCCCCGTCTTCGCGCTGGCATTGCGCACGGCGGCCTCCACATTGGCCGGGCCACGGGTGGCGCCAGCGGCCTGGGTGGCTGCGTTGCTGAGGTTGCCGAGGGCGGAAGCGTAGGTCATGGGTCGATCCCCGTGTGATGGCCCCGATGGGAGGCGGCCACTCCCTTGCAGACGCCATGCCAAGCAGACGGAGGCTTGATGACGCCGCGGAGCGCGCCTAGCCTTGTCATGACGCGGCATCCCGCCCTCTCGCCAAGCGCCATCCGATGCTGTATGTTAACGTATAGGTAAACCAAACAATCCTTCCCCTACAAATCCGCTCTGGGAGACTCGCCCCGCCATGACCTACACCGCTCCGGTCGACGATCTGCGCTTCGTCCTGAACGAGGTGGTGGGCCTCGACGCCATCGCCGTCCTGCCCAACTGCGACAGCGCCGCCCCCGATCTGGTCGACGCCATCCTGGAGGAGGCCGGCAAATTCGCCTCCGGCGTGCTCGCCCCGCTGAACCGGGTGGGCGACAAGGAGGGGGCGAAGCTGGAGAACGGCGTCGTCCGCACCGCCACCGGCTGGAAGGAGGCCTATGGCCAGTTCACCGAGGCCGGCTGGAACAGCCTGCCCTTCGAGCCGGAGTATGGCGGACAGGGCCTGCCTTGGACGGTCGCCTTCGCGGTGAACGAGATGTGGCAGGCCGCCAACCTGTCCTTCGGCCTGTGCCCGCTGCTGACCCAGGGCGCGGTGGATCTGCTGACCGAGCATGCCAGTGCCGAGCAGAAGGCGGTCTATCTGTCGAAGATGATCTCCGGCGAATGGACCGGGACGATGAACCTGACCGAACCGCAGGCGGGCAGCGACCTCGCTGCGGTTCGGACCAAGGCGGTGCGGGCGGAAGACGGCAGCTATCGCATCACCGGCCAGAAGATCTTCATCACCTATGGCGAGCATGACCTGACGGAGAACATTGTCCATCTGGTGCTGGCCCGCCTGCCCGACGCCCCGGCCGGCATCAAGGGCATCAGCCTGTTCATCGTGCCGAAGTTCCTGCCCAAGCCCGACGGCACGCCGGGCGAGCGCAACGACCTGCGCTGCGCCAGCCTGGAGCACAAGCTGGGCATCATGGCCAGCCCGACCGCGGTGATGGCCTATGGCGACGACGAGGGCGCCATAGGCTACCTCGTCGGCGAGGAGAACCGCGGCATCGAATACATGTTCACGATGATGAACAACGCCCGCCTCGGCGTCGGCATCCAGGGTGTGGCGATTGCCGAGCGCGCCTATCAGCAGGCCCGCGACTACGCGAAGACGCGGGTGCAGAGCAAGGATCTGGCCGATCCCAAGGGCTCCGGCGTCGCCATCATCAAGCATCCGGACGTGCGCCGCATGCTGCTGGACATGCGCGCCAAGACCGAGGCCGCCCGTGCCCTGGCGCTCTATGCCGGCACGCAGTTGGACATCTCCCGCCACCACGAGGATCCGGCGGTGCGCGCCGCAGCATCCGCGCGGGTCGACGTGCTGACCCCGATCGTCAAGGCGTGGTCGACCGACATTGGCTGCGAGGTGGCCTCCACCGGCGTGCAGATCCATGGCGGCATGGGCTTCATCGAGGAGACCGGCGCCGCCCAGCATTACCGCGACGCCCGCATCACCCCGATCTATGAGGGCACCAACGGCATCCACGGCAACGACCTGACCTTCCGCAAGACCGGCCGCGACAAGGGCGCGGCAGCGAGAGCCTTCGTCGCCGACATGCGGGCGACGGTGGAGGAACTGGGGTCCGCCCCCGGCGACGACCTCGCGGTGATCCGGACCGAGTTGTCGGCCGGGCTGGACGCGCTGGACAAGGCCATCGACTGGATGGTGGCGACCCAGGCGGAGGGCGACCTGCAAGGCGCCGCCGCCGGTGCGGTGGCGTATCTGAAGCTGTGGGGTACGGTGGCGGGCGGCTGGATGCTCGCCCGCTCGGCGATGAAGGCGATGGAGGGCATGCGCCAGCCCGGCGCCAACGCGTCCTTCCTTGAAACCAAGCTGATCGTCGCGCGCTTCTACGCCGAGCAGGTCCTGGCAACCGCCCCCGCCCTGCTGCCGACCATCGCCAGCGCCCGCAACACGGTGATGGCGCTGAGCGAAGAGCAGTTCTGACGGTTTGCTGCCTTACCCTCTCCCGCCCCGGGAGAGGGAGGGACCCGCCGAAGGTGGGAGGGTGAGGGGTGATGTGGACATGGACTTTCAATCCTTGATCCACCCCTCACCCTTCCCATGCTGCGCATGGGCCCCTTCCCTCTCCCGGGGCGGGAGAGGGCATCTCAGGCCCCCCTCACCAGTAACGCATCGCATCCGCATACAGCCCGCGCAGATCGTCCTCCGACACCGGGCGCGGGGCGATGGTCAGCAGGCGTTGCTGGGCGGCGGCGCCCTTGACCAGACCCGGAATGTCGGCCTCGCCATAGCCGAGCGCCGACAGCCCGTTCGGCAGGCCCGTCGCCCGCATCATCGCAATCAGCCGCGTCGCCAGCAACTCGCCGCCATCCTCCGGCGAGGCGCCGCGGGTGTCGGCCCCCAGCGCCTCGGCAGCGCGGAGATGGGCCTCCGGAGCGGCCGGGCCGGTGAAGCGGAAGGCGGCGGGGGCGTTCAGCACCACCGAGATGCCGTGCGGAACCATCGGGTCCACCGTCTCGTAGCCGGTCGCGGTGAAGCTGTGGTTCATCCCGGCCACCGAATAGGACATGGCGTGCGGGATGTGCACCCCGGCATTGCCGAAGGCCAGACCGGCCAGAGTCGCCGCGAACATCAGCGCGTCGCGGGCCTCGGCACAATCGGGGTCGTTGACCGCCCGTTCCAGCCATTGCCCGCCCAGCCGGATCGCCTGCAGGCTGCCGATGTCCGACCACGGGTTGGCGCCCTGGTAGGGCGGACGGGCGGTCGGCGATTCAGGTTTCGGGCGGGAGCGGAAGGGGCGCGCGGTGTGGCTCTCGATGGCGTGGGTCAGCACGTCGAAGCCGGTGGCGGCGATGGCGCCGGGCGGCAGGCTGTCGATGGTGCGTGGATCGACGACGGCAAGGCTCGGCCGCAGGTAGCGCGACGAGATGCCGGTCTTCACCTGCTTTTCCACATGGTCGAAGATGGCGACGCCGGTGGTCTCGCTGCCGGTGCCGCAGGTGGTCGGGCAGGCGATGTGGGGCTTGACCGGGCCGGGGACCGGGATGCCCTCCCCCAGCGGCTTGTTGACGTAGGCGAGGAAGTCGGCCGGATAGGTGGCGTAGAGGTTCGCAGCCTTGGCGGTGTCGATCACCGATCCGCCGCCGATCGAGACATAGCCGTCGAAGCCGCCGTCCCGCGCGAAATCGGCAGCGTCGAGGAAGGAGGCGCTGGTCGGCTCCACCCGGCAGCGGTCATAGACCACCGGATCCATGCCCGCCCGTTTCAGCGAGTCGAGCGCCATGGCGAAGGGCGCGGTTGCGGCAACCCGCGGGTCGGTGAACAGCGCCACCCGCGTCATGCCCAGCGAGACCGCGTCACCGCCCAGTTCGGCCAGCATGCCGGGGCCGAACTTCATCCGCGCCGCCTCGACGGTGAAGCCCTCCTCGCCGTCAGGCAGGATGGGATAGGCGTTGCCGTGCGTGTCGCTTGCCATGAGCGCTGCTCCTCCGGTTGCACGGGCCGGGTTTGTCCCCGGCCCATCCTTGCCCGTATGGGAGCGTCCCGCGCCCGGCCTGTCAATGCGTCCGTTGGTCCAACAGATCATCTGTGGGTGGGAGCGGCGGCTCCGAAGGCGCACCGGCGGGCGGCGGGCGCAGCAGCCGCTGATAGAGCCAGCCGGTGCCGACCAGACAGAGGCCGAGGCCGAGGAAAGAGGCGACGCGGTACATCCCCTCCAGGTCGGACATGTCGCTGAGGAACACCTTGGCGACCACCGCCAGCACGAGGACAAGCCCGGCATGGCGCATCCAGCCCCAGCCGAAGCGGATCCCCACCACCAGCATCGCCACCGCGAACAGCAGGAAGCCGGCGGAATAGCTGTACCATTCGGCGTCCGACATCTCGTAGCCGGACAGGACAGGACCCTGGAAGGCGCGGCGGATCTCCAGCGCCAGATTGGTGGCGATCAGCAGCAGCGGCAGAACCGGCGCTGCGCTGCGCAAGGACCGCGACGGCGGCGGGTCGTACCAGAGATAGACCAGCCCCAGCACAGCCGGCGCGCCATAGGCCAGCAGCAGCCGGTTGACCGCCGGCCAGGTGCCGACCCATTCGTCGTTCCACAGCGGGTTCAGCGCGGTCAGATGCAGGAAAACGGCGTTGAAGGCGGCCAGCAGCACCAGCAGGCGCCGACCCCACACCGCGACGGGCCGCGCGCTCCACCGCCGGTCGGCCGCCAGCAGCAGGGCGAGGCTGAGCCAGGACAGGGTGTGCAGCGCCACCTCCGCCAGGGTGGACGGCGCCTCATCCAGGCTGCCGGTCATCCAGCGGTGAATGCCCAGCGACAGCATCAGGGTGGTGAAGATCAGGGCGCCGGCCTCCAGCACCATCACCACCAGATCGTCGCCTCTGCCGCCCTTATCTTGGCCATCCGGCGCCGAGCGCATCCAGCGCGCCGCCGCCAGGAATCCCAGCGCCGGCAGGCCATAGCCGTAGGCGATCCAGCCATAGCCTTCGTAATCCAGCACATACGGATTGACCGCCAGCCGCACCAGCACCGCAACCGCCACCAGCAGGGTGACGCCGCGCAGCTCGCGCAGGTTCAATTGCCGCTCCAGCCACGCCAGTACCGGCACCTGCATCGCGAGCGCCACGGTCAGCCACGCCTCCTGCAAGACCATGGTGGCGCCGAGCGCGATGGCACCGGTGGCTCCGGCGGCGAAGGCGGCCAGCCCCAGCGAGGCGCCCGGCCGGTGGCGGTGGCGGGCCAGCGGCGTGGTGGCGCCGACCAGCAGAGCGGCAAGCCCCAGCGCCGCGGCCGGCCAGCCGATGGCGGTCTCCGGCGGCGCCACCAGGGCATAGGCCAGCGTCAGCAGGGCCAGCGGCACCAGCGCCGACAACGACGCCCACAACGCCGCCCGCCGCGCCTCCCACAGGGCGATGAAGCCGCCGATGCCGAACAGGGCGGCGAATCCGCCCGCCACCCACAGGAAATGCGCGACCGCCGCCGGATAGCCGGCCGGATCGGCAACGATCAGCGGCTGGCCGTCCGCGTTCAGCGGCGGCGGGCTGGCGGGGATATAGGGCAGGCTCCAGGGCGCCAGCGCCAGCAGCACGCTCAGCGCGGCGATCCAGGCGACGCCGGCGACCCGCTCCGTCCGCCGGCCGGCGACCATCGCCAATAGGGCGAACAGGCCGAGCGCGACCAGCGACACCGAGCCGTGGTCGTCGATCCAGGTGACCGCAGCGACCAGCAGGCCGAACACCCGCATCGCCATCATCGCCAGCCGGTCGGCGGGATGGCGCTGCTTGCGCCGGATCCAGTCGGGCAGCGCGCGGCGCCAGCCGGTGGCGGGTGCGGGCTCGGGCGGCGTCTGGTCCAGCACACCCAGCACCGCCGGCACCAGGAACAGCGCCGAGGTCAGCAGCAGGTAGATGCCGGTCGGCAGCGCGTCGCCGCTGCGCCAGGGGTCGATCAGCCAAAGCAGCGGCCACAGCGCCGCGCCGGTCAGCGCCCCCCAGCCGAGCCAGCGCCAGCCGCGATACAGCACCACCGCCATCCCGGCCCCGTTCAGCGCCAGCAGATAGGCGAACAGGCCCCAGGCGTCGGGATTGTCCGTCGACACCAGCAGGGGAGAGACATAGCCGGCCAGCAGACCCAGCGCCGCGATGAGCGGCCCCTGCAGCAGCGACAGCCCGATGCCGATCAGCGACAGCGCGGCCAGCAGCGCGAAGGCGACCAGCGGCGCGAACAGGCCGAACAGGGCGAAGCCGCCATAGACGCTGATGAAGGCGGTGAACAGGCCGGCGGCGGTCAGCGCCGGCGGCACGTAATCCGGCTGCAGGGCGGCGACGGCGCGCTGCATCGGCCGGCGGCGCAGCCACTCTCCCCCCACCATCAGCCCGAAGCCGGCGAGCAGCCCAAGCGCGACGCGGACGCTCGGCCCGAGCCAGCCGTGATCGACCGACAGCTTGATGAAGAAGGCCGCTGCCAGCGCCATGGTGCCGCCGCCGAGCCAGATCAGCCAGCGCGAGGCCAGCGATTCCTCCAACTCGCGCCAACCCGCCCGCGCCGGCGCCGGTGCGGCGGGTTCCGGTGGCGGAGAGGCCGCCGCTTCTTCCGCTTCGGACGCGAAGACCGGTTCGCCGACCTCCGCCTCGGAAAGCGCTTCGACCTCTGGGACGGCCTCTTCGGTGGGTGCAGTCTCGGCGACGGAGGGTGGCAACGCGCCGGCCAGCGCCTCGTCCAGCCTGCCGCGCAGGAGGGCGATTTCAGCCGCCTGTGCCTTCAACCGCCGGTCCAGCCGATGGGTGATGAAGCCGAAGATCAGCAGTAGAACAACGAACTCCATGACCGCACCGCCTGCACGACGTTGCCCCTCTATCGGGGGCGTTTTGCCGCAGCATAGCCTTGCAACAATGCACTGTCTCGGTCGTGCTGGAGGCTCCCTCCAAAGGAGAGTCCGCCGATAATCGAGCGTTTCTCAGCGCTGGGCGACGGGCGGTTCCATTCCCAGCCGCGCCATCGTCGCCAGCGCGTCGTCGACGGCGTGGAAGTCGGCGGTGTTGTCGAAGACGCACCAGACCGGCCGCAGCGCAGCCTCCGCCGACAGCTTCTCGGCCAGCGCGTCAAGCACCGCCGGCTCGTAGGCGGAGCGGTAGATCACCGGCGACCCGTGCAGCCGCCAGTACCGCATCCCATCCCAGCCGCCCGGCTCGCCGGCTCCCGGCACCGGGGCAGGATCGGCGGCGACGCGGGCGACGCGATGGGCGGCCAGCAGCGCTTCGGCCGCGTCGGTGAACCAGGAGGCGTGACGCGGCTCGCACACCACATCGCCGTCGAAACGGGCGCGCAGCAGGGCGAAGAAATCCTCCGCCACCCCACGGTCGAACCGCAGGCTGGGCGGCAGTTGGACCAGAAGCGGACCGAAACGGTCGCCCAGCATCCCGGCCTCAGCCAGGAAGCGGTCCAGCGCCGCCTCCGTGCCGACCAGCCGGGCTTCGTGGCTGATCGCCTTGGGCAGCTTCACCGCGAAGCGGAAGCCGAGCGGGGTGGAGGCCGCCCAGCGCGCCCAGGTCTCCGGCTTGTGCGGGCGATAGAAGCTGCTGTTCACCTCGGTCATCGGCATGACGCGGGCGGTGCGTTCCAGATGGGTGCCCTCGACCGGGAAGGCCGGGGCCGAGAGCTTTGGGATGCTCCAGCCGGCGGTGCCGATGCGGATCGGGTGGGCCGTCGCCATCACTCGGCGGGAAGCCCCTGCGCCGGGGCGGTTCCGTCATCCGCCTGCCGGCCATCCTCCTGCCGGCCCCGGCGGGCGCGCAGCGACTCGGCCTCGACGAAGATTCGGCGGACGACCGGGTATTGGCTGCGGATGCGGCTTTCCAGTGTGCAGACGGCGTCCTCCACCTCGCGGGCGTTCAGGCTGTCCTGGAACTCCACCGACAGGTTCAGCAGCACGTCGTCGGGGCCCATATGCATGGTCAGCACGTCGAGCGGGCGCTTCACCCGCGCCTCCTCGCCAACGATGCGGCGGATGCCCTCGACGATGCGGCGGTCGGCCGACTCGCCGATCAGCAGTCCCTTCGACTCGTAGGCGAGCAGCGCGGCGACGATTGCCAGCACGACGCCGATGGCGATGGAGGCATAGGCGTCGTAGATGGGATCGCCGGTCACCTCGCCCAGATACAGGCCGATGCCGGCGATCAGCAGGCCGATCAGCGCCGCGGTGTCCTCCAGCAGGACGACGAAGACCGACGGGTTCTTCGAGCGGTGGAGCGCCGACAGGATGCCGACGCCGCTCTGGGTGCGGCGGAACTCGCGCAGCGCGACGAACCAGGAAAAGCCTTCGAACAGCACGGCGAAGCCCAGCACGGCGAAATTCACCCAAGGGCTTTCCACCGGCTCCGGGTTGGACAGGGCGTGCCAGCCGTCATAGACGGACAGGCCGGCGCCGATGCCGAACAGCAGCACGGCGACCACGAAGGACCAGAAATACACCTCGCGCCCATGGCCGAAGGGATGCTGCGGCGTCGGCGGACGGCGGGCGCGGCGGATACCGTAGAGCAGCAGCAGCTGGTTGCCGCTGTCGACGACGGAATGGATCGCCTCGCTGAACATGGCGGCGCTGCCGGTCATCGCGCTGGCGACGAACTTGGTCAGCGCAATCATCAGATTGCCGCCGAGCGCGGCGAGCACGACCTTGGTGGAGCCTTCGGCCAAAGCGGGAACCCTTCGCTGGAGCGGATGCCGGACTGCCCATGAGCAACGTCCGCCGGCCGTCCCGGTTCCCTGACAATCCCCTCTCCCCCCCGGGGAGAGGGTTAGGGTGAGGGGGGCGCATGGCGGGGATCAGCCGGAATGCCGGCGCTCCGGATACCCGACAAAGCCACGCCGCGGCTCCCCCTCACCCCGACCCTCTCCCCGGGGGGGAGAGGGAGATTTCATCAGGGACCGCGCAGAGTCCGCCAGGCGCAGACCGCGGCGTAATAGACCGAGGTCGCCAGCCACAGGCCGAACAGCCAGCCCGGCCGCGCCGGCTCCAGCACCACCAGCGCGATGCAGCAGAGCAGCCAGACCGTGGTGACGCCGATGTTCAGCGGCATCAGCGCCTTGACGCGGAAGGGATGCAGGAACTTGACCGTGGTGAAGGTCAGCAGCCCCAGCGCCACCACCACCGCAGCGTTGAACCAGGGGCTGAGGTCGAGCAGCCACAGATAGAGGGCCACAACGTTCCAGATCGCCGGGAAGCCGACGAAATAATTGTCGCCGCTCTTCATCCCGACATTGGCGAAGCAATAGAGCGCGGTCAGCAGGACCCAGGCGGCCAGCGCGATGCTGATCAGCCCCTCCGGCAGGAGGCCGAAGCGGTGCATGAACACCGCCGGCACGACGACATAGGTCAGGTAGTCGATCACGAGGTCCAGCGCCGACCCGTCGATGCCCGGCAGCACCTGCTTGACCGAGACGCGGCGGGCCAGCGTGCCGTCGACGCCGTCGACGACCAGCGCGATGCCCAGCCACATCAGGCACAGCTTGGCGTCGCCCGCCGCCGCCGCCAGCAGACCGAGCAGCCCCAGCACGGCGCCGCTGGCCGTGAAGATGTGAACACCCCAAGCCGACAGGCGTTGGGTGATTCCGTAGGCGGCGCTCATGCTGATGTTTTCCGTGGGTGGCAAGGACAAGGTGATGACCTGAACGGGGCGGGGATGGGAGGATGGGCGGTGGAGCGGGCGGATTTTCTGACACAGATGAACTTAGATAAACACAGAATTGTGGGGGTACGGAACCCCCGGCTCCGCCCACGCTGACGTGCGCCCCGGTCCTTGCCGCCCTCCCCACCCTGCCGCTCAGGCCGCCCGCGCGCCACCCTGGCGGAAGGCGGCGCGGCCGGCCAGCGCGTCGGGCATCGGGCCGCCGGTCGCCCAATCCAGCAACTCCACCGTGTGGACCACCGGCAGTCCGGTGCCCGACGCGATCTGGGTGATGCAGCCGAGATTGCCGGCCGCCACCGCCTGGGCCTGCGTGCTTTCGATGGCGGCGACCTTACGGTCGCGCAGTTCCCCCGCCAGTTCCGGCTGCAGCATGTTGTAGGTGCCGGCCGACCCGCAGCAGAGATGGGCGTCCGGAATCTCCTTCACCAGGAAGCCGGCGGCACGCAGCAGGGCGCGCGGCGGCTCCTTGATGCGCTGGCCATGCTGCATCGAACAGGCGGAGTGGTAGGCGACCGCCTGCCCCGTCTCCACCACCGGCCGGGCCAAGCCGATCTCGTCCATCAGTTCGGTCACGTCCTTCGCCAGCGACGCCACCCGTGCCGCCTTGGCGGCATAGGCGGAGTCCTCGCGGAACATGTGGCCGTAATCCTTGACGCTGGTGCCGCAGCCCGATGCGTTGATGACGATGGCGTCCAGCCCCTCGCCGTCGATCTCCTTCGTCCAGGCGTCGATGGTCTTCTTTGCGGCGGAGTGGGCGAGGTCCTCCTTGCCCATGTGGTGCGTCAAGGCGCCGCAGCAGTCGGCGCCCTTGGACACCACCACCTCCACCCCGTGGCGGGTCAGCAGGCGGATGGTCGCCTCGTTGATCTGCGGCGCCAGCACCTGCTGGGCGCAGCCGATCAGCAGGGCCACGCGCTTCCTGCGCGGCCCTTCCGCCGGATGGGTGCCGGGCCGGTCGCTGTAGCTCGGAGGCGGGACGCTGGACGGGGTCAGCGACAGCATGGCCGACAGCCGCTTCGGCAGCATGACGCGGAACGGCCGGCCCAGGGAGGCGCCGAGCGATGCGCCCAGCAGGGCCATCCGGAACAGCCGAGGATTCGGCAGCACCCGCGCCAGCAGGTCGCGCACCGCCCGGTCGGCCGGCGGACGGCTGTGGGTCGCCTCGATATGGGCGCGGGCGTGATCGACCAGATGCATGTAATGGACGCCCGACGGGCAGGTCGTCATGCAGGACAGGCAGGACAGGCAGCGGTCGATGTGCTTGACCGTGGTGTCGGGCGGCGGGCCGCCCTTCTCCAGCATGTCCTTGATCTGGTAGATGCGGCCGCGCGGGCTGTCCAACTCGTCACCCAGGATGGTGTAGGTCGGACAGGTCGCGGTGCAGAAGCCGCAATGCACGCATTTGCGCAGGATCTGGTCCGATTCGCGGATCGCGGCATCGGCCAGTTGGGCCAGCGAGAAGTTCGTTTGCATCGAGATCGGTCTTCCCGTTACAGCCCCGCATACATGCGGCCGGGGTTGAGGATGCCCTTGGGGTCGAAGCTTTCCTTGACCCGGCGGCTCAGCGCCATCAGCGGCTCGGGCAAGGGCTGGAACACATCGGTCGCCGCGCGCACCGCCTCCGGCGCCCGCACCAGCGTGGCGTGACCGCCGGCGGAGAGAGCCGCACGGATGGTTGCCGCCGAGTTGGGCGGCGCCGTCAGCCAGACCAGCCCGCCGCCCCAGTCATAGAAGACCTCGACGTCGAGCGTCCGGCGGATGGTCTCGACGGTGGAGGGGCCGGTGGAGGGGGGGACGGAGAGTTTCCAAAGGTGGGAGGTGTCGCTGCGGTTGCCCCCACCCCGACCCTCCCCCGCTGGGCGGGGGAGGGAGTCAGGTGCTGATGCGGCAGAGCGACGATAGTCCCCTCCCCCACCCAGCGGGGGAGGGTTAGGGTGGGGGTCCGTACCCGCACCCAACCACCCCCCATCCCGAACCTCGCGCCAGAGCGCCAGCGACTCGTCGCGGCCCAGCACGGCGTCGGCCCGAAGCTCCTCGCGCAGCATGGTGACGCGCGCGGCGACCGAGGGGCCGAAGCCCTCCAGCCGCACCAGCGTCACCGCCCCGCCCGCTCCCGCCACGTCGAACACGCCCGACCGCGCGGCGACCGCCGCCGGCAGATGGGCGGCGCCCGACACCTCGTAGGGGCTGCGCAGCGCGCGGTCGAGCATCGCCACCGCCGCCGCGTCGTCCAGCCCGAACAGCAGCAGAGTCGCGGTGTCCTCCGGCGCCGGCAGCACCTTGACCGTGATCTCGGTCAGCGCAGTCAGCGTGCCGAAGGAGCCCGCCATCAGCTTGGGCACATCATAGCCGGTGACGTTCTTCACCACCTTGCCGCCGCCCTTGTAGGCCTCGGCCCGGCCGCTGACGCCGGCGATCCCCAGCGTGTGGTCGCGGGCCGATCCGGCGGAAATGCGGCGCGGACCGGCCTGCCCGCTGGCGACCAGACCGCCCAAAGTTCCTCCTTCGGGAGGCTCGAAGGCCAGATGCTGCCCACGGTCGGCCAGCAGGACGCGGATGGTGTCCATCGGCGTGCCGGCCAGCGCGGTCAGCACCAGTTCCTCCGGCTCATAGGCGATGACACCGGACAGGCCCGACAGGTCGAGCACATGGCCGGCCTGCACCGGGCGGCCCAGCCCGCGGCGGCTGCCGCTGCCCAGGATTTCCAGCGGTTCGCCGGCCGACAGAGCCCAGTGCACCGCGTCGGTCACCTGCGCGGCGGTCTCCGGCTTCAATGTGGTGATGGTCATGACGGACAGCGGCCCTTCAGAAGCGCGGGATGTCGGGGAAGCGCAGTTCCCCCTGGTGGACATGCAGCCGGCCAAGCTCGGCGCAACGGTGCAGCGTGGGGAAGACCTTGCCGGGGTTCAGCAGACCGTCGGGGTCGAAGGCGCATTTCAGCCGCTGCTGCTGCTGGAGGTCGGCCTCGTCGAACTGGTCGGTCATCAGGTCGCGCTTCTCGACGCCCACGCCATGTTCACCGGTCAGCACGCCGCCGACCTCGACGCACAGGCGCAGGATGTCGTTGCCGAACTCCTCCGCCGCCTCCAGCTCGCCCGGCTTGTTGGCGTCATAGAGGATCAGCGGGTGCAGGTTGCCGTCGCCGGCATGGAAGACATTGGCGACGCGCAGGCCGCAGCGGTCCGACATCTCCTGCATCCGTTGCAGCACCAGCGGCAGCGCCTTGCGCGGGATGGTGCCGTCCATGCAGTAGTAATCGGGGCTGATCCGCCCCACCGCCGGGAAGGCCGCCTTGCGCCCGGCCCAGAAGGCCAGCCGCTCCTCCTCGCTGGTCGACACGCGGGCATAGCAGGCGCCCTTGTCGCGGGCGATGGCCTCGACCCGGTCGATCAGGTGGTCGACCTCCGCCGCCGGGCCGTCCAGCTCGACGATCAGCAGCGCCTCGACGTCCAGCGGATAGCCGGCATGGACGAAGGCCTCCGCCGCGTGGATGGCGGGGCGGTCCATCATTTCCATGCCGCCGGGGATGATGCCGGCGGCGATGATCGCCGCCACGCAGTCGCCACCCTGCTCGCTGGTCGGGAAGCCCAGCAGCACGGCGCGGGCGGTCGCCGGCTTCTTCAATATGCGCACCGTGACCTCGGTCACCACGCCCAGCAGCCCTTCCGACCCGGTGATGATTCCCATCAGGTCGTAACCGCCGGCGTCCAGATGCTTGCCGCCCAGCCGGATGACGGTGCCGTCCATCAGCACCATCTCCAGTCCCAGCACATTGTTGGTGGTCAGCCCGTATTTCAGGCAGTGCACGCCGCCGGAATTCTCGGCGATGTTGCCGCCGATGGTGCAGGCGATCTGGCTGGACGGATCGGGGGCGTAATAGAAGCCCTCATGCGCCACGGCGTTGGAGATGCCGAGATTGGTCACCCCCGGCTGCACGGTGACGCAGCGGTTGGCATAGTCGATGTCGAGGATGCGCTTGAACTTGCCCATCCCCAGCAGCACGCCGTCGGCCAGCGGCAAGGCGCCGCCGGACAGCGAGGTGCCGGCGCCGCGCGGCACCACCTTCACCCCCATCGCCTTGCAGGCCTTCAGGACCTGCGACACCTGCTCCACCGTGCTGGGCAGAACGGCGACCATCGGCAGCTGGCGGAAGGCGGTCAGGCCGTCGCACTCATAAGCGCGCAGCTCGTTCTCGTCGACGATCACGCCTTCGCCGGGAACGATGGCGCGCAGCGCCTCCACGATCTCCCGGCGGCGGGCGATGATCCCGCTGTCCGGCACCGGCATCTTCATGGCGGGCGGTCCTTATCCCGTTGCGGCGAACTCGTCCGCCACACGTACCATCCGCCGCGATCCTAATACAAGACGATGCCGTTCCCGATTCCGGAGGCCCCGATTCCGGAGGCCCCGACACCGAAGCCCCAAAACGCAAGAGCCGCACCCGAAGGCGCGGCTCTTGCGTAAACACCCGATGACGGGGAGGCTGGGCGCGATGCCCGGCCTCGCAGTCGATCGACCCTTGCGGATCGATCAGCCCTGGCGGGCCTTGAAACGGGGGTTCTGCTTGTTGATGACGTAGACGCGGCCCTTGCGGCGGATCACGCGGCAGGCCTTATGGCGCGTCTTCATCGACTTCAGGGAGTTGACGATTTTCATGATGCTGTTCCTGAACGCTCGGCGGCTCGATTGAAGGCGCGCACCATAGTGCGGTGCCCACCAACTGTCAACGCCCGGGAATGGCCCGGAATGCCGTCCTTTTCCATCGGCCTGCCGCCGCCCGTTCCGCCGTCCGCGGCCCATCCGGCGCCACAGCCGCGAGTACCGATGAATGCGTCGCATATCACAGGCCGATAAAGATTTCGTTGCCCTCCCGAATAAAGGGAAAACCCCGACGCCAAGGCGCCAAAGCATATCGGGAACCTGCAACTCTGCGTTAAGGGTCGTCGGCGGCCGGGCGGCGGAAGACGACTGTCCGACGACGATTCTCGACTTCCCATGGCCAGGAACGGCAAAGCAAAATCTTCTGACTTCCGCGACATATTTACAGTACATATTTGGGCAAGCCCATCCCTGTCATCAATCATACCTGAGCTTCTGCGGTGTATTGACGCGATGACGCGAAGCCATATGCTTCAGCATTGAAGGATTGTTCTTGCTGAATTAGGAACAATCCCAGATATTCCGCGGAAGCCGGACCGTCGCCATGGGCGATTACAGCGAACCCGCCGGAATGGCTGCCGTTTTGTGCCGAATCGGCCCGGATGCCGCTCCTTGCCGCCCGGCAAGCCGCCTCCGGCCCGCCAGCGTGGCGCATCGCAGCACGGCGCATCGTCGAAGGGGGGACCATGACGTTCTGGAAAGCTCTGACCCTGGCATCCGTGGCCGGCGCCCTGTTCCTGTCGGCGACGCATGCCCGGGCGGCCTATCCGGACAGGCCGGTCACGATGATCGTCGCATTCGGCACGGGCGGCGGCACCGACCTGCTGGTCCGTGCGCTGGCGCCCTTTCTCGAGCGGCATCTGGGCAACGGCGCCCGGATCGAGGTGGTGAACAAGCCCGGCGCCGGCGGCGAGATCGGCTTCGCCGCCATCGCCGACGCTGCTCCCGACGGCTACACCATCGGCGCCATCAACTCGCCCAACGTCAATGCCATCCCGATCGAACGTCAGGCCCGCTATTCGCTGGACCGGCTCGACCCGCTCTACAATCTGGTGGACGATCCCGGCGCCTTCGCCGTCCATCAGGACAGCCCGTTCCGCTCGCTGGCCGACGTCGCCGCCTTCGCCAGGGCCAATCCCGACAGCGTGACGGTCGGCACCACCGGCATCGGCTCCGACGACCATCTGGCGATGCTGATGTTCCAGCGTCAGGCCGGCGTGACCTTCACCCATGTGCCCTTCCAGGGCTCCGCCGCCAACGAGGCGGCGCTGGCCAACAAGAAGATCATGCTGAGCGGCGTGAATGTCGGCGAGGCGATGCAGTACAAGAAGAAGGACCGCATCCGCATCCTGGGCGTGATGACCGAGCGGCGGCAGGAGCAGGTGCCGGACATTCCCACCTTCGCGGAGCAGGGCTTCCCCACGCTGATGTCGTCGTTGCGCGGCATCGCCGCCCCGCGGGGCCTGCCGCCCGACGTGCGGGCGAAGCTGATCGATGCGCTGGCCGGCGCCACCAAGGATCCGGCCTTCCAGGCCAGCATGAAGGATCTGTATCAGCAGCTTCGCCTGCTGCCTCCCGACCAGTACGCCGCCGAGCTGGCCAGATCGACCAACGCCCTGCGCGACCTGTGGGCCACCGCGCCCTGGCTGAGGTGAGAATTTATGAGCTTGTATCGACTCCTGCCGACGTCTCTCGGCCGTCATTCCCGCGAAGGCGGGAATCCAGCCAATTCAAAATCTTAGGCATGGAACCGCCTGGTTCCCCGCCTTCGCGGGGATGACGGCCGGTAACAGCCTCGACTCGCAAAATCCGAACCCGCCCTGCCCCATCCCGCCTCGCTTGCAGTCGCCGGGCAAAAGGCGGAAAGTCGCGGCGACCGCATCCCGCCCACGGCTCCGGAACTTCCCCTTGCGGCTGCTGCTGATCGAAGACAACCGCCGGCTGGCGTCCCTGACCGCCGAGGGGCTGCGCAAGGCCGGATTCGCCGTCGACCTCGTCCACAGCGCGGAGGATGCGTCGGCCGCCCTGGCGGTCGCCGGTTTCGACGCCGTCCTGCTCGACCTCGGCCTGCCCGACGCCGACGGGCTGACCCTGCTGTCGGCGCTGCGGGCGCGGGCCGACACCACCCCCGTGCTGATCCTGACCGCCCGCGATGGGGTGGACGACCGGGTCAGGGGCCTGAACCTGGGGGCCGACGACTATCTGCTGAAGCCCTTCGCGCTGGAGGAGCTGGTGGCCCGCATCCGCGCCCTGCTGCGCCGGCCGGGGGCGGCGCTGGGCATGGTGCTGCAGCAGGGCAACGTCGCCTTCGATTCGGCCGCCCGGCTGGCGACCGTCGCCGGCCGGCCGCTGGACCTCAGCCGGCGCGAGCTTGACGCGCTGGAGCTGCTGCTGCGGCGCGCCGGCCGGGTGGTGTCGAAGCCGGCGCTGGAAAACGGCCTCTACGGCTTCGGCGACGAGGTCGGATCGAACGCGGTCGAGGTGCTGATCCACCGGCTGCGCAAGCGGCTGCAGGCCGCCGGTGCGACCGCCGGCGTCCAGACCCTGCGCGGCATCGGCTATATCCTGACCGAAGCCCCGGCGGAGGTTGGCGGGGAGGACGGGGGCAGGGAGAACGGGGGCCAGGAGAACGGGGGCCAGGAGAACGGGAGATGAGCGCCGGCGCGAAGGAAAACCGCCCGCCGTCCCTGCTGGCGGCCATCGCGCGCTGGCTGGTGCTGGTCACGTTGCTGGCGGTCGCCACCACGGCGCTGCTGCTCTATGTCGAGTTCAAGGGCACCCACGACCGCATGCGCCAGCGGACCCTGTCCGGCGTCGCCCGCGTCATCGAGAAAGCGATCCGCGGGCCCGACGACCAGAAGAAGGATGGCCGGCTGAACACCGACCTGCCCGAGTCGGTGCGCGCGATGCTGCGGGTGAATGCCGCCTCCTTCGCCGTGGTCGATGGGAATGACCGGCTGCTGCTCGGCTCCGACGGCGTCGATGGACCGCTCGACCCCAGCGCGACGGACCGGCCGCGGAACGTCTTCCGCGTGCCGGCGCAGAATGGCGAACCGCCGCTCTACGGGCTCAGCCACCGCATCACCGTCGGCGGCCAGCCCTATTGGATCCAGGTGGCCTCCGCCGAGGAGGAGCTGCACATCGAATGGCTGCTGGAGGAGTTCGTCGAGCATTTCGGCTGGATCTGGCTGCCCTTCGCCCTGGTGCTGATCCTTGTCAACCTCGTCATCATCCATCGCGGCCTGCGCCCCCTGCGCCGCGCATCGGCCCGCGCCGCCGCCATCGGGCCGGACAGCGTGTCGGAACGGCTGCCGGAACAGGGCATGCCGCGCGAGGTCCTGCCCCTGGTCCGCGCGGTCAACCAGGCGCTGGACCGGCTGGAGGCCGGCTACGAGGCGCAGCGCGGCTTCATCGCCGACGCCGCGCACGAGCTGCGCACGCCGCTGGCGGTGCTGGACGCCCATCTGGCGCTGATCGGCACCCCCGGCGCCCCGATCCGCGAGGATGTCGCCGGCATGGCCCGGCTGGTGGACCAGCTGCTCGATCTGGCCCGGCTCGACGCCCTGCTGATCGCCCCCGACGATATGGTCGATCTGGCCCGGCTGGCGGTGGAGGTCTCGGCCCACCTCGCCCCGCTGGCACTCGGACAGGGGCGCCTGATCGAGGTGGTCGGCGACGACCGGCCGCTGCCGGTGCGCGGCGCCCATGATCCGCTGTTCCGCGCCCTGCGCAATCTGGTGGAAAACGCCGTCTGCCATGCCCCCGCCGGCAGCACGGTCAGCGTCGAGCTGGCGGTTTCGGCCACCGGCGAGCCGGTGCTGCGGGTGATCGACCGCGGCCCCGGCATTCCGCCGGACCTGCGCGCCCATGTGTTCGAACGCTTCTGGCAGGGCGGCCGGGACCGCGCCGACGGCTCCAAAGGTGCCGGATTGGGCCTGTCCATCGTCGCCCGCACGATGGCGGCCCATGGCGGCAGCGTCTCGGTCGAGGACACCCCCGGCGGCGGCGCCAGCTTCACCCTGCACTTTCCGCCTATGCAGCGGCGAACCGACGCAGGGCGCCCGATCCCGGCTGTCTCCGGCGCCCCGTAAGCCACATGTAAGCTTGGCAGGATAGACCGGTGGGGAATGCCCCTCCCCAGCCGCGCCGGCGTGACCGGCCCCGGCTCCCCACGCCGCTCTTGCCCCACCGCTCTTGCCAGGATGACCGCCAATGCTGTCCGCCACGTCCTCCGCCTCCCTGCCGTCGATGCCGTCGCCGCTGCAGAGCCGCCCGGCAACCCCGCCGGCCCCCACCGGGATCGACAGCGACGGCGACCGGGACAACGACACCCGCGAGAGCGCCGCCGCCCAGGCCACCGAGTCGCGCGGGTCCGCTCCCAGCCTGCCCGCCGACCCCAACCGGGGCCGCACCCTGAACATCACCGCCTGAATGGAGGCGCGATCAACGCCGCCTTTCCACAGGAGTCCGTCCGATGCCCAACACCTACAGCGCAACCCAGAAAACCCTGCACTGGCTGATCGCCCTTCTGATCGTCGGCGTCTATCTGCTGACCTTCGGCGAGGACTTCTATGAACGCGGTCATCCGATGCGCGCCACGATCTGGTGGCTGCACATCTCCTTCGGCCTGTTGCTGTTGGGGCTGGTGCTGGCGCGGATCGGCCTGCGCTTCACCCGCGGCACGCCCGCCCTGCCGCCGGAGATGACGCCGGTCGAACGCGGCGCCTCCCAGGCCGTCCATCTCGGGCTCTACCTCCTGATGCTGGGCATTCCGCTGGTCGGCGTGGTGCTGACCTGGCTGCGTGGCGACACGCTGTCCTTCTTCGGCCTGTTCACCATCCCCTCCCCCGTCGAGGCCGACCGCACGCTGGGCCGCTCGGTGAAGGAGATCCACGAGCTTGGTGCCAACCTGATCCTGGCGCTCGCCGCTCTGCACGCGGCGGCGGCCCTGTGGCACCACTTCGTCCGCCGCGACAACGTGCTGACCCGCATGCTGCCCGGCCGGGGAAGCGAACAGCACGGCCTCGCCGACTGAACCAGGGGCGACCCACGGCTTTCCTCATCCGCGCGAGCGCGACCCCTGTGCGCTCGCGCGTTCAGACGCTATAGTTGTCTCCATACAGATGCATGGCGATGACCGATGGCAGGACACAGGACGGCAGGACAAGCTTCGGGGGGACGCGGCCGGAAGGCGCGCGGAACGGCGGGCAAGGACGGCGGCGCGCAGATGGACGACGCCGGCCTGACCGCCGGCCTCCTGCCCCTCCCGGACCTGCTGTCGTCCCGGATCGATACCGCCTCCAATGCCGCCGCCAATGCCGCCACCGGCTCCCCATCCCCCGCCGCGGACAGCGGGGCGGAGGACGGGACGGAGGACGGCGATCCCCATTACCTCGACCACCGCAACCGGCTGCGCCGCCGCTTCCTCGACCGCGGCGCCGACGCGCTGGAGGATTACGAGCTGCTGGAGATGGTGCTGTTCGCCGCCAGCCCGCGGCGCGACGTGAAACCGCTGGCCAAGCTGCTGATCCGCACCTTCGGCGACCTGTGGGGAGTGGTTAACGCTCCGCCCGAACGGCTGCGCGGCCTGAAGGCGGAGGGCGTGTCTCTCGGCACCGACAATGCCGTCGCCACCGTGCGCATCGTCGGGGCGGCGGCCCTGCGCGCCCTGCAGCAGCGGGTGATCGACCAGCCGGTGCTCGCCTCCTGGCAGGCGCTGATCGACTATTGCGCCGCCGCCATGGCGCATGAACCGACGGAGCAGTTCCGCCTGCTGTTCCTCGACCGCAAGAACAAGCTGATCGCCGACGAGGTGCAGCAGCGCGGCACCATCGACCACACCCCCGTCTATCCGCGCGAGGTGGTGAAGCGGGCGCTGGAGCTGTCGGCGGCGGCCGTGATCCTGGTGCACAACCACCCCTCCGGCGACCCCACCCCCAGCCGCGCCGATGTCGAGATGACCAAGGAGATCGTCCGCGCCGGCAACGCCATCGGTCTCGTCGTCCACGACCATCTGGTGATCGGCAAGGGCGGCCGCCACACCAGCTTCAAGGCGCAACGCCTGCTGTGAAAGCCCGGCTCTCTCGCGTTCCCCTTCTCCCGCTTCCCATGCAGCCGCGCCATGCATCGCCACTTTGCATTTGCGAATCGGTCGCCATTTTGTTGACCTGACGGTGCCCCGCCGAAGGAATCGACCGCCAGCATGTCCTCCTCGCCCTTGTCCTTGAAGCGCCGCAGCCTGTTGATCGGGTGCGGAGCGCTGGTTCTGATGTCCGACCGCGCTCTGGCCGCCCCCGCCGCGCCGCGCCGTCTCAGCCTGAAGAACCAGAACACCGGCGAATCCTTCGACGGCCCCTATCGCGACGCCTCCGGCCCGCTGCCCGATGCGATGGCCGATCTCGCCAAGTTCCTGCGCGACCACCACGCCAACAAGGAAGGGCCGGTCGACGTCGGCACGCTCGACTTCCTGGCCGACATACTGGAGGCGGTGGGTCAGTCCAAGGCGACCATCCTGTCGGCCTTCCGCACGCCGGAAACCAATGCCATGCTCGCCGCCCGCAGCCTGGGGGTGGCGGAACACAGCCAGCATCTGCTCGGCCGCGCCCTGGATGTCACCCTGTCGTCGCGCCTGCCCGACGCGCACCGTAGCGCGCTGGACCTCAAGCGCGGCGGCGTCGGCTGGTATCCGCGCTCTCATTTCCTGCACATCGACACCGGCCCGCTGCGCAGCTGGGAAATGTTCGGCCGGAATCTGGACGGGCTGTTCGCCCCCGGCGCCCGCAGCCCCCGCCTGCGCAGCGTGTCCCAGCGCATGCAGCTCCACCGCGCGCTGGCCCGCCGGCAGATGCTCGGGCGGCGGTGAGCGGGGGCCTGCATTGACCTGATGGGGGTGGATCTTTCCGGCATCCCCAGGTAGGACTGCCGCCATGACCGACCGCATCGCCCTCACCACCCCGATGTATTATCCGCCGCTCGCATAGCGCGGCGTCGATCGGTCATACCCGAAACCATGCCGTCGCAAGTCCGGCGGCCATGGTTCTCTCACGCGACAGAGACAGTCTCCGGACGGCCCGGCCAACCGTAGAGACGTCCCGATGCCGACCAGTTCCAGTGCCGCCGACTTCCTGCGCATCCTGCGCGAACGCGGTTTCCTCCACCAATGCAGCGACCCGGCCGACGACCTGTCGGGCCTCGCCGCCGCGGCGCCGGGCGGGGTGCTGACCGCCTATGTCGGCTTCGACGCCACCGCGGCCAGCCTGCATGTCGGGCATCTGCTGTCGATCATGGCGCTGCGCTGGCTTCAGCGCACCGGCAACCGCCCCATCGTCCTGATCGGTGGCGGCACCACCAGGATCGGCGATCCCAGCTTCCGCGACACCACCCGGCCGATGCTGGACGATGCGCAGATTGCCGCCAATGCCGCCGGCCTGCGCGGTGTCTTCGGCCAATATCTGACCTTCGGGGACGGCCCCACTGATGCCGTCATGGTCGAGAATGTCGACTGGCTGGACGGGCTCGACTACGTGCCCTTCCTGCGCGACGTCGGCCGCCATTTCACCATCAACCGCATGCTGAGCTTCGAGTCGGTTCGCCAGCGGATGGAGCGCGAACAGCCGCTGACCTTCCTGGAATTCAACTACATGATCCTCCAGGCCTATGATTTCCTGGAGCTGTCGCGGCGCCACGGCTGTCTGCTGCAGATGGGCGGATCGGACCAGTGGGGCAACATCGTCAACGGCATCGAGCTGGCCCGCCGGGTCGATCGGCGCGAGCTGTTCGGCCTGACCACGCCGCTGCTGACCACCGCGTCGGGCACCAAGATGGGCAAGACCGCTGGCGGTGCGGTGTGGCTGAACGTCGACGCGCTGAGGCCCTTCGATTTCTGGCAGTTCTGGCGCAACACCGAGGATGCCGACGTCGGCCGCTTCCTGCGCCTGTTCACCGAACTGCCGCTGGACGAGATCGGCCGGCTGGAGCGGCTGGAAGGCGCCGAGATCAACGAGGCGAAAATCATCCTGGCGACGGAGGCCACCCGCCTGTGCCATGGCTCTCAGGAGGCAGACCGGGCAGCCTCCGCCGCTGGCAGCCCCTTCGCTCCTGACCGGGACGGTCTGCCGGAAGTCACTCTGCGGCTTGCCGAGGGGACCGATGGCGTGCCGCTGGTCGATGCGCTGGTGGCGGCCGGCCTCTCGGCCTCCAAGGGCGCAGCGCGACGCCTGATCCGCGAGGGCGGCGCCCGTCTGGATGGCCAGCCGGTGACGGATGAGGCGGCGGCGCTCACCGCACCGGCCGTCCTGTCGGCCGGCCGCAAGCGTCATATCCGCCTGATCCTGGCTCCCTGACTGGAAACGGTGGCGTCAGCCCTCCAGCTGGCGCCACATCTCCATGTCGCGCTCGGCGGTCCAGATGCGGGGATCGACGTGGCCGGTCGCCTCGTCATAAGCGCGGGTGACGTTGAAGGGCATGCAGTGGTCGAAGATCACCCAATGGCTGAACTTCGGCTTCAACGCGGCGTAGGTGTCCTTGTAGATGGTCCGCAGGTCCTTGCCCTGGGCCACGCCCTGCTTCACCAGTTCGAACAGCTCGCTGGTGAAGGCGCGGGTGCCGCGCAGCCCTTCCTGCACCTGCTCCGCCGTGGTCAGGGCGGCGCCGCGGCCGGGCACCAGCTTTTCCGGCTTCAGCGCGGCGATGGCATCGAGCGTCGCCGGCCAATTGGTGAAATAGGCGTCGCCGCAATAAGGCGTGGCGCCGTATTCGACGAGGTCGCCGGAGAACAGGATTTTCTGCTGCGGCAGCCACACCACCGTGTCGCCCTTGCTGTGGCCACGGCCGAGTTGCAGCAACTGCACCTCCAGCGACCCCAGCCACATCGTCATCTTGCCGCTGAAGGTGATGGTCGGCCAGGTGAGGCCGGGCACCGATTCGACGGCGCGGAACAGGCGGGGGAAGCGGCCGATCTCGCTTGCCATGTCAGCCTCGCCGCGCTCGACGATCAGGTCGCGGGTGTCCTCGCTGGCGATGATCTGCTCCGGCGCGTAGCCCGACGCGCCGAGAACGCGCACCGCATGGTAATGCGACAGCACGACATGGCGGATCGGCTTGTCGGTGACCTCGCGGATGCGGCGGATGACGTCCTGCGCCATCACCGGCGTCGCCTGGGTGTCGATCACCATCACCGCATCGTCACCGATGACAATGCCGGTGTTGGGATCGCCCTCCGCCGTGTAGGCATAGGCGTTGTCCGACAGCTTGTCGAAGCTGACGGTCTTCTCGTCCAGGTCGGCGTGCGAGGCGAAGTTCTTGGACATCCGTTTTCTCCACAGACGCGGCCGACGCCCCCAACCCTCAAGGTGGCGCGACCATCATTGATCGGTTGGGCCAACCATATCGTTGCATCTGAAACCATGCAATGCGTTTGCGGGGCTGGAATGGCACCTGTACCGCCGGAGACCATGAACAGCAAAAAGCCCGCGCTCCTTGCGGAGGCGGGCTTTTTGTTGATTTGGTTGCGGGGGCAGGATTTGAACCTGCGGCCTTCAGGTTATGAGCCTGACGAGCTACCGGGCTGCTCCACCCCGC
>PJUA01000232.1_pt1 | contig 43203 bp, 34 predicted proteins | sample 1512151 | NCBI WGS metagenome assembly PJUA01 (sample SAMN08177678, study PRJNA422409) | Soil metagenome, whole genome shotgun sequencing project. | isolation source: Soil enriched on filter paper: beechwood xylan treatment | place: USA: Madison | collected 2015-01-15
GCGTCCAGTCGCGGGTGCCGAGCCGCCAGACCGGGACGCCCATGGCGCCGGCCAGTTCCCCGACCGCCGTGGCCGGCGAGATCACCAGATCCAGGTTGGCGATCAGGGCCGCCACCCCTTCGAAATCGTCCTTCAGGTCCAGGTCGTCCCAGCGGTGCAGACGCCGCGTCGCCGTTTCCACCTGTGCCAGTTCGGCGCGGCAGTCGCCATATTGCAGCATGACCACGCTGACGCCGGCCAGATCGAGCAGCGCGGTCCAGTCGGCCAGACCGGTATAGGCGGCGGCGCGCTGGGCGGTGACGATCTGGCTGCGCCATGCCAGCCCCACCTTCAGGCCGGGCAGGGCAGCCAGCCGGTCGCGCCACAGGGCGAGACGGCCGGGATCGGGGTGCAGATAGGCCGGACGGACGGGGAAGCGGTCCACCCGGTCGCGGACCAGGGCGGGCAGGGTGCCGGCCGGCATCTGCAGATCGCAATCCGGCGGGTCCACCGTCTCCCGCCCGGCGGCGTCCGCCGTCTCCGCCCGCACCGTCACCCACGGGAAGGAGCGGGCGAACAGGCTGACCAGCCGCCGGTCGCATTCGACCGTGACCGGACCGTCCAGCCCCTGCAGGGCGTCGAAGCAGGAGGCGAACAGGATTTCGTCGCCCACCCCCTGTTCCGACCAGGCCAGCAGCCGCCGGCCCCGCAACGGTTCCCCCGTCCAGACCGGCCGGTCGATGCGGCGCGCCCGCTGCAACTGACGGGCGGAGAAGCGGCGGCCATAGCCGGCCCAGCCCTCGGCGATCCGCCCGTCGGCAAGGTCCAGCAGGCCGAGGTTCCAGGCCGCCAGCGCGAAGTCCGGGTCGATCCGCAGCGCGCGGCGCAGATGGGTCTTCGCCTCCTCCGGACGGCCGGCCAGCGTGGCCATGGTGGCGAGGTTGTTGGCGGCGTCGGCGGATCCGGGCTGCAGGGCCAGCGCCCGCCGGTAATGGCCGTTCGCCTCCGCCATGCGCCCCATCAGCTCGCAGGCATGGCCGAGATTGGCGTGGGCCGGCAGATGCTCCGGCTGGAGGGCGATGCAGCGGCGATGCAGCTTCACGGCCTCCTCCACCCGCCCGCAGGTCTGGTGAACGAGGCCGAGATGGGTCAGCGCCTCGGCAAAGGCGGGGTGCAGGGCCAGCGCGCGGGTGAAGGCGCGGGCGGACTCGGCATGGCGCTTGTCGGCTTCCTGCACCAGTCCCAGATGGTTCCAGGCCTGGGGGAAGGCCGGGTCGGTCCGCAACGCTGCGCCGATCAGGGCGAGCGCCTCGTCGTTCCGTCCGGTCTGGTGCATCAGCAATCCCAGAAGATGCAGCGCATCGGCATGGCCGGGCGCTTCTCGTCCGGGATCGGCGGCGATGGCGGCGCGATAGGCGGCCTCCGCCTCCGCCAGCCGGCCGGCGCGATGAATGTCGGCGGCCCGGTTCAGCAGAGCGTCGAACTCGGGTTCCGGCTCAGGCTCGGGCTCCGGCGACGCCGCGACCACCGGCACGGACTCCGGCACCGGTCCTGGCGTGGTGGCCCGCAAGGTGTCCGCCATCGCCCGGATCGTCGCTTCCAGCCCCTCGCCCGGCTTGGGCTGGAACAGGCGCATGGTCGGGAACCAGGGGCGTGTGCCGGTGCCCAGTTGCGTCCAGTCGCGGGAGCCGAAGCGCCAGACCGGCACGCCGAGCGCACCCGCCAGTTCCCCCGCCGACATCGCCGGCGAGATCACCAGATCCAGGTTCGCCGTGAGCGCCGCCGTGCCGTCGAAATCGTCCTTCAGGTCCAGGTCGGTCCAGCGGTGGATGGTGACGCCGAAACGCTCTTCCGCCGTCCGCAGTTCCGCCTCGCAGTCGCCATATTGCAGATTGACGAACAGCAGTCCGGGGACGGCGAACAGCGGTCCCCAATGCTCCAGCAGCACGTAGGCGGCCTTGCGCTCCACCGTCATCAACTGGCTGCGCCAGCCGATGCCGATCCGCAAGCCGGGCCCCAGCGCCGCCAGCCGCTCCCGCCAGCGCTCCACCAGCCCCGGGTCCGCCGCCAGCCAGGGCCCCTGCGGCTCGAAGGCGGACAGGCTGCCGCGCAGCAGCTCCGGCAGGTCGCCGGCGGAAATTTGCAGGTCGCAGTCGGGCGGAACGATGGTTTCGCGCGGGATCTCGCTGAAAGCGTCACCGGTGCAGCTTTCGGCCCGCACCGTAGCCTTGGGGAAGGAGCGGCGGAACAGCGGAACCAGACGCGGGTCGCATTCGATGGTGACCGGCCCGCCCGCCCAGGCGACGACGTCCGGATAGCAGGACGCGAAGAGGAATTCGTCGCCCACCCCCTGCTCGCGCCACACCAGCAGCCGCTTGCCGCGCAACAGCTGGCCACCCCAGCGTGGGATGTCGAAGCGCCGGTCGGGCAGCGTCTCTCCGGCCGCGAAGCGCCGCTCATACCCCGCCCAGCCGCGCGTCAGGTCGCCGTGACGCAACGCCAGGAGCGACAGGTTGTAGATCGCGGTGGCAAGGTCGGGCTGTTGGGCCAGCGCCTCCTCGAAGCAGGCCGCTGCCTCGTCAAAGCGCCCCAGTGCCTGCAGCGAGTTGCCGAGGTTGTAACGCGCCTCCACGAACTCCGGATGAAGCTCCAGCGCCTGCCGATGGCACAGTTCCGCCTGATCGGGACGGCCCAGCCGTTTCAGCACGCTGCCGAGATTGTTCAGCGCCGCGCTGTGGCGCGGGTTGCGCTTCAGCGCCTGACGATAGGCGATCTCCGCGCTTTCCAGGGCGCCCTTCTGCTGCAGGACGGCGCCCAGATTGTAGTGGGCGGTGGCGTCGTCCGGACGCTGCCGGGTCACCAGCCGGTGCTGGGCGATGGCCTCGTCCAGCCGTCCGCTCATCGCCAGCGCATCGCCCAGGTTGTTGTGCGCCTCCACCATGCCCGGCACCAGCCGCACGGCGTGGTCCAGCGCCGTCACCGCATCGCCATGGCGATGGTGCGCAGTGTGGCCGTTGCCGAGATTGTACCAGGCCTTGGCATAGTCGGGCTTCAGCGCCAGCGCGGCGGCGAAGGCCCGTTCCGCCTCGTCATGGTGGCCGAGGACGGCCAGGGCGTTGCCCAGATTGTGTCGGCGCTGCGCCCCTTGCGGGTCCAGGGTGGCGGCGTTTCGGTGGGCCTGCACCGCGTCGTCCGGCCGGCCGGCGGCGGACAGCGCGCTGCCCAGATTGTCCCAATAGTCGGCGACGCCCTTCACCTGCGCCAGCGCCTTGCCGATCTGGGTCACCGCCTCCTCCGCACGGCCCGACTGCAGGGCTACCACCCCCAGAAGATGCAGGGCGTCGGCATTGCGCGGGTCCGCCCTCAGCACCGCGCGATAACCGCGCTCCGCCTCGGCGAGGCGCCCGGCCTGATGGTGTGCCACGGCCTGCGCCAGCATGTTGGTGTGCTTCGCCACGTTCCGGCCCCGTCCCTGACTGTCCGCACCCTCAAAGGGAGTGCCATCATCGGGGGATCACGGTAAAGATGCCATTGATAAAGATGACATTGATGTCGGCGCCAAATCGGCCGGTGCAGGCGCCGGCGACGGGAAAGAGGAGAGCACGCGATGGCAGGGTCACGCTTGTCCTTGCGCGGTGGACTGCGGGGAGCCGCCGTGGCGCCGGCGGTCAGGCTCAGCCGGCAGGCGGACGCGCTGGCAGCGGCCGGCAACGCGGCGGGGGCGGAGCCGCTCTATGCGCGGGCGCTGGAGGCCGATCCGACCCTAGCGGGGACCCACAACAACCACGGCAACGCCCTGCGCGCTCTCGGCCGCCTGCAGGAGGCCGCCGCCGCCTACCGCGCCGCCGTCGCCCATGGACTGCATGAGGGGATGGCGCACTACAACCTCGGCTCCGTCCTGCGGCAGGCGGAGCGGCATGGCGAGGCCGACGATGCGTTCCGCCAGTCCCTGGCTCTGCGGCCGGACCATGCGGAGGCGTGGAACAACCGCGGAAACCTGCTGCGCGACCTCGGCCGCTTCGGCGAGGCGGCGATCGGCTACCGGCGGGCGCTGGCCCTGCGGCCGGACTGGGCCGACGCCCACGACAATCTCGGTGCCGTGCTCTATCTGCTGCACGAGCAGGGCTGGGTGGAGGAAGCGGCGGTGCTGGCCCGGCAGTGGCGACGCGACCATCCCGCCAACCCGCTGGCCCGCCACATCGGCGCCGCCATCGCCGGGGAGGAGGCCGATGCGCGCGCCCCCGACGACTATGTGCGCCAGACCTTCGACCTGTTCGCCGAGGAGTTCGACCGCAAGCTGGCGGAGCTGGATTACCGCGCGCCGTCGCTGCTCGCCGGCCTGCTGGCGGAGGAGGAGCGGCGCAGCGGCCTGGACGTGCTCGACGCCGGCTGCGGCACCGGGCTGTGCGCCGCCTCGCTCCGGCCCTATGCCCGCCGGCTGGTCGGCGTCGACCTGTCGGACGGCATGCTGGACCGCGCCCGCGCCCGCGGCCTGTATGACGAACTGAAGGCGGCCGAACTGGTCGGCTTCCTTGCCGAGCGGCCGGGCGCCTTCGACCTCGTCATCGCCGCCGACGTCTTCTGTTACTTCGGCGTCCTCGACGAGGCGTTCGCTGCTGCCCGCGCGGCGCTTCGCCCCGGCGGCCGGCTGGCCTTCACGGTGGAGGAGCTGGAGCCGGCCGACGGACGGCCCCACCGCGTCGCCACCCACGGCCGCTATGCCCATGCCGAGGCTTATATCCGGGCGGCGGTGGCGGGGGCCGGGCTCGCGATCCGGCGCTGCGACCATGACCGGCTGCGCTACGAAAGCGGCGAGCCGGTGATGGGGCTGGTGGTGCTGGCGGAACGGCCCGCCGCTTAGCGGGGCCGGCGCGGCCGGCGGGCGGACGGCGGTTTCGCCGCCGCTGTCGGTTGGGATGGGGCCGGCGGCGGCTGGGCCAGCGCATCGGCCTCTTCGCCACGGCCCAGCGCCCGCAAGGCCAGGGATAGCGTGTCGCGGGGCGCGGGATGGGCCGGGTCGATGCGCACGGCGTGGCGCAGCGGGGCCAGGGCCGCCTCCGCCCGGTTGGTGGCGGCAAGCGCGATGCCGAGGTTGAGCGCGGCCGACAGGAAATCCGGCACCAGCGCCAGAGCGTTGCGGAAGGCGATCACCGAATCCGCGCGCAGCCCGGCGGCGAACAGGGCGTTGCCCAGCAGGAAGGCGATGTCGACATCCCGCGGGTCGAGTGCGGCGGCCCGGATCAGGTCGGCCAGGGCCGGCGTCACCTGCCCCGATTCCAGCCGCAGCCGCCCGCGCGCGTGCAGCAGGTCGACCAGTTTTTCCCGCGCCGGCCCAAGTGCCGGTTCGATCCGCAAGGCACGCTCCAGCAACCCGGCGGCGGTATCGACGGCTGCCGCATCGCCGCGGCCATGGCGGGCGAAGGCGCGGTCGGTCCAGGCCTCGGCGAAATCGGGGCGCAGGGCCAATGCGCGGCGATAGCCCAACTCCGCCTCGTCCAGGCGATCCAGGCCGCGCAGCAGGTTGGCGCGGTTGGCGTGGATGTCCGCCGCCTCCGGCCGCAGGGCCAGCGCCTTGTCGATCAGCGTCAGGCCGAACTCGCCGCGGCCGATCTGGCCGGCCAGGACGCCGAGGTAATGCAGGGCGTCCGGCTGTTCCGGCTCGGCATCGAGGATGCGGGTGTAGAGCTCCTGCGCCTCGCCGAAGCGGCCGGCAAGATGAAGGTCGAGCGCCAGCGTCAAGGCTTCGAGGATCGTGGCCATGACTCAACGCTTTAGGACGGCCGGTGCCGTCGCTGCAAGCCCGCCCGCGCGGAAATCCGGATTTTCGCCATGAGTATGCCCGTATCGCGAAACCACATTTCGCCGAATGGGTTAGATGTGCCAACCCAAATAAGAGTAAAGAAAGCCTTTACGCGTTGCCGGGGTTACGGTAATTTAATGTTCAACTCTCACCAATTCGGATAAGCCGGTCATGAACGTGGCGGCAGCCACATCGACGGTCTCGCGGCCGTTCGCCTTCATGACGCCCCGCGGCAGCGATGCCGTAGAAACAGGGGCAGGCACCCGGACTCCGACCGCATCCGCGCTTGCCGATCCCCAGCCGGATGCCGGCGGCGCCGATCCGCTGGTCAATCGATTCCCGACCATCGCCTTCAGCTTCGACACCGACGCCTCGCGGCTGGTGATGCTGTACCGCGACCCGGCCAACGGGAAAACGGTGTCGCAGATCCCGACCGAAGCGGCACTGAAGCAGTACAAGGAAGCCCAGCAGAAGGAGAAGATCGCGGAACGCGCGTCGCTTCTGAAGCTGACTGTGGGCGGGGATGGGAACGGGAGTGGGCAAGCGGGCCGCCAGTCTGCGGCCTATGGTCGCGGCGGTTCCGGCGCTTCGCCGGCCGCCGGCACCGGATTCTCTGCCGGAACGGGGATTTCGACCTCCGCCCTTTCCGCCCCAACCGCCGCCCCGGTTGCGCTTGTGCCTTCCGCCACGTCGTCCTCCGTGGCACAATCATCCTCGACCACCACCGGTTCCGCCGGCGGATTTGCCGCGCGGGTGAATGTGGTCATCTGAGGACGCTCTCTTCGCGGGGCGCTATTTCCGGGGGCTGGGATGGGCATGGACGTCACGTCGTCGACCGCAGGCGCGGCGATCGCTCTGAAGCAGGCGCAGAACCAGATGAATTTCGGCGTGAAGGCGCTGAGCCAGAACGCCGATCAGCAGCAGGCGACCGTCGCCGCGCTGGTCCAGCCGGAGGGTGGCTCCGGCGGCGGCAACGTCACGCCGACACGCGGCCAGAATCTGAACATCACAGTCTGATCTGAACATCACAGTCTGAACCCGTCCGCAAGCACCCCCGGCCGCTCAGACTTTCGAGTCGAGCAGAGACGTCAGCATTTCATCCTGTGTGCGGGCGACCGCAACGTTGGCGCCATAGGCGCGGCTGGCGGCCATCTGGTTGACGCGCTCGGCCGCCAGATCGACGTTGGGCGCCGCCACCATTCCGTCGCCGTTGGCCGCACTGTCGTCCGGCGCATATTCCTGCAGATAGGCCGGCGTGATCGGCGTGAAGGTCGCGCGCGTCCCGGGATTGGCATCGGTCTGGGCGACCGCCAGCGGCTGGTAGGGCGCGCGCTTGCCCTCTGCCGCCCCATCGGTCGTGCCGCCGGTCACGGGAACCGCCCCGGTGGAGCGGACATTGGCGACGTTGGAGGCCGAGGCGTCCAGCCGCCGCGTCTGGGCGGTCAGGCCGCTGAGCGCGATTCCGATGCTGGCGGCCATGACGGTCCATCCTTCGTCCGCTGGGAATGGGCAAAGTCTACCACATCAATTTTCCAAGGCCAGCCGGGTGATGCCCGCGCGGTTGCGCCGTGCGATCATCGGCAGAGGTAATCGGCGGGCCGGTACAATCGCCGGGTATAATCGCCGCTGTATCTTTCGGGGTGCTTGCGCCATTATCGGACAAACCGCCGCCGCTCCCTTCCCGTATTGCCGGGCCTCCCGGTGCTTCCGGTCCCGATGGAGCCGGCCCGAAAATCCGGTCCCAGTATTTATGGGGCCAGACAGTCGCGAGACGGGAGCCGCCGCCTGAATGCCGAACTCAGCCTATGTCCTGACCGTCGCCGGCCTGACCGACGTCGGGCGCACCCGGTCCCGCAACGAGGACAGTTTCCGGGCCAGCAGCGACGGTGAATTCGCGGTCGTCTGCGACGGAATGGGCGGCCATGCCGGCGGCGACATCGCCAGCAGCAAGGCGGTCGAGGTGATCTGCGGTCTTCTGCAGGGTCATGCGCAAGTCGAGCCGATCACGCTGGTGGACGGGATTTCCGTGGCGGACCACGACGATGCCGACCGCACCCTGACCGACCCGGCGGGAGCCGAACCGGCGGTGCGCCTGGCCCTGTCGGTCGCACGGTCGGCGGTGCAGCAGGCAAACCGGTCGATCTTCGATTTGAACACATCCCGCGGATTCGCGCAGGGGCGCGGCATGGGCACCACCGTGGCCGGCGTCTGGCGTGTTCCCGGCACGGCGCAGATGGTCGTGTTCCATGCCGGGGACAGCCGGGTCTATCGCCTGCGCGACGGCGAGTTGCGCACCCTGACCCGCGACCACAGCCTTTACCAGATCTGGCTCGACAACGGCGGGCGGGGGACCGCGCCGCAGCGGAACATCATCGTCCGGGCGCTCGGCACCGCGGAGGATGTGGAGCCGGAGGTCGGCGTGCATTCGCTGATGCCCGAGGACACCATCATGCTCTGTTCCGACGGGCTGAACGGCATGCTGCCGGATGGGCTCATCGCCCGCATCCTGCGGGAGGAGCCGGACCCGGCCCGCGCCGCCGCCGCCCTGGTCGAGGCGGCCAATGCGGCCGGCGGGCAGGACAACGTCACCGTCGTGGTCGGACGCTTCGCCGCGACGGCGTGAGGCCCGTCGTCAGGGGCCGGTGGCGATGAATTGCGCATCCGCCAGCGGGGCAGGGGCGTCGTCCGGTATCGTCGCCAGCGCGTCGGACAGGGCGGCCAGATAGTCGGCCGCCGGCTCCTGTTCCGGCCGTGGGGTTGGGAACAGGGGCGCCGCCGTGGCGATGGTCAGCAGCATCTCGGTGCCGAAGGGCGGGCCGATGGTCCAGTACCGGCCGGACTGCGGCTTGCCGTCCCCGGCCTTTTCATCCCCGGCCTTCTCGCCAAGCCGGCGCGACGCACCCGCGGCCAGCGCCGTTCCGCTGTCCGACGGGTTGGGCAGCAGGTGGACGACGTTGCCGTCGATGGTGAAGTAATCGACCTGCAACTGCACCGGACGGGCGGGCGCCCGGATCTCCAGAACCAGCGGGGCGCCGGCACTGAGATCCGGCCCCTCCAGCACGCTCGCCGCCAACGGTTCCGCCAGCCCGCGATTGGCGTCCAGCGCCGTGGCGACGCTGCCCAGCGGCGCGCAGAACTGCGCATCCGCATTGGCGAGGTCGAAGCCATGGTCCCAGCCGGCGGCAAGCGCCTCGACCGTCTCGCGCACCTCCGTCTCCGCCCGCTCCCCCGCCACCGTCCCGGAAACCAGCAGCCGGCCGCCGGTCTTCTCCACCGTGACCAGTGCGCAGGGGAGGGTGCGCAGCGTCTGTGCGATCTCGGCGACCGGCGGCTGCCTGCTCGCCGCGGGCGGTGAGGGCGGCGCAGAGGGAGTGGCAGCAGGGGGCGGCATGGGCAAGGCAACCGCCGCCGATTCTGCGGCCGGACTCTCGGCCACGGTATGGGGAGGCGATGGCCAATTCAGGAACGTCACGGCAGCCACGACGCCACCCGCCAGAACCGCTCCGCCGGCCCAAAGCGGCCAGCGGGTGGAGCGTACAGGCGCGGCGGCCCGAGGGCGGGGCGCTCCAGTCAGGCCGCTCACCGCAATATGCAGGGACGCAACGTCCGGGAAGGTGCCGCCGTCCCGCAGATCCGCCAGCAAGGCCGCGACCGCCGGCCGGTCCTCATGCCCCACCAGGATCCGTTCCGTCAGCCGGGCGGCGGCCTCCAGATCGTCCTTGTGGTCCGCCCGAGCCGCGGTCAGCGCCGCCCGGCCGAAACCGCCGATCACCGCCGCCGATCCGCTGTGACGGATGGTGTCGGCGGTCAGCGCACCATGCACGACACCAGCCCGGTGTGCGGCACTCAGCGCGTCCAGAATGCGGTCGAGCGTCGCGACCGCCTCGTCCCACGCCAACGGACCGTCGTCCAGCCGCGCGGCGAGCGTCCGGCCTTCCGCTGGCAGGGTGGCGACGAAGGCGGTTCCCGCATGTTCACCGGACGCCAGGATGGCGGGGATCGCCGGGTGGGACAGCCGGGCCGCGGCGGTCGCCATCTGCCGGAACCGCTCCACCCCCGCGGCATCGGCGCACAGGCGGGCCAGCGGCACCGTCCACAGATCCACCGTCTGACCGTTGCCGTCCAGCGCGCGGTGCAGCCGGGCATCGCCGTCCCGACCGATCAGGTCGAGCAGCCGGTAACGGCCAAGCCGCCGCTCCTTCTCCGTCGCCGCCGATTCGGTCGCCGTCCCGCCGCGTCGCATCCCCACTCCCCGAACTGAGCCGCTGGTATAGCCGCAGCGCAGCGCGGCGGCCAAGCCCCAGGACACCCGTCCGGAAGTTTCTGTCCCGATGGCCGATCCCTGCGAAAGGCAGGGTCTTGTGACCACGAACGGCCGGTAACCTTTCGTTAGCCACGACAGGCGACTCTGGCACCGCGAACCGCTTATGCGACCTCCGGCGCGGAGCCTCCTGCCTTGCCCCACACATCCTCCCAGTCCAAACCGTCGGCCCCCAATGCGTCCTGGCTGAACGGGGCGGCGCTCTACCAGATCTATCCGCTGAGCTTCCGCGACCACGGCGGCGACGGGTGGGGCGACCTCGACGGCGTGATCGAGGGGCTGGATCATGTCGCCTCGCTGGGCGTCGATGGGGTGTGGATCAGCCCCTTCTACCCGTCGCCGCGCACCGACTTCGGCTATGACGTCGCCGACCATCGCGCAGTGGACCCGCGCATGGGCAATCTCGCCGTCTTCGACCGGCTGATCGAGCGCGCCCATGGGCTGGGGCTGAAGGTGCTGGTCGATCTGGTCTGCGGCCACACCTCCAACGCCCATCCCTGGTTCGTCGACAGCCGGCGGTCGCGGGACGGCGACAAGTCCGACTGGTATGTCTGGGCCGACGCCAAGCCCGACGGCACCGCGCCCAACAACTGGCTGTCGGTGTTCGGTGGAGCCGCCTGGACCTGGGAGCCGCGACGGCGCCAGTATTACCTGCACCATTTCCTGGCCAGCCAGCCGGCGCTGAACCTGCACCATCCGGCCGTGATGGATGCGCTGTGCGAGACGGCGGAGTTCTGGATGGAGCGCGGCGTCGACGGCTTCCGCATCGATGCCGTCGATTTCTTTGCCCACGACCCGCAGCTGCGCTCCAATCCCGCCGCCATCTGGCGCGAGGCCGAGCCGCCGCTGAAGCCCTTCGCCCTGCAACAGCATGTCTACGACATGATGCACCCGGCCATCGGCAGCATCCTGTCCCGCCTGCGCGGGACGGTGGAGCGCTATCCCGGCCGCGTCCTGCTGGGCGAGCTGTCGAGCCAGCCCGGCGCCGGCCAGCGCATCGCCGCCTACTGCACGCCGCAGGGGCTGCACGCCGCCTACACCCTGTCGCTGGCGAAACAGCCCTTCAGCGCCAGGGGGTTCGCCCAGGCGCTGAGCGCCGCGGGGCGGCCGGAGTCGATCTGCTGGAGCCTGTCCAACCACGATGTGGAGCGCGCCGCCAGCCGCTGGCTGCCCACGGGTGGCGATCCGCAGTCGTTCAACGCCCTTCTGGCGATGCTGGCGGCGGCGCTGCCCGGCACCGTCTGCCTCTATCAAGGGGAGGAACTGGCCCTGCCCAACGCGGTGCTGGAACAGCACCAGCTGCGCGACCCTTTCGGCATCACCTATTGGCCCGACTTCCAGGGCCGCGACGGCAGCCGCACGCCCATGCCCTGGCGCGCCGCCGAGCCCCACGCCGGCTTCTCCGCCGCCGAGCCCTGGCTGCCGGTGCCCGACGCCCATCTCGATCTCGCCGTTGACCGGCAGGAGCGGACCGCCGGCAGCCCGCTGGCGGTGTGGCGTGCGGCACTCTCCCTGCGCCGCGACCTGAAGGCGCTGCGCGCCGGCGCCGTCACCGCCGTGGAGGAGCATGGCGACCTGCTGTCCTTCGAACGGGTGTCAGGGGAGGACCGCCTGCTTGCCGTCTTCAACATGGCCGACCGGCCGGCCGAGTTCGCTCTGCGCGGTCGCGGCGAACTGGAGGATCTGCCTGTCCCGCGCGTTCCGGGCACCCTGCCGCCGGAACTGACCGCCGATGGCCGGACGTTGGTGATGCCGCCGCTGTCGGTCTTCCTGGGACGGCTGCGCACCGCCTCCTGACCCCCCTCGAAAGGCAGGCATGCACATTTATGCGATGCAGGGCTTGGCATCGGATGCTTTGTTACACTCTCGCCTAAGTCGCTGTAATTCCCTGATTCATCGCGGGTCAGGGAAATCGTCAGCAATAGCAATAATCTTGCGGAGTAGCGGGAGTGGAAAGAAGAGCGTTTCTCACCAAGGCCGGCGTCGGTGCCGTTTCGACCGTTGCCGCCTCGACCCTCGCGGCCCCGGCCATCGCGCAGACCCAGCCGACCATCCAGTGGCGCCTGGCTTCGAGCTTCCCGAAGAGCACCGACATCCTCGTCGGCACGTCCGAGATGATCGCCAAGCGCGTGTCGGAGGCGACCGACGGCAAGTTCCAGATCCGCGTCCATGCCGCCGGTGAGATCGTCCCCGGCCTGCAGGTGCTGGACGCCGTGCAGAACGGCACCGTCCAGTGCGGCCACACCTGCGGCTACTATTATGTCGGCAAGGATCCGACCTTCGCCTTCGACACCGCCATTCCCTTCGGGCCCAACGCCCGCCAGCAGAATGCCTGGTACCAGTATGGCGGCGGCCAGGAGGTGATGCGCACCTTCTTCGCCAAGCACGGCATCGTCCAGTTCCCGGCGGGCAACACCGGCGCCCAGATGGGCGGCTGGTACCGCAAGGAGATCAAGTCGCTCGCCGACTTCAACGGCCTGAAGATCCGCATCGCCGGCATCACCGGCCAGATCATGGCCAAGCTGGGCGCCGCCCCGACCCAGATCGCCGGCAGCGACATCTACCCGGCGCTGGAAAAGGGCACCATCGACGCCGTCGAGTTCGTCGGCCCCTATGACGACGAGAAGCTGGGCTTCGTCCAGGTCGCCAAATACTACTACTACCCGGGCTGGTGGGAAGGCGGGCCGCAGGTCTCGCTCTACATCAACCAGAAGGAATGGGATGCGCTGCCCAAATCCTATCAGGCGATCCTGACGGCGGCCTGCGCCGAGGCGAACAGCGCGATGACCGCCCGCTACGACGCGGAGAACGCCAAGGCGCTGAAGCGTCTGGTCGCCAAGGGCGCCCTGCTGCGCCCCTATCCGCGCGACCTGATGGAGGCCGCCCACAAGATCGCCTACGAGCTGTACGACGACATCGCGAAGACCAACCCGGACTTCAAGGCCGTCTACGACAGCTGGAAGCCCTTTCTGGACGAGGTGCAGCTGTGGTTCCGCGTGGCGGAGCTGCCCTACGACAACTTCATGCAGTCGGCCGGCCGCGCCAAGTGACGGCGTTCCGGTTCTGACGGGAAACAGGGGGGTGGCCGGTCCGGCCGCCCCCTTTTCTTCTCAGGCCAGCCCCCGTCAGGCCAAATAGTTCAGCAGCGACAGCTTCTGCGTCTGGCCGGCGACGGTATAGGTCGCCTGCTGGACGTTCATCGCGCTGCTCAGCCTGGCCGCGACCTCGGTCTGGTCGATGCCTTCGATCTTGGCGATGCGGTCGGTCACCGTGGCGATCGAGTCCGTGTGGGCGTTCTTGGTGGTTTCCAGCGTGGCGGCGTCGGACGCGACCTTGGCGTGGATCGAGCGGATCTGGTCGGTCGCCTGAGTCAGCATCTCGCGCGCCTGGGTGCTGTACTCCGTCCATTTGCCGGGATTGGCCGCCGCCGTCCGCACCAACTGCATCGCCTTCACCAGGGTCTGGAACGCCTTGTCGTCGGCGCTGACCCCGTATGTCAGGTTCAGGTTGTCGTCGATGGTCACCTGCGACTTGCGGTACGCCTCGGCATTCTTGCCCTTGGTCAGATATTCGGCATCGTAGAAGGGCAGGTCGGGCGGCTCGGCATAGGGCACGTCGATCAGGCTGTCCTGCTCCGGCGGCAGGGTGCCGACCGAGATGGTGTTCTCCAGCGACCCGTTCGTCACCTTGGCGCTGGTCGAGAACAGCGAACTGCGGCCGGGATGGTTTGGGTCGGCGTTGGCCGTGCTGGTCAGGGCGATGCCCGGGCCGTTGCCGACCGCATCGATGGTGACCGGCGGGGCCGGATTCAGGTTGGCGAAATTCTGGCGCAGCTTGTCGGCCACCTGGCTGACATTGTTGACGCCGGCGGCATAGTCGGTGTCGCTGACCGTGTAGCGCACCGTGTAGGTCTGGTAGGGCGGCAGGTCGCGCGGCTCGGTGGGATTCTTCGTGTAGTAGTTCTGGTTGTACGGATCGTCGGGATCGCCGACCGCCACCGTGAACTCGAAGGTATCGCCGATGTCCACCGCCGCACCGTTCAGGGTGAAGCTGTCGATCTGCGGCAGCGCGGTCGTCGGCGCCTGGGTGGTGGTCGGCGCGGTGACGGTGTTCTCCACCGTTGCGGAATTGATGACGCGGGCCGACAGGTCGAACTTCTGCCCCGGATCCTGGCCGACCAGCGTGATGATGCCATTGGAGGTCGAAACCGTCATCGGCAGCGGCGGGCTGGCGGCGTTGATCTGGTTGGTCAGGGTCTGGGCGACGAAGGTCAGCGTCTTCGGATCGGTCCCCTGGATCTGATAGCCGAAGGTCTTGCCGGAAACCGTCACCTCGAAATAATCGTCGGTGTTCACCACGGCGCCGTTCAGCGTGATCTTGCTGGTCTGCTTCGTCGCCATCAGGTCGGTGACCGGTTCCGTCCCGAACCGCGAGCCGGAGAACAGGTAGCGGTCGCCGAAGCGCTGGTTCATCAGCGCCTGGATGTCGCGCATGGCGCCCTCGGCGCGGTCCTTCACCTGATCGGCCTGCGGGAAGGTGACGGAGAAGCTGCTGCTCGCAGACGCCTTCAGCGTGTCGAAGCTGAGATTCAGGATCGCGCCCTCGCCGGGGCCGCCGGAGATGTTGAAGTTGTAGCCCTTGCCGTCGTTGGGCGGGGTGGTGCCCAGGTTGATGGCGCGGGTGGTCTTGCCGCCCAGCCCGTCGGTCACGGTCACGTCGAAGGTGCCATTGGGGCCCTGCTGCGACGGAACCGCGGTGACGGTGTATTTGGCGCCGACCGTCAGCTTCGACTTGGAGGCGTCGACCGACAGCTTCATCCCGTCGGGATTGGTGTTGATCGGCGTGGCGACGCTGGACGGACCCGGCTCGAACGGCATCGTGGTGCTGGAGGTCCAGCTCGACACGATCGATTCCAGCGAGGTCAGCACCTTGTCCGTCGCCTGCACGCGCGGCGCCGCCATGTTGATGTTCTGGACGTAGTTGTCCTTCTTCGCCATCTCCGACCGCAGGTCCAGAAGCTTCTGCACCTCCGGGCCGTAGGCGTTGAGATCGACCGACTTCTTGCCCGTGGTCAGCTGTTCGGACAGTCGGTTGATGTCGTTCTGGCCCCCGGACAGGTTCCGGACAAGGCTCAGATATTTCGAGTAGCTGCTGACTCCCGTTATCGAGCTCATCGGACCACCGCCTCCAGCGCATCGAACATTGCATTGGCCACTTGCATGACCCGTGCCGAAGCCTGGTAGGAGGTCTGGAGCTGCTGCAGCTGGGCGATTTCCTCGTCGATGTTCACGCCCGTCTGCGACTGGTAGCGCTCGCTGAGGAGCTGCATGGAGGCCTTGTTGGACTCGGCGGAGGTGTTGGCCGTCTTGGCCGCGGCCATCCAGGTTCCGGTGATGGCGCTGCCGATGGCGCTGTAGGTGGTGTCCTTCATCTGCAGCCCGTCGGCGTTGAAGCTGCGGCCGGCGGCATTGACCGCCTGGACCATGCCGTCGATGGCGGACTGCTTGATTTTGCTGGTGTTGTCCAGGAGCTTGGGGTTGATCGCGATGGTGAAGCGGTCGGTGCCGGTGAAGAACTGGTTGGCCTGTTCGCCGTCGGCGGCCGGGCTGGCATCGTTGTAGGCGTCGGCGAAGCTGGTGGGCTCGCCCGCCTTGGTCGGGCCGGTGAAGGCCTTGGCGAACTCGTCCAGCTGCGAGCGCAGCTTGCGGATGACCTCGGTCGCCGGGTCGCCGCTGGCCGGCGTCGGCGGCTCGCTGGTCGAGCCGTCCTTGCGCATCTGGATCAGCGAACCCAGCTTGCCGGTGGTCAGGTGATTGTTGATCGAGGTGATCTGATTGCCGACCTGTAGGTTGATGTTGCCGCCGTCATAGGAAAGATTTGCCGGCTGGGCATCGACCAGCGCCAGCCCCGACGGGGTGAAGATTGCCAGCCGGCCGTCCGGCCGCTCCACGGTGCGGATGCCCATGTAGGTGCTCAGCTCGCGCACCAGCCCGTCGCGCTTGTCGGCGACGGCGTTGGCGGCGGACCCCTGGCCCTGCAGCGACACCATGTCGTTGTTGATCGAGTTGATCTGCTTCAGCAGGTCGTTGACGGTGTCGACCGACTTGGTGATGTCGGTCGACATGTCGCGGTCGAGCTGCTCCACGCCCTCCGATACGCGGCGGATCTCGCGCGAGAAGCTTTCGGCCGCCTGGACCAGCTGGTACTGCGCCGTTTCATCTTCCGGCGAGGTCGACAGCGTCTTGATCGCGGCCTGGAACTTGTCCGAATACTCGTTCAGCAGCGGCGTCCCGTTGGTGGTCCGCATCAGGTCGCCCAGCTGCTGCATGTAGGTCGAGGTCACCTGCGATCCGCCGTCGCGCGAGGTCAGATCCATCACCTGCGCCATCAGCGCCTTGTCGACTTCCCGGCGATAGGTCGTGCTGATGACCTGACCGCTGGCGTCCACCGACTGCTGGGCGGTGTGGCGGGTGCGGGTCGGGTCGTTGGCCTGCGCGATGTTGTCCGAAACCAGCTTGACGTTGGTCTGGACCGTGCGCAGCCCGGCCGTGGCACTGTTCAAGGCTGCGAAGAGGGACATGGCAGGAGACCTTTCACGGATCGGGATGGTCGGGGCGGTGCCGGGATGGCCGCCGCCCCCCATTCAGACGATCAGGGAACTGGCGATCAGGTAATCAGAAGGTCAGGGCCGCGCTTAGCGCTTCAGCCCCAGCACTTCCTGAAGCATTTCATCGGACGTGGTGACGATCTTCGCGTTGGCGGAATAGCTCCGCTGGGTGACGATCATCTTGGTGAACTCGTCGGCGATATCGACGTTGGAGCTTTCAACGCTGTTCGCCACCACCGCACCGGCGCCGTTCGTCTCCGGATCGTTGAAGTTCGGCTTGCCGGCCTCTTCGCTCTCGACGAACACGCCGCCGGACTCGCGCTGCAGGGCGTTCGGGTTGTTGAAGGTGATGATCGGCACCTTGGCGATCATCTTCGACCGTCCGTTGTCGTAATTGACCATGACGGTGCCGTTGTCGCCGAACACCACGTCCTTGAACTGCCCGCGTGGCGCGCCGTTCTGGACCAGCTGGGTGACGTTGATCTCCTCGCCGGCATACTGGGTCAGGCCGCCCGGCTTCTGGTACTTGCCGAGGTTCAGCGAGATCTGCTGCGGGCCGAAGCCGTAATCGACCGTGAAGGTGACGTTGGCGTCGGAGCCGGCCGACTGGTTGGCGGCGCTGACCGCCGTGCCGGTGCCGACCAGGGCGGTGGAGATGTTGGTCAGCGTGCCGACCGTTTCCGGCGTCTTGCCGAAGGTCAGGCCGATATGGGCCGGCGTCTGACCGGCGACGGCACTCTGGTCCAGGGTGAACTGATAAGCGGTCGCGTCGCTCACAGACGCCGCAGCATTGCCGGAAACGTCGCCGGTGGACAATACATTGCCAGTCACGCTGGCCGTGCCGCCAATCTGCGTAGCAAAGTACTGAAGAACTTTTTGGGGCGTGTTGTAAGTACTAATGTTCGCGTTATCGAGCGTCAGGGTATGAGTGACACCGTTGGCAGTCACCGAATAGACATCCCCGACGTCAACACTAGAGCCAGTTATGGTTACATCGCCGGTCGCCGTATTCGCAGTCAGAGTATTGGCGTTGGCCGGCGTGGCCGCGGTCTTGGCGGTCACTGTGATGACGCCGCCCTGCGCGGTGGCGGTCACCGGCAGCGAGGTGTTGGAGTTGATCTTGTTCGCCAGCGCCGCGGTGATGTCCTCCATCGTCATCTCTTCGCCGGTGGTGCTGTAGGTCACCGCCGTGCCGTTGATGCTGAGGGTGTACTGCGTGCCGATGTCGCCCGGCGTGCCGGTCAGCGTCACCGTGCGGCTCTGGCGCACGCCGGCCACGCTGGAGACCGACGGCAGCGAGCTCATCGTGTTCACGGACGCGCTGGAGTTGGTCACCGTCGCGCTGGAGGTGACGTTGGTGTTCACCGCATTGGCCTGGATCGACAGGATGTTGCCGGCCGACGACGCGGTGACGCTGGAGCCCAGCGCCTGGTTGATCTTGCCGGCCAGCTGGGACACGACATCGCTCACCGTCGAATAGCTCTGATAGGTGGCGGCGGTCACCGTGTAGCTGATCGGCGTGCCGTTCACGTTGATGGTGAAGGAGTCGCCGACCTCGACCTGCGTCTGCGGGAACTGGAACTTGTCGATTTCACCGGCGCTCGCCGTCGCCGCCGTCGAGGTCTGGGAGACGATGGTGTTGGTGGTGTTGGTGCCGGACACCACGTCGGTGTTCAGCTTGAACGGCGTGCCGGGCTCGCGGGCGGTGACGCGGATCGTCTGGCCCGACGAGGTGGCGAGCACCGACGCCGCCGGCGAGGCGGAGTTGATCTGGTTGGCCAGCGCGCCGGCCAGACCCGAATAGGTCCGGATCGACCCGATGTTGTCCGCCGTGATCTTCAGGCTGTAGTTGGTGCCGTTGACCTTGACCGTATAGGTGTCGCCGATGCGCAGGTTGTCCTGGCCGTTGGTGTTGTTGCCGGCAAGGGTGATGACGTTGACCTGCGCGACCGCGGTCTGGCCGGCGATGTTCTGGCCGAAGGTCACGGTGGCCGGATTGCCGGAGAAGGTGCCGTCGACCGGCTTGGTGTTGGAACCCGGCGCGTCCAGGACCATCCGCCAACTGCTGTCCGCCTGCTGCCGCCACTTGAAATTGACGGTGCGCGGGTTGCCCTGGCTGTCGAAGATCTGGATGCTGCTGTCGGGAATCTTCTCGCCCGGCTTCGGCGTCGCCGGCAGGTTGGCGGCCAGGTCGATGGTGTTGGTCGCCACCGGCTTGTCGATCAGCGAGTTGACCTGGATCGGCGCCACCTGGTCCTTGTGCAGGACGCCCGTCACCGGATCGACCAGCCAGCCGTTCAGGGCATAGCCCGAGCTGTTGACCAGATAGCGGCTCTTGTCCAGTTCGAAGTCGCCGGCGCGGGTGTAGAAGGCGGCCGAGGAGTTGACCGTGCCCGTCTGCGTCTGCACCAGCGTGCTCGACCCCTGGGTCGCCACCTTGGTGACGCTGAAGAAGCCCTGGCCCTGGATGGCGATGTTGGTCGGGCTCTGCACCTGGGTCAGGCTGCCCTGGATGTTGTTCATGAAGACCGGTTGCGCCGTGACCCCGCCCGGCTCGTGCAGGCGCTGGCTGGACTGCAGGACCATCGTCTCGAACGCCGAATCGACACGCTTGTAGCCGATGGTCGAGCTGTTCGCGATGTTGTCCGAGATATGTCCGAGCGCCTTCGACTGGGCATTCAGGCCGAGAACGGCGGTTGTCATCGAACCGAAGATGCTCATGGCCGGGGTCTCCGAAAGAAAGGGCAAAGGTCTTCTGCGCCCTATCTAGCAAGCGGAGTGCCAACTGCCATGCGGTTGGCAACCCATTGTAATCGGCCGATTTTTTACGAGAGCGTCACGGCGGGGCTGGAATTTCCCGGCAGGTAGGAAAGTTTCGCCTAGTGCCGGCAGGCCGGGCGGGCAGAAAGCTCCCGCCGAAGTTGCCGGCCTTAACCCAAGCGCCGGGCGGCGCGGGCGGCTTGCGCCTTCAGCACGGCGGCGGCGGTGCCGAGCGTGGTGGTCCAGTCACCGGGGCGCGGCTGGCGGAACAGCCGAAGCGACGGGTACCAGGGGCTGTCGGCGCGGTCGAGCATCCAGCGCCAGTCCGGCACATGGGGAAGCATCAGCCAGCACGGCACGCCCATCGCCCCGGCCAGATGGGCGATGGCGGTGTCGACCGTCACCAGCAGGTCGAGGTTGGCGAGGATCGCGGCGGTATCGGCGAAATCGCGCACCCGCTCCATCGCGTTCGGGATCGCCACGCCGGGCAGGCGGTTCAGGTCGGCCGCCGCGTCACCGGTCTGCAGGCTGACGAACCGCACCCCCGGCACCGGCAGCAGCGGCGCCAAGGCCGCCACCGGGATCGAGCGGTTGCGGTCGTTGCGGTGCTGCGGGTTGCCGGCCCAGACCAGCCCGACCCGCAGGCCGGCCCCATCCCCGTCCTCCCCGGCCAGCCGGCCGCGCCAGCGGTCGACGTCGCCGGGATCGGGGGCGAGATAGGGCGCGCCGGCGGGGATGGTCTCCAGTTCGGTGCCGAAGGCCCGCGGCAGGCTCATCAGCGGACAATGGAGGTCGTGCGGCGGCGGGTCCTCTCCGCGCACCAGAACCTGGATCGACGATCCCAGGCAGCGGTTGAACAGGCGGTAGAGCAGCAGATGCGTTTCCAGGACCACCCGGCCGCCGCCCTGCGCCGCGATCCGCGCCACCAGCGGGGCATAGCGCACGAACTGGATGGCGTCGCCGTATCCCTGGTCCATGTGCAGCAGGATGGTGGCGCCGCCCGGCGGCTGGCCGGCCCAGGGCGGGCTGGCGAAGCGGTGCCAGCGATGCTCGAACCCCTCCCAACCCGCGCGCAGGTCGCCGCGGACCAGCCGCCCGACCGCGCGCGCCAGATGGGCGTCGCCATTGGCGGGATTGCGTACCAGCACGGCGTCAAAGCAGGCCTCCGCCTCGTCGAAGCGGCGCTGGTCGCGCAGCACGGTCCCGAGATTCAGCAGGGTCGCCGTATGGCCGGGCCGCAGCCGGGCCGCGCGCTCCAGCCAGCGCCGCGCCTCGGGGTAGCGCGCCAGCGCGTGCAGCGAGGCACCCAACGCCTCCAGCGCGTCGCCATCGCCCGGGTCGAGCGCCAGGGCGCGCTGCAGCACCGGTTCCGCCCGCTCCGGCATCTCCGCCGCCCGCAGCGCCGCGCCCAGATGGCCCCAGGGGGCTGCCGCCGTCGGGCGGATCCGAACGGCACGGTCGATCCACCGCACCGCCGCCGCCGCGTCGCCCGTCTGCGCCCGCAGCACGCCCGACAGGTGCAGCGCGTCCGGCTGCGCCGGTTCCGCCGTCAGGATGTGGCGATAGGCGTCGGCCGCCGCTTTGGCATGGCCGGCCATGTGGTGGTTGACGGCGGCGTTCAGAGCGTCCAGGAGTGTTGCCATACCTTCTTCTCTACACCGGCCGGCCGGGCAGGGCGAGAATCGAAAATCACCAAGAGCCCACGATCAGGAGCCTGTCACGGCAATGGACGACCGTCTTCCGACGCATCTCTGGGTTTCCGCCCATATCCGCGCAGCCGACGCCCAGGGCGTGGCGATGACTGTGGTCCGCAAGGGCGATCCCAGCCGCGGCACGGTGATCCTGAAGATCAACCGGCTCGACCGCACCTTCTCCGTATTGGTCCAGACCCGCGAAGCGGATGGCGAGCGGCTGTTCTGGGCGCGCGGCACCGGCACCGATCCGGTGCCGGAGGCCGATGCCGACGCCTACATCGCCCGCCAACTCCGCTACGACCCCGACGTCTGGGTGGTGGAGGTGGAGGACCGCCAAGGCCGCCACTGGTTCGACGGGCCGGTGCGCTGAACAGGCGGTTAGGGCGGTGATTGGGGCGGTGGGCCGATGATGGACAGCCGAATCTCCTTGACCTCATCCGCCGTCGGCGGACGGGACCGGCCGTCATGGGTGGTGATGCGCAGGCGGAGCGCGAGGCGTCCGTCCCGCCAAACCCCGGCCGGCACCGGAATGGTCAGGGTCCCGGCGCCCTGACCACGCTGGGGACCGAAGGGAGCGGCGGCGCCGATGGGCACGCCGTCCGACGTGGCGACCTCCACCGTCTGCCCGCGGGTGAGCGGGCCGAGGGTGACCGCAAGGATGGCGGCCTCGCCCTGCCGCGGCGGATGCGGCAGGGCGAGGACCATCTCCCCATTGACGTCCGGCGTCCCGGACGGGGTCGCCGGCTCCGCGCCCGCGGGCTGGCCCGCCAGGACCAGCAGCGCGAGCAAGGCGGCAGCCGGAAAGCCGCCTCGCCAGCCCTTAAAGGGCCTGGAGCGAGACCGCCTTGACGGCGGCGGTGGTGGTGGGGGAGCCATTGGTCGGGACAAGGCGAACCTCCAGCGTTGCGGATGCCGCCGGCGCCGCCGCGTTGGCTGTCGGGCTCTGCGCCAGCGCGGCGGTGTGGGCGGCCTGGGGCAGCGGCAGCGTGAAGGTGGCGTCGTCCGCCATGCCGTGCATGGCCGGACCGAAGAAGCCGATGGTGCCGCCGTAATAGGGGCTGTCCGCCGCGACCTTCGTCACGCCGGCCGGGGCGTTGATCAGCAGGTCGAAATTCCGCGAGGCGCCGGTGCCGGCGGGGCGGCTCACCTTGACCGCCATCACCACCGGGCTGGACGGCGCCGCCGACAGCTGGACCGATCCCACGCCCTTCGCCACCGTGCCCTTGACCGGAGCCTTCACCTGAGCCGACGGATTGGCCGCCGCCACCTGCGCCGATTCCGTGTCGCCGAAGCCGTGCCGGTACTCGTACTGGAACCGTTCGGTGCTGAGATAGTCACCGGCGCGGCCGTCGAGGACATAGCTGCCGTCGGCGCGGACGAAGAACAGGAAGGGTTCGCGGGACAACTGCGACAGCTCCTCCTTGTCGGTCGGCAGGATCGGCAGGCCCAGGCGCTGCTGCTTGCGCGTCCAGACGTCCCACAGCCGGTCCATGTTCGCATGGTGCAGGAAGAAGACGGGGTCGACCGGCGACAGGAAGTTGGTCATGTTGCCGTAGGGACCCGGATCCCACGGGCCGACGCCGCCGATGCAGTTGTGGACGAGGTTGTGCGGCTGGCCTTCCAGAACGGAGAACTGGGTGTTCCCGCCCGGCATGACGTTGTGCGACGCCGTCTTGGAACTGGTGAAGCTGCGCGTCACGTCGGCGTTGTAGTAATCCACCGGCAGCAGGCCGGTCAGCACCGTTTGGGGCGAGCAGGCCTTGGCCGTCTTGTCGTCCAGCTTCGGGTTCTCACGGCTCAGGTAGCGCGCACGGTCGGTCGCGGCGAAAGCCTCGTTGCCCCGATCGCACTTGCCGTGGCTGCAGCCGGTGACGTCGTCCCACAGCTTGTCGAAGCTGCTGTAGCCGCGGATGTCCAGCTGCTTGCGCTGGGCCGCATTCAGCGTGTCCCAATACTTCTTCATCGCCGGCTTGATATAGGCGGTGAAGGTCTTCAGGTCCTTGGTATAGGGCTGGAAGGCCTCGCCGACCGGGGTCAGGGCGCCGTCGAACATCTCGTTCGGGATCTGCGGCAGAACCGTCCAGTCCCAATAGGGGAAGGCGAAATTGGGATTGTCGCTGTATTTGCGCACCGTCTCCTCGAAATAGCCGAGATAGCCGCGGTGCCAGACATAGAACCACCAATTGCCGTGCGGGCAGTCAATGAAATGGACGAAGGCGTTGCGGAACCAGTTGTGCGGATGGTCGGGCGGCAGGTTCACCATACGCTGGATGGCCGTGGCGTAGCTGCGCAGCATCGCCTTGCCTTCGTCGCTGGTCGCGCTGTAGCGGATATATTTCGCCGTCGCCGCCCGCGCCGGGGCGAAGGGCAGCATCGAGGCACCCGCCACGGCGGCGGTAGATGCCAGAAAATCGCGTCTGCTGAAATTCATTTCGCTCAAGCTCCCTCATAGCGATAAAAACACTGGAAGCCTGTATAGGAAACCGACTGTTTGCACGTGGAATCAACCGCCGCTGCCACGTCGAAGGGCAACGGACGAACGCCAGCATATCCAGATATGTCCGGTCCATGCACAGGCATGCCGCCGGCCGGGGAAACGGGCGGGCGAACGCGGCAGCGATCTATGCCGCCGCCGTGACTCGGGGAAAGCGCAGGGTGAAGCGGGTGCCTTCGCCGGGGCGGCTCTCCACCCCGATGGTGCCGTGCAGGCGGCCGGTCACCAGATTGTAGACGATATGCAGCCCCAGCCCGCTGCCGCCCGACCCGCGCCGCGTGGTGAAGAAGGGGTCGAAGACCTTGGGCAGGACCTCCGGCGCGATGCCGGCGCCATCGTCGCCGATCGACAATTCCACCATGTCGCCGTCCATCACGCGGGCGGCGATGGCGATGCGGCCGGGCTGCTCCGGATCCAGCGCATGAACCAGCGCGTTCATGATCAGGTTGGTCAGGATCTGCGACAGCGCCCCCGGATAGCCGTCCAGTTCCAGATCCGCCGGGCAATCGATGTCGATGGTCAGCGCCGCCCGCGCCTTGTAGGTCGGATGCAGGCTGCGCAGCAGCTCGTCGATGTAATCCCGCAGCAGGAAGGCGCGGCGCTCGTCGCTGGACTGGTCGACGGCGACCATCTTGAAGCTCTGCACCAGATTGGCCGCACGGGTGCTGTTGGACAGGATCAGGTTGGCCATCTCCATCCCGTCGCCGAGAAAGCGCTGGAAGTCCGACTTCTTCAGCGCGTTCGCCGTATGACGGTCAGACAGTTCGCCGATCAGCGCCTGCAACTGCGAGGCGCCGGTGATGGTGATGCCGATGGGGGTGTTCACCTCATGCGCCACGCCGGCGACCAGCTGACCAAGCGAGGCCATCTTTTCCGCCTGGATCAGGCTGGCCTGCGTCGCCTTCAGTTCGCCGAGCGCCCGTTCGGCGGCGTCGCGCGACTGGCGCAGGGCGTTTTCGGCCTCGACCTCCCGCGTCACGTCGACCACCACCGCCTGGATCGCCGGGCCGTCCCTCCAGTCGACCCGGCGGCCGGTCAGCTCCACCCACAGTTCGGCGCCGTCGGGCCGGCAGGCGCGGATCCGGCGGCGCGGCGTGGACTGCCCGCCCTCCAGCAGCTGGTCGTAATTGTCGATCATCGACTGCCGCGCCTCCACCGCCACGACGGACAGCAGCGACGGCAGAGCCATCACCTCCGCCACCGTCAGCCCGAGCATGGCGGCGAAGCTGTCGTTGGCGTAGAGCGCGTGGAAATCGCGATGGATGATGATGCCCTGGATCGAGCCCTCGACCAGATCGCGGAATCGCCGCTCGTTGTCGGCCAGCGCCTGCTGGCGCCGGTCGATCTCGTCGATGAAATAGCGGATGGAGGCGCCGATGTCGGTGATCTCGTCGTCGCCGTCCACCGGGACCGGAGCCGGAACCGAAACCGTCCCGGCCGCTCCGCCGCCGGCCTGCCGGTTTCCCGACAGCCGGGCCAGCACCGCCCGGTTCATCGCCACCAGCCGCGAGGACAGGAAGCGGCGGAAGATGAAATAGACGCCGACCGCCAGCAGGATCGACGCGCCGGCCAGCATCATGACCGTGCGGGTGCGTTCCGCGATCAGCTCGGCCAGCGCACCGGTGCGCTCGGCCGACTGGTCGCGGATGGAGTCGTAGAGCGCGCGGGTGGACCGTTCGACCGTCTCCACCAGCACCTGGGCCTGCCCGGTCAGCGCCTGGGCGCGGTTGCGCGCCTGCAGCCGGTCGATGGCGCTCTCGAACAGCCCGCCCGGCGCCACCAGCAGCGAGAACAGCTCCTCCTGCACGGTGGACATCATCTGGCCGGTGGGGTCCGGGGCACCGCCGGTCAGGCGGGCCAGCTCGGCCAGCGTCCGTTCGGCCGACCGCGCCTCCCCCTTCAGCCGGCTGAGATGGTCGAGCTGCGTCGCCCCCGCCGCCCGCGCCATCAGCGCACCGATGCGCGCGGCCCAGGCGCCGGTGTCGGGCATGCTTTCGATCGCCGCCGCCAGCCGGCTCAGCGCACGGGCCGCTTCGGCCTGACGGTCGCCATACTCGATCTGGCGGGTGACCTCGGCGTTCAGGTCGGCGACGGTGGCGGCCAGGATCAGCAGGGTGGAGCGGGTCTGCTCCAGCAGGCGGACATTGCCGTCGCGCTCCTTCCCATCCCCGCCGTCCTCCTTCATCAGGCCGCGCATGCGGGCGACCAGAAGCTGCATCGAATCCAGCTCCGTCACCAGCCCGTCGTAGATGGATCGGCGCTGCGGCGTCGAATTCGCGGCGGCGAGCTGCGGCAGCTGCGCCACCAGCTTCTGCAGCGATCCGTGCAGTTCGGCGCTGGTTATGACCTCCGGCAGCGTGTTGGTCGACAGGGCCGTGACTTCCGCCCGGAACAGGCGGAAGGACGACATCGACACGCCGCCGATCAGCATCACCAGCAGCGCCATCACCGACAGCCCCAGCGTGATGCGCACCGCGATGCCGAAACGCCGCGTCCGGTTCGGCGGCGGCGTCTGCGGGCTTGGCGTCGTGTCCGTCGCCGGCGCAGGCAGCGTGGCGACCCGCGGCGTGCTCCGCGCGATGGTGGAAGACAGGCTGGAGGAAAACTGGCCGTCCATCACCGCCTCACCGTCATGCGGCCGTCCAGCCGGGGCACGAACTCGCCGCTGCGGGCGATGTGGTCGATCATCTGGGTGGAGATGAACTCGGTGTTGCGGTCTTCGACCAGCCTCGGCACGCCCGCCAGCACGCCGTACCCGTCGCCGCCCGCCGCCAGGAAGCTGCTGGTCGCGAGCCGGTAGCGGGTGGACCGGCCGACCGGCTTGCCGCCGACTGACAGGCTGCGCAGCCGCTGGCCGGGCGGGCGGGTCAGGTCGATCTCCGCGCGGGCGTTGGACAGGTGGGGAAAGCGGCCCTGCAGCTGCTCCACCGCCGAAACGCCGCTTTCCACCGCCTCCCAAAGCTGCTGCCCGGTGACGTCCAGCACGACGCCGACATCGTGAAAGGGAAGGATCGTGTAAATGTCGCGCCGGGTCAGCAGGGCATCGGCCGGATATTGGCGATCGCCGCGGATGCCGCCGCCGTTCATCAGCGCCACATCGGCGTCCAGCGTCTCGCGCAGGGTGTCGACCACCGCATTGGCGAAGGCGTTCTCGCCCGTCCGCAGCGCCTCCTTGCGGGTGTCGAGCGGAGCGGTGAGACGTCCCACCTCCATCCGCAGCATTGTGTCGAGCCGCGCCGCATAAGCCTTGGCCTGGATCAGCGTGGCGGGATCGGGCGGCACCGTCGCGCTGTCGATCAGGCGGGGCGCCGGGGTCCAGCTCACTTGCGGCTTACCGTCCGGCCCGGTCCTGCGTTCCACCGTCAAATCCAAAGCCAGTACCCAAGCCGCCTGCGGCCCGACGGTGGCGGACAGGAAACGCCCGTCGTAATCGACGGCGAAGGGGTGGTTGCGGTCCTGGTACAGCACGATGTCGGCGGGGCGGGCGGCCAGCACGCTGCGGTGGGTGTCACCGGCATAGCCGGTCATCGCCACCACCAGATCGACGCCGTCGGCCCTCAATGCCGCAGACTTGGCCGTCAGCGCCGGAACCGGGTCGCGGAACTCCGTCCGCTGGGCGCGGGTGGTCTCCCGCGTCAGCACCGGCGTCGCCGCCATCACGCCGATGCGCAAGGGGCCGGCGCTCAGCACCACCGCGTCCTCCAGCCCGTCCGGCGTGCGGCCGGTGGCGCGATCCACCGTGTTGGTGGTGACGATGGGAAAGCCGGCCTCGAAGGCGCGGGCGCTCAGCCGGTCGTCGCCATGGTGGAATTCGCGGTTCAGCGCGGCCATCGCGTCGACGGTCATGCCGTTCAGCAGGTCGATGATGTGCGCGCCCTGGTCGTAGAAGGCGAGCACCGATGGCGCCAGAGTCTGGCCGCCATGCAGGACCAGCAGATTGGGATGGGCGGCCCGTTCCTGGCGGATCGTCCCGGCCAGCCGGGCCATGCCGCCGCGCCCGGCCGTCTCGTCCAGATCGGTGGTGCCCTGGGTGTAGAGGATCGTCAGTTGGACCGGTCCGGTATCCGTCGCGGCCTTTCCATCCCGGGCCACGACCGCGGCGTCAGGCTGCTGCGCCTGCGCCGGCAGGATCGCCGCAGGCAGGCCAAGACCAAGGCCGAGCGCCAGCGATGCGGCCAGGGACGACAATGTCCTGCCGAACCGGGTCCGCATCCCGCCGGCAGCGCCGTTGAATATACCGATAGTGTCCATAGCCCGGCGTCACCTCTGCCCCCGCGCCGGATTATGCTCATTTCCACGTCACTGTTGAAGCAAAGCCGCGTTACGGGATTGTCATATTGGTGACACACGGCGAGGAAGAGCCCGTTTTACCCGTTCGTAGACACCGAGAATCCTCAGTATTTCGATCAACTTCATCCTCACCGGCGCCGGAACTGCGGCAAAACGCGGCGCCAGACCGGCCCGCCGGGTTTTTGCCAGCGCCGCCCGGCGGGCATAGGCGACGCGGTGCAGGGTGACCCGCCGGCTGGCGGTGTCGAAGCAGGCGAAGCAGGCACGGCTATCGACGCCGCGCGGCTCCCCCACCGTGCCGGGGTTCAGCAGATACAGCCCGTCGGCCCGCAACTGCGCCCCGCCGTCGAGCGGCACCGCCTGCACCGCCCCGTCCCGCCATTCCCACAGCCCCGCCCGGTGGGTGTGGCCGAAGGCGCAGACCCGCGCACCGGAGGGATGCCCGAGAAGCGCCTGCAGGCTCAAGCGGCGTTTGCCGTCATCGTCCAGCCGCACCAGTTCCTTGCCCACCTCCGGATGCAGGGCGCCATGAACGGCGACCAGGGCTCTGTCAACCACGGCCGTCAGCGGCAGGGCGGACAGGAAGGCACGGCTCTCCTCGTCCAGCCGCGCCTTCGTCCAGGCGACGGCGCGCGCCGCCGGTCCGCTGAACCCCTCGGTCCCGATGGCGCCGGTCACCGCCCGGTCGTGATTGCCGGCGATGCAGACGGCGCCGGCCTGCCGCAGCAGGGCGATACAGGCGGCGGCATCGGTGTTGTAGCCGACGATGTCGCCCATGCAGACGACGCGCTCCGCCCCCTCCGCCCGGATGACGTCGAGCGTCGCCTGCAACGCCTCCAGATTGGCGTGAATGTCGGAGATCAGGGCGATCTTCATGGCTTCGCCAACCGCGCCGGACCGGCGACGCCGGGAATGCGCGCCAGCAGCCGGTCCAGCTTCGGCCGCAGGAAGGGCATCGGGTCGTCCGGCGTGATCGCCTTCGCCTCGCAACGCGCGACCCAGGCCAGCCAGCGCGCTGTCGGCACGCCGCCGTCCCGCGCCGCCAGCCGGTCCTTGCTGATGTGGCACCAGCAGGCGCCCGGCCGGGCCTTGGCCGGGGCAGGACGGGGGCCTGGACGGGGTCGGCCGGTCAGGTCGGCCTGCACCATCGCCGGCAGGTTCACCCCGGCGACCGCACCCAGGTGGTGCCAGAGGTTGAAGCGCGGATTGATCTCCAGCAGGTGCAGGCGGCCGTCGGGATCGCGCTTGAAATCAAATTTGGCGACGCCCTTCAGGCCGATGCGCGCCGCGATGTCCTGCCCCAGCGCCGCCACGTCGGCTCCCTCGCCGTCGATGTCGGTGATGGTCAGCGCCGTGCTGTGGCCGTAATCGACCGGATATGTGCGGATCTTGCGGCCGGTGAACTCGCCGGCCACGGCGCCGCCGGCGTCGATATAGACATGATGGCTTTCGATCCGGGTCTCCGGCCCGGGGATCAGCTCCTGCGCCAGCAGATCGATGCCGACCGGGATCAGCCGCGGCCACAGGGCGCGAAGTTCCTCCGGCCCGTCCAGGCGGATCGCCTTGCCCAACCCCTCGATCTCGTCCCAGGGCGGACGGCGGGTCAGCGGCTTGACGATCACGGGATAGCGCAGGTCCAGATCCGGCGCCTCGCTGCCGGGCAGGGGGCTCAGGCGCCGGGTGCGGGGAACCGGCAGGTCCAATCGCTCCGCCAGCGCCTGGAACCGGCCCTTGTCGACCAGCGCCTCCACCAGATCGGCCTCGGCCAGGGCAAAGCGGAAGACGGCAGCCAGCCGGTCGCGGTGGCGCGACACCATCAGAAGCTGCGCGTCCTCCTCCATATAGAGCACCGGCTTTTCGGTCTGCGCGGCACCGAAACGCAGCAGCCGGTCGACCAGCACGTCGTCGTTGCCGCCCTCCCACGGGATCAGCCGCTCGGTGAAGCGGGAGTGGGCGGTCGCCCCGCCCGGCCGTCCGACCACGGCACAGCGGATGCCGGCCAGCCCCAGCGGGCGCACCAGATCCATGTCGCCCAACACGCAGGCCAGCGGCCCGGCTTTCGGTTCCGTTGCCATGGCGAATGCTCTCCCTTCTCAGATGCCTTTTGCCGGCGCGATCCAGCCGCGCAACGAGCGTTTGACGGCGTCGATCGTCACCCCGCGCGCCCGGCGGCAATGCGCCTCCATCCGCCGGCTCAACCGGTCGGGGCCGAGCGTCAACCAGTTCATCGGCTGTTCGGCATTGGAGAGCAGCGGCTTGTGCCCGGCCGGTGTCGACATGAAGTCGTAGCAATCCTCGCCGCGGGCGAGCGCATCCTCGATGGCCAGCACATGGCTCAGCAGTCCCGGCTTCAGCCGGTTGTCCGCCTCGAAGGCGAAACCGCCCTGATAATTCAGGACGCGGTTGCGATGGACGAAGTTGTAGAGATAACCGATAGGCCGCCCGCCGGCGCTGATCCGGCTCAGCCGCACCGCACCGCGCGGCATCCCCTCGGCGATCAGCCTTTCGTGAAAGGGGCGGAAGGCCGGATTGGCGAAGGCGCCCGCCTGTCCACGCGCCTGCCAGCCGGCCTGATGCAGGACCTCCATCCCGGCGAAATACTCCATCGCCTCGTCCACCGACGCAGCGACGCGGTGTTCCAGCGCGCCACGGGCGCGGTAAAGCCGCTCCGTCCGGTTCACCGCCGCCCGCGTGTTGCGGCCGAGGCCGCCGCGGAAATCGCCGCCGCCGGCCCGAACCGTGCCGAAATCGACCCACTGCGCCGAATCCGCGATGCGCAATTGCAGCGTATGACCGGTTCGCGCCGCCACCCGCCGGGCAGCCCGCTCCGCCGCCAGGGTCAGCCCTCCCAGCACCAGCTCGTCGTTGGCGGCCAGCCGCTCGTCCAGCCAGTGCAGCATGGCGTCCGTCACCTCGTCGGCGACCCGGCGGTCGGCAAGGATGCCGTTATACTCCATGAACAGGCGATCATAGCTGCGGTCGCCGGTCTCGTGCAGCATCCAGCAGCGGCTGGGCAGCAGCCCGAACCGTCGCCGCACCCGCGGGCAGAGCACGGCCAGACCGACCGCTTCATCGCCCCGCAAGGCCACCAGCAAATGCGGCTCGATGCCATCCGGCATCTGCGCCAGCCAGGAGCCGATCCAGGTCCAGGAGAGAAAGAAGGAGGAGTCGGCGCGGCTTTCCAGCTCCGTCCATGCCTGCGCCAGTTGCGGCATGGAGGGCAGGGGGTACAGGGCGATCCGTATCTCGGTAGATGTGACGGGACCGGTCGCCGTTTCGATGGCGGGACCGTCGGAGGTCGGGCGGGCGGAGTCGGGGCTGGGCCAGATGCTCATCGGCGCGGCGTCTCCGGAAGATATTCTCTACCGAAAACAACACGCTGGATCCGGGAACGGTCCCGTCTACGCCGGGGAGCCCCAAAAGTCTGTGCGACGCAAAAGGATGAGGCGAAAGAAGCGGTTTCTATACCGATACGCCGGCCCGGCGATCGATGCCGGGCCGGCTGTCAGGGACCTCAGCGCTTGACCGTGTCGGCGGACTGGCCGAAGAGGATCTTCTTGCTTTCCTCGTTCACCGTGGGCGTGCGGTTGGGGTTGACGGCCTGCCCCTTCTCATAGGCGCGCACCACCGCCGGCCGCTCCTTGATCGCGTTGAACCAGCGCTTCAGGTTGGGGAAGTTGTCCAGATCCTGCTGCTGGCGTTCATGCGGGACGATCCAGGGATAGCTCGCCATATCGGCGATGGACAGCTCGGCCCCGCCCAGGAACTCGTTGTCGGCAAGGCGCTTGTCCATAACGCCGTAGAGGCGACCCGTTTCCTTGACGTAGCGTTCCATGGCGTAGGGGATGCGTTCCGGCGCGTACTGCACGAAATGGTGGTTCTGGCCCGCCATCGGGCCGAGGCCGCCGACCTGCCAGAACAGCCATTCGAGAACCGTCTTGCGGCCACGCACGTCGCTGGGCAGGAATTTGCCGGTCTTCTCGGCCAGATAGACCAGGATGGCGCCGGATTCGAAGACGCTGATCGGCTCGCCGCCATCGGCCGGGGCGTTGTCGATGATCGCCGGCATGCGGTTGTTCGGCGAGAAGGCGAGGAATTCCGGCTTGAACTGGTCGCCGGTGGAGATGTTCACCGGCTTGAACTGGTAGTCCAGCCCGGCCTCCTCGAGAAAGATCGTGATCTTGTGGCCGTTCGGCGTCGGCCAGAAATACAGGTCGATCATCCCAAACCCTCCGGTCATTTGTCGGCCCGTGATGCCGGGCCGCTGATTTCCGAAAAGGTTAACCGCTTCGCTCCTGCTGGCAAGCCCGCACGCACGCGCGGCAGACCCTCGATCCGCCGCGTTAATTCCGTACATCGGAATACAATTTCATTTTGTTGACAGCCTCCACCTCATCTGTCAGCGTGGCCAACGAACAGATGAGGCGGCGCCCCTCAATCCATGATTTTTCCCTGAAATCATTCTCCCCGGACGGAGAGCACGCATGGCCTTGGACAAGGACGTTTTGGATCAACTGCTGGACACGCTGGGGCGCTTCGTCCGCGAAAAGCTGGTCCCGCTTGAGCATAAGGTGGCGGAGGACGATGCCATCCCGCCCGAGGTGATCGCCGCGATGCGCGAGATGGGCCTGTTCGGCCTGTCGATCCCGGAGGAATATGGCGGGCTCGGCCTGTCGATGTCGGACGAGGTGCAGGTCGCCTTCCAGCTGGGCCAGACCTCGCCGGCCTTCCGCTCGCTGATCGGCACCAACAACGGCATCGGCTCGCAGGGCATCGTCATCGACGGGACGGAGGAGCAGAAGCAGAACTATCTGCCGCGTCTGGCCGCCGGCGAGATCGTCGGCGCCTTCGCCCTGACCGAACCGGAATCGGGGTCCGACGCCGGCTCGCTCCGCACCACCGCGCGGCGTGATGGCGACCATTTCATCCTGAACGGCACCAAGCGCTACATCACCAACGCGCCGCAGGCCGGCCTCTTCACCGTCTTCGCCCGCACCGATCTGGACAGCCGGGACGCCCGCGGCGTGTCGGCCTTCCTGGTGGAGGCCGGGACGCCCGGCCTGTCGCTCGGCCCCATCGACAAGAAGATGGGCCAGAAGGGCGCCCACACCTGCGACGTGATCTTCGAGGACTGCCGCGTTCCGGCCAGCGCCATCCTGGGCGGCAAGGAAGGGCAGGGCTTCAAGACGGCGATGAAGGTGCTGGACCGTGGCCGCCTGCACATCGGCGCCGTCTGCGTCGGTCTTGCCGAGCGGCTGATCCGCGACAGCCTGTCCTACGCCATGGAACGCAAGCAGTTCGGCCAGCCGCTCGCCGAATTCCAGCTGATCCAGGCGATGCTGGCCGACAGCCGGGCGGAAGCCTACGCCGCCCGCTGCATGGTGGTGGAGACCGCGCGACGCCGCGACGCCGGGCAGAACGTCAACACCGACGCCGCCTGCTGCAAGATGTTCTCGACCGAGATGGTCGGCCGCGTCGCCGACCGCGCGGTGCAGATTCATGGCGGCGCCGGCTACATCGCCGATTACGGGATCGAGCGCTTCTATCGCGACGTCCGCCTGTTCCGCATCTATGAGGGCACCACCCAGATCCAGCAGCTCGTCATCGCCCGCAACATGATCCGGGAGGCGGCATGACTGTGGGGCGGCCGGTTCCCGATTTCGCCGCGATGGTGGCGGCGCTGCCGCCGCGCATCAGCCACGCCGCGCTCGCCTGGGCGGAACGGACGCCGGACGCCCCCGCCCTATTCGACGGGACGCAGGAATGGAGCTACCGCCGCCTTGCCCAGGCGGTCGGCAGCGCCGCCGCGCATCTTCGGCGGCTGGGGGTGGTCGGCGGCGACCGGGTGATGATCGTCTGCGAGAACGGCCTCGCGGCGGTCACCCTGATCCTGGCGGCGAGCGAGTGCGACGCCTGGCCGGTCATCGTCAACGCCCGCCTGTCGGACCGCGAGATCGACACCATCCGCGACCACTGCCGGCCGCGCCGCATCTTCTATACCGATACGGTATCCCCCGACGCCGCCGCCCACGCCGCCCGCCACGGTGCCGAACCTCTCGGCGACCCCGATCTGCCGCCGATGGCGGTCGGCCCGCTGCTGGACGCCGATCCGGAGCCGGTCCATGCCGGCAACCAGCGGCAGGTCGGCGCCTTGATCTACACCTCCGGCACCACCGGCAAGCCCAAGGGCGTGATGCTGTCCCACCGCGGCCTGCTGTTCGTCGCCTCGGTGTCGGGCTGGATGCGCGGGCTCGGTCCCAGCGACCGCACCTATGGCGTGCTGCCGGTCAGCCATGTCTTCGGCCTCGCCTCCACCTGCCTCGGCACGCTCTATGCCGGCGGCTGCCTGCACACGGTCCCCCGCTTCGCCCCCGCAGCCGTGTGGCAGGCGTTGGAACAGGATGGCGTGACCGTGTTCCAGGGTGTTCCAGCCATGTATGCCAAGCTGGTGGAGCACGCGACCGTCACCGGCCGTACTCTGTCGGCGCCCGCTTTGCGCTACCTGTCCTCGGGCGGCTCGGTGCTGGACCTCGATCTCAAGCAGGCGGTGGAGCGGGTCTTCGGCCTGCCGCTGCACAACGGCTACGGCCTGACCGAATGCTCGCCGACGGTGACGCAGACCCGGCTGGACGCGCCGCGCAGCGACACCTCCATCGGCCCGGCCCTGCCGCTGGTTGAGATGCGCTTCGTCGACCATGTCACCGGCCAGGACGTGGCCGACGGCGAACCGGGAGAACTGTGGGTCCGTGCCCCCAACGTGATGCTCGGCTATTACCGCGAGCCGGCGCTGACGTCCCAGGCCATCACCGACGACGGCTGGCTGAAGACCGGCGACGTCGCGCGGCTGGAGCCGGACGGCTGCGTCGCCGTGGTCGGCCGCATCCGCGAGATCGTCATCCGTTCCGGCTTCAACGTCTATCCGGAGGAGGTGGAGGGCGTGCTGACCAGCCACCCGGCGGTGACTCTGGCCGCCGTCGTCGGCCATGCCGTCGCCGGCAACGAGGAGGTGGTCGCCTTCGTCCAGTTCGTCCCCGGCCGCAGTGCCTCGGAAGACGAGTTGAAGGCCTGGGCAGCCGAACGGCTCGCCCCCTACAAGCGCCCGTCGCGCATCGTCGCCATGGACGCCCTGCCGGCCAGCCCGACCGGCAAGCTGCTGAAAAGCGGCCTCCGCGCCCTGGCCGCCGAGGTGATGGCCGCCTGACCCAATTAACAAAGCCTCGAACAACAAAGCCCATGGGAGGGAACGAAAGCATGACCCGGACGATCGCCAATCTCGTAACCGTATCCGCACTGGCCCTGTCGGTGGCGCTGGGCGCCGGGGCGGCGCAGGCCAAGGAGTTCCTGCTGGGCTCCGAACTGCCGCTGACCGGCAGCCTCGCCCGCGTCGGCCAGGGCATGCATGAAGGCATTGCCGTCGCCATCGACATGGCCAACAAGAGCTATGCCGGCAAGCACAGCTTCAAGGTCGAGACCATCGACGACGAGACCTCCCCCGCCAAGGCGGTCGCGGCGGTGGAGAAGCTGGCGGGCGAAGGGGTGGTGGCGATCACCGGCGGCTACGGCTCCAACATCATCGGCCCGGCGTCGGAAGCGGCGCAGAAGGCCGGGCTGGTCTACATCACCTCCGGCGGCGTCTCGCCGGAACTGACCCAGCGCGGCTATCCCACCTTCTTCCGCATCAACAACACCGACGGCTATGCGCTGGCCATGATCGGCCTGCTGCAGGACATGGGCGCCAAGAAGGTCTCCATCGTCTATCTGAACAAGGACGCGACCAGCAGCCTCGCCAAGCAGGTGAACACCGCGCTGACCGCCAAGGGCGTGACGGTGGGCATGCACGAGTTCGACGGCTCCACCAGCGATTTCAAGCCGCTGATGAACAAGGTGAAGCTGCAGGACCGCCCCGACGTCATCGCCATGGTCGGCTACGAGAACGACTATGTCGGAATCCTGCGGGCATCCAAGGTGCTGAAGCCGCAGGTCAAGGCGGTGGTCGGTGTCTGGTCGCTCGCCACCGCGCAGATGGCCAAGGAATTCCCCGACCTGATGGAGAATGTCTACGGCACCTCCATGCTGCCTTATCCGGTGGAATTCACCCAGCCGGAGGCGGTGGAGTTCGCCGCGACCTACAAGAAGCTGTTCAACAAGGACCCCGACTATCTGGGCCAGTTCGGCTACGTCCAGACCCGCCTGCTGATCGACGCCGTCGTCCGCGCCGACGAGGCCGGAACGCTGGGCAAGGGCGGCCTCCCGGAAGAACTGCGCAAGACGGACGCCAACACCCTGATCGGCCGCGTCACCTTCGACAAGAACGGCGACAACCTGAACTTCACCCACCGCATGGGACAGCACCAGGGCGGCAAGGTGGTCCTGGTCTGGCCGAAGGACGCCGCCAACGGAAAGATGAACTTCCCGGCGGTGCCGTGGTGAGCAATTAGTCCCTCTCCCGCCCCGGGAGAGGGAAGGGGCCTGCCGCGAAGCGGCGGGAAGGGTGAGGGGTGATCCAAGGAACCATGCGGTTCGGGATTCTTGGCCGCCCCCTCACCCTCCCCACTTCGTGGGTCCCCTCCCTCTCCCGGGACGGGAGAGGGCGCTTTAAAGCATCGCCACCCCCAACAGGGCGCAATCCATGCTTGAACTGACGCTCCAGGCACTGTTCTCGGGCCTGCTCGCCGGCGGCTACTACGCGACCGTGGCGGTCGGTCTGGCTCTGGTGTTCGGCACCATGCGGGTCATCAACCTCGCCCATGGCGAGCTGGTGCTGCTGGCCGCCTATGTCGCCTACGCGGCGGAAACCAACTATGGCGTCAACCCGGTGATGGCGATCCCGGTGGCGCTGGTGATCGTCGGGACGGCGTCTGCCATCGTCTATGCGCTGCTCAGCCGCATCCACCAGGACCGCGAGATCAACTCGCTGATCCTCACCTTCGGGCTGGGGATCATCCTGACCAACGCCATCCTGTCGATCTGGGCGGCCGACATCCATTCGACCTCCGACCCCTGGTTCCAGGATTCGATGGTGATCGCCGACACGCTGTTCGCGATGAACGCGGAGGTCGCGGCCTTCGTCGGCGGGCTGGTGCTGATGGCCGGCGTCTGGTGGTGGCTGAACCATTCCTGGCAGGGCCGGGCGGTGCGGGCGCTGTCGTCGAACCGGGCGGCGGCGACCTTGATGGGCGTCAACCCGCGCAAGATCGAGATCCTGTCCTTCCTGATCGCCGCTCTGCTCGCCACCTTCGCCGGCTTCGCCATCTACACCGGCAAGACCGTCTTCCCGGCCTTGGGCCATGTGCTGACGGTCAAGGCCTTCATCATCACCGTGCTGGCCGGGATGGGGTCGATCCCCGGCGTGCTGATCGGCGCCATCATGATCGGCGTCATCGAATCGCTGACGGTCACCTATCTGTCGGCCTCGCTGCAGGAGTTGGCGGGAATGATCCTGTTCCTGGTCGTGCTGTTCGTCTCGCCCTCGGGCCTGTTCGGCGGCGGGAGGGCACTGGCGCGATGAGGAATTCCCTGATGAACCGACTGTTCCTGATTGCGGCCCTTGCCGTCGCCTATGTCGGCGTGCCGCTGCTGTTCGGCGGCAACGCCTATGTGCTGGGGCTGATCGTCGCGGCGCTGACCATCGCCGGGGTGGCGGTGGCCTGGGCGCTGCTGGGCAATCTCGGCGGCATGGTCAGCTTCGGGCACGCCGCCTTCTTCGGCGTCGGCTCCTACACCTCCGCCGTGCTGGCGATGAAGCTGGGGGTGCCGGTCGTAGCATCCATGCTGCTGGGCGGGGTGGGGGCGGCGGTGTCCTCCATCGCCATGCTGCCGGCGCTGCGGCTGCGCGGACCCTATTTCGCCCTCGCCATCCTCGCCTACGCCCACATCTTCCAGATCCTGGCGACCGAGATGACCGCGGTCACCGGCGGGGCCGGCGGACTGCTGTCGATCCCGCGCTTTCCCAGCATTCTGGGCTTCGATTTCGGCGAGAAGCTGGGCGGTTACCTCATCATTCTGACCATCGTGGTGCTGGCGGTGCTCGCCTATGACGCCGTCCGGCGCAGCACCTGGGGCCTTGCGCTGAAGGCGATGCACGACACCGAGGTGGCGACCCGCGTCGTCGGCGTGCCCAGCACGCATCTTAAGGCGGCGATGCTGGTGCTATCGGCCTTCATCACCGGGGTGGTCGGCGCCTTCAACGCCCATTTCATCAGCTTCCTCGACCCCGATTACGCCTTTTCCAGCGGCTGGACCGTCCTGCCCATCGCAGCAGCCATCTTCGGCGGCTACCGCACGGTGTGGGGCCCGGTGGTCGGGGCGCTGGCGATTTATCTGTTGGACCAGCTGCTGTTCAAGCCGATCCTGCCGCACGGACACCAGATGATCCTGGGCGTGCTGCTCTGCGCCATGATCCTGTTCAGCCCCGGCGGTTTGATGCCGGCCTTGCGCCGCCGCACCGTGAAGGAGAGCCGCCATGCTCACGCTTGAAGGCGTCCAGGTCAATTTCGGCGGCGTCCAGGCGCTAAAGAGCGCCAGCTTCTCCGTCGCGGAGGGCGAAAGCATCGGTCTGGTCGGCCCGAACGGCGCCGGCAAGACGACGCTGTTCAACGTCATCTCCGGCGTGGTGCGGCCGACCGCCGGCCGGCTCGACTTCCGCGGCACCTCGCTGCTGAAGCTGCCGGAATGGAAGCGGGCGCGGCTCGGCATCGGCCGCAGCTTCCAGATACCGCGCCCCTTCGGTCATTGCACGGTGCGGGAGAACCTGCAGGTCGCCCAGCGCTTCGGTGCCGGGAAGAAGGACCCCAAGCGGATCGACGAGATCCTCGACATCCTGAACCTGCGCGACAAGGCCGACCGCGACTCCACCACCGAACTGGCGCTGACCGAGCACAAGGCGCTGGAGGTCGGCAAGGCTCTGGCGACCGAGCCCAGCCTGCTCCTGCTGGACGAGGTGCTGGCCGGGCTGGAGACCAGCAGCAAGCGCGCCTTCATGGAACGGCTGGCGGCGGTGCGCGACCGCTACCGCCTCGCGATGGTCATCATCGAGCATGACATCGCCACCATCGCCGCGCTTTGTCCGCGGGTGCTGGTGCTGAATTTCGGCCAGATCATCGCCGACGGCTCCCCCGACGCGGTGTTCCGCGACCCGGAGGTGATCCGCAGCTACACCGGCGAAACCACACTTGCGGAGGCGTCATGACCAACGCGCTCGACATCCTGACGCTCCGGGCCGGCTATGGCGCGATCAATGTGCTGTGGGACGTCTCGCTGTCGGTGGAGACCGGCAAGACCACGGTGATCGTCGGCCCGAACGGCGCCGGCAAGACCACGCTGCTGCGCGCCATCATGGGGCTGGTTCCCGCGACATCGGGTGACATCCGCGTCGATGGGCAGAGCCGCAAGGCGGTGAAGACCTGGGACCGGGTCGCCGATGGGGTGGTGATGATTCCGGAAGGCCGGATGATCTTCCCCGACATGACGGTGGAGGACAACCTGATGATGGGCGCCTTCCCGCGCGGCTGCCGCAAGGACTGGAGGCGCAACAAGGCGATGGTCATGGACATGTTCCCCCGGCTGGCGGAACGGCGCGGCCAGATCGCCGGCACCCTGTCGGGCGGGGAGGCGCAAATGCTCGCCATCGGCCGCGGCCTGATGGAGCAGCCGCGCGTCTGCCTGATCGACGAACCGTCGCTCGGCCTCGCTCCCGTGGTGGTGGACGAGATCTTCCGCATCCTGGCCCGCCTGCGGGCGGAGGGGCTGACCATCCTGCTGGTGGAGCAGAACACCAGCCGTGCGCTGAAGATCGCCGACCACGTCTATCTGATGCAATCCGGCAAGGTGGTGCTGTCGGAGCGCGGCGACCGGGTGGACCTGGAGCGCCTGCACGCGCTTTACTTCGCACACGAAACAGCCGCGTGATGGGACAGGGTATGGACGATCTGCTGAACGGGGAGCCGGAATCCGGTTTCCAGCGCCTGCTGGGCTATGCCCTGAGTCGCTGGGAGGAGGGGGCGGCGGAACTCACCATGGCCATAGACGAGCGCCACCTGAACCGGGCCGGCGTCGTGCATGGCGGGGTCATGACGACGCTTCTGGACACGGTTTCCGGATTTTCGGCAACTTACTGTCCCTTCCCCAACCGGGTGCGGCGGGTGGTGACGCTGTCCTTGTCAACCAGCTTCCTGGGGCAGGCACGCACCGGTACGCTGGTCGCCACCGGCCGGCTGCGTGGCGGCGGGCGCAAGATCGTCGGGGTGGCGGCGGAACTCCGCCATGGCGACACCGGCGCCCTGATCGCCACGTCGGAAGGCATGTTCAAATACCGGCCGGGCAGCGAGAACCGGGAGGGAACCGAGCTATGAGCGGACAATTGACCGTCGCGCGCCAGGGCCGCGTGATGGTGCTGACGATGGACGACGCGGCCACCAGGAACGCGCTGGGGCCGGAGATGATGGCCGCCGCCCGCGACGCGCTGACCCAGGCCGCCGAGGATCCGGGGGTGGGCGCCATTGTCCTGACCGGGGCCAATGGCAGCTTCTGCTCCGGCGGCAATCTTGGCCGGCTGCTCGGCAACGCCAAGGCCGATCCGGAGGTGACCCGCGCCAGCCTTGAACGCTTCCATGGCTGGACCCGCGCCATGCGCGCCTGCCCAAAGCCGGTGATTGCCGCCGTTGAAGGGGCCGCCGCCGGAGCCGGCTTCTCGGTGGCGCTCGGCTGCGACCTGATCGTCGCGGCCGAGGATGCGGTGTTCACGCTTGCCTATGTGAAGGTCGGGCTGAATCCGGACGGCGGCGCGTCGGCCTTCCTCGCCCGTGCGGCAACGCCGCAGCTCGCCGCCGAGATCATGTTCGAGGGCGGCAAGATCGGCGCGGCACGGCTGGCCCAGCTTGCTATCGTCAACCGGGTGGTGGCTCCGGGTACCGCACTGGCCGAAGCGCTGGCCTGGGCGGAGCGGCTGGCCGAGGGGCCGACGCTCGCCATCGGCCGGGCCAAGCGGCTGATCGAAAGCGGATTCGGGACGCCCGACGATCAACTCGACCGCGAGGCCGCCTTCTTCGTTGAGGCCCTGCATGGGGCGGAGGCGGCGGAGGGCATCACCGCCTTCTTCGAGAAGCGTGCGCCACGCTACCCCCGAGGCTAAGCCTATCGTCAGGCCAGCAACGACAGGGTAGGGTCAGGCGGGGTGGGGGCGGCGTTTTCCAGGGTGCGGGCGACGTCGGACGGCGCGTCAGGCAGCCGCAGCGGCTCCCCCCGGCCGGCAAAATGGAGTTCGGTGCCGCCATCCGCGCTCGCCCGCAGATATGCGACCGCGAATGGATTCACCAGAACGGAGTCCCCAGTCGTATCGGTCAATTCAACGAAAGTCATTGCATTTTTCCTCTCTCGCGTCCGGGTAAAACGCGCTGCAATGGTGTATGTTTCCAACCCGGACGTTCAGTGAGGCGGCATACCCGCAAGGGAGTACCCCTTAGACCTCTTGAACGGAGCGGAACCGCGACAAACATGGGCGGTTCAGTTGATCGAAGCCAAACCCGCTTCGAAAACCGGACGGGACGGGCTATAAGCCCGCACCGTCAATCAAGGGAGCATGCCGTCTTGAAGTTGCTTGTCGTCGAGGACGATCCGCTGATCGGTCCGGCCGTGAAGGCCGTTCTGGAGAATGCGGGCTACACCGTGGTTGGACCGCTGCGCGATGCCGTGAAGGCCGCGCGGGTCGGTGCCCGCGAATGTCCCGACCTGGCGCTGGTCGACGTCAATCTCGCCGGTGGGGAGAACGGTCTGGTGCTCGCCCGCCGGCTGTGGGAGGAAAACGGCGTTCCGTCGTTGCTGATGACCGGTTTCGACCACCATGCGGCCGAAGCCCGCGAATTCGCCATGGGCCTGCTGCGCAAGCCGGTGATGCCGGACGCGCTGGTGCAGGCCGTCGGCGCGGCGGGTGAAATCCTGGGTGGCATGCGGCCGTCTTCCACGCCGGCAGCGCTGGAAATCTTCCACGGCTCCGTCGCCACCACCGCCAGCCTGAGCGCCACCAACTTGCCCAAGGCACGCACGGCCTGACCGCCCCCCCTGGCGCATCGTCCCTTGAGAACGCCCGCCCTTCGGCGGGCGTTCTCTTTTTTGCGCAGCGCGCGATGCCTGCGGTCCGGTGTGGCATCGTCGGGGCATCGCAGGCCGCGGAAGATAACGGAGCAACCATTGCGGACCGCCGCTGTTGGTGGGCTGGAAAGCGGGGACGGACCCGGCCCCGCGCAAGATTTCGATGCTCCCCGGACCACGGCAGCCCGGCCGCCGACAGACCGGTGTCGACGGGCATGCACAGCGAAAGGAATCGTCATGAAGAGCCTGATGATCGGCACCGCCGCCGCTCTCGCCCTGATGGCCGCCCCGGCCTTCGCCGACAGCAGCGGTTCCATCTCCGGCAGCCCCGCCGCGACCAGCGCCGGTCCGAGCACCAACGCCAACCAGACCAACCCGCCCTGCACCTCCAACAACCAGCTGGGTTGCGGCAGCATGGGCGGCGTCGACAGCAACAGCGGCGCGACCAGCGGGTCATCCACCAGCGGGTCATCCACGGGCAGCGGGTCGATGACCGGTTCGGGCTCATCCAACTCGACCAGCGGCACGGGCGGTAACAGCCTGGGCAACAGCGGCTCCATGGGCACCGGCTCGGACGGCCCGGTCGGCACTCAGCAGCCGCAAGGCTCGATGGGCGGCTCGACGGGCGGTTCCACCTCGGGCGCCGGCGGCACAACCCGCTGACCTTCGCTATCCCGGTAAGGGAAAAAGGCGCGCAATCACTCGCGCGCCCTTTCCTCTCAGGACCAGCGTCAGCTTTCCTGTGACAGCAGGGCCACCGGCAGATCGGCGAACAGCGTCGCCGCCATCATGGCGTCGCCGCCTTCCACCTCCGCTCCGGTCAGCCGGCTGCGCCAGCGGGCGCCGCGCGGCAGCGGGATGGCGGTGTTTCCCCAGTCCGGGTTTTCGCCCAACTGTCCGACCAGCCGCGGCACCGCCACCAGAACCGTGTCGTCACCATTGCGCCGGGCATAGGCCACCACATGGTCGGCGCGGTCGCCGGTCGCCTCCAGCGGCAGATACTCGCCGGCACTGAAGACCTCCGGCATCTCCGCCCGGACCTGCAGGGCCTGCCGGGTCACCGCCAGCTTCACCGCACCGTCGGTCCAGCGCTCCAGCAACCCGGGCACGGCGCCGCGCTCCACCGCCTCCTCGACCTCGTCCAACAGCTTGCGGCGGGCGTCATAGTCCACC
>PJUA01000233.1_pt1 | contig 43053 bp, 35 predicted proteins | sample 1512151 | NCBI WGS metagenome assembly PJUA01 (sample SAMN08177678, study PRJNA422409) | Soil metagenome, whole genome shotgun sequencing project. | isolation source: Soil enriched on filter paper: beechwood xylan treatment | place: USA: Madison | collected 2015-01-15
CCGCACCTGGCTCGCCCCCGGGCACGCGTCCGTCCTGACCGACGGCGACCACCAGCTGCTCGTGCACCACGTGCGCGACGGTGACGACCCGACCCGGCACGAGGTGCAGGTCCGCCGGCTCGTGTGGACCGACGACGGCTGGCCGCTCGTCTCCCCCCAGCCGTGGGCGGGCGACGCGGAGTCCGACGACGTGTCGTCGTGGCCTGCCGCCGTCGCCGACCTGGCCGGCACGTGGGAGGTCGTGACGTTCGAGCCCGGTGCGGCGAGCGGCGTCACCGCGTCGCGGCCCGTCGAGGTCTGCGCCGACACGCTCACCGGCGTGCGGTCGCTCGGCGCGGGCCGGTTCGTCCGGGACCCCGCCGGCGACGGCTCACCGTCGTTCCACGCGGTCGTCTTCCCGTCGCTCGACGCGGTCGGCGGCCGCCCCGCGCTCTCCTTCGCGGGCACCGACGACACGGGCCGCACCGCCTTCGGGACGCGGACGGCAGGATGAGCGTCGTGCCCGTCGACGACCGCGACGTCCCCGCCCGCCACGCGCCTCCCGCGCGCCCGCGGGGGGACGGCACGGCGCCGACGGGCACGACCGGTCGCGCCGGCGACCATCCCGGTACCGGCGGCGAGACCGACGGTCAGGTCGGCGGCTGGGCCGGGCGCGTCATGGGCGTCCTGCGCGTCGTCACGCAGGTCGTCGGGATCAACGCGCTCGTCCTGCTCGGCACCCTCGCCGGGCTCGTCGTCCTCGGCCTGTTCCCCGCGCTCGACGCCGGCGGGCGGCTGCTGGCGCGCCTCGTCGCGGGCGAGCCGTCCGAGCACCTGTGGCGCGAGTTCTGGTCGGCCTACCGGTCCGGCCGGCGCCGGCTCAACCTGCTCGGCGCCCCCGCCTGGCCGGTCGGCGTCCTGCTGTACCTCGACCTCGCCGTCGTCCGGTTCGCGCAGGGCCCGGTGTCTGCCGTCCTCACGGCCCTGGTCCTCGCCCTGGGCGCCTGGTTCGCGGTCGTGGTCGTCACGCTCGTCGCGGTCGCGCGCCGCTACGACGAGCCCTTCGGCCGCACGTGGCGGTTCGTCGCGCTGTTCCCGCTGCTCTCCCCGGGCGTCTCGCTCGGCGTGCTCGTCGTCCTGGCCGCCGTCACCGTCTCGGTGCTCGCGCTGCCGGTCCTCGGCCCCCTCGTCGGTGTCGCGCTCCCCCTGCTCGCGACCGGCTGGCTCGTCGACCACCGCCTCGACCAGCTGGACGCGCGGACGGTCTGACCCGGCGTCGCCCGACCCGCCTGCGCCTCGGCTCAGCGCACCTCGACGGTGACCTCGTCCGACCGCACGGAGCCGCGCCACACGCCCGTGGGCAGGCCCGCGTCGCCGTCGTCCTCCTGCTCGGCGCCGGCACCACCACCGCCCGCGCCGCGGTAGGTCGCCACCACCCGGTAGGCACCCGGGGCGTCGACCGGGTGGTAGTCGCCGAGGTCGACGGTCGTGCCGACGTGCACCGTCGGGCGCAGTGTCGCCGTGTGCTCGCCCCGCGCCCGCCCGAGGTTGACCCGCGCCGCGAACGGCACCTCGTCACCGTCGGGCCCGACGACCGCGAAGGCCAGCTCGCCCGGGCCGTGCTCGGCGCTCACCGCGAGCCGCGCGTTGACCGTGACGTCGTCGTCCCCGTCGTTGACGAGCAGCACCCGCACCGCGAGCACCGCCTCGTCGTCCTGCACGGGCTCGACGACCAGCCGCAGCGTCCCCATCGGTCCTCCCCTCAGCGCACCGGGCTGAAGCCCAGCCGCACGTCTGGCCCCACGGCCTGCCGCACGATCGCGTGCGCAGCAACATAACGGTCGTTGAGCGCGCGGCGCCCGGCGCGGTCGACGCCGATCCAGTGCTCGAAGTGCAGGCGGCGCCAGACCTCGCGCATCTGACGCGCATCGGCGAACAGGCCCGTGGTGCGCGACGTCTCGACCTCGCGCAGGTAGGCGTCGACCTCCTGCCGCTCGACGAGCCAGTTGTTCTGCCCGTGCAGGGGGTCCGCAGCGGAGTTGATCCGCTGGAACTGCTCGACGTGCCGGTACTCGTGCAGGACGCTGCTGTACAGCACCGCGAGGCCGCTACGGAACGCGGCCGGACCCAGCCGCACCCGGCTCGGGTTGGCGACGCGCGCGCCGTTCACGAGCCGGAACCCGGGCGGCATGACCGCGCCCTCGCCCGCGAGGCCGGCGTCGTACCGCATGCGCCCGTTGCGCAGCAGGTCACGGTTGATCGTGCCGTCCTCGACGAGCGCCCCCACGACGAGGTCGAGCGCCTGCTGCCGACGGTTGAGCCGGAGCGCCTCCCGCACCTGGTTCGCGACCGCGAGCGTGAGTCCCGGCGAGGCGGCGTCCTCGATGAACTCGCTGAGGTCGACGGCGGGCGCAGGTGCGGGGGCGGGCGCCGGGCCTGGTGGGGCGGGCTGGCGCTGGGCGACGAGCTCCCCGACGACCGCGTTGCCGACGGCACGCTGCAGCGCGACGAGCTCGGGCGGCGGGAGCCGGTCCGGGGCGGCGCGGGCGTGGTCGACGCCGGTGGTCAGACGTGCCTGCGCGTCGTCGTGGACGGCAGGTGCCGGACCGGTGTGCCGGGTCCCGCGGTCGCGCTCGCGGCGGGCTCGGTCCCGTTCGCGCATGGCGGCCTCCCCGGGGCGGGACTCGGCTCACGACCGTGCCAGAGCGGCCCGACGGGCGCGTGCCCGGTGGGACCGTCGTGGGGGCACCGGCCGGTGCCCGTCCGGCCCCCGCGCGGCTCGGCGCGGCTCGGTGCGGCTGCTAGCGTCGGCGGAGCGTCGCGTGCCGGTGACGGGCTGCGTCAGGCATGGAGGCGCCCGAGCGGGAGACACCGCCATCACCCACCGCACCACCGAGGACCGCTCCCGCGCCCTGGCCCGCGAGCTCCGTGAGGTCCACACCCGGCTGCGGGCCGCGCTCGACCTGGCCCTCGACCAGACGGACGACGACCCCGACGCCCCGCGCGCCGCCCCTGGGCAGGACCCGCTGCTCTACTGCTGGGGGTTCTGCGCCGCGCTCGACGGGCATCACCGCAGCGAGGACGACGCGCTTTTCCCGGTCCTCGTGCGCGCCCACCCGGACCTCGCGCCCGTCGTCGAGCAGCTCCGGCAGGACCACCGGATGATCGAGCACCTGCTCGGCTCGCTGCGCCAGGCGGTCCGCTCGGGCGCGTCGCGGCAGGAGCGCCGCCGCCACCTGGAGGGCGTCGGGGCGATCATGGAGTCGCACTTCCGGTTCGAGGAGCGCCGCATCCTGCCGCTGCTGGAGGAGCTGGACCCGGACGGGGTGCCACCCGCGGGCGCCCTGTACGGCCCGCTGGCATGAGCGGCGGCGTCAGCCGGCGGAGGCGACCGACGTCCCCGGAGGGACGACGTCGGGCGCCGCGTCGCCCAGGGTGGACTCGCGGCCGACGATCGTGAAGTCGGCGACGACCCGCTCGAACGGCCGGTCGGAGTCGGGGTCGTCGATGCGCGCGAGCAGCAGGTCGACGGCGGTCGTCGCGATCTGCTCCCGGCCCGGGGAGACGGTGGTGAGGGTCGGCGACGAGTAGGCCGTCTCCTCGATGTCGTCCCAGCCGACGACGGCGATCGCGCCGGGCACGTCGATGCGGCGGGCGTGCAGGGCGTGCAGGGCGCCGAGCGCGAGGGCGTCGTTGAGGCCGAAGACGGCGTCGATCTCGACGCCCGAGTCGAGCAGCCGGTGCATCGCCTCGGCGCCCGTCGCGCGGTGCCACAGCCCGGCCTCGCCGAGCAGCGCGGGGTCGACCGCGATCCCGGCGCCCTCGAGCGCCTCGCGGTAGCCCTGGACGCGCAGCGCCGCGGAGCCGACGGTCTCGCCCTCGTGCGCGCCGATGACGGCGATGCGGCGGCGGCCCTGGTCGAGCAGGTGCTGGGTCGCGGCGCGCGCGCCGTCGACGTTGCTCATGGTCACGTGGTCGGCGGGGCCGCCGAAGATGCGCTCGCCGAGCAGCACCATCGGGTAGTCGACGTCGAGTGCGTCGACGTCCTGCGGGCCGAGCTCGAGCGGGGAGAAGATGAGCCCGTCGGTGAGGTGGCGGCGTTGCCCGGTGAGGACCTCGAGCTCACGCTCGCGCACGGAGCCGGTCTGCTCGATGAGGACGGTGACGCCCCGGGCCTCGGCGGCGCGGATGACGGAGTCCGCGAGCTCGGCGAAGTAGGGCAGCGAGAGCTCGGGGACCGCGAGCCCGATGAGGCCGGTCCGGCCGCGCCGCAGGTTCCGGGCGGTGAGGTTCACCTGGTAGCCGAGGTCGGCGATCGCCGTCTCGACCTTCTCCTTGGTGGCCGGCCGGATGTACTGGTAGCCGTTGAGGACGTTCGAGACGGTCTTGATCGACACGCCCGCCCGCGCCGCGACGTCGTGCATGGTCACCGCACCGGTACGCCTCGTTGCCATCCGTGCCTCCACCGCCGTCCCCTGCCGCGTCGTCCACCAGAGTGGCAGAGCGACGACCCGCGGATGTCGACGACACCAGGGCGAACGTCATCCTACATCGTTGTAGGACGCTTCCGTCAGTGACGGCAGCGGGAAACACGTCGGGCCCGGCACGTGCCGGGCCCGAGGATGTCCGACCCACGGGCCGGTCGCGCCGACGCGGTCCACGAGGGACGACGCCGGCGACGGGTCACTTCTTGTTGCGACGCTGGTGACGCGTCTTGCGCAGCAGCTTGCGGTGCTTCTTCTTGGCCATCCGCTTGCGGCGCTTCTTGATGACGGAGCCCATGGGTCCTCACTCGCTTCCGGTGGGGGCCCGAGCACGGGCCCTGCTGGTGGTCGATCGACGCGTGGTGCCGTCCATCGGCCAGAGGCCGCGAGCCCACGCACAGGAAAGTCCGAGGCACTACCTTACGCGATCCCCGGGCCTCGCCGCGACGCGCCAGGTCAGGCGCGCAGGACGGCCCTCCCGACCTGCGCGACCGCCCGTCAGGAGGACAGCCGGCCGCGGTCCTGCTGCTCGGGCTCGACCGTCATCGACGTGCGCAGGTAGTGGTCGAGCGCGTCCTGCGGGACGCGGAACGAGCGTCCGACGCGGACCGCGGGGAGCTCGCCCGAGTGCAGCAGCCGGTAGACCGTCATCTTCGACACGCGCATCACGTCGGCGACCTCGACCACGGTGAGGAATCGCGTGCGGCCCGGCTGGTCGCTCATCTGATCAGCTCTCTCGCTCGTGCCCGGCGACGCGCCGGGCTCCACGCTCCCCCTGGGGTGCCGCACCACGATAGTGCCGGTGGGACTGGTGGGAAAGGGGAGACAGGTGGGACGTCGCCCGTCCGGCGGCCGACCACCCGGGTCGGTCCAGGTCCACGTCAGTCCAGGTCGGGGTCCAGGCCCCAGCACGGGAAGACCGCGGCCCGCGTCGCGCGGATCGCGCGGTCGACGTCGTCCCCCGGGTCGTACCCCGACGACCAGGGCCGCAGCCGCAGCGGCCGGCCGTCCGTCATGCGCGCCGGGCCCAGCCGCCCGTACCGGTCCCGGACGAGCTCGCGCCACGCCTGCGGCACGTCCCGCTCGGGGTCGACCGGCCGATGCGTCGCGACGCCGACGAGGTGCGCCCACGACCGCGGGACGACGTCGAGCACCGCGTACCCGCCGCCACCGAGGGCGACCCACCGGCCGTCGGCGACGTCGTGCGCCAGGTCGTGCAGCAGCGTCGCGGCGGCGCGCTGGCCGTCGACCGACACCCGCAGGTGCGTGAGCGGGTCCATGAGGTGGCTGTCGCAGCCGTGCTGCGTCACCAGCACGTCCGGCGCGAACTCGCGCACGACCGCCGGGACGACGGCCTCGATCGCGCGCAGCCAGCCGGTGTCGTCGGTGCCCGCCGGGAGCGCGACGTTGACGGCGGACCCCATCGCGTCGGCGCCGCCGATCTCCCGTGCGAAGCCCGTGCCGGGGAACAGCGCGTGGCCCGACTCGTGCACGGAGATCGTCAGCACGCGCGGGTCGTCCCAGAACACCGCCTGCACGCCGTCTCCGTGGTGCGCGTCGACGTCGACGTACGCCACCCGCGTCGCCCCCGCGGCCAGCAGCGCGCGGATCGCGACGGCCGCGTCGTTGTAGACGCAGAAGCCCGACGCGGCGCCGGGCATCGCGTGGTGCAGCCCCCCGGTGAGGTTGACCGCGTGCTCGGCGCGGTCCTCCCAGACCGCGAGCGCCGCGTCGACCGTCCCCGTGACGACGCGCGCGGCCGCCTCGTGCATCGACGGGAAGACCGGGTCGTCCGACGTGCCCAGCCCCCGCTGCGGGTCGGGGGTGCCGTGCTCCGACGCCTCCCGGACGGCCGCGACGTAGGCGGCCTCGTGCACGGTCCGCAGCAGGTCGTCGGACGCGGGCGGCGCGTCGACGAGCTCGACGTCGGGCCCGTCGAGCAGCCCGAGCTGCTCCGCGAGGCGGATGGTCAGCTCGAGGCGCTCGGACGTCATCGGGTGCCCGTGCCCGAAGTCGTACGCGAGCATGTCGTCGGACCAGACGACCCGCACCGGGGCCGACGGGCGCTGCCCCCTCGACGTCATGCGGACACCGTCGCACCCCGACCTGCGCCTGTCGATCCGACCCGCCCGCTCGTGCGACACCTGCGGGCACGTGTCGAGCAGCTGCGCCGGGCGTGCCAGAGTTGGCCCGTCCGGCGAGCGCCGGTGTGCGCACGCGTGCGCACGGGTGCACGGGCGGAGGTGTGATGGCGCGGGGTGGCCCCGGCGTGCGGTGGCACGCACGCGAGCTCGTGGACCGCCTGGCCCGGCACTCCCCGGCCCGGCTCGCGCTCGGCGTGTTCGGGTCGGTCATCGCGATCATCACGCTCGCGCTGTGGACGCCGTGGGCCACGGTGACCGGCGAGCGGGCGCCGTTCGTCGACGCGCTGTTCACCGCGACGTCCGCCACGACGGTGACCGGGCTGGTCACCGTGCCGACCGGCGAGTACTGGTCGACGTGGGGGCTCGTCGTCATCCTCGTCGCGATCAAGATCGGCGGGCTCGGCGTCATGACGCTCGCGTCGCTGCTGGGGCTCGCGGTGAGCCGCCGGCTCGGCCTGACGCAGCGGCTGCTCGTGTCGTCGGAGACCAAGTTCACCCGGCTGGGCGAGGTCGGCTCGCTGGTCAACACGGTCATCATCACGTCGACCGCGTTCGAGGTCGCGATCGCGCTGATCCTGCTCCCCCGGTTCCACATGTACGAGGAGGACTGGGGCGAGGCGGCCTGGCACTCGATCTTCTACGGCATCTCCGCGTTCAACAACGCGGGTTTCGTGCCCACGCCCGAGGGCCTCGACCCGTACGTGTCGGACTGGTGGGTGCTGCTGCCGATCATCGTCGGGGTGTTCGTCGGGTCGCTCGGCTTCCCCGTCATCCTCAACCTCGTCGGGCACCTGCGGGAGCCGCGCCGCTGGAACCTGCACTCGAAGCTGACGATCACCACGAGCCTCGCGCTCGTCGTGTTCGGCTCGGTGCTCGTCGCCGCGTTCGAGTGGACCAACCCCGACACGTTCAAGCCGCTCGACTGGGCGGGCACGATCCTCGCGTCCCTGTTCGCCGGGGTCATGCCCCGGTCCGGCGGCTTCTCGACGGTGGACGTCGGCGAGATGCACGAGGGCACGTGGCTGCTCATGGACGCGCTCATGTTCGCCGGTGGCGGCTCGGCGTCGACCGCCGGTGGCATCAAGGTGACGACGCTCGCCGTCATGCTGCTCGCGATCGTCGCGGAGGCCCGCGGCGACCGGGACGTCGAGGCGTTCGGCCGGCGCATCCCCCGCGAGGCGCTGCAGGTCGCGATCGCCGTGTCGCTCGTGTCCGCGACGTTCGTGCTCATCTCCTCGCTGCTGCTGCTCGCGATGACCGGGGAGACGCTCGACGTCGTGCTGTTCGAGGTCATCTCCGCGTTCGCGACCTGCGGGCTGTCGACGGGCCTGACGCCCGAGCTGCCCGACTCGGGCAAGTACGTGCTCACCGTGCTCATGTTCATCGGCCGGACCGGCACGATGACGCTTGCGGCGGCACTCGCGCTGCGCAACCGTCGTCGGGTGATCCGGCTACCGGAAGAGAGGCCGATCATTGGCTGAGAAGCTGCGCGACACGTCGTCGTCCACGACGCGCAACGCCCCCCGCACGCCCAAGAAGGACTCGGGCGTCCTCGTCATCGGACTGGGCCGGTTCGGGTCCGCGATCGCCGCGACCCTCGACCGCCTCGGGCAGGACGTGCTCGCGGTCGAGCGGGACCCCGACCTCGTCGCGCAGTGGGCGGGCCGCGTCGCGCTGGTCGAGGCCGACGCGACGAACCCGGAGGCCCTGGAGCAGCTCGGTGCGCGCGAGTTCCCCGTCGCCGTCGTGGGTGTGGGCTCGTACATCGAGGCGTCCGTGCTCATCGCCGGGAACCTCGTCGACCTGGGCGTCCCGCAGATCTGGGCCAAGGCGATCTCCGCCGAGCATGCCCGCATCCTGCAGCGCATCGGCGCGCACCACGTGATACTCCCCGAGGCCGACGCGGGCGCCCGGGTCGCGCACCTGGTGTCCGGCAAGCTGCTCGACTACATCGAGGTCGAGGACGGGTTCACGGTCGTGAAGATGCGCCCGCCGAAGGAGACGCAGGGCTTCACGCTCGCGCAGTCGAACATCCGCGAGCGGTACGGGGTGACGGTCATCGGCGTGAAGAGCCCGGGCATCGACTTCCAGTACGCGACGCCCGAGACCCGGATCTCGCAGAACGACATCATCATCGTCTCGGGCCACGCCGAGCTGCTCGAACAGTTCGCGGCCCGCCCCTGAGCCGGGTGCGCGCGTGCGTGGCCCGGTGTGGAAGGTCTGTCCCGTCCCGCGCGACAGACCTTCCACACCGGCGCAGCGCCTCGGCGGACGACCGGGTGTCAGGCCGGTCCGTGGCGATCGGCGACGGGGGTGGCAGGAGACGCCGTCACGCGGGGGCATGGGGTCCTCGTCCTCGTCCTCGTCCTCGTCCTCGTCGGGCAGGGCGTCGACGCGCGCGAGGGTGTCATGGCGGGCGCGGTCTCGTCGGGTGTGCTGCGGCGTGGGGCGCCTGGCGCTGCGGCGCCGACGAGTCCGCGCCGCCGGTCAGGACGTCGAGCTTCGCGAGGATCGCCTGCACCGGGAACCGCCGGCTGTCCAGCAGCTGCGCTCCGTTGCGCCGCAGCGCGGTCGCGAGCGGCGCCGCCCACGTGTTCTCGTACAGCAGCACCGCGGCCGAGTACCCCGGCCGGATGCCGCGCGCCACCTCACGCAGGTCGTCGTCGTCGAGGACGTCGTGCGAGGCGCCGTGGAGGAACGTGCCGTCGACCCCCTGCACGCTCAGCTCGTCGAAGGACACGACGGCGAACTCGCCCTGCGCGTCCCTGCCGACGACCGTGAGGTCGAGCGGGCGGATGACACCGCGGTCGACGAGGTCCACGAGCAGGGAGAAGGCGTCACCCTTCAAGCCGCCGGGCGGGATCTCCACGACGACGTAGTCGATGGGGCCGGACGTCTCGAGATCCATGGTGCGCACCTCGGTCCCGCCGCCCCCGACGGGCGCGGGCCTTCCGGCCGATCGTAGGAGCGCGCCCCGACCGTGACAATCGTGCGCCGTCGCCACCCCATGACGGCGTCGAGCCGCACCCCGTCCGCGAGCACGCGCCTCACGTCCGCGACGACGTCGTGGTGTGGAACCTCTGTCGCGTCGGGTGCGACCGACCTTCCACACCACCAGGGCGCGGACCCGGAGGTGCGCGACCTGCGGGGCCGGGGCCCGACAGACCGGTGGCCCGCGACGGATCGGTCGTCGCGGGCCACCGGATGGCCGGTGCAGGGAGCCGGCCGTGGTCGTCGGGTCAGCTTCTCCCGACGACGGTCACGCGGACCGTGGTCGACGACGGCGCGAACCGTGCGTCGCCGCCGTAGCGGACGGTCAGCTCGTGCTTGCCCGCCGGCAGGGCGCCCGTGACCCGGACCAGGGCGGTGCCCAGGGTCAGGGTCGCGGTGCCGACGGTCTGGGTGCCGCGCAGCACCGTGACCGTGCCGCCGGGCGGCGGTCCGGTGAGCCACGGCGGTGCGGCGGGAGTGACGGCCGCGAGGACGTACGGCGTGACGCCCATCGGCACGACGGGCGGCACCGCGACGGCGGTCGTCCGGCTGGCCCGCAGCGCGGCGGGGACGGTCACCGACCGGTCCGCCTCGACGTTGCCGAGGCGGTCGACCGAGCGGAACGCGACGGCCGTCGCCCCGGCGCCGACGGTGACGGGCGCGGTGTAGGGCGTCCACGCGCCGTCGCCGACCCGGACCTCGGTGCGCTCGACGCCCGCCCCGGCGTCGGTCGCGGTGAGGGTGACGGTGCGGGCGGTGGCGTCGACGGCCGCGGTGGTGACCGGGGCCGTCGCGTCGATGCCGAACGTCACCGGCCGGACGGCCGAGACGTTGCCCGCGGCGTCGGTCGCCCGGACCCGCACCTCGTGCTGACCGTCCCCGCTGACCTGCACGGTCACCCTCGCCGGGTCGGGCGACGGGGTCCACGGGCCGCCGTCGACGGACGTCTCCAGCAGCGTCACGCCGCGGTCGTCGGACGCGGTCGCCGTGACCGTGACGGGCTGCGCGTGCCAGCCGTTCACGGGCTCGGGCGTGACCGTCACGGTGTCGATGCTCGGCGGTGTCGCGTCGGCCGGGTGCAGCCGCAGGAACGTCACCGAGTACGGCGGCAGGTCGTACGTGAAGTCCGACGACAGCCCGGTGAGCTCACGCTCGACCGGCACGACGGCCCGCGGGGCCGACTTGGTGTTGGTGTCGGCGGGCCGCGCGACGATCTCCGTGGCCGTGCCCGTCGGCTCGATGCCGACGTCGTCGACGTGCACCGCGGTGCGGTGCGTGGACGCCGAGGTGTTGACGAGCTTGGCGACCAGGTCGCCCGTGTCGGCGTCGCGCGTGACGACCTGGTGGACGTCGGTCGTCGCGACGTCGTCGGTGTACTCCATCTGGAGCACGCCGTCGAGCAGCAGCCGGACGGTCCGGCCCCGCACCTCGATCGTCAGGTGGTAGTCGCGGCCCGTCTCGATGCTGTGGCCCTCGACGGCCTTGACCTCGCCCTGACGGCCGCCGTCGGCCTTCTCCAGGGCCTGCCGGGTGTTGTTCCAGCCGCCCAGGTTCCACCACAGGAAGCTGTCCGGCGCCCCCGCGGCGAACCCGACGAGGAAGCCCTCGGAGCCGGCGGTCTTGCGGGCGTCGAGCTCGAGCGTGTAGTTCGACCAGTCGACGTCGTACGCGCCCGTGGGCACGGTCCGGGCGTCGGTCGCGGTCGTGCTGGTCTGCACGTACTCGCCGCCGGTGGCGGCCCACGTGCCGGCCTGCGGCTCCCAGCCGTCGGCGTCGGCGAAGTCGTCCTCGAACAGGACGTCCCCGTCCGCCGCGGTGACCGTGACGTCGTCGTACGCGGCCGCGGTGGCCCACGTCGACAGGAAGACGCCGCCCGACAGGTCCGGCGGGACGACGACGGGTCCGGCGAACGTCGACGGGACGACCTGGTCGCCGACGTTCGTCGAGAAGAGCTGCTGCACGTAGTACGACGGCGAGCCCCACGACTGGTCGTTGTCGAACCAGATCGCGTCGGGCGACCACTGCACGTACGAGTCGTTGGCCAGCAGCGGCGCGTACGACGCGAGCTCGACGAGGTCGGAGTTGCGTTCCAGGCCCGTCATGTACGCGGCCTCCGCGAGCGCGTTCCACCACGCGTTGCCGCGCGACGCGTACTCGCCGAGGAACACGTGCGGCCCGTTGCGGTCGTACGAGTCGTACCGGTCGGTGTTCGTGAGGAACCACGACGGGTCGTTGTAGTAGTGCTCGTCGACCATCGCGACGCCCTGCTCGCGGTTGAACTGCCACAGGGCGTCGAACCGGGCGCCCGTGTCGTCGGGGCCGGAGTTCGAGATGACCGTGACGTCGGGGTACCGCGCCTCGATCGCGTCGCGGAACACCGGGAAGTTCGCCTCGAACGTCGTCGTGTTCTCCTCGTTGCCGAGGCCGATGTACCGCAGCCCGAACGGCTCGGGGTGGCCGAGCGACGCGCGCACGGCGCCCCACTCGGTCGTGACGTCGCCGTTGGCGAACTCGATGAGGTCGACGGTGTCGTCGACCCAGCGGTCGATCATCGCGGGGTCCGTCATCTCGGGGATCGTCGAGCCGCAGCCGTTGGCGCCGACGGACAGGACCGGCAGCGCGGTCGCGCCGAGGTCCTCGGCGAACAGGAAGTACTCCAGGTAGCCGATGCCGTACGACTGGTTGTAGCCCCAGAAGTTCCAGTTGGTCGCGCGCTCCTCGACCGGCCCGAGCGTCTCCTTCCACTGGTACGTGCGGCGCCGGTCGGTGTACCCGGACTCCTCGTAGGTGCGGAACGTGCCGACGTTCGTCACGCAGCCGCCGGGGAACCGCAGGAACTGCGGCTCCAGCGCCGCGATCTTCTCCGCGAGGTCCTTGCGCAGCACGGACGGGCCGTTGACCGGGCCCACCCACGTGTCGGTCGGGAACAGGGACACCTGGTCGAGTCGGACCGTCGACGGGGCGCCGGCGAGGACGACCAGGCGTGCCGCGTCGGTGGTCGCCGTCGCGGTGATCCGGACGGTGTGCTCGGCCCACGTGTCATCGCCGGGGACGTCGAGCGTCCCGGACCCGATCCGCGTGCCGTCGGCCCGCTCGAGCGCGACGGTCAGCGTCTGCGGCGTGGCCGTCGCGGCCCACACCGACGCGTCGTACGTGGCGCCGTCGGCCACCGCGATGCCGGACGCGTAGCCCGCGTTGCGCAGGCCGTCACCGGCTGCGGCGGCGGTCAGGCGCGCGTAGGTGCGGTTGGTCGGGTTGAGCCGGCCGTCGTCGGCCGAGGTGGTCACGGTCGTCCCGGCGCCGCTGCGGTCCAGGACGTCCCACGCCGTCAGGGCCGTGAACGACGCGTTGTCGGCCGTCGAGAACTCGAAGGACCGGTTGCGCACGAGCTCGGCGTACAGGCCGCCGTCCGCGGCGTAGTTGATGTCCTCGTAGAAGATCCCGTACAGGTCGTCGGACATCTCCACCGACGTCGCGTCGCCGTCGACCGTCAGGCTCGACCCCTCGGTGAGCGACACCGGCTCGACGACGAACCGCGTCGCCGCGGCCTCGCCGCCCAGCGTGAGGACGCCGTCGACGACCCCCGTGTACGCGTCGCCGGACCTCAGCACGACGGCCCCGCCGCCCGCGTCGGTCAGCCGCAGCACCGCGGGCTCGTCGGACGCGCCGCCCACCGCCAGCACGCCGCCGCGCACGACGACCGGGGCGTCCCCGGCCGCGAGCGTCACCGTGCCGTCCCCGACCGCCGTGGCCGTCAGCGCGAGCGTGCTCGGGGGCCGCTGCTCCGCGACCGCGAGCCGGTGCTCGTCGTCGACCACCAGGTACCGGGCGTCCCCCGGAGCACGCAGCGTGAACGTCCCCTCGGGCACGACGTCCGCGCCCGGCGGGTGCGTCACCTCGACGTCGTCGAACACCGCGTCGAACGACGTGCCGTCCTGCGCGGCCAGCGCGTACAGGCCCACGTGCGTCATCGGGAACGTCACGTCGACGCTGCTCGTCACCGCCCACGCGGCACCGTCCCACACGCTCGTCGTCACCGTGTCGCCCGTGCGGGCCAGCCGCAGCCGCTCCCCCGTCGAGCCCGGTCGGTCCTCGAAGTCCGCGGCCCGGAACGACCCGGCGGTCTCCACGTCGTTCTCGACCGCGACGCCCGACGGCGTCAGCCCGCCGACGAACGTCAGGCCCGAGCGGACGTAGTTGTCCATGTCCTGCCACGCGACCAGGCCCGCGCCCTGGTAGACCTTCGCGACCGTCGCGTCGACCGTCGCGGACACCGTGAAGTCGCCGTCGGGCACGCCGACGAGGAAGACGTTCTTCGCGCTGTTGGCGGTCTGCCACGTGTCGCCCGGCTGCGCCGCGAGCGTCAGCGCCCCCGGGTTGCGGGTCAGCGACCAGTGGTCGGGCGACGGGTTGACGACGTCCCAGCGGGCGTCGAGCGTCGCGTCCGCGAAGTCGTCGGTCCAGGTCTCGACCGCCTCGGGGGCGGCTTGCGACGGGACGGCGACCAGGCCCGTGGCCAGGAGCGCGAGAGCGGTGACCGCGACGGCGGCGACCGGATGACGTCGGGTGAAGTGCCGGGCGTTCGAGCGACCGAGGGGTCGCGACGGTGCGACGATCACGAGTGCTCCATCCTGCGGGTGCGAACCGAAGAGGGGTGGGGCCCGTGGTGCGGGCGTCGTGCGGGAGGTCTCCTTCCGTACGGGTCCGGGCACGACGGCGCGCCCCCGCGGACCCGGCTGCCACCGGGGGCCCCGCGGGGGCGCGACCGTCAGGTGCGGCGCAGCGCCAGGAGGCGCTGGAGGACGACGAAGACGAGCAGCAGCCCGCCGATGACGATCTTCGTCCACCACGACGAGAGGGTGCCCTCGAAGGTGATGGCCGTCTGGATGAGGCCGAGCACGAGCACGCCCAGCACGGACCCGAGCACGAAGCCGGACCCGCCCGTGAGCAGCGTGCCGCCGATGACGACCGCGGCGATCGCGTCGAGCTCCATGCCGACGCCCGTCAGCGCGTAGCCCGACCGGGAGAAGATCGAGAACAGCAGCCCGCCGAGCCCCGCACACGTGCCGCTGATGACGTACACGAGCACCTTGGTGCGGGCCACGGGCAGGCCCATGAGCCGCGCCGACTGCTCGCCGCCACCGATCGCGTACACCGTGCGCCCGAACCGCGTGTAGTGCAGCAGCACGAACGCGGCCGCGACCACGACGAGCGCGATGAGGCCGCTCGGCGTCAGGACGAGGCCGTCCTCCGTGCCCCACCGCGTGCGGGCGAGCGCGACGATCGTCGGGTCCGTGATCGGGATCGACTCCGGCGCGACCAGGTAGCACAGGCCGCGTGCGAGGAACATCGCGGCCAGCGTCGCGATGAACGGTTGTATCTCGAACACGTGGACCATGACGCCGACCGCGAGCCCGATCACCGTCCCGACCAGCACCGCCGCGGGGATCGCGACGACCGCCGGCCAGCCGTGCGTGAGCATCCACGCCGACACGCACGTCGACAGCGCCACGACCGCGCCGACCGACAGGTCGATGCCGCCCGTGAGGATGACGAACGTCATGCCGACCGCGAGGACGACGAGGAACGAGTTGTTGATGAGCAGGTTCGCGAGGACCCGCCCCGTGAGGAAGTTCTCGTAGCGGCTGCCGCCGATCGCGAGCATCGCGACGAGCACGACGAGCGTGCCGAGGACCGGCAGGTACCGGTCGTCGAGCCGCCACCGGCGCGAGGTCCGGCCGCCGGTCGCGGTCGCGCCGCGCACCTCGTGCGTGAGCTGGTCCGTGGCCATCAGGCGGGCACCTCCACCGGGACGGGAGCGGTCCGGCGTCGTCGGGCGCGCATCCTGTGCTGCACGACCGGCGACTGCAGCAGGCAGACCGCGATGACGACGAGGGCCTTGAACAGCGACACCGCGTTGGCCGGGATGCCGAGGATCGTGATCGACAGCGTGAGCGTCGTGATGACGAGCGTCCCGACGAGCGTCCCCGTGAGCGAGAACTTGCCGCCCGCGAGCGACGTGCCGCCGATGACGACCGCGAGGATCGCGTCGAGCTCGATGAACAGGCCGATGTTGTTCGCGTCGGCCGCCATCGTGTCGGCGCTGCGGATGAACCCCGCGACGCACGCGAACAGCGCGCACACCACGTAGACGGTCCAGATGATCGTCCGGGCCCGCACCCCCGCCAGCCGGCTCGCCGACGGGTTGATGCCGACCGACTCGATGAGCACCCCGAGCGCCGTGCGCCGCGTGACCAGCGCCGTCGCCACGAAGAACACGCCCGCGATGAGCGCGGCCACGGGCAGCGAGAGCCAGTAGCCCGACGCGAGCGTCTTGAACGGCTGGCTCGTGACGGTCGTGATGTTGCCGCCCGTGATGAGCATCGCGATGCCGCGCCCGGCCGTCATGAGCACGAGCGTCGCGATGATGGGTTGGATCCCGACCACGGCTACGAGGAACCCGTTGAACAGGCCGATGAGCAGCGCGATCACCAGCGCGGCACCGATCGCGGAGACGACCGTCGTGAGCGAGCCCGGGTCGGGCGCGGCCGCGATCTGCGTGAGCGCGACGGCCCCGGCGATCGCCATGACCGCGCCGACCGACAGGTCGATGCCGCGCGTCGCGATGACGAGCGTCATGCCGAGGGCCACGAGCAGCAGCACGCTGCTGCGCCGCAGGATGTCGATCGGCCCGCCGAACAGGTGCCCGTCGCGGACCGTGATCTCGAGGAACGTCGGGGACTTCAGGGCGCTCGCGACGACGAGCACGAGGAGCGCGACGAGCGGCCAGAACAGCCGGTGCCGCACGACGGTCTGCAGCGCGTTCATGCGCGGTCCCCCTTGCGCAGGACGTCGACGTCCTCGGTCGTGACGACGTCGGCCGTCGACCCTGCCGTGCCGCCCGGTTCCGGGCCGTCGGCCAGCGCGTCGGCCGGGACGGCGCTCGCGATGAGGTCGACGACGTCGTCGGTCGTGACGTCGTCGGTGTTGACGAGCTCGGCGACCTTGCGCCGGTCCCGCAGCACCGCGATCCGGTGCGACAGGCGCAGGACCTCCTCGAGCTCGGCGGAGATGAAGACGACCGCCATGCCCTGCGCGGCGAGGTCCGCGACGAGCCGCTGGATCTCGGCCTTCGCGCCGACGTCGATGCCGCGCGTCGGCTCGTCGAGCAGCAGCAGCCGCGGCTGGGTCGCGAGCCAGCGCGCCAGCAGCACCTTCTGCTGGTTGCCGCCCGACAGGTTGCCCGCCATCGCGTCGGGGTTCGCGGGGCGGATGCCGAGCGCCTCGACGTACGTCGCGACGACCTCGTCGGCCTTGCGCCGCGGCACGCGCCGCAGCCACCCGCGCTCGGCCTGCAGGCCCAGGACGATGTTCTCCCGGACCGTCAGGTCGGCGATGATCCCCTCGGTCTTGCGGCTCTCCGAGGAGTAGACGATCTTGTGCCCCAGCGCCGCGCGGGGCGTGCGCAGCCGGACGGGCTTCCCCTCGACGCGCACCTCGCCGCGGTCCGCGTGGTCCGCGCCGTACAGCAGCCGGGCGAGCTCGGTGCGGCCCGAGCCCAGCAGCCCGGCGAGGCCGACGACCTCCCCCGCGTACACGTCGAGGTCGAACGGCTCGATCGACCCCTTGCGCCCCAGGCCGAGGGCCTGCAGGTACGGGCGGGTGTCGTCGCGCGCCGCGATGACCGGCTTCGGCGACTCCTCCAGCCGCTCCAGGACCTCGAGCGAGCGGCCGATCATCTTCTGCACGAGCTCGACGCGCGGCAGGTCCGCCGTGCGGTACTCCCCCACGAGCGTGCCGTTGCGCAGGACCGTCATGCGGTCCGACAGCGCGTACACCTGCTCGAGGAAGTGCGACACGAACAGGATCGCGACGCCCCGGTCCCGCAGGCCGCGCACGACGTCGAACAGCCGTGCGACCTCGTCGGCGTCGAGGCTCGACGTCGGCTCGTCGAGGACGAGGACGCGCGCGTCGACGACCATCGCGCGGGAGATCGCCACGAGCTGCTGCACCGCGAGCGAGTGCGACGAGAGCTGCGAGCGCGGGTCGAGGTCCAGGTCGAGCGTGCGCAGGTGCTCGCGCGCCGCGCGCCGCGTCGCGGGCCAGTCGACGACGCCGAACCGGCGCACCTCGTGGCCGAGCATGATGTTCTCCGCGACCGACAGGTTGTCGCAGAGGTTGACCTCTTGGTACACGGTGCTGATGCCCGCGGCCTGCGCCTGCGCGGGCCCGGTGAACGTCACGGGCGCACCGTCGACCTCGACCGTCCCCGCGTCGACCTGGTACACGCCGGTCAGCGCCTTGATGAGCGTGGACTTGCCGGCGCCGTTCTCGCCCATGAGGGCGTGCACCTCGCCCGGGAAGAGGCGGAAGTCCACCCCGTCGAGCGCCTTGACTCCGGGGAAACCGATGGAGATCCCCGTCATGGTGACGACCGGACGGGCCTCGTCGAGGGTCACCGTCCCTGTCGCCGTCTGGGTGTCGGTCATCGTCGACCTCTCTACCTGCCGGTGACCTCACGGTACCGGCGAGCGGCACCCGCCCCCGGGTCACGGCGCCGACGGGTGCGACGGCGTCGTGGACCCGGGAGCGGGCTGGGGGCGTCGGATCAGTACTGCCGGTCCGGCAGCGCCGCGATGGCCGCCTCCTGGTCGAACTCCTCGTCCTTCGTGACGATGCGCTTCTCGACCGTGCCGCCCTCGTCGAGCGTCTTGATGATGTCGGCGAGGTCCGGGCCGAGCAGCGGGTTGCACTCGACGATGTAGGTGATCTTGCCGTCGGCGAGCGCCTGCATGCCGTCCTTGACGCCGTCGATCGTCACGACCTTGATGTCCTGGCCGGGCACCTTGCCGGCCGCCTCGATCGCCTCGATCGCGCCGAGGCCCATGTCGTCGTTGTGGGCGTAGACGACGTCGATGTCCGGGTAGGCCTGCAGGAAGCCCTCCATGACCGTCTTGCCCTCGGCCCGCGTGAAGTTGCCGGTCTGCGAGGCGATGATCTCGACGTTCGGGTTGTCCGCCGTCGCCTCCTCGAAGCCCGTCTTGCGGTCGATCGCGGGGGCCGAGCCCGTGGTGCCCTGGAGCTCGACGACCTTGATCGGCTCGGTCGCGAGCGTCTCGGAGACGTACGCCCCGATGCGGCGGCCCTCCTCGACGAAGTCCGACCCGATGAACGTCACGTAGAGCGACTCGTCCTCCGTGTCGACCGCGCGGTCGGTGAGGATGACGGGGATGTTCGCGGTCTTGGCCTCCTCGAGCACGGCGTCCCAGCCGGACTCGACGACGGGCGAGAACGCGATGTAGTCGACGCCCTGGGCGATGTAGGAGCGGATCGCCTGGATCTGGTTCTCCTGCTTCTGCTGGGCGTCGGAGAACTTGAGGTCGAACCCGTTCTCCTGCGTGAGCGCGTCCTTGATGGACGTGGTGTTGGCGGTGCGCCACCCGGACTCTGCGCCGACCTGCGCGAAGCCGACGCTGATGAGGTCGCCGCCCCCGCCGCCGCTGTCGCCCGTCGAGTCGCCCGTGCTGTCCCCGTCGCCGCCGGCGCAGGCCGACAGCCCGAGCACCAGGGCGGCGATGCCTGCCGTGATCGCGCGCTTGTGGAACGTCGTGCTGGCCATGCTTCTCCTCCTTGAGAAACCCACCTCACGTGGACCGGCCGCCGGTGGCCGGACCGCGGTCGTGCACGTCCCGGTCTCGCCGGGACGGGGCGGCAACACCCCTTCCGGGAGGTTCCCGACCCAACGGTCAAGCGCGATGTTAGCGTTCACATCGGACGAGTGGGACACCTGTTTGGTTGCGATCCGGTCACGCCCGAAAGAACTTTCGGCCCCCGCCGGTCCCGCGACGCGCCCCGTCGAGCCCCGCCCCCCGTCCCACCACGGCCGCCGCCGCGCGCTCGACGCCCGTCATCAGCACGTCGACCCCGTCATGACGACCGCTCCGGGGGGTGAGCCGGTCGTCAGGACGGGGTCGACGGTCTGCCGGGAAAGGTGGGCCGGCAGGCCAGGTGGTCAGCGGGTGGTCGCCACCAGGACGTCCCACGGGCCGAGGTGGACCGTCGTCCCCGCGTCGAGCGGGTCGCCCGGGGCGTCGGCGGGCGGCGGGTCGGCCGGGCGGTCGCCGCGGGCCGTGACCAGCACGTCGAGGTCCACCGGGGCGACGACGTCCACGGGCTCCCACGACCAGTTGTGCAGGACGTGGACGCGAGACCCGTCGGGGCGGGTCGAGGTGTGCACCGTGACCGAGGGCGGCAGGTCGGCCCAGCCCGCGAGCGGCCGCGGCACGAGCCAGCGGGACAGCGACCGGGCGAACGACGGCCCTGGCACGGTCCCGACGACGGTCACCCGCCCGTCGCCGTAAGCCCGCGTCGTCGCGGCGGCCCATCGGCCGTGGTGGGGATGGTCGTACGCGGCGAGCACCGTCGCGGCGTGGTCCGGCGCCGAGGTCGTGACATCCGTCCGAGATCGTGACCTGGAGGTACCGATCTCGGACGGGAGTACCGACCTCGCGGGGGGCGCGCCGGTGGTCAGGCTCTCCGCCCAGGCCGTGGCCGTGGCGTCGTCGGCCAGGTCGAGCGGGGAGCCGTCGGGGGCGACCACCGGGACCGGCGCGGGCAGGTTGGCGATCTCGTCGTACCAGGCGCCCGCGGCGTCCGACAGGCCGCCGGGCTGCGGGGTCGTGCGGGGACGCGCCTCCGTGTCGGCGTACCCGGTGCGCGGGCCGACGACCAGGTGCCCGCCGGCCTCGGCGTAGCGCCGCAGCCAGTCGAGCTCGTCGTCGGACGCGGCGTAGAACGCGGCGGCGACCAGCACGGGCAGGCGCGCGGCCGCGGCCGCGGGGTCCTCGGACGCGAGGTGCTGCGGCCGGACGACCCGCACCTGCAGCCCCGCGTCGAACGCGCCCCGGTAGAACGCCGCGACGATGCGCGGGTACGACAGCGGGTCGCCGTCGCCGGACGCCGTCTGCAGCGGCGGCTGTCCCGCGAGCGCCCAGCGGCTCGACCCGGCGTGCCAGATCGCGACGTCGGCGTCGGGCGTCGCGTCGGCCAGGACGTCGCCGGCGCGCGCGAGCTCGGCACCGAGCCCGGCGATCTCCCGGTACGCGCGGCCCGGGACGCCGCTGTGCGGCAGGACGCCGCCCCAGTACGTCTCGGCTCCGTAGTGCAGCGTGCGCCAGTGCCAGTACTCGACCATCCGGGCGCCGCGCGCCACGAGCGCCCAGGCGGACTGCCGCCACTGCCCCGGGTAGGCGGGCAGGTTCGTCGACGGGCCGCCGATGGCCTGCGCGTCGGTCTCGGTGACGAGGAACGGCTCGTCGCGGCTCGACCACATGACGTCGGCGACCTGGAACAGCGCCCACGTGCCGGTCGCGGTCCACGACTGCGGCACGACGTCCGACGACGGGTGCGCGAGGCCGTCCTGCATCGTGTAGTACGCGTTGCCGCTGGTCACGTCGAGGACGGCGGCCAGGTCCGCGTCCTCCAGGGCGGGCCGCTCGTAGGCGATGCACGTCGTCACCCACTGCTCGGGCCGCGCGAGCGCGCGCACGGCCCAGGCCTGCCAGTCGATCATCTCGGTGGTCAGCGACGCCTGGAACCGGCGCCACGCCAGGTCGTACTGCGGCTGGGCGTTGCCGTCGGGGGTCCACAGGTCCGCCCACGTCGACAGGCGGTGCGACCAGTAGACGAGGCCCCACTCGCGGTTGAGCGTCTCGACGTCGCCGTACGAGTCCTTGAGGTGGTCGACGAACCGCTCGAACACGCCGCGGTTGTGCAGCAGGTGCAGGCCCGGCTCGTTGTCGACCTGCCAGCCGACGACGGCCGGGTGGTCGCGGTAGCGCTCGACGATCCGGCGCAGCACGCGCTCCGCGTACCAGCGGAACACCGGGTGCGTGAAGTCGGCCTCCTGCCGCGCGCCCCACCCCATCGGCCGGCCCGTCGCGTTCTCGCCCGCGATCTCCGGGTACCGGCGGACCAGCCACGGCGGCACCGCGTACGTCGGGGTGCCGAGCACGACGTCGATGCCGCGGGCGTGCGCGCCGTCGAGCACCGGCTGCAGCCAGTCGAGGTCGAAGACGCCGTCGGACGGCTCCCACGTCGACCACACGGACTCCCCGACACGGATCACCGAGAAGCCGGCGGCCACCATGAGGTCGAGGTCACGCTCGAGGTCGTCGGGGGTCGGGTCGGCGCCGGGGCCGTGGTACTCGTGGTAGTACGCGGCGCCGAAGCGCACGCGGGCGTGCTGGACGGGCATGAGGATCTCCTCGGCAGGGGTCGGGCGGGTCGTGCGAGGGGGCGCGCGGGCGGTGGTCAGCCCTTCACGGAGCCCGTGGCCAGGCCGGACTGCCAGTAGCGCTGCAGGAACAGGAACGCGATGACCAGCGGGATGATCGAGATCGCCGAGCCGGTGATGATCGCGGAGAACAGCGGGCGCGAGCCCGAGCCGCCCGCAGCGGTCGCCTGCCACTGCGCGAGGCCGACGGTCAGCGGGAACAGGTCGGTGCTGTTGAGCACGATGAGCGGCAGGAAGTAGTTGTTCCACGTCGCGACCAGCGTGAACAGCAGCACCGTGACCATGCCGGGCACGAGCAGCCGCATCGCGACCTGGAAGAAGATCCGCAGCTCTCCCGCGCCGTCGACGCGGGCCGCCTCGATGAGGGTGTCGTCGACCGCGTCGGCCGCGTACACGCGCATGAGGTACACGCCGAACGGGCTGACGAGCGACGGCAGGATGACCGCCCACGGGGTGTTGACCAGGCCGGCCTTGGCGAACAGCAGGTAGGTCGGGATCGCGAGGGCCGTCGTCGGGACCATGATCGACCCGAGGATGCCGCCGAAGATCGCGTTGCCGCCCGGGAACCGGTACTTCGCGAACGCGTACCCCGCCATGGTGGCGAGCAGCGCCGCACCGATCGCGCTCGACAGCGCGTACACGACCGTGTTGCGCAGCCACACCAGGTAGATGCCGTCCTGCGTCGTGAAGACCGTCGTGATGTTGGCCCACAGCGACGACGAGTCGGCGAACCACAGGCCGAACGTCGAGAACAGGTCGGCGTTCGACTTGGTCGACGCGACGAACAGCCAGAACAGCGGCAGCAGGAAGTACAGCAGCACGAGCAGCATGACGACGGTGAGCAGCCGGCTGCGCCGCGGCTGGTCGCTCGAGTGCGTGCGAGCCCTCCCGCGTCGCCGCGGCACGGCCGGGACGACGGGGTCGGGACCGGAGGCGGCCCGGACGTCGGGGGTCGTGGTCGTCATCGGGCACGCTCCTTGCGCTGCGCGGAGAGCTGGACCACGTAGGAGACCGTCATGATGACGATGCCCAGCAGGAACGCGATGGCCGCGGCGTAGTTGAGGTCACGGTTGATGAACGAGAGGTTGTACGCGTAGAGGTTCGGCGTGTAGTCGACGCCGATGACGTTCGGCGCGAGGTTCGCCAGCAGGTTCGGCTCGGTGAACAGCTGGAACGTGCCGATGACCGAGAAGATCAGCGTGAGCAGGATCGCCGCGCGGATCGCGGGGATCTTGATGCTCCACGCCGTGCGGACCGGGCCCGCACCGTCGACCGACGCGGCGTCGTACAGCTCGGCCGGGACCGCCCGCAGGGCGGCGTACATGATGATCATGTTGTAGCCGACGAACTCCCACGTGACGATGTTCATGATCGAGAAGAGCATCCAGTCCGAGGACAGGAACTGCGGCGCGGTCGTCCCGAGCCGGTCCGCGATCTGCGCGGTGGGCCCGAAGTCCGGGCCGTACAGGTAGCCCCACATGAGGGCGGCGATGACGCCCGGCACGGCGTACGGGATGAAGATGCCGAGCCGGATGAAGCGCTGCAGGTACAGCACGCCCGCGTCGAGGAGCAGCGCGAACAGCAGCGCCAGGCCGAGCATGATCGGCACCTGGATGACGAGCACGATCGTCATGCGGCCCACACCGGACAGGAACGACGAGTCCTGCAGGGCGCGCACGTAGTTGTCGAGCCCGATGAACGTCGTCCCGCCGACGAGCTGCTCGCGGAACATGCTGAGGTAGCCCGCGTACACGAGCGGGACGATGAGGAACAGCAGGAAGATCACGACGAACGGCGAGATGAGCAGGTACGCCGTCGCGTTCTCCTTGCGGCGCATCGGCGACGGGCGCCGGTGCGGGCGGGCCGGGGTCGGCGCGCGCGAGGTCGAGACGTCGGTGGTCATGGTGGACTCCCGGGTTCGGGGAGGCGCCGCCCCCGCGGTGTGCGGAGCACCGCGGGGGCGGCGGTCCTCAGTCGGCGACGGTGAAGCCCTGCTGCTCGGCGTACGTGACGAGCGCGTCCTGCCAGGCCTGCATGGCCTCGACGAGGTCGGTCTTGTCGGCGATGGCCTTGCCGACGGTCTGCTCACCCGCGGAGTACGCGTAGTCCATGAACGGCAGCCAGCCGAAGTCGGCCTCGACCGTCCCGGAGATCTCCGCGAACAGCTTGTTCACCTGCTGGCCGCCGTAGAACTCGGACGCCTCGTCGGCCCAGGCCGGGTCCTCGAGCACCTCGTTCGTCGTCGGGAACAGGAACTGCTCGGTCGCCATGGTCATCGCCGACTCCTTGTCGTTGTTGATCCACAGCGCGAGCTGCGACGCGGCGATCGGGTTCTTCGTGCTCGCCATGACGGCGTCCGACGACCCGCCCCAGTTGGCCGACACGTCGTCGCCCTCGGCCCACTGCGGGCTCTTCGCGGCCCGCCACAGGCCCGACGTGTTCTCCGCCGTGCCCTGCAGGAAGACCGGTCCCCACGCGGCCGCGACCCACGACGCGTACTTGCCGTTCGCGAGGCCCTGGTACCAGGGGTCGGTGAAGTCGGGGTCGACCGAGACGGCGTCCGCCGCGATGAGGTCGCCCCAGTACTGCGCGACCTGGGTGGCCTCGTCCGACATGAGGTCGATCGTGACCGTCTGGTCGCCGTCGAACCCGAACGGCCGCGCACCGGCCTGCCACAGCAGCGCCGTGAACTGGCCCATGTCGTTGCCGGGCAGGTTCGTCAGGTAGACGTTCGGGTCGGCCGCGTGCAGGTCCGTCGCGGCCTGCGCGAACGCATCCCACGTCGTCGGGACCTCGATGCCGTGCGCGGCGAGGATGTCGTCGCGGTACAGCAGACCCATCGGGCCCGAGTCCTGCGGGACGCCCCACACCTTCTCGCCGTCGGTCGACAGCACCTGCTCCCAGATCCAGTCGACGTAGTCGCCGCTGACGTCCTCGGGGAGGTACGGCGTGAGGTCGAGCAGGTTGTCGCCCAGCGCGAACGACTGCAGGTGCTGGAACTCGACCTGCGCGACGTCGGGCGCGCCCTCGCCGGCCTCCAGCGCGCTGCGCATCTTCTGGTAGTGGTCGGCGCCCTGGCCGACGTTGACGACCTTGACGTCGATCGCCGGGTAGGCCGCCTCGAACAGCGCGACCTCCTTCTCGATGTCCGGGACCCAGGTCCAGAACACGAGCTCGGTCGGCGTCTGCATCGCCTCGTCGATGTCGGCCTGGCTGACGGGCCCGGTGGTCTCCTCGGCGGTGTCGCCACCGCCTCCGCTGCAGGCGGTCAGGGCCAGCGCTGCCACGCCGACGCCTGCGGTGAGTGCGGCGGCCTTGCGCCGCCACGTGATCGTCCTCGACATGCTCCACTCCTTCGTAGAGGGTCGTGCTGCTCCGGTGGGTGCGTCGCGACCCGCCGCGATCGGTGCGGGTCGCCCGGGCGGGCCGCTGGAGGGCCCGTCGGCGTGCAGGTGGGGGGTCATCGCCTCCCGCGGGGTGCTGCGGTCGTCTCCCGGACCACGAGCTCGACCGGGACGTGCTCGCGACGGTCCTGCCGCCGCGGGTTCTCGATGGCGTCGACGAGGAGCCGGACGCCGAAGGACGCCAGGTGGCCGAGGTCCTGGCGGATCGTCGTGAGGGCGCTCGTGAGGTACGCCGACTCGGGGATGTCGTCGAAGCCGACGACCGACACGTCGCCCGGGACCTGACGGCCCGCGTCGGCGAAGGCCCGCAGGACGCCGATCGCCATGTGGTCGTTCGCGACGAAGACCGCCGTGACGTCCGGGTCGGCCGCGAGGCGCTGCCCCTGCGCGTAGCCCGAGGGCGCGCTCCAGTCGCCGAACAGCGGCTCGGGCACGGGGGCGCCCGCTCGCACGAGCGCGTCGCGCCAGCCGTCGACGCGCAGCCCGGCCGAGCGCCAGCCCGACGGACCCGCGACGTGGTGGACGGTGCGGTGGCCGAGCCCGAGCAGGTGCTCGGTCGCGGCGCGCGCGCCGGTCGCCTGGTCGGCGTCGACCATGATCTCGTTCGTCGAGATCCCGTACCGGCCGGACAGGCTGAGGATCGGCAGGTCGCCGATCACGGCCGGGTCGAGCGTGAAGACGCCGACCGGCTCGTTGACCGCGACGCCGTCGACGCCCTGGTCGACGAGGTCCTGCAGCGAGCCCGTGATGCTCTCGGGGTCGCCCTCCAGGGTGTTGACGACCGACATCGCGTACCCGGCGGACCGGATCGCGTGCTCGATCCCGACCATGAGCGACGCGGGCCCGAAGTCGGTCGACCCGACGGACAGGACGCCGATCGTGCGGCTGCGCCCGGAGACGAGCTGGCGGGCGGCGCGGTTGGGCCGGTAGCCGAGCTGAGTGGCGGCGGCGCGGACGCGCTCGCGGACCTCGGGGCGGACGTGCGGGTCGCCGTTGATGACGCGCGAGACGGTCTTCTGGGAGACGCCTGCGACGCGGGCGACATCCATCGCCACGACGGCTCGGTCCACGGCCACGGTTCGTCCCTTCGGTCGGCTCTGCCCGATGACTACGTAGTCAAACCACTGCATGACTACGTAGTCAAGTGGCGCGGATCACAGTTGCGCATCGATGCGACGGTGCACGCGCTCCCACCCCCTCGTACGGTCGCGCGCGCGGCGACGACGCCCCCCGAGGCCTACCGTGACGCCATGCTGCCCGCCGCCGTCCGCCGCCACGGACCCGCCCTCGCCCTCGCCGCCGTGCTCGGGACCGCGGGCGTCCTGCACCTGCGCCGGCCCGCGATCTTCACGCCGCTGATCCCCCGCGCGCTCGGCGACCCCGAGCCCTGGGTCCTCGGCAGCGGCGTCGCCGAGCTCGCGTGCGCCGCAGCCCTCACCGTCCCCGCCACGCGCCGCGTCGGCGGCCTCGCGTCCGCCGCGCTGCTCGTCGGCGTCTTCCCCGGCAACGTCACGATGGCCCTGCGCTCGCACCACGGGGCACGCCACTGGTCACGGAAGCCCGCCGTCGCGTGGGGGCGCCTGCCGCTGCAGGTGCCGCTCGTCGCCTGGGCGGTCGCCGTCAGCCGGTCGGCGGAGCGGTCGGTGCGGCGGTAGTCCCGGCCGCCGGCGCCGCCTCACGTGCGGCCGTCGACTGCCCCGTCCCAGCGGCCGACAACGACCGTCGCCCCGACCTCGTCGTCCTCGACGACCCGGGGCCGCAGCCCCGCCGCCGTCATCGCGTCCGCCGTCGCCGGCGCCTGACGCACGCTCGTCTCGATCAGCAGGTGCCCGCCCGGCCGCAGCCACCGCGGCGCGGCAGCAGCCACGCGCCGCTGCACGTCCAGCCCGTCCGCACCCCCGTCGAGCGCCACCAGCGCCTCGTGGTCCCGGGCCTCCGGCGGCATGAGCCGCACCTCGTCCGACGGCACGTACGGCGCGTTGGCCGTCAGCACGTCCACCCGGCCCCGCAGGTGCTCCGGCAGCGGCGCGTCCACGTCGCCCACCAGCGCCACCCCGCCCACCGGGTCGAGGTTGCGACGCGCGACGTCCACCGCCGCCGGGTCCACGTCGACCGCGACCAGGACCGCGTCCACCAGCGACGACACCACCGCGAGCCCCACCGCGCCCGTCCCGCAGCACAGGTCCACGACGACCGCCCCACGACCCGGCGCGAGCGCCACGGCCTCCCGCACCAGGACCTCCGTGCGGCGGCGCGGGACGAACACCGTCGGCGCGACCAGCACCCGCAGCCCGCAGAACTCCGCCCAGCCGAGCACCTGCTCCAACGGCTCCCCCGCCACCCGGCGGACCACCAGCGGCTCGAGGGCGGCCGCGTCGGCGGCGGCGTCGAGCAGCAGGGCCGCCTCCTCCTCCGCGAACACGCAGCCGGCGGCGCGCAGGCGCGCGGCGAGGGTCGGGACGTCGGGGAGCACGTCGGGAACCTACGCCCGCCGCGACCGCACGTGCGACGGGAATCCGCTCGGGCGTGCCGCGCGTCAGCGGCCGGTGGCGCCGTCCGTGCCGGCCCGGGCACCGACGGTCGCCAGCGCGTCGCCGGTGAGCCGGTAGCCCGTCCAGTCGTCCATCGGCGACGCGCCGAGCGAGCGGTAGAACGCGATCGACGGCGCGTTCCAGTCGAGGACCGCCCAGTCGACGCGGGCGTACCCGCGCTCCACGGCGGTCGCCGCCAGGTTCCGCAGCAGGGCCTGGCCGTAGCCGTGGCCGCGCTGGTCGGCTCGGACGTACAGGTCCTCCAGGTAGATCCCGTGCCGGCCGGTCCACGTGGAGTAGCTGAGGAACCACACCGCGATGCCGACGACTGCGCCGTCCCGCTCGACGACGTGCGCGAACACGGCCGGGGCGTCGCCGAACAAGGCCGCCGCGAGGTCCGCCTCGGTCGTCTCGACCGCGTCGGGCTCGCGCTCGTACTCCGCGAGCTCGCGGATGCAGGCGAGGATGCCGGGCTCGTCACCCGGTCGGGCCGGCCGGAGCACCGCGCCGGCGGAGAGCGTCGTCGTCACGGGCCGGGACCCTACCCGCGCGCGCCACCGCTCGGGCGGCCGGTCCGGCGCCGGCGAGGCCGGTCCGCCCGGGTCGCGACGCGCACGGGCCCGAGTCAGGTCAGACCGCGCACTCGCAGACGAGGTTGTACTCGACGACCTGGTCGCCCTCGTCGGCGCGGGCCCACGCCTCGGCGTCGGCGCGTGAGGCGAACTTCCGGCCCGCGAGGCGTCCGCTCGCCAGCAGGACGCTGAACTCGATCAGCGTGCGGGGGTCGTCGAGGTCCACCGTCGTCGTGACCTCTGCCTCGCCCATGGGTGCACCCTCCGCTCGGTCGCGGCCCGCGCCTTCACGCCGGGCCCGTCACTCGGAGAACACCGCGGTCCGCTCCGGTGTTCCGCCCCGGGACGCGCACGGACGGGCCCGACCGTGGAGTGTCGGGCCCGTCCGTGGGGCGTCCTCGCGGGGACGCTGCCGGGTCGGCGCGCGGTGCGGAGCCGCGCGCCGTCCGACGTCCGGCGCCGGCGGGGCGTCAGGGGGTGGGAGTCACAGCCCCTGCGCGAGCCGCCAGTACGCCTGGTTCCAGCGGACCTGCTCGCGGAAGCCGCGGCGGGTCGTCGCCTCGTCGATGACGAGGAGCTCGGTGCGGGCGATCTCGGCGAAGTCCTCGAACACCTCGATGCCGACGGCGGTCGAGAGCACCGTGTGGTGCGCGCCGCCCGCGGTCAGCCACGCCTCCGCGGAGGTGCGGAAGTCGGGGCGGGGCTGCCAGACGGCGCGCGCGACGGGCAGGTTCGGCAGGGCGGCGGTCGGCGGCACGATGTCGACGACGTTCGCCGTCAGGCGGAACCGGTCGCGCATGTCGGCGAGCGACACGACGACGCCGACGCCCGGGTCGGTGTCGAACACCAGGCGGACCGGGTCCTCCTTGCCGCCGATGCCCAGCGGGTGGATCTCGAGCTTCGGCTTCGACGTGGTGAGCGTCGGGCAGATCTCGAGCATGTGCGCGCCGAGGATCCGCTCGTCGCCGGGCGTCAGGTCGTAGGTGTAGTCCTCCATGAGGGACGCCCCGCCGGGCAGGCCCTCGCCCATGACCTTCGCGGCGCGGACGAGGACGGCGGTCTTCCAGTCGCCCTCGGCGCCGAAGCCGTAGCCGTCGGCCATGAGCCGCTGGACGGCGAGGCCCGGGAGCTGCTTGAGCGCGCCGAGGTCCTCGAAGTTCGTCGTGAACGCCTTCGCGCCGACGGACTCCAGGAAGGTGCGCAGCGCGATCTCCTGGCGGGCGCCGTAGCGCAGCGACTCGTGCCGGTCGCCGCCCGCGCGGAGCTCGGGCACGACGTCGTAGAGGTCCTCGTACTCGGCGACGAGCGCGTCGACCGCGGCGTCGTCGACGGCGTCCACGGCCGCGACCAGGTCGTTCACGCCCCACGTGTTGACGGAGACGCCGAACCGCAGCTCGGCCTCGGTCTTGTCGCCCTCGGTGACGGCGACGTTGCGCATGTTGTCGCCGAAACGGGCGAGGCGCAGCTCGTGCGTCGCGGCCCAGCCCGCGGCGGCGCGCGCCCACGTGCCGACCGACGCCTGCACGGCCGGGTTCGACGCGTGGCCGACGACCGTCTTGCGCGCGGTGCCGAGGCGCGTCGCGATGTACCCGAACTCGCGGTCGCCGTGGGCGGCCTGGTTGAGGTTCATGAAGTCCATGTCGATGGTGTCCCACGGCAGCTCCACGTCGGCCTGCGTGTGCAGGTGCAGGAGCGGCTTGCGCAGTGCGTCCAGGCCCGCGATCCACATCTTCGCCGGGGAGAAGGTGTGCATCCAGACGACGACGCCGAGCACGTGGTCGGCGGAGTTCGCGTCCAGGGCCGCGCGACGGATCGCCGCGGAGTCCTTGAGGACGGGCTTCCAGACGACCTTCGCGGGCACCGCGGCGGACTCGTCGAGCAGGCGCGCGACCTCCTGCGACTGCTCGGCGACCTGGCGGAGGGTCTCCTCCCCGTACAGGTCCTGGCTGCCGGTGAAGAACCAGATCTCGCGGTCGGCGTACGGCTTGGTCATCGGGCGTTCTCCTGCTCGTTCTCGTCGTCGGTGGGGGTGGCCGGGGCGGCTGTGCCCTGGCCGTAGACGTTCTGGTAGCGGTCGTAGAGCGAGTCGACGTGGTGCTGCGCGATGGGCAGCGGCTCGCCGAGCTGGCGGGAGATGTGCACGGTCCGCGCGACCTCCTCGACCATGACGGCGGCCTTCACGGCGGACTTCCCGTCGCGGCCGATCGTGAAGGGCCCGTGGTTGCGCATGAGGACGGCGGGGCTGCGCGACTCGCGCAGCGTCTCGACGATCCCCCGACCGATCGAGTCGTCGCCGATGAGCGCGAACGGGCCGATCGGGATGTCGCCGCCGAACTCGTCGGCCATCATCGTCAGCACGCACGGGACCGGCTCGGCGCGCGCCGCCCAGGCGGTCGCGTACGTCGAGTGCGTGTGCACGACGCCGCCGACCTCGCTCATGTGCGTGTACACGTAGGCGTGCGCCGCGGTGTCGGACGACGGGGCACGGGTGCCGTCGACGAGGTTCCCGTCGAGGTCGCAGACGACCATCGACTCCGGGGTGAGCTCGTCGTACGTCACGCCCGACGGCTTGATGACGAACAGGTCGCCCGCCCCCGGACCGGCCTGCGGGTCGACGACGACGCGCTGCGAGACGTTGCCGGCGGTCCACACGACCAGGCCCCAGCGGGGCAGCTCGGCGTGCAGGCGCGCGACGACCTCGCGCGTGGCGGCGACGGCGGCGCGGACCTCGTCCGGGTACTCGTCGAGGGTCGTGGTCATCGGGTGTCGCTCCTGCTCCGGTCGTCGTGCGTGCGGGTGTGCGGGTGAACGGGTGTACGGGTGTGTGGTGGGGCGTCAGACGGCGTCGGCCGCGGCCTGCTCGACGGCGAGGCCCGCGGTGTACCGCTCGAGCCAGGTGCCGAACCCGGCGACGTCGTCCGCGTCGGGCTCGACGACGTCGACCTGCGCGTCGCCGAAGACGCGCGTCGACAGGTAGGTGCCGAGGTCGAGCTCGTCGGCGGCGTCGAGGTACGCGGCGAGCACCGCGATGCCCCACGCGCCGCCCTCGCTCGCGGCGCTGCCGACGGCGACGGGCGCGCCCACGGCCGCGGCGAGCAGGCGCTGCGCGACGCCCGCGGTGCGGAACAGGCCGCCGTGCGCGAACAGCGCGTCGACCTCGACGCCCTCCTCGGCGAGCAGCCGCATGCCGAGGCTGAGCGTGCCGAACGCGCCGTAGACCTGCGTGCGGACGAAGTTCGCGAGCGTGAGGCGGCTGTCGGGGGTGCGGACGAACAGCGGCCGCCCCTCGGCCAGGCCGGTGATGGGCTCGCCCGACAGGTAGTTGTAGGCGAGCAGGCCGCCGCCGTCGGCGTCGCCCTCGAGCGCGGACCGCAGGAGCACCCCGAACACCGCGTCGGCGTCGGCGTCGCTGCCCAGCGCGGTCGCGAACTGGTGGAACACGCCGGCCCACGTGCCGAGCTCGCTGGCGCCGTTGTTGCAGTGCACCATCGCGACGAGGTCGCCCGCGGGGGTCGTCACGAGGTCGATCTCCGTGTGCACGCGCTCGAGCGCCTTCTCGAGCACGATCATCGCGAAGATGCTGGTCCCGACGCTGACGTTGCCGGTGCGCGGGGCGACGGCGTTGGTCGCGACCATGCCGGTGCCGGCGTCGCCCTCGGGCGGGCAGAACGGGATGCCGGGGCGCAGCGTGCCCGACGGGTCGAGCAGCGCGGCACCCTCGTCGGTGAGCCGTCCGGCCTCGCGGCCGGCGACGAGCACCTCGGGCAGGACGTCGGCGAGGCGCAGCCCGGGCCGGCTCTCGCCGACGAGCTCGTCGAACTGGGCGACCATGCGCGCGTCGTAGTCGCGCGTCGCGGGGTCGATGGGGAAGACGCCCGACGCGTCGCCGACGCCGAGCACCTTGCTGCCCGTGAGGCGCCAGTGCACGTACCCGGCGAGCGTCGTGAGGAACGCGACCTGCGGGACGTGGGGCTCGTCGTCGAGCACGGCCTGGTAGAGGTGCGCGATCGACCAGCGCAGCGGGATGTTGTGGCCGAACAGGCCGGTCAGCGCGGTCGCGGCGCGCTCGGTGCTCGTGTTGCGCCACGTGCGGAACGGGACGAGGAGCTCGCCGTCCGCGTCGAACGCGAGGTAGCCGTGCATCATCGCCGAGACGCCGACCGCGGTGAACGTCGTGGGCTGCACGCCGTACTTCTGCTGGACGTCGGCCAGCAGGTCGGCGTACGAGGCCTGCAGCCCCGCCCACACCGCGTCGAGCGAGTACGTCCACGTGCGGTCGACGAACTGGTTCTCCCACTCGTGGCTGCCGCCCGCGACGGGGGCGCCGTCGGGGCCGATGAGGCAGGCCTTGATGCGGGTCGAGCCGAGCTCGATGCCGAGGGTCGTGCGGCCCGCGGTGATCGCCTCACGGACCTGGGTGGGGTCGACCGTCATCGTCGCGGCTCCTTCGTCGCTGCGCTGCCCTCCGGGGCTCCGGAGGCTGTCTGGGGCGGCCCGACGATCGCCGGGACCGAGCCAATGTTAGCGCTCACATCGGGCGTCCGGTCCACCGTCGGTCCTAGGTCGCCGACCTCCCGAGGTCAGGGCCCCGGCCGGTCGGTCGGCCCGCCCCGGTCACGGGCGGCGCGAGCTCGCGCGGACCACCAGCTCCGCCGGCAGGTGCCGGTGCCCCGGGTCGCCGCCCGCCATCGCGACCTCCAGCGTGTCGATCGCCAGGCCGCCCAGCGCACCGAAGTCCTGCCGGACCGTCGTCAGCGGCGGCACGTAGTGCGCCGAGCCGACCTCGTCGTCGAAGCCCACGACCGCGACGTCCTCCGGCACCCGCACGCCCGCCTCCCAGAACGCGTGCAGCAGACCCAGCGCGAGCTGGTCGTTCGCCGCGAACACCGCCGGCGGCAGACCGTCCCGCACCAGCCGGCGACCCACCGCGTAGCCGTCCGACGCCGCCCAGCCGACGACCACCGGCTCCGGCACGTCGACACCCGCCGCAGCGCACTCCGCGCGCCACCCCACGAGCCGGTCCTGCGCGTCGAACCAGTCCTGCGGACCCGCCACGTGGAGCACCGACGACGCACCCGACCCCAGCAGGTGACCCGTCGCGAGCCGCGCCCCCTGCTGCTGGTCCACCCCGACCGCGTGCAGGTGCGGGACCGACGGGACGTCCGCCGCCGACGACACCACGACCACCGGCACCGGCGAGTCGAGCGCCGCGAGCACGTCGACCGCCCGGACCGTCGGCGCGATGATCGCGACCCCGTCGACGCCCTGACCCAGGAAGTGCTCGAACGCCCGGTGCATCGCGTCGCCGTCGAACTGCCGCAGCGTCGCGACCGACACGAACCAGCCCGCGACCCGGGCCGCCTCCTCGACACCGACCAGCGTGCTCGTCGGCCCGTACAGCGCCGTCGCCGGCGTGACGACCCCGACGGTCCCCGTCCGGCGTGTCACCAGGGCGCGCGCGGCGCTGTTGCGGCGGTAGCCGAGCGCGGCGATCGCCTCCAGCACCCGGTCGCGGGTCTCCGGACGCACCGACGGGTGGTCGTTGAGCACGCGCGACACGGTCTGGTGCGACACCCCCGCCCGCGCGGCGACGTCGCTCATCGCGGGCGGCCGGCCCGCGGACGACCCGTTGCGCGCAGGCGCGACGGCACCCGCCCCGCCCGTCACGTGCTCCCCGGCCATCGGCCCGTCCGTCCCTGGTCTCGTCCTCGAAGTCTGGCCGACCGGCTCAGCCGGCGTACTGCGCACCGAGCTCGCGCGACCGCTCCGCCGCCGCACGCGCGGCCGCGACCACCCCGGCCCTGACCCCGTGCGCGTCGAGCTCCGCGACCGCCGCGACCGTCGTACCGCCCGGAGACGACACGCGCTCGCGCAGCACGACCGGGTGGTCGCCCGACTGCGCGGCCAGCGCCGCCGCCCCCTCGACCGTCGCGACCGCGAGCCGCGTCGCCAGGTCCCGCGTCAGGCCCAGCAGCACGCCCGCCTCCGCCATCGCGTCGACCAGGTAGAACGCGTACGCCGGACCCGAGCCGGAGATCGCCGTCACCGCGTCGAGGTCCTTCTCCGCGACCCTGACCACCAGGCCCGTCGCCGCGAGCATCCGCTCGACGAGCGCCAGGTGCCCCTCCGTCGTGTGCGCGCCGCCCGCGATCGCGCTCGCGCCCTTGCCGACGACCGCCGGGGTGTTCGGCATGACCCGCACGACCGGCGTGCCCGCGGGCAGCCGCTGCTCGTAGAACGCGAGCGGGAGACCGGCCGCGACCGACACCACGACCTCGCCGCCGCGCAGCACCGTCGCGACCTCGTCCAGCACCGACCCCACGACGTTCGGCTTCACGGCGACCAGGACGACGTCCGCGCGGGCCGCCGCGTCGACGTTCGACGCGCCCGTCCGCACGCCGTAGCGCCCCGCGAGCTCGTCGGCCCGGGCCGTCGAGTGCTCGGTGACCTCGACCTGCCCCGGGGCCCAGCCGGCCGTGAGCAGCGCGGACAGCAGCGCCTCCCCCATCACGCCACCGCCGAGCACCGCCACCTGCGGCGTGCCGTCCGCGGGTCCGTCCGTCATCGTCGTCCTCCCTCGCGCCCGGCGTCGGGCGACGCGGCGAGCCTACCGAGCACCTGCACCGGTGACCGCCGCCCGTGCGCGACGGGTACCCCCGGGGGGCGTCGTGCGCGGGCGGCGGGCGCGTGCGGATGGCGGGTGGGTGAGGGCCGTCGGCCGGAGGCGTGGGTCGGGTGCGTCAGCCCTGGCCGCGGGTGACGTTCGTCGGAGGGCCGCCGACGAAGCCGCCGCCCGGTCCGCCCTGCATCGACGGACCGCGCTGCTCGTCCGAGCCGCCCAGGCCCGACAGGCCCGCGCTGCTCGACGTCTCGCCCGTCTCGACGGCCTGCTGCAGGTCCGCCAGGACGACCTCGTCGCCCACCGAGACCCCCGACAGCACCTCGGTGCGCTCCGCGCCGACCGCGCCGACCTCGACCGTCACCGTGCTCGGCGTCGCGCCGTCCAGGACCTGCACCGTCGTCCCGTCGTCCGACGACACGCGGACCGCCGACGTCGGCACCGTGAGCACGTCGACCGCACCCGCGACCGTCACCTCCACCTGCGCCGACGCCCCGTCGAACAGCCGCTCGTCCGTCGCGTCCAGCGCGACCACCAGCGTGTACGACGGCTCGGACGTCGTCGACACGTCGAGCAGACCCACGCTGCTCACCGTGCCCGTGAGGACCGCGTCGGTGCTCGGCGTCGTCACCTGCGCCGCCTGCCCGACGGCCACCACGTCGACGTCGCCCAGCGGGACCGTCGTCGACACCGTGAAGCCGTCCGTCCCGATCACCGTGACGACCGCGGTCGACGACGACGCCGTCACCGCGTCGCCCGGCGCGAGGGCGACCGCCGCGACCGTGCCCGCGACCGGGCTGGTGAGCGTCGCGAACGGCAGGGCCGCCTCGGCGAGCGTGACGCGCGCCTGCGCCGCGTCGACCGCGGCCTGGTCGGCGAGGACCGTCGCCGCCGACGCCACGGCTCCGGTCGTACCGTCCGTGGAGGCGCCGTCGGAGGACGGGCTGCTCGTGCGGGTCGGCGCCGAGGTGTCGGGAGTCGTGGAGGTCGTGCTCGGCGACGACGTGCTCGTGCCGCTCGGGGCGGCGGACGGGCTGGTCGACGGGGTCGTCGTGCCGTCGGTGCCGGTCGCGTCGTCGGTGCCGGTCGGGTCGTCGCTGCCAGTCGGGGAGCCGGCGCCGTCGGTGTCGTCGCCGGTCGCGGCGGTGACCGCGGCGTGCAGCGTCGCGACGGCCTCGTCGAGCGCGGTGACCAGCGACGTGAGTGCCTGCTGGGCCGCGTCGGTCGCCTGCTGCGCGGTGAGCGTGCCGGTGATCGCGTCCTGGCACGCGGTGAGGGCCGCCACGACGTCGTCGGACGCGCTCGCCGCGGCCTGCACTGCGCTGTCGTCGGTCGGGGTCAGGGCGGCGTCGGTGGTCGGGGCGGCGTCGGTGGTCGTTCCCGTGTCCGTGCCCGTCGTCGCGGCGTCCGAGGACGCCGGGGTGGGGGACGTGCTCGCGGTCGGCGTCGGCCCGGGGTCGCCGTCCACGTCGTCGCCGACGAGGTCGAGGAAGGCCGCGCACGTGCTCCGCGACGCCTCGACGCTCGTGCCGCTCGCCGCGAGGGCCTGACGTGCCGCCTCGTGCTGGGTCAGCAGGTCCTGCTGGGCGGAGCGGACCGCCGCGACGGCGGCCTCGATCGCGGGATCGGTGCCGGTCCCGGTGTCGGGGCGCGTGCCCGTGGAGCCTGTCTGCCCCGTCGACCCGGTCGACCCCGTCTGGCCGGTCTGGCCCGTCTGGCCCGTGGAACCCGTCTGGCCGGTCGTCCCCGTCGTGCCGGTCGACGCCGACGGGGACGGGGTGGACGAGGAGGACGACGTGGACGAGGTCTGCGACGCCAGGTCGGCGTCGAGCTGGTCCTGCGCGTCGGCGAGCTCCGCCTCGGCGTCGTCGACGGCCTCCTGCAGCGAGGCGAGGTCGAGCGTCGCGAGGACGTCGCCCGCCGCGACCTGCTGCCCGACGGTCACGTCGACCGTCGCGACGGTCCCCGCGACCGAGAACGCGGCGTCCCGGCGCGTCGCGGACGCGAGCGTGCCGACCGCGTCGACGGACTGCTCGACGTCGGCCCGCTCGACGGTCGCGGTGCGGTAGCGGTCCTCGCCGCCCCGGCCCACGGCCAGCGCGACACCGCCGCCGACGCCGCTGAGCACGACCGCGCCGACGGTCGCCAGCACGACGGTCCGTCGCCGCCGGGCGCGTCGTCGCGCGGCCGCCGACGGCCGAGGTCCGGTCGGGACGCCGCCCGACGACCCGCGGCCCGGCAGCGCAGCGTCCGACACCGGTCGCGTCGGGTCGTCGCCCGCTCGTGCGGACCGGCGGGTGCCCCTGTCACGCATCGGTGCTGCTCTCCTCGTCGTCGTCCTGCCCGGAGCCCTGCCCGGAGCCCTGCCCTGAGCCGCCCTGTCCCGGCGCGCCGCCCGGCCCGCCGCGCATCGCGAACCCGCCGAGGGTCGACGTGCAGCCGTCGTCGCCCGCGTCGGAGACCGCGATCGAGGTGGCCGCGACCTTCCCGCTGTCGTCGGCCTCGCCGCGCACGACGGCGCACCGCCCGGCGACGAGCGCCGTCGCGTCGGCGTCGGCCGTGCGGCTGTACGTCGTGGTGCCGGAGACGACGACGTCGCGGCTGGTCTGCGTGCCGTCGGCGCCCCGGACGCCGACCGTGATCGTCGTGCCGGCGACGGCGGTGACCTGCCCGGTCACGGCACCGCCGAACACCCGCGAGCGCTGACCGTCACCGGGCGCACCGCTCGGGGCGTCGGTCGGGGCACCGTCGGGCAGCTCGCCGCCGTCGAACCGGGGCGCGTCGGTGGGCATGCCGGACGGGAGGTCGGTCGGGGCGCCGTCGGGGCGGTCGCCGCCGCCGGGTCCGAAGCCGCCGTCGGTCGCGCACGTGCCGTCGTCCGCGGCGGCGACGACCGTCACGCTCGTGGCCTGCAGCGGGGTCGTGTCGTCGGCGGCGTCGTCGGACGTGGAGCCCGTCGCGTCGTCCGCCTCCTGCGGGGCCGCGACGGCCGTGACGCAGGCCCCGACGGTCACGTCGGTGAGCGCCGCGGCGACGGTCTGGGTGATCGCGGTGTCGGTCGACCAGGTCACGGCCGTCTGCTCGTCGGCGCCGCGCACCTGCAGGACCGCGTCGCCGACGCTCGCGATCTCGCCGACGACTCCGCCGCCGCCACGCTGCGCCTGGGGGGCCGTGCCGTCGTCGGAGCCCTCGGCCTGCTGGGTGGGCGTCGCGGCCGAGGCGGACGGGTCGGCGCCCGCGCACCCGGCGAGCAGGAGGACGAGGCCCGTGGCGAGCGCGGGCAGCGTCACCGCGGCACCGCGGCGACCGGCTCGACGGCCGGCAGTGCGGGTCGGCGTGGGGTTCGGGGTCATGGGGAGGCTCCTCGCGGGGTCGGCCGCGTGCGGCGCGGCGGGTCGGGGGACGGCGCGCCGGGGCGACGCCGGTCGGGACGCCGGGCGCGACGTCGAGGTTCGGTGGCGGGCGTGACGGGCACGGCGCACGTGGCACGCGTCGCACGGGTGGCGGGCCACGGTCACTCCGCCCGCAGCGCGTCGATGGGGGCGAGCCGCGCGGCCCGCGTCGCGGGGTAGACGCCGAACACCAGCCCGATGACGAGCGCGACCAGCACGGAGCCGGCGACGGCCGCGCCGGACACGACGACGGTCGTGTCGAGCAGCCCGGGCAGGACGCGCGCGCCGACGATGCCGAGCACGGCACCGAGGACGCCGCCCGCGAGGCCGAGCACGCCCGCCTCGACGAGGAACTGCCGTCGGATCGCCCACGGCGGGGCGCCGAGCGCCTTGCGCAGGCCGATCTCCCGGGTCCGCTCGGTGACGGACACGAGCATGATGTTCATGACGCCGATGCCGCCGACCAGCAGGGACAGCGCGGCGATGCCCGTGAGCAGCACGGTCAGGGTCCGGTAGACGGCCGTCGCGGTCGACACGAGCGCGTCCTGGCTGTTGATGGTGAAGTCCGCGGCGTCCGGGTCGTCGATGCCGTGCAGGTTGAGCAGCAGCCGCTCGGCCTCCTGGTAGGCGGCCGACAGCCGGTCGGACGACGCCGCCTGCACGTAGATCGTCGAGACGGCGTTGCGGTCAGCCCCGCCGACGAGCGTGTCCGCGGCGGTCGACATCGGGACGACGGCCACGTCGTCGAGGTCGCTCTCGCCCGACGCACCCTCGGCGGCCAGGACCCCGACGACCTGCAGGTCCGTGCCGTCGACCGTGACGGTCTGCCCGACGACGCGCGTCGTGCCGAACAGCTCCTCCGCGGTCTCCGGGCCGAGCACGACCACCGCGGCGCCGCTCGCCTCGTCGCCGGCGGTGAAGAACGACCCCTGCGCGACGGTCCGGCCGCGGACGTCGAGCCACTCGGGCGTGGTGCCGACGACCTGGGTCGACCAGTTGGTCTCCCCCGCCTCCAGGGACGCGCCGGTCGACTTCTCGGCCGCGACGCCGGCGATGTCGGGCGCGTTGACCGGGGACGCGAGGGCCTCGGCGTCGGCCCGGGTCAGCGTCGTGCCGCTGCCGAAGCCACCACGCATGCCCGAGGAGTCGGTGCTCGACCCCGGCCGGACGATGAGCAGGTCGCTGCCCAGCGCGCTGATCTGGTCGGACACGTCCTTCTGCGTGCCGAGACCCAGGCCGACCGTGAGGATGACCGCGGCGATGCCGATGAGGATGCCCAGCACGGTGAGCGTCGAGCGCATGACGTGCGTGCGGATCGCCGCCCAACCCGTGCGCAGCGTCTCCGTCCACGTCATCGGGGGTCACCGTCCGTCCGGACGAGCCCGTCGAAGACCCGCACGACGCGCTGGGCGCGGCGGGCGACGTCCTCCTCGTGCGTGATGAGGACGATCGTGCGGCCCTGCGCGTGGAGCTCGTCGAACAGCGCGAGGACGTCGCGCGTCGAGACGGAGTCGAGGTTGCCGGTCGGCTCGTCGGCCAGCAGGAGCGCGGGCTCGCCGACGAGCGCCCGGGCCACCGCGACGCGCTGCTGCTGGCCGCCGGACAGCTCGCCGGGACGGTTGTCGAGCCGGTCGCCCAGCCCGACGCGCTCCATCGCGGCGACCGCACGGGCGCGCCGCTCCGCCGCCGGGACGTGCCCGTAGACGAGCGGCAGCTCGACGTTGCGCCACGCCGACAGCGACGGCAGCAGGTGGAACTGCTGGAAGACGAACCCGATGCGCCGGTTGCGGATGTCGGCGAGGTCGGTCTCGTCGAGCTCGCCGACGTCCTCGCCCGCGAGCCGGTACGTGCCCTGCGTGGCGACGTCGAGGCAGCCGAGGACGTTCATGAGCGTCGACTTGCCGGACCCCGACGGCCCCATGACGGCGACGTACTCGCCGGCGTCGATGCGCAGGTCCACGCCGCGCAGCGCCTCGAACTCGACGGTCCCCGTGCGGTACGTCTTGCGGACGCCGGTGAGCTCGATGACCGGCTCGGGCGTGGCCGCGGGGCGGGCGGCGGGCAGCGGCAGGGTGAGCTCAGCCATTGCCGCCGCCCATCGGGCCGCCCTCGGAGGACATGCCGCCGCCGGGCGGACCGGCCGGCATCTCGCCGTCGAGGACGAACCCGCCGGGCATCTGCCCCGCACCGCCCTCGGTCTGGTCACCCTGAGTGGAGCGCGGCGTGAAGACCGCGAGCACGACCTCGTCGCCCTCGGCCAGGCCCTCGGTGATCTCGGTCATGCTGTCGGACGTCTCCCCCGTCGTGACCGGGGTCTGCGTCTGCGTGCCGTCGGCCGCGACGGTGGTCACGACGGTCTGCCCGTCGACCGTGGTCACTGCCATGCTCGGCACCGCCAGGACGTCGGTCCGGCGCTCGTAGACCAGGCTGACCTCGGCGGAGACGCCGTCGTGCAGCCCGTCCTGGCCGCCGTCGACCGCGACGCTCACGGGGTACGCCGCGACGCCGTCCTCCCCGGTCGAGAGCAGCCCGACCTCGGCGACCGTGCCGAACACGAGGCCGTCGGCGCCGTCGAGCGTGAGCTCCGCCTGGTCGCCGACCTCGACGTGCGCCACGTCGGCGTCGGACACGCTGACGACGACCTCCCACGCGTCGGTGCCGACGATCGTGAACGGCGCGGTCCCGCCCGTGTCGCCGCCCTGCGGGCTGGTCGCGCCGTCGCCGCCGCCCGTCACCGCGTCACCGACCGCCAGGTCGACGACCGTGAGCAGGCCCGCGACCGGGGCGACCAGCGTCGCGTCCGCCGTCGCGGCCTGCGCGTCGTCGACCTTCGCCTGCGCGACGTCCACCTGCGCCTGCGCTGCTGCGACCTGCGCCTCGGCGGTGCTCGAGCCGTCGTCGTCGTCCTCCGCGTCGTCGAGCCGCGCCTGCGCGGTGGCGAGCGTGGCCTTCGCGGCCAGCAGGTCCGCGTCGAGCTGCAGCGTGTCGACCGTCGCGAGGACCTGCCCCGCCGTCACCGTCTGGCCCTGCGCGACCTGGACCGACGTCACCGTGCCGCTCACCGCGAAGGCGACGTCCTCCTGCACGGCGGGCGTCAGGGTGCCCGTGCCGTCGACGGTCTTCTCCATCGTGGTGAGGCTCGCGGCGACCGTGCGCGTCACGGGCTCCTCGGCCGCGGCGGCCGAGTCCCGGACGCCGAACCACCACACCCCCGTCCCGACGGCCCCGACGACCACGGCGGCGACCACCGCCCGGACCCACCCACGGGTCCGCCTCCAGACGTGCAGCATGGTGTTCCTCACGGCGACGACGACAACGACCCGGCGAACGTAGGGAGCGCCGCTGGGGCGGTCGTAGCACGGGCCTGTGCGCAGCCTGTGAAGGGGGCGCGGCGCCTGTCGTGGCCGCGCAGGACTGCCTGCACGGGCACGCCACGTGCCCGAACGCGCACGGTCCGCCCCGGCACGGCCGGACGGCACCGGGACCGCTCGATACTGGCTCGATGCCCAGGCGGGACCGGGAACCGCTGGACGACGTCGACCGGCCCGGCACCCACCGGGCCGACGTCGCACCGGTGCGCGCCACCGCGCCTCCCGAGCCCCGGACCGCGGCCGTCGTGCGGGCGGGCGCCGGACCGCCGGGCCGGGCGACGAACGGCTCGCACCGGCTCGTCACGGGCCTGCAGCGGACCGCGGGGAACGCGGCGGCGACGGCCTGGGTCCAGGGCCGGGCCGATGCACCGACCGCGCAGACACAGCTCCTGGCCGAGCCACCGGCCCGCCCGGGAACCACGACCGAGGTCGACGCCGGGACGCCCCCGGCCCAGCGCCGGGTCGAGGCGCCGCCACGCCCGGAGGTGACCGAGCCGGAGGACTCCGCGCCCCAGGCCCAGCGCCTCGTCGAGGCACCGCCGCGTCCCGGCGCCGCCGAGCAGGAGGACGCCGGGACGCAGGCGGGGACGACCTCGACGGCGGGGCAGCCCGCGACGGCCGGGGCGGAGGCCACGACGGGCGGACCGGGGGCATCGTCGGGCGGCTCCTCCCGCGTCGAGACCGGGCGACCCGACACGACGCCCGGGGGCGGCGCCACGACCGACGCCGCGAGCGCACCCTCCGCGACGGCGGCGCCGACCACCGCGCAGGACGCTGCCGGGGCTGCCGCTGCTGGCGGTGGTGCGGGTGCCGGTGCCGCCGCACCGACCGCCGCGGGCGGTGCCCCGGGTGCCACGGGTGCCACGGCGGCGCCCACGGCCGCGACGGTCCCGCCCGCGGGCGGCGCGACGGCGACCGCCCCCGCGACGGCTGCCGGAGGCGGCGGCGGCGCCGGCGCGACCGGCGCCCCCACCGCGGCCGCGACGGCGTCCGGGGCCGCCGCCGGCCCTGCCGCTGCTCCCGCCGCACCCCAGGCCGGCGGCGCGCCGGCGACCGCGGGAGCGCAGACCGCCCCGGGCGGCGCGGGCGGCCCGGTCGCGGCGGGCGAGCAGGCGACGGGCGGTGGCGGCGCCCCCGGCGCCCTGGCAGTCGCCGACGCCGCGGTCGCGGCCCGCCTCGGCCCGATCGACGAGCAGCTCACGGCCGCGACGCTCGCGCGCCGGCAGCGCGTCGCGACGGCGGCGTCGGCTCAGGCGCTGGCCGTGGGCGCG
>PJUA01000236.1_pt1 | contig 42759 bp, 46 predicted proteins | sample 1512151 | NCBI WGS metagenome assembly PJUA01 (sample SAMN08177678, study PRJNA422409) | Soil metagenome, whole genome shotgun sequencing project. | isolation source: Soil enriched on filter paper: beechwood xylan treatment | place: USA: Madison | collected 2015-01-15
ATGTGCTGCAACTGGCTTTCCTTGAAGTTGGCGTCGATCCAGATCTGTTCCAGCGGCACGATGGCCATCAGCGGGTTGCCGGCGGCGATGCGCTGGCCGACCTGCACCGAACGCTTGGAGACGAAGCCCGAGACCGGCGCCACGATATTGACGCGGGCGTAGTTCAGGTAGGCATTGCGCACGGCGGTGGCGGCCTGCAGCACGTTGGGGTGCTCGGTGACGCTGGTGTGGTCGGTCAGGGCGCGGTTGGCGGCGGCGGCGGCGCGTGCCTGGTCCAGGGCGGCGCTGGCACTCTTGACGGCATCTCGGGCGTGCGAGACGTCTTCCTGCGAGACCGCGCCCGAGGCCAGGCCGGCCTGGCGGCGTTGCAGGTCTTCGCGTGCGCGGGCCAGGTTGGAGTCGGCGGCGGCGACGTTGGCGGCCAGGGTATCGTTGTTCAGGAACAGCTGGCGCGTCTGGCGCACCGCCTGGGCCAGTGCGGCCTGGGCCTGGTCCAGGGCCAGCCTGGTGTCGGCGGCGTCCAGCGCCACCAGCGGCTGGCCGGCCTTGACGATCTGGGTATCGTCGGCCTTCACGGCCACTACGGTACCGCCCACCTGGGCGGAAATCTGCACCACATTGCCGCCGACATAGGCGTCGTCGGTTTCTTCGAAGAAGCGTGCATGCAGGAACCAGTACAGGAAGCAGGCGACCGCGATCACCAGCAGCAGCAAGGTCAGCAAGATCAGCTGGCGTTTGCGCTTGCCATTGCCATTGCCGTTTCCATTTGCATTGCCGTTGGCTGGCGCATTGTTTTGGGTGGTGCTGTCACTCATGGAGGACTCCGTTCTATCTTTTTGTAGGCGGTCAATCGGCGCGTCGCTGTTGCGGCACGCCGTCCCGGTGGTCGGCGGATCAGTGGAGAGACCGGCCACCAGGCAGGATTCAATGTCGGGATGTCATGCAGATCTGTGGCGGGCCTGCTTCAGCGTTGCTGCTGCGGCTGCTGTTGCGGCTGACCATAGGCCAGCCCGGCCTGCTGGGCGTCGAAACCGCCACCCAGCGCCTTGTACAGCGCCACCTGCTGTTCGCGGCGCTGCGCCTGCAGCGCCACCATGGACTGGCGTTGACCCAGCACGGCGGTCTCGGCCGACAGCAGCGTCAGTTGCGAGACCAGGCCCAGGCGATAGCGCTCGCGTGCCAGCTGGTAGGCGCGTTCGGCCGCTTGCAGGGCCTCGTCGCGAATCGGCAGTTGGCGCTCGGTCGAGTGGATCGCCGCGATCTGGCGTGCCACGTCGGCATAGGCATCGTTGAGCGCCTTGTTGTAGGTCGCCACGGCCAGCTCGTAGTTGGCGTATTCGCCCTTGAGTCCGGCCCGTAGCGCGCCGCCCTCGAAGATCGGCAGCGAGATGGCCGGTCCAAAGGCGATGCTCTTGCTGGCGGCCGTGAAGGGGTTGCTGTCGATCAGGCTGTCGAAGCCGATCATGGCCGAGAGGTTGATATCCGGGTAGAAGCGTGCCTTGGCCACGGTGATGCCCTGGCTGGCGGCTTCCACCTGCCAGCGTGCGGCCACGATGTCGGGACGGCGACCCATGAGGTTCAGCGGCAGGTCCGCCGGCAGGCCGGGCGTGGCCAGGTTCTGCAGGGAGGGCGGCGCCAGTTGCAGGCCGCGGTCCGGCCCCTTGCCGCTCAGGGCGCCCAGTTGCTGGCGCAGCAGGATGATCTGGCCTTCGCTCTGCTCCAGCTGGGCGCGTGCCTCGGCGCTGCTGCTGCGCGACTGGTTGCGCTCGATCTGGCTATCCAGGCCGGTGCGCACGCGATCGGCGGTGATCTTTTCCAGGGAAGTACGCTGATCGACCGTGCGCTGCAGGATATCGTGCAGCGCATACTGTGCCGCCAGCTGGCTGTAGACCGAGGCGATGGAGGCGGTCAGGGCCAGGCGCGCTTCCTGTTCGCTGGCCTGGGCGGCTTTCTCGCTGGAGATGGCCTGTTCCAGGGCGGCCTGGTTCTTGTTCCACAGATCGAGCTCATAGCCGACGTTGAGGCCGGCCTTCTTTTCGTTGAACCAGTTACCGCCATACGGCGGCGGATAGATCGAGGTGCTGGAGAACTGGTTGCGCGTGAACGAAGCCTGCGCATCCACGTTGGGCAGCATCGGCGCGCCGCGCGATTCGGCCAGGGCGGTGGCCGCGCCGATGCGGGCACGCGCCTGCTGCAGGCTGGGGCTGGCGGCAAGGGCTTCTTCGATCAGGGCGTTCAACTGGGCGTCGCCGAACTGGCGCACCCAGTCGCTCCCCGGCCACTGGCCGTCGGGTGCGCCGGGATTGGGATCCGACAGACTGCGCTGGGTCGCGAAATCGCGGGCCTGGGCGAGCTGCTTGTCACTGCCGATGCCCTCGAAGCTGGCACAACCTGACAAACCGAGCGCGCCCAGCAAGGCGGTCGCCACGACACGAGTGGCGATCGCCCGTGGCCGCAGCCCGGGCGACGTGATGCGTTTCATAGAATTCTCCACGAAGAGGTATTTGGCGATACGAGTTCTTTTGTGAGTTTTGCGACCCGCTGATGCCTGCGCAGCAGGCCACACGCATGGGATGCTGGCGGCGCCGGTTCGATCCGGCGCCAAGCGCTCACCTGGATTTACGAGTACCATCCGGGGGCGGGGCGAGTAAAAACTCATTTTCCGTATTATACTTGGATATACGAACAATCACTCATGTTGTGAATTCGCGTCGGGGGCGGGCGAATTCCTTACCAAAGCTGCCAATGAAACTGCAACCCAGAAAAGAACCACGCCAGGCGCGTTCGCGGGCGATGGTCGATACCATCCTTGATGCCATGTCACGCGTGCTCGTCGAGCGCGGCTATGCCAAGACCAACACCAATCTCGTGGCCGAATCGGCCGGTATCAGCGTGGGCTCGCTGTACCAGTATTTCCCCAACAAGGACGCGCTGATCTTTGCCCTGCGCGAGCGCCACGTCTCGCGCATGCTGGGGCTGTTCGAGGATGTGGTGGCGCATATCGATGCCGCCGGCTCCCTGCGCGAAGACTTCGACAAGCTGATCGGCGCCCTGGTGGCCGCCCATCTGCTGGAACCGGAGCTGAACCGCATCCTGGAAGAAGAATTCCCGGCCTACAACCTGCCGGTGTCCAGCGAGATCCGCCAGCGTTTCTTCGAGGCCATCCGCCGCGTGCTGGAAAAGCACCGCAGCAGCATCACCACGCCTGACCTGGACGTGGCCACCTTCGTCCTGCAGCGCATGTTGAAGGCGCTGATCAATGCCGTGGTCCTGACGGGTCCGGGTGGACTCTCCGCTGGCAGCGTGCGTCCGGAAATTCTGCCGGCAGTGATCGGCTATCTGACTGCTCCAAGGGAAGATTCGCAGGCATAATCGTGAAGCTTGGTGAAGGTTCATGAGGGAACTGTTCACTGGCAGGGCGGGCGTAAGGGGGGGGCGGGGTTGCCCCGGGGTAATTCAGAAACTCCCCTATATGAACCGCGAAGGGCTTCCGTATAGTGCAGGGTGAAGGGAAAAGCTTGCCGGATGTGCCATGGAGGTGGTGCGTCGGGTGGCTCCCGCCGTCACCCATTTTTCCATCAAGCGATATGCAGAACAAGAACACGCGCCGCAGGGCAGGGCTGCTCGTCAAGGTCATGGCATGTATCTGGGCCGCTGCTGGCGCCTGCGCGGCGCAGGCCGCAGTCTCGGTGCAGGTCCTCGATAGCGCCGGTCAGGTGGTTCCCAATGCAGTGGTCTACGCCGAACCGGCCGCCGCCGTCCCCGCACCCGCCAAGCCGCCGCGACAGGTCGAGATCGAGCAGAAGAACAAGACCTTCATCCCGCTGGTGACGGTGGTGCAGGCCGGCACGCCCATCCTGTTTCCCAATCACGACAATATCCGGCACCACGTCTATTCGTTTTCCCCGGCCAAGACCTTCGAACTGAAGCTTTATTCAGGCGTGCCCGGCAGCCCGGTGGTCTTCGACAAGGCGGGAACCGTGGTCCTGGGCTGCAACATCCATGACGAGATGGTGGCCTATGTGCAGGTGGTCAATACGCCCTATTTCGGCGTGACCGATCGCAGCGGCACGGTCCGGCTGGATGGCCTGGGCAATGGCCGCTATACGCTCAAGGCCTGGTATTTCACCATGGGCCCGAACCAGGCCGCAGTGCAACAGCCCCTGGAGATCCAGGGCGATGGCAAGGCCGCCATCAAACTCAACGTCAAGGCGGTCCCGCTGTAGGGCGGCACCGTCCAGGGCAAGCAAGGGAAACGGGGCTAGGGTGCGTCTCTACCGTCTGGAAAGCAAGATCGTTGCGCTGTTCATCGTCCTCATCGTGGTGGTGCAACTGGCCGGCTTCGTGGCGATCCGTACCGCCATCGACCGCAACGCGCGCAGCGCCATCAGTGACGAGCTGGTGATCGGCGAGCGCGTCTTCACGCGCCTGCTGGACCAGAACGCCCAGAAACTGACCCAGGGCGCAAGGCTGCTGGCCTCCGACTTCGGCTTCCGCCAGGCCATTGGCACCGACGACCATGACACCATCGGCTCGGTGCTGGCCAACCACGGGGCGCGCATCGGCGCTTCCATGGGCATGCTGATCGCCACCGACGGCACGATTCGCGCCTCGACCATGGAGTACCCCGACACCGACCTCCAGCGCAGCAGCCTGGAGCTGGTGCGCAAGGCCGACAAGGACAACGCCAACGGTGCCGCCGAGAGCGTGGTGGTGGGGGAGAGCCTGTTCCAGATCGTGGCCGTGCCGATCAAGGCGCCGGTCACCATCGCCTGGGTGGTCATGGGCTTCCCGGTGGATCGCGATCTGGTCAATGACATGCGCGCCCTCTCGCAGCTGCAGGTGTCCATCCTGGTTCGCCAGCGCGGGCGCGCTGACTGGGTGTCGGATGTATCGACCCTGGCCAAACCCGAGGCGCAGATGCTGCTGCATGAAGTGGGCGACGTGCGCGCTGCCGGCCCGGCCGATTTGCAGATCGACGGCAACCAGTATCGCGCCCGCATCCTGCCGCTGGCGCAGGCCAGCAACGGCCAGCAGGCGGTGGCGGTGTTGCAGCGTTCGGTCAGCGAAGCGGTGGCACCCTACCAGCGGCTGCAAGTGATCCTGCTGAGCATTACGGTATTGGGCGTGCTGGGCGCGGCGGTGGCCAGTGCCGTGATGGCACGGCGCATCACCAGTCCCCTGCGCGACCTGGCCAGCGTGGCCAAGCGCCTGGGGGCGGGTGACTACAGCGAAGGCCTGTACATCCGGCGCCAGGACGAGATCGGCCGCCTGGGTGCAGCCTTCGAAACCATGCGTGGCGAGATCGCCAAACGTGAACTGAAAATCAGCCGGCTGGCCTACCAGGACCAGTTGACCGGCCTGCCCAACCGGGTGCAGTTCGCCGATCTGCTACGGGACGCCATCATCGACGGCGGGGAATCGGTAGGCGGTACCTGCCACATCCTGATGATGGACCTGGACCGCTTCCAGCAGGTCAACGATGTGCTGGGTCACCGTTTCGGTGACGACCTGCTGCGCCAGGTGGCGTCGCGCCTGACGGCCCAACTGCTGTATCCGGGGGCCAAGGTGGCGCGCCTGGGCGGCGACGAATTTGCCATCCTGCTGCCCGGTGTGAACCTGGAAGGCGCGTTGGCGCAGGCGGCACATATCCTGCGGGCGCTTGAGCAACCCTTGTCCCTGCAGGAACAGACGGTGGATCTGGGCGCCGGCATCGGCATCGCCGGCTATCCGGCCCATGGACGCAGCAGCGATGTCCTGCTCAGCCGGGTCGAGGTGGCGATGTACACCGCCAAGCGCAAGGGCAGCGGGGTGGTGGTCTACGACCCCGCCATCGACCGCAGCAGCCAGGAAAGCCTGTCCCTGCTCTCTGAACTGCGCCGCGCGCTGGAGCGTGACGAATTCATGCTCTACCTGCAGCCCAAGCTGGACCTGCCCTCGGGCGAGGTGTTCGGGGCCGAAGCGCTGGTGCGCTGGCTGCATCCCGACAAGGGTTTCATCGGCCCGGACAATTTCATCCCGTTTGCCGAGACCACCGGGTTCATTCGCATGCTGACCATCTGCATGATGGAAAAGGTCGCCAGCCTGTCGGCGCAACTGCAGCGCCAGGGCATTGCCCTGAAATTCTCGGTCAACCTGTCCACCCGCGACCTGCTGGACCAGGAGCTGCCGGGCGCTTTCGCCGCCATCGTCGAGCGCCACGGACTCACGCCCGCCGCGCTCTGCCTGGAAATCACCGAGAGCGCCATCATGGACGACCCGGCGCGTGCCCAGAACACGCTGGACCGGCTGGCGGCCATGGGGTTTGCCTTGAGCATCGACGATTTCGGCACCGGTTATTCCTCGCTGGCCTACCTGAAGCGGCTGCCGGTGCGGGAGCTGAAGATCGACAAGTCCTTCGTCATGAAGATGGCGCAGGATCAGGACGATGCCAAGATCGTGCGCTCCACCATTGACCTGGGCCACAACCTGGGCCTGCGGGTGGTGGCCGAAGGGGTGGAGAGCGAAGAGGTCTGGTTCCTGCTGCGGCAGATGGGCTGCGATCAGGGACAAGGCTATTTCATGGGCAAGCCCATGCCGGTCGAGCGTTTCCTGGAATGGCTGCAGCAATGGCGCGCGCCGGAGGCGCTGGACCAGTCCGAAAACATGGCGGTATGAGCGGCGGCGAGGGGCCGCCAGCATCAATGACGGATCAGACAAGTGGGGCAGGGGGAGTGGGATGAAGAACACCATCAAGGGCGGCGCTCTGGCGCTGTTGACAACGCTCTCCGCACCTGTGCTGGCGCAGATGAGCGATGCCGAACGCGACGCCTGGGCGCTGGCCCAGCAGCAGAAGGCAGCCCGGGCCATGCGCGCCGGCGCGGCCACTGCAGCGGCGCCCTCTACGCCCTCTACGCCCGCGACGACCGGCGAGGCCACTGCGTCCACAGCACCCGACGATCGCCGCTGGATGCCCGACCTGGGCAAGCTCACCGCCACCGGCGGCGTGATCCAGGTAGAAGGCACCGGTGGCGGTGGCCTCACACCCTGGGCCCTGATCACCGGCTACGGGACCCGCGACAGCTATGGTGCCAATGCGCACTACACTTATCTGTCGACCCAGGATTACACCTTGAAGTCCTACGGCGTGGCCGTCGGCATCCTCGACCGTGTCGAACTCTCGCTGAACAAGCAGGAGCTCTATGGCAGCCTGGCGCCGCTGGCCGACCTCAAGATCAGCCAGGACATCGTCGGCATCAAGCTCAAGCTGGCCGGTGACGCGGTCTACGACCAGGACCGCTGGCTGCCGCAGATTGCCGCCGGGGTCATGTTCAAGCACAACAATGGTATCGGCGGCCTGGGGGCGGTTACCAGCGTCAAGCAACTGGGCGCAGCCAGCGACGCCGGCATCGACTATTACCTCGCCGCCACCAAGCTCCTGCTACAGGAAAGCCTGCTGCTCAACGGCACGCTGCGCCTGACCAAGGCCAACCAGATGGGCCTGCTCGGCTTCGGCGGCGACCAGCGTGATCGCTACCAGGCCATGGGCGAGTTCTCGGCAGCCTACCTGATCAACCGCAAGCTGGCGCTGGGCGTGGAATACCGCATGAAGCCGCGCAACCTCGCAGCCGACCATGAGAAGGACTACTACGATGCCTTCCTGGCCTGGTTCCCCAGCAAGAACCTGTCGATGACCCTGGCCTACGTGGCGCTGGGCGACATCACCGTCTACAACCCCAAGCGGCAGCGCGGCGTCTATCTGTCGCTGCAGGCCGGATTCTGAGCGCGAGGAGCAGCCATGATGAGACAGCAGATAGCGCGCGTCGCCGCCGCCCTGGCCCTGGCCGGTACACTGGGCGCGGCTCAGGCGCAGACGCCGCCGGATGACAGCCTCTACCGCGCCCTGGGTGGCTTGCCGGTGCTGCAGAAGGTGGTGGATGACTTCATGGCCAACATGCTGGCCGATCGGCGCATCAAGCATACGTTTGCCGAGTCCAATATCGAGCGCGTCAAGCAGAAGCTGGTGGAACAGTTCTGCCAGTTGAGCGGCGGTGCCTGCGTCTACACGGGTGACCCCATGCGCGAAGTGCACCAGGGCCTCAAGCTCAGCAATGCCGACTTCAATGCCCTGGTGGAGGACCTGCAACTGGCCATGGACGCCAACGGCATCCCTTCGCACACCCAGAACCGGCTGCTGGCCTTGCTGGCACCGATGCAACGCGAGACCGTCAGCCGCTGATGGTGCGGCGCGGCACGGCTCAGGTAAAAATATTTTTGCAGGGACGGGAATAATGCAGGGGCCGGTCTCGTATACGTCGGCATGGGTATGGCATAACGCGTAACCCGTAACCTGTAAGCCCACCAAGAAAAGGAAATGACATGAGACTGCTCGCAAGCTCCCTGCTGGCCCTGGCCTGCGCCTCGGCATCCCTGACCGCCTCCGCCCAGAGTGCCGGCGTCAAGACCATGGACGGCATCCTGGTCGATGCCAAGGGCATGACCGTCTATACCTTCGACAAGGACACCGCCAATAGCGGCAAGAGCGTCTGCAATGGCCCTTGCGCCAGGCTGTGGCCGCCGGTGACACCCATGGGCATGCCCGCCGCGCCGTATTCCACCGTGACGCGCGACGACGGCAGCGCCCAGCTGGCCTATCAGGGCAAGCCGCTGTACCTGTATGAAGCCGACAAGAAGCCCGGTGAGCGCACCGGCGACAACTTCAAGGACATCTGGCACGTGGTCAAGCCCTGAGCTGAGCCGCCAGGCATCGGGAGCGCCCCATGTTCGGACGCAAGGCCAGGCTGGAACGGCAACAGCGCGAACGACAGGCCGACGAGCAAGCCATGCTCGCCTGCCTGCCGCGCCTGCGCCGCTACGCCCGGGCCCTGACCGGTGAACGCGAGGGCGCCGACGATCTGGTGCAGGACACGCTGGAACGCGCCTGGCAAAAGCGCGATAGCTGGAAGCGCGGCACCGACATGCGTCCCTGGCTGTTCGCCATCATGCATAACCTGCACGCTGACCAGCGCCGCAAGCCGGCGCTCAATACGGTGGAGCTGGAACTGGAGCAGGCGGAAACTATCGCGGCCCCCGCGCCGGCTACCGACCAGGGGCTGGCGCTGGACCTGGAAGCGGCCCTGCAGGCGCTGCCGGCCGAACAGCGTGAAGTCCTGTTGCTGGTGGTGCTGGAAGAAATGCGTTACGAGGATGTCGCGGTGACCCTGGGCATACCGACCGGTACCGTCATGTCGCGCCTGTCACGCGCCCGCGAGCGCCTGCGCCACGCGATGGACGGAGCGGGTGGCCTGGGTGGTCTGGGTAGCGCCGGTTCGACCCTGAAGGTGGTGAAATGAAGACCCCGGCAATTTCCGAAGAAGAGCTGCATGCCTATGCCGACGGCCAGTTGCCGGCATCGCGTGCCGGCGAAATCGCCGCCTGGCTGGAGCAGGACCCGGCGCACGCCGCGGAGTTGCAGCAGGTGCGCGCCTGGCGCGCCCAGAATCGCGCCTTGCATGCGCACTACGACCCGGTGCTGGAAGAAGCACTACCCCCCCGCCTGGCGGCTGCGGTGCTGGCGGGCGGTGAAGAATATCGCCGCCGTGATCAGGGAGCAGCTGCCAATGCCGCCAACGCCGCCAATAGCGCGCTCTGGTGGCGCTACGCCGCCATGCTGCTGCTGACCCTGGCCGGTGGCCTGGGCGGCTGGTACCTGCGTGACTTCGCCGCCGGCAGCAACCTGCGCACCCAGGTGGCCTCGGCCCCGGTGATGCTGGCACGCCAGGCAGCAGTGGCCCATACCGTCTTCAGCGCCGACCTGCGGCGCCCGGTGGAAGTCGGCGCCGACCAGGAACAGGCATTGGTGACCTGGCTGTCGCGCCGGCTCGGTGCCAATGTGCGCGCCCCCAAGCTGGCCCCGCTGGGCTATGACCTGATCGGCGGTCGCCTGCTGCCCGGCCAGAGCGGGCCGGTGGCACAGTTCATGTACCAGGATGCGGCGGGTCAGCGGCTCACCCTGTATGTCTCGCACGACCAGGTGCAGAACCACGAGACGGGCTTCCGTTTCGCCCAGGAAGGCCGCGTCAACGTCTTCTACTGGATCGACGGCCAGTTCGGCTACGCCCTCTCCGGCAGTCTCGCCCGCCCGGAACTCTCGCGCATTGCCAGTTCGGTCTATGAGCAACTGGCCCCCGTGGTGACCGCTCCCGCCCCGGCGCCGACTGCGCCCAACTGAATGGCTTCGCTACACGGTTTACAAGTGCAAAAGCGGGTAAGGAAGGGGTAATCACCGTCAAGGGACGCTGCCCGGCTGCCGCTAACACATTCACCCATGACGTAAAGCTTGTACCGCCGTGCAGGGGGGAATCTGGAAACACGGACGGGCAGGTCGCGTCATGGCCCCGTTGCAGTTCACACAAGGAGTTTCATATGGAGCTAGCAACGCTCGCCAGCGGCGCAGCAACGGCCTGGCTGGCCGACAAGGCGGCGCAGTCCGTCGGCATTGATCTGGGCAAGGTCGCCAAGACGGCGGTGGATGATGTGATCGGCGCGGCCACGACCGTGGCGCGCCTACCGGCCAATATCAATATCGGCCGCATCATCAACACCATCGTCTAGGCAGACAGGGCGCGCAGGATGGCGCTCAGTGAATGGCATCACTTGATCGCACCCCTCGGGGTGCGATTTTTTTCATCTTGACGTGTGGTCATTTTTGTTCGCTACCCTCGGCTTGCAAGGAGTGCGCCCTTCACCGCCTCATTGGCGAGCTGTTCGAAGTGTTCTGCACTGCGCAGCACGGCATCGAATGGAGGGATGTCCCCGAAGACCATTCCGGCCATGGCTTCATAGTCTTTTTCAAGGGCCTCTCGCATCGCGCGGCCGGGTGTCAGCGTGAAGCTGCCGGGTACAGCAATACCGAGCCCCAGATCGGTGCTACCGAAAAACAGGCTTGCATGACGCGCACAGTCGGCCGCCAGCGCATGATCGCGTTGCCAACTGGCGGCAGAAGGGGCCTGCATCAATTGATGCACATCGTAGTAATGGCGCGAGACGCGTTGCCCGCCGTGTCGCAGCTCGCCGCGCCGATCATGCCATTGCCGTAGTCCATGCAAAATCATGATCTTGTCCCAGAAGGTACGCTCGGGCTTCACCGTGACCACGTTCGGCACCGTCAAGTCCAGATCTGGGAGGTCTTGTGAGACGTAAGGGGTGACGGAGGCCGCAACATGTGGATCGAGTGCCGACTTGGCTCCGCCCTCTATCTTGACGGCTGAGCGGATGTAGTCGCCGGCTGCCGCCGTGACGGAGGGATACCAGAACAGCAAGGTCTGCCCATCCTTGTCGGTGGGATCAGGCTCCAGTCGAAAGCGCTCTCGGGCTATGACAGAGGCCGCCTTTTGGGTGAACTGCACGCTCAGTGTCCCCGCAATGTAATCCCGGCATGCATCGCGTATGGCGTCCAGACGCGCACGCCGTTTCTTGCCGCTCAATGCATCCAGCTCGGCAATCTCGGCGCCCTGGCCCAGATCATCGCGAAACACGGTGATGTCGATGTCTTCAGAAAAGCGGGCAATGAGACCAAAGGCCTTGGAGAGCGAAGTACCCCCCTTGAACAACAGTCGGGGGCCTACCGCTTCCAGACCGTTAAACAGTACATCCAGTGTCCAGCAGACCCAGAAATCCTTCTCGATGTGTTGGATGGCTGTCCCGAGGCGAGCTGAGGCCGCGAGAAAGAGGTCTCGCCGTTCGGCATCGCTGGCGGCGATGACAGAATTGAATGCAGGATTCAAGGGGCCTCCTCACGTTTGACCGAGCGGCGTCGCCTCTCCGGTGGTGTTTCGCCGATCAGCGATGGGGTTGTTGCTGCAGATGCCGCTAGTGGGTCACATCCGGGAAGCTCCCGGAGCAGACTCTGCATCCACGCCGGCAATACCTTGAAACCTGCAAGCAGGTCCTGTCGGAGTGCCGGGCCGTGAACCGGATCAGCCAGAACCTTGGTCAGCTTGTTCAGAACAAGGGAGCGGTCGGATTGGAGAGTCTCCTTCAGCCAGTACAGCGCCTGTACGATGCGCATGGCTGGTCGCCCAGCCCAGTAAAGGCGACTGGGGGCGGTTTGCTTGAATGTGATGACCAGATTGTCTAACTGGATTGATCGGCGGCGCGCATCGGTGTGGATAGTGACGCGCGCGGGCACGGCATCGGTCAGGCCAAGGTCATTGGCGGCGGTCATGCCATCGACCAGCAGGCGCAGGTTATCCCTGCGCGCAATGGCCTGTATGACAGTACGATAGTCCGGTGTGGTGGGGCGCTTGGTCAGGCTGTTGAGCGAGGGCCGGTCATAGAGCCCCCTATCGATGCGACGCAATTCTCCCGCCTGCACCATGCGCTGCAGCGTTTTATCGATGGCATCGCGACTAGCGAGATGGGCAAAGTCGGTAGGTACCCAAACTTGTCCGGGTTCTGCGGTGCTCAACTCGGCTTCTACCCGGGATTTCAGTGCAGACATTCTTCCTCCTGTCCGGTATTTATATGCATTTTTCGGACATATGGCAAGGGAATGTCCGAAACTTGTTTATTTATTTCGGACGCAAGATGTTTTACTCTCAAGCGGGTGCGTAAGCTGCGTGGCAGGGATGACAACATCTCGAAAAATTTCTTGATTGACGTAAAGAAACGGGATTCAATGCCGTAATTGAAGCACCGGGCCGGGCATCTTCTGGTTCGGTTTCCCCCAAAAGGAGAGATCCATGGATATCAACCAAATCGCATCGGTCGCCACCAGCCTGGCCTCGGCGCAGACTTCGGACTCAGTCAACATGCTGGTTCTGAAGAAGGCGCTGGATAGCCAGGCCGCCGCGGCCGTCGGTCTCATCCAGGCATTGCCGCAGTTGCCGGCCAATCCCAATATTGGCCGCAACGTCAATACGACCGCCTGAGTGCTTGCACAGACTTTTAAAATCGCAGTCTCCGGACTGCGATTTTTTTTTGCCTGCTTGCCGGATGCTTCACCCGAGGTAGGTGCGGCGCTACGCCTTCCACGCTCCTAGCCCGTTCGGGGTGCTTAGTCCTGAAGACAACTTCATATCATCAAAAAATAACAATAAATTAGGCAATTATTAAAAAGTACAATTAAATAGTCTTGTAAATCACGATATGACCAATATAATGGACTTCAAGAGTAAAGCCCATTTTATTGGATCAGACGATGACCAATCTGCAAGACCTCGGCCAGCGCATCCGCACCGCCCGCAAGGAGCAGGGGCTGACGGCCATCGAACTGGCGGCGCGCACCGGCATGCATCGCAACACCTTGCTGGCCCTGGAAACCGGGCGCGGCAACATCGAGCTGGTCAAGTTGCTGGCCCTGTGTGACGAACTGGACCTGGACCTGTTGCTCCTGCCCCGTCAGGCGGCCAGCCAGCGGGCCGCCGAGAGCCAGGGGGCGGGCAGCCAGACCGAACTGGGCCAGCGCCTGCAGGCGCTCATGGGCAGGGGAGGCGAGGCATGAGCATGTTGCGTTCGCTGCGCATCCGCCTGGGCCAGACTGAGGTGGGCTCGTTGTTCGCGCTGGATGACGGTCGCTGCTATTTCCGCTTTGACGATGCCTACGCCCTGCTCGGACCTCAGCGGCCGGTACTCTCCCAGCTCTACCTGGCCTCCACCGAGGAACGTACCCTGGCTCAGTTGCTCGACCCCACCCTGGCCGTGAATCGGGGCGACGGGCGCGGTGGATTGCCGCCGTTCTTCCAGAACCTCTTGCCCGAAGGCCAGTTGCGCAAGCACCTGATCCAGCGCGCCGGTCTGGCGCCGGACGACGAATTCGGCCTGCTGGCCTATTGCGGTCGGGACTTGCCCGGCGACGTCTCGGCCCTGGCCGAAGAACTGGACGAGCGGGGAATGGGCCGGCTCTTGGGGCAGGGGCATGACAGCTACGAAATGAGCTCCGGTCAGTTGCCGGTGCCGGGCGGGGAATCGCTCTCCGGCGTGCAGCCCAAGCTGGCCCTGGTGAAGGAGGCGGGCGGGCGCTACGTGATGCGCTCCAAAGACAGCCACGGCAGCCATTTCATCGCCAAGCTGCCGGCCACGGACTATCCCAACATGCCGCAGGTGGAATTCTCGTCCCTGACGCTGGCCGCCGCTGCGGGCGTGAATACGTGCAGTTTCAGCCTGGAGCCCCTGTCGGCCATCGCCGATCACCTGCCCTTCGGGCTGCGCAACGATGCCAGCCGTTTCCTGCTGGTACAGCGCTTCGACCGCGATGCGCCCACTCCCACCGGGCGTCTGCACATGGAGGATTTCGCCCAGATCACCGGCACCGCACCGGGCGCCAAGTACGTCGGGACCTATGCCGCACTCGGCGTGGTGCTGGCCGAGCGCAGCACGCGCGGGGTGGAGGATGTCTACGAGTTGCTGCGGCGGATCAAGGTCAACGAACTGCTGGGCAACTTCGACGCCCACCTGAAGAACTTCAGCCTGCTCTACCACACGCCCCAGGCAGCCTCCCTGTCGCCGGCCTATGACATCGTGGCCTATGCCGCCTATGTCGGCGGCGATGGGCATGCACTGGCCTTCCTGCCGGGGCAGAAGGGCAAGCAATTGCTCACCCCCGCCATCCTGCGCCAGCTGGCCAACCTGTGGCGCCTTCCGGAAGCCAGGTTGCAGGCGGTGCTGGTGGAGACGGTGGACCGCGCCATGACGTACTGGCCAGCCCTGATCGACAGCCTGCCCCTGACCGAGGCCCAGCGCGCCAGGTTGCTGGCCCATCTGGAGGCCAATGCCAGCGTCGTCGCCTGGCGCCGGCGCGCCGCCCGCAAGAAGAGCGCGTCCGGCGGGGAGGGCGCATGAGGCCTACCCCGACCCTGCCCATGCGCAACGGCCTCTCGCCCAGCTACCTGTGGCTGCAGCCGGGGCCGTGGCGCGACATGTTGTCCTTCCTGGCTGAACGCTTTCCGGCCGTGCCGGCCGCGCTCTGGCGCGAGCGCCTGTTACGGGGCGAGGTGCGCAACCAGCACGGCGAAGACCTGCGTCCTGATTCAGCTTATCGCAGCGGCGACTGTATTTTCTATTACCGCGAACTGCCGCAGGGCGAGCCACGCATCCCGGTCGAGGAAAGGATCCTGCACCTCGACGAGCACCTGCTGGTGGCCGACAAGCCGCATTTCCTGCCGGTGATTCCGACCGGGCGCTTCGTGCAGGAGACGCTGCTGGTGCGGCTCAAGCAAGCCACCGGTCTGCAGGACCTGGTCCCCATCCACCGTCTGGACCGCGAGACCGCAGGCGTGATCGTCTTTTCGCACCAGCCTGCCAGTCGGGGCAAGTACCAGTCGATGTTCCAGCAGCGCGCCATGTTCAAGGTCTACGAAGCCATTGCCCCCTTGCGGGCCGACCTGGAGCTGCCGCGCGTGCATCGTAGCCGGGTGGAGGAGATCCCGGAGCAGTTCTTCAAGATGCATGAAGCCGACGGCCCGCCCAATTCGGAAACCCATATTTCCCTGATCGAGCAGCGTGGGGAGCTGGGCCTGTACCGGCTGGAACCGGTCACCGGCCGGCGCCATCAGTTGCGAGTGCATATGGCCTCCTTGGGCATCCCCATCGTCAACGACCTGTTCTACCCGCACGCGGTGCCGGTGGGCGTGGCCGATGACCTCGACCGTCCCCTGAAGCTGCTGGCTCGCTCTCTTTTCTTCATCGATCCGCTTGATGGCAGTGAACGCCACTTCACCAGCGAACGCAGTCTGTGAATCAGCCTCACCCACAACCAGCCACACCTACAACCAGGCTCACCAACAGGGATGATCACAATCCCGCCCATCCACCCAAGGAGAATCCCCACATGAAAGCTTTCACCCAACTGCGTTGCACGGCCCTGGTCGCCGCCCTGTGCCTGCCCGTGCTGGTACAGGCCGCTCCCGTGGAGCCGGTCTATGGCATGGCCCGTCAGGAACAGGCTGGCCTGCTGGACACCCTGCGCGAACTGGTGAGCATCGAATCCGGCAGCAAGGACCTGGAAGGCCTGGCGCAACTGGCCGGTCTGATCAAGCAGAAGCTGGAGGCGCTGGGCGGCAAGGTGCAGTTGCTGGACGCGCCCGAGGTCTACCGCATGGACGATACGCCCGAGAAGCTGGGCCAGATCGTCCATGCCGAATTCAAGGGCAACGGCAAGCGCAAGATCATGCTGATCGCCCACATGGATACGGTCTACCTGCGGGGCATGCTCAAGGACCAGCCCTTCCGCGTCGATGGCAACAAGGCCTACGGGCTGGGCATTGCCGATGACAAGCAGGGCATCGCGACCATCCTGCATACGGTGGCCATCCTGCAGAAGGCGGGTTTCAAGGACTACGACACCCTGACCGTGCTGATCAACGGTGACGAGGAAATCAGTTCGCCTGGCGGACGCTCCCTGCATACCCGGCTGGGCGCGGAGCAGGACGTGGTGTTGTCCTACGAGGGCGGCGGTGCCGACGGCCAGTTGCGCCTGGCCACCAGCGGCATCGGCGCGGCCTACCTGGAGGTGAAGGGCAAGTCCTCGCATGCCGGTGCAGCGCCTGAGAAGGGTGTCAACGCCTTATATGAACTTTCGCACCAGTTGCTGCAGTTGAATCAGCTTTCCCAGCCCGAGCGTGGCCTGAAACTGAACTGGACCGTCGCCCAGGCCGGTAGCAACCGCAACGTGATCCCGGCCCAGGCCAGCGCCCAGGCCGATGCGCGTGCGCTGAAGGTGAGCGACTTCGAGCAGTTGCAGCAGGCCCTGGCCGAAGGGGTGAAAAAGCAGTTGATTCCGGAAGCCAAGGTGAGCGTCAAGTTCGAACTGCGTCGCCCGCCGCTGGAAGCCACGCCGGCGTCGCGTCAGCTGGCCAATTACGCCCGCACCATCTACCAGGAAATCGACAGGCCGCTGAAGGTGGCGGAGGTGGCCACAGGTGGCGGCACCGACGCGGCCTTCGCGGCCTTGAAGAGCAAGGGCGCGGTGATCGAGGGCATGGGTTTGAGCGGCTTTGGCGCCCACTCCAATGATGCGGAATACGTGCTGCTCGATACCATCGTGCCGCGCCTGTACCTGTCCTCCCGACTCATCATGGATATTGCACAGGACAAGGTGAAGAAGTGAAGTAAAGCGCTTGCCAGGCTGGTAGCAACTTGAGCAAAAAACGGCGCCCACGGGCGCCGTTTGTCATCTCAGGAAAGCAGGAAAGCAGTCAGGCCGCCGACTTCAGCTGGTGCAGCGACGCCACCAGATCGGCAAAGCGTTGTCCCTGGATCATGATGTGGTGGCGCAGGACCTCCACCGTCTTCTCGGCATCGCCGGCGATGATGGCATCGACCGCGGCCTGGTGTTCGTCGAAGGACATCTTCAGGCGATCCCGCACCCGCAGCTGCAGGCGCCGATAGGGCCGCAGGCGGCGGTGCAGGGCGCGCGCCTGGTCGGCCAGAAAGCCGTTGTGGCTGCCGGCGTAGATGTGGTCGTGGAAGGCCTCGTTGAGGTAGAAGTAGGCGTCCGGATCGCTGGCGTCGCGAGCCGCCTGGCAGGCCTGGTGCGCCGCCAGCAGTTCGACATGTTCGGCCGGCGTCATCCGGCGCGCCGCCAGGCGGCCGCACATGGCCTCGAATTCGGCCATCACCTCGAACATCTCGATCAGTTGCTGTGGGCCGATCTCGGCCACGATGGCACCCCGGCGCGGACGCATCTCGACGATGCCCATCGAGGCCAGCTGGATCAGCGCCTCGCGGATGGGCGTGCGCGAGACCCTGAATTCCTCGGCCAGCGAGGTTTCATCGAGATGCTGGCCGGGTGCCAGCTTGCCCACGGCAATCATCTCTTCTATCGATTCGCGCAGGGTTTCGGAGCGGGTCTTGGGGGTGTCCATGATCAAGTTGCCTTTAAAGCAAGCATTGTAAAGGGAATGCGATCCACAGGATTAATGCTTGACAATGTATGCGTTTGAAACGAAATTGTATACACGATGAGAGCATAAAAACACACGTAGTTCCATCAATCCTGGAGGAGACACCCGCATGAGCGCATTCACCCGCCGCCAATTCCTTGGCGCACTCGCCGCCGCACCACTTGCCAGCACCATCCCGTCCGCCTGGGCACAATCGGCCAGCCTGAAGATTTCACACCAGTTTCCCGGTGGCACCATCACCGAGGGCGATTTCCGCGATCGTCTGGTGCGCATGTTTGCCCAGCAGGTCAGCGAGCGCACCAAGGGCGCGCTGAAGTTCGAGATCTATCCTGGTTCGTCGCTGATGAAAACCAACGCGCAGTTCTCGGCCATGCGCAAGGGCGCGCTGGACATGTCGCTGGTGCCGCTGAACTATGCCGGTGGCGAAGTCCCGGAAACCAATATCGGCCTGATGCCCGGCCTGGTGACGTCCTACCAGCAAGGCGCGGCCTGGAAGAATGCCGAAGTCGGCAAGGAGCTGGCCCGGGTGCTGGGCGAGAAGGGCGTGGTCATCGTCAGCTGGATCTGGCAGGCCGGGGGCGTGGCCTCGCGCGGCAAGCCCATCGTCGATCCGGCCGATGCCAAGGGCATGAAGGTGCGCGGCGGCTCCCGCGAGATGGACCTGATCCTGAAGGAAGCCGGTGCGGCCGTGGTCACGCTGCCTTCCAACGAAATCTATGCCGCCATGCAGACCGGGGCCATGGATGCGGCGATGACCTCGTCGACGTCCTTCATGTCGTTCCGCCTGGAAGAGGTCGCCAAGGCCCTCACCACCGGCCGTGACAAAGCCTATTGGTACATGTTCGAACCGCTGATGATGTCCAAGGCCGTCTTCGACAAGCTGCCCAAGGACCAGCAGGCGCTCATCATGACCGTGGGCGCCGAGATGGAACAGTTCGCCACCAAGGCCGCCCAGGCCGACGACATCGCCGTGGCCCAGGTGTACCAGAAGGCGGGTGCCAAGGTGGTCGATCTGAACGCCGAGGTGGTCAAGAAGTGGCAGGACATCGCCCGCAATACCGCCTGGAAGGACTTCGCCGCCCGCAATGCCAACTGCGCCAAGCTGCTGGCCCTGGCGGAGAAGACCGTATGAGCCACGGTTTCGAGATGCCCGGCGCGGCTGCGGCGCGCCCGGCCGTTCCCGCCAGCGCCCCGGTGGCCTGGCTGGCGGCCTTCCTGCAGGGCTATCACCGGGTGGCGGTGTTCCTGGGCATGATTGCCTTGCTGGTGACTTCCTGCATCCTCACCTATTCGGTGGTGGTGCGCTATTTCTTCCATCAGCCCACCGACTGGCAGGACGAGGCCTCGGTGTTCATGCTGGTGGGGGTGATCTTCCTGTGCTCGGCCTATGTGCAGTCGCTACGCGGGCATATCGGCATCGAAGCCCTGGCCGGCATGCTCTCGCCGCTGGCCAACAAGGTGCGCATGTTCATCGTCGATCTGTTGTCGCTGGACTTCTGTGCCTTCTTCACCTGGAAGTCATGGACGCTGTTCCATGAAGCCTGGGTGGAAGGGCAGACCACCTCGTCCACCTTCGCCCCGCCGCTGTGGATTCCGTATTCGCTCATGGCGCTGGGCATGAGCATGCTGACCCTGCAACTGCTGGTGCAGGTGCTGGTGCGCATCACCGGTACCGTGCCGGCGCCGCAGGCACAGGGAGGTGCGCAATGAGTCCGCTGACCCTGGGTGTGCTCTATGGCGTGGTCACCATCCTGGTGATGTGTTCGGGCATGCCGATCGCCTTCGCCCTGGGCGTGGTGGCGACCGGTTTCATGTATTTCTTCATGCCGGCATCCTCGCTCGATACCATCACGCAGAACGTCTATGAGGAAATCGCTTCCATCACCTTGCTGTCCATTCCGCTGTTCATCCTGAAGGGGGCGGCCATCGGCAAATCCCCGGCGGGCAAGGACCTGTATTCGGCCATCCATGCGTGGTTGAACAAGGTGCCGGGCGGCCTGGGCATCGCCAACGTCTTTGCCTGCGCGCTGTTTGCGGCCATGGCCGGTTCGTCGCCGGCGACCTGCTCGGCGATCGGCTCGGCCGGTATCCCGGAGATGCGTCGCCGTGGTTATTCGCCCGGGTTTGCAGCCGGCATCATTGCCGCCGGCGGTACGCTGGGCATCCTGCTGCCGCCCTCGATCACCATGATCCTGTACGCAGTGGCGGCCGAGCAGTCGTTGGGACGGCTGTTCCTGGCCGGTATCGGCCCGGGCGTGCTGCTGGTGTTCCTGTTTGCCGGTTATGCCGTCTATCGGGCGCGCAAGGAGTACAAGCTGGCTCATGCGGTCTACAGCGCCGGTGGTGCCAAGTCGGCCTACCTGGATGACGAGCATTTCACACTGGCGCAGAAGGTGGAGATGCTGCCCCGCGTGCTGCCTTTCCTGATCCTGCTGATCGGTGTGATGGTGGCGCTCTATGGCGGCCTGGCCACGCCCTCCGAAACCGCCGGTCTGGGCGCGCTGCTGGCGCTGGTGCTGATCGCCATCGTCTATCGCATCTACAAGCCACGCGACATTGCGCCCTTCCTCAGTTCCACCATCAAGGAATCGGGCATGCTGTTGTTGATCATCGGCATGTCGTTGCTGTATTCCTACGTGATGAGCTACCTGCACATCAGCCAGTCGGCCGCGCAGTGGGTGGTCGATCTGCACCTGTCCAAGTGGTTGCTGCTGGCGGTGATCCTGGGGATGGTGATCGTGCTCGGCTTCTTCCTGCCGCCGGTGTCGATCATCCTGATGACGGCCCCCATCATCCTGCCGCCGCTGAAGGCCGCCGGCTTCGACCTGATCTGGTTCGGCATCGTCATGACCGTGGTCATGGAGATGGGCCTGATCCACCCGCCGGTGGGGCTGAATCTGTTCGTGATCAAGAACATCGCACCCGACATCGCCTTGGGCGATGTGATCAAGGGTACGATTCCTTTCCTGGCGTTGATGTTCCTTGCGGTCCTGCTCTTGTGCATGTTCCCGGGCATCGCGACCTTATTGCCTGATCTGTTGATGGGAGCCAAGTAAATGAGTAGTAGCGAACGCGTGTGGAATGCGCGCCAGAAGAACCGTGAACAGCGGCTGGCACGCGCCACCGCCGCATTGGGAAGCCAGTTGCAGGGCAAGATCGCCCCTGCGGAAAAACTGGCCGACCTGCTGTATGCGGTGCTGGAAAACGGTGACCGTGTCTGTGTCGAGGGCAACAACCAGAAGCAGGCGGATTTCCTCGCCAAGGGTCTGGCCGCACTCGATCCGGCGCGGGTGAACGGCTTGCACATGCTGTTCTCGGTGCTGGCCTTGCCGGAACACCTGGACGTGTTCGAAAGGGGCATCGCCGACCGCCTGGACTTTTCCTTCTCCGGCCCGCAGGCCGGCCGCCTGGCCAAGCTGGCCTCGGCCGGCAAGCTCAACATCGGCGCCATCCATACCTACCTGGAACTGTTCGGCCGCTATTTCACCGACCTCACGCCGCGCGTGGCGCTGGTGGCCGCGCAGGCGGCCGACCGCCACGGCAATCTCTATACCGGCCCCAATACCGAAGACACGCCAGCCATCGCCGAGGCCACGGCCTTTTCCAGCGGCATCGTCATCGCCCAGGTCAACGAGATCGTCGATGTGCTGCCCCGCGTGGACATCCCGGCCGACTGGGTCGGTTTCGCCATCCAGGCGCCTACGCCGCATTACATCGAACCGCTGTTCACCCGCGACCCGGCGCAGATTTCCGAGATCCAGGTCCTGATGGCGATGATGGCCATCAAGGGCATCTATGCCGAATACGGCGTGCAGCGCCTGAACCACGGCATCGGCTTCGATACCGCCGCCATCGAACTGATCCTGCCGACCTATGCCGAATCGCTGGGCCTGCGCGGCAAGATCTGCAAGCACTGGGCGCTGAACCCGCACCCGGCGCTGATCCCCGCCATCGAAGCCGGGTTTGTGGAATCGATCCATTCCTTCGGTTCCGAACTGGGGATGGAAGACTACATCCGCGCCCGACCCGATGTGTTCTTCGTCGGACCCGACGGCTCCATGCGCAGCAACCGCGCCTTCTCGCAGACGGCCGGGCATTACGGCTGCGACATGTTCATCGGCTCCACCCTGCAGATCGACTTGCAGGGCAACTCCTCCACGGCCACCCTGGGTCGCATTGCCGGCTTCGGCGGCGCACCCAACATGGGCGCCGATGCACGTGGCCGGCGCCACGCCAGCGAGGCCTGGCTCAAGGCCGGCCAGCAGGTCCGCGCCGGGCGCAATACCATCCCGCGTGGCCAGAAACTGGTGGTGCAGACGGTGGAAACCTTCCGCGAACACATGCAGCCGGCCTTCGTCGAAAAACTCGATGCCTGGCAACTGGGCGAGCAGGCCAGGATGCCCATCCCGCCGGTGATGATCTACGGTGACGACGTCACCCACATCCTTACCGAAGAGGGCATCGCCAACCTGCTGCTATGCCGCACCGACGAAGAGCGCGAACAGGCCATCCGTGGCGTGGCCGGCTATACCGCCGTGGGCATGGGGCGCGACAAGCGGATGGTGGAAAACCTGCGCGACCGGGGCATCATCCGGCGCGCCGAAGACCTGGGCGTGGACAAGCGCCTGGCCACCCGCGACCTGCTGGCGGCCAAGAACATGAAAGACCTGGTGCGCGCCTCGGGCGGGCTGTACAACCCGCCCAAGCGCTTCCGGAACTGGTAAGCAACTGGTGAGCAAAAGCAAGCAATCGGAACAAGACGATGGAAACTCTGAATTTTCGCTTTGAACAAGGACGCCGCCGCCTGAAGGCCGCGCCCGAACTGGTGGGCGTGGTCAGCTCCGGCAACCTGGAAGTGCTGATCGAGAATATCGATCTCAAGGGCGCCTGCGCCATCGAGATCAAGACCGCTGCCCGTGGTTTCGGCGCCATCTGGGAGGCGGTGGTGGGCGACTTCCAGCAGCGCTGGCAACTGGCCGATGCCCGCATCTCCATCAACGACATGGGCGCCACGCCTGCCGTGGTCAGCCTGCGCCTGGACCAGGCGGTGGAAGCCATGGTCGAGGAGGGCGCATGAGCGCGAGCTATCTGGAGGCCACGGCCCGCGAACGCATCCTGGCCTTGCTCGATGCCGGCAGTTTCAATGAACTGTTACCGCCCGCACAACGGGTGGTGAGCCCGCATCTGGGGCAACTGGATGCGCCGGTATCCTTCGATGATGGCGTCATCATCGGCGAAGGCCTGCTGGGTGGACGCCCGGTGATGGCTGCCGCGCAGGAAGGCGGCTTCATGGGCGGGGCGGTCGGCGAGGTGCACGGCGCCAAGCTGGTCGGCCTGATCAAGCGCGCCATCCGCAAGCAGGTGGCCGGCGTGGTCCTGTTGCTGGAGACCGGTGGTGTGCGTCTGCACGAAGCCAATGCCGGCCTGATCGCCGTCTCCGAGGTGATGCGCGCCGTGCTGGAAGCCCGCGCCGCCGGCATCCCCGTGATCGTGCTGGTGGGCGGTGCCAATGGCTGCTTCGGTGGCATGGGCATCGTCGCCCGCTGCGCCAACACGGTCATCATGTCCGAGGAGGGAAGGCTGGCCATGTCCGGGCCGGAAGTGATCGAGACCGCCAATGGCGTGGAGGAATTCGACTCGCGCGACCGCGCCCTGGTCTGGCGCACCACCGGCGGCAAGCATCGCTACCTGATCGGCGATTGCCAGCAACTGGTGGGTGATGACACCGACGCCTTCCGCCAGGCCGCCATGGATGCCCTGACTGCGCTGGCCCAGTCCGGGGCGCCCGAGCTGACATTGGCCGCGCTGGAAGCCGAACAGGAAATGCTGCGTCGTCGCATCGCCACCTTCGGCCACGCCGAGGACCCGATGGATATCTGGGCCGAGCTGGGCGTGGAACGCCCTGAGACAGTGCCGATGCTGGAAGCGGCCGCCTTCACCGCCATGGCCCAGGGCCTGCGGATTCCCTTCAAAGCCTGAGAGAGAGCCATGAGTCAAACACCCACCCCGAGCCAGGTCGACTGGCGCGCGCTGGCACAGACCCTGTTTCCGCAGGGCCAGCAGATCAGCGAGAAGGACCACTTCCTCTCCGGCACCGCCCAGGTCGATGGTCGCACCGTCACCGTGGTCGGCACCACCGGTCACACGCCCATCGGCATCGAGATCGCGCTGGCCCAGGCCAGCGTCATCCTGCAGACGGTGCGCGAGCATCCCGGTCGGCCCATCGTGATCCTGGTCGATACCCAGGGCCAGCGTCTGCGTCACCGCGACGAAATGCTGGGCATCAACAGCTACATGGCACATCTGGGCAAGTGCGTGGAACTGGCGCGCCGCCAGGGCCACCGCGTGATTGGCCTGGTCTATGACCAGGCCCTGTCGGGCGGCTTCATCACCAGCGGCCTGATCGCCGACGCCTGCTATGCGCTGCCCGATGCCACCATCCGCGTCATGGGCCTGCCGGCCATGGCGCGCATCACCAAGGTCCCGGAAGAGCGCCTGACCGAACTGGCCAGGAGCAACCCGGTGTTTGCCCCCGGACCGGAAAACTATCTGCGCATGGGCGGCGTGGCCGAGATCTGGCACGACGACCTGGCCCCGGCCCTGAGCGCTGCGCTGGCGACCGATGACAGCGCCGACAACCGTGCCGCCGTGGGGTTGGAGCGGGGCGGACGCAAGTGGGCGCAGCGCGTCATCCAGGCCGTGGCCAATGATGTGCCGTTGAACGGATGAGTCCGTCGCAACATCCCGGACGGCACTACCTGCTCTGGCTCCACGACGCCGCCTGGCAGCGCCTGCAGCAAGACAGCGTGGACGAGCGCCAGCGCGCCAGCCTGGCGCACTGGCAGCGCATGCGCTGGCCGGTGGTGGTGCGCCGCACCGATGTCGATGCGCGTGCCGATGAGCTCTGCGTCGGTATCGCGCTGCCGCCGGATGCGCAGGGCAACAAGCCCCGCATTGCGCTGCGCGTGACGTCGCAGGAAGTGGCGGCCAGTCGCGCCCCGTTTCTGTTGCGCGACATCGTGGCGGCCCGCCTGGGCGGTCTGCCCTCGTCCTGGCCGGCGGGGCTGGCCGAATTACAGCAACACATGGAGCGCGCCGGCATCGCCCTTTCCGTGTTCGGTTCGCTGGCCTGGCAGGCGGTGACCGTCGAGCCCTACCTGCGTGCCAGTTCCGATATCGACCTGCTGTTCTGCCCGCGCAGCCGCAGCCAGCTGGAGGGCGGTGTGCGCCTGCTGGCCTGGCAGGCGATGTTCCTGCCGCTGGATGGCGAGATCGTCTTCCCCGATGGCGCGGCGGTGTCGTGGAAGGAGTGGCGGCAGGTGGCGGTACTGGGCGCGGGAGACCTGGGCCAGGTGCTGGTCAAGCGTGCCAACCGCGTCGCGCTGGAGCGGGTCGGCAGCCTGATGGCCGGCCTGCCGCAGGAGGAGCAGCCATGCGCCGCCTGATGGCACATCCGGCCACCCTGGATGCGGCCGTCCATCATCTGCAAAAGCGCCGGACCGAGCGCGACAACCTGGCCTTCTGCCGCGTGCTGGCTCGGCTGGCAGTGCGCAGCCTGCATCACGAACTGGTGCTCTATCCCAAGCCCGGCCTGGTTTCGCGGGTGGACAATGGCAGCCACACCGACATGAATGCGCTGACCTTCCTGCGCAGCCTGTTCTCGTTGCGTCATTACTTTTACCAGATCGCCGTTGCCGGCCTGGAGGCCGCGCCTTTCCACTACCTGCAGACGCTGGCCATCAGCGCCGAGCAACGCATGCTGCGTGCCACGGGCGGCATCAACACGCATCGCGGTGCCATTTTCGCGCTGGGCATGCTGTGCGCGGCCACGGCCTGCTGTCGGGCAAGGAGGATGCCGCTGCAGCCGCAAGTCATTCGAGCCACCCTGCTGATCCAGTGGGGTGATGCGCTGGCACGCCATAGTATCGCCGGCGCGGGCGAGCAGCCTCAGCCGCTGTCCAGCCACGGCCAGCGGGTCGCCGCACAGTTTGCGGTGGGTGGTGCGCGGGAAGAGGGGGCGCTGGGCTTTCCGGCCGTCTTCGAGGTGGCCTTGCCGCAGTTGCAGGCCACGCTGGCGCAGGGGCGCGACTGGACCTGCGCCAGCATCGATGCCCTGTTCGCCCTGATGGCCCAGCTCAGCGATACCAACGTCTATCACCGTGGCGGTGCGGCCGGCGCTTCACTGGTGCGCGCGCGCAGCGCCGCTTTCCTGGCCGCCGGTGGGTCTGCCCGTGATGGATGGCAGCAGCAAGCGCTGGATTGCCACCACGCCTTTGTGGCGCAGCGCCTGTCACCGGGCGGTGCGGCCGATCTGCTGGCGGCGGCCTGTCTGTTGCATCAGGTCGGTCTGCTGGACGGTGAGCGCGGATGAGCATGCGGCTGGCCATTCTCTGTCCGGGGCAGGGCGCGCAGCATGCCGCCATGTTCGATCTGCTGAACGAGGATCCGCAGGCCGCGCAATTCCTGGCCCAATGTGATCTCGCCGGCCTGTTGCAGGCGCCGCTGCAACAGGTACTGGCGGACCCGGCCCAGCTCTACGCCAACCGCAATGCCCAGCCTCTGATCGTCGCCGCCCAGCTGGCGGCCTGGCAAGCCTTGCGCGAACCACTGGCGGCATTGGCGGGTGCGCCAGCGGTGGTGGCCGGCTACAGCGTGGGCGAGCTATCGGCCCAGGCGATTGCCGGCGTGATCGCGGCCCCGGCCACGGTCGCGCTGGCGGCACAGCGGGCCGCGTGCATGACGCTGGCCGCCAGCGCACAACCGGCGCAGGGCCTGATGGCAGTGGGTGGTATCGCGCTGGTCTCGGCGCAGAGCACGCTGGAACGGCATGGCGCGCACGTGGCCATCATTACCGGCGACGACACGCTCATTGCCGGGGGGAGCAACACGGCGCTGCAGGCAGCCGCTGTCGAGCTCGCCGCAATGGGAGCACGCAGCTCGGCCCTGCCGGTCGGGCTGGCCTCGCATACGCCGTTGATGCAGGCAGCGGTGGCGCCGCTGGCAGCAAGTCTGGTCGCCATGGTCAGGCAGGCCCCTGAATTCACCTTGCTGGCCGGCGTCACCGGGCAGGCTGTCGCCGACGCCCGACAGGCAGGGGAGCTGCTGCTGCGTCAGCTGACCGAGCCCATCCAGTGGGCGGCCTGTATGGACGCCTGCGTCGAACGTGGCGTCACCGTGGCCCTGGAACTGGGGCCGGGCGCAGCGCTTTCGCGCATGCTGCGCGAGCGTCATCCGCAACTGCAATGCCGCTCCCTGGCCGATTTCCGCAGCCTTGCGGGTGCGCTGGCCTGGTTGCGGCGCCAGCTCGACTGAGCGGGCAGGGGCGCGATTTCTTCCTGGCATCGTCACAGGGGCGGTGCTATCTTGAATGAATCACGATGCAGCACCTCTGCAGGGCGGTCCGGCCTGTGGGATCAGGCTGACAGCGCAACACGCTTTGTGGCCATGGTATGCCCATTCATCGAACCAATGTGCTGCCGTCCAGTCGCACCAAGCAGGCGCACCCGGTTCCCACCGTGCAGCGCCCTCGTTCAACCCGACCAGGAGGCCCCCCGATGAAAGTCGATGTCTACAAGCGCCCGGACGGCGAAGGTCTGTTTTCCTACCTCGTCCTGCCGCACGAAAAAGCCCTACCGGAAGAAGTCACCAATACCGATTGGCAGATCCACGAGCAGAACGTGGACTTTGAACGCGACGGCAAGCGGCATTTCACCCTGGAGGCGGAGGACGCCTTCATGCAGATCGGCGAAAAGGGCTATGCCATCACCCATCTGGACCAGCGTGCCGGGGACGGCGCGGCCTGAGGGCCGGACAAAAGCGGACGCAAGCGGACGCAAGCGGACAAGAGGAGACACATCATGCCAACCGAACAAGTGGGCGACTACGAAGTCGAGTACGCAGGGGTACGCGTGATCGGCGGCGACGAATGGGTGGCGCAGGTCGCCATCTTCGGCCATTCCATCAACCCCATGCACCGCAATCCGGTGTTTCCGGTCCAGCGCGTGCTGCCAGACCAGACTTTCGCCGACGAGAAGGCGGCCGAGCAGGGCGCGCGCCAGGCGGCGCACGAGATGCTGGAAAAAGAACAGGCGCGGCATTGAGTATGTCGCACTGAGCAAGACCACGCGCCGGTCCTGCGCCGCCGCATTCCCGACAGGCCCGGCCGCCGTATGGCGTGCCGGGCTTGTTTGCGCTGGTGGCATGGAATTCGCATGAGGGCGGTTTGACCTCTGCCGGACTGATTGCGCAATTCGCAATAGAATGGCGGGCACTGCATTTTCCTTCATCCGCATCGCCAGGCCCCTCATGAAACCGCCCTTACTCGTCCTGATCCATCTTTCCGAAGAAAGCACCGCCACCATCGCGGCCCACTACGACATCCTCTACGCGCCGGACCGCCAGCGCCGTGACGAGATGATTGCAGGGCCGGCCCGCAAGGTCGCCGTGGTGCTCACCAATGGCTCCACCGGCCTGACCGCCGATGAAATGCGCGCCTTGTCGCACCTGCAACTGGTCTGCGCATTGGGCGCGGGGGTGGAGAACATCGACGCCGCGCATGCCCAGGCCCATGGCATCGCGATTGCCTCCGGTGCCGGTACCAACGAGGATTGCGTGGCCGATCACGCCATGGGGCTGCTGCTGGCCATCGTGCGCAACATCCCGGTACTGGACCGCTACACCCGCGACGGCGGCTGGCGCGAAACCATCCCGCTGCAGCCGCAACTGGCCGGCAAGCGTGTGGGCATCGTCGGCATGGGCAATATCGGCAAGAAGATCGCCCGCCGCGCTGCTGCCTTCGACGCCGACATCGCCTATTGCAACCGCAAGAAGCGCGATGATGTCGACTACCACTACTTCCCCGATGTCGCCCAACTGGCCGGCTGGGCCGATTGCCTGATCGTGGCCGCCCCCGGCGGCGCCCAGACCCGGCACCTGATCAATGCGCGGGTGCTGGAAGAGCTCGGCCCCCACGGTTACCTGGTCAATATCGGTCGCGGCAGCGTGGTCGATACCGAAGCCCTGGCCGCGGCACTGGCCGCCGGCCGCGTGGCCGGTGCCGGCCTGGACGTCTACGAAGGCGAGCCGAAACCGCCGACAGCGCTGATCGGCCTGCCCAATGTGGTATTGACGCCGCACGTGGCCGGCTGGTCGCCGGAGGCCATCAGCGCCTCGGTCCGCCAGTTCCTGCGCAATTGCGAGGAGCATTTCGCCGCCGCCGAGCCTGTAGTCCGGGCCTGAACGGGAGCGGCCCTGACCGTGGACGCGAGTTTTTTTGCCATGGCAGGGCTGGCTGGCCGATAATGTCGGCCGCAGTCGGCTTTCCTCCACGAAAGCCGGCCGCGCCGGTCGCCTGTGCACTCGGGGGAGTGCCCGTGGCGGGACGCCGCGCCATCCCATGATCAACCCATCGCCACCACTACAGAGAGAGCCTCGCACCATGGATCTGCCATCTCACCAACTCACCATGACGGTCCTGATGACCCCGGACATGGCCAATTTCGCCGGCAACGTGCACGGGGGAACCATCCTCAAGCTGCTCGACCAGGTTGCCTATGCCTGCGGCAGCCGCTATGCCGCGCAGTACGTGGTGACCCTGTCGGTGGACCAGGTGATGTTCCGCCAGCCCATTCACGTGGGCGAACTGGTGACCTTCCTGGCCAGCGTCAACCACACTGGCAAGTCCTCCATGGAAATCGGCATCAAGGTGGTGGCCGAGAATATCCGCACCCAGGAAACCCGCCACGTCAACAGCTGCTTCTTTACGATGGTGGCGGTGGATGACCAGCGCAAGCCGATCCCGGTGCCGCCGCTGCGCCCGTTCTCGCAGGAGGAAAAGCGCCGCTTCGATGCCGCCGTGATCCGCAAGTCGCTGCGCCAGGAGCTGGCGCGCCGCTACGAGGAAGTCAAGCCGGGCGTCGAGAAGGCCAACTAAGCCAGTTAAGCCAATCAAGCCAGCTTGATGCCGTGCCGGAATGAAAAAAGGGATGAGCCCGGGCTCATCCCTTTTGCATTGCTCATCCCCGGATTCAGTCCAGATGCACCAGCACCGTCCCCAGCACGCCCAGTTCGGCGTGCACCGTCTGGCCGGCCCGCACCGCCATGGGGACGATGGTGGAACCGCTGGCCACCACGTGACCGGCGCCCAGCGTCAGGCCATGCGCGCGCAGCTCATTGGCCAGCCAGGTGAGCGCAATGCGTGGATCGCCCAGCACCTGGGCACCGCTGCCGCTGCTCTGTTGCCCGCCACCTTCGACGGTGGCCGAGGTGGCCAGGGCGGCCAGGTCCAGGGTGCGCCAGTCCACATCGGCCGGTGCGCCCAGCACGAAATGGTCGGCGCAACTGTTGTCGGCGATCAGTTGCGCGGCGCCGACCTGGCGGAAGTGTTCGTAGCGGGTGTCGGGGATTTCGATGGCAGGGTGGATGGAGCCCACCGCGTCCAGCACTTCCTCCTGCGTATAGGGCGTGGCGCGCGGCGGCAGGCTCGCGCGCATGCGGAAGGCCACTTCCACTTCCAGTACGCTCATCAGGTTGTCGCCCAGGGTGATGCGCGCCCCGCTGCGATGCAGGCGCTCTGCCAGCAGGCGGCCCGCCAGCGGTGCGTCGACCTGGAGCAGTTGCTGGCCGCCCGGGCCGGTGGCGGCGATCTTCCAGCCGGCCAGCGGCGCGAAGCTGCGGGCTTCCAGGCGGCGCTGGATATCGTAGGCTTCCTGCCGATCAACCGGTTGCAGTTCGGTCGGCAGGTGCGGTATGCGGCGGTTGTGCGCCCAGCAGTCCCACAGCAGATCAGCGGCTTGCTGGCGTTGCGATTCGTTCAGCACGGGCGTCTCCTCTTTTGGATAGTGATCTTGCGCGGACCCCGCCGCGTCAGGCAGCCAGCGGCCCCAGTGCACCGATGGCGATGGTCAGCAGGCCCAGGCACAGGTTGATGCCCACCAGCATGCGGATCTGGCGCAGCGCGCGCGAGGCGCGGTCCCAGTCCTGCTGTGCGGCCGACAGTTTCAGGCGGCGGAAGGGGGCGAAGAAGATATGCGCGAAGATCAGCATCATCACCGCGCCGATGCCGCTCATGGCATGGACATACGGCGGCAAGTGAGCGCCACCCATCACCGCCATCATGTGCAGCCCACTGCCCAGCACCAGCGCGATGGCCACCCATACCCAGATGAAGAAGCCGCCCAGCACCGCCGACATCAGCGTCAGTCGCTGCTCCGGGTGCAGCACCGCCAGCGCGGGGCGCAGTGCCATGTGGGCGAAGAACATGCCGCCGACCCAGATGGTCAGTCCCAGCAGATGGAAGAATTTGGCAACCAGCATGGCACTCCCGTGAGGAAAAGCTTCGTGAATAGGCGTGCATTGTCGCATGAGCGGGGGTGACGTGTTGCTTCCGCCACAAGCCAATGCCGAGCTTGTGGTAATGTCTTGCCGAAACTTCATCTGCATTCTTTGTCGGCGCCTGCCAGACGCCGCTCCCTGGGCCAGTATCACCATGTCGACATCCAGCGCCATCAGCGCCATTAGCACCCTCAGCGCCATCTGTTTCTATCCCGTCAAATCCTGCGGTGGCCTGTCGGTCACGCGTGCCGATATCGGCGCCCTGGGCCTGGCCCTGGACCGCCACTGGATGCTGGTGGACCGCCAGGGCCGTTTTCTGACCCAGCGCAGCCATCCGCGCATGGCCTGCATCACGCCGGCTTTCGAGGGCGATGCACTGGTGCTGCGCGCCCCCGGCATGCCGCCCTTGCGGCTGGCCGCTGCCGGCGAGGACGGGGCCACCGTGGCGGTACAGGTCTGGAATAGCCATCTGGATGCCCTGGATCAGGGCGAGCCGGCCCGTCACTGGTGCTCCCATTACCTCGGCGAGGAGGTGCGCCTGGTGCGCTTCGACCCGGCCGTCACGCGCGCCTGCAGCCAGCGCTGGACCGGCGCGCACCAGGCCACGACGCAGTTCTCGGACGGCTATCCGCTGCTGGTGATCGGTCAGGTCTCGCTGGACGACCTCAATGCCAGGCTGGCCGCCAAGGGGGCGCCAAGCCTGCCGATGGACCGTTTCCGGCCGAACCTGGTGATCAGCGGACTGGAGCCCTATGAGGAAGATTTCATCGATACCCTGCGCTTTGGCGAGGGCGAGCAGGCGGTGCAACTGAAGCTGGTCAAGCCCTGCGCCCGTTGCCCGATCCCCGGCATCGACCAGCACACCGGCCTGCGTGACGCGCAATGGCCCGACGAGCCGCTGGACACGCTGGCAGCCTACCGCGCCAATCCCCGCGTGGACGGCGGCCTCACCTTCGGCCAGAACGCCATCGTCATCGGTGGCATTGGCGGCAGCATCGAGGTCGGGCAGGCCTGCCACTGGGAGTTCAATTTCTGAGGTGGCGCGAAACCTGCTAGCAATGGCGGCAGGTAAGGCACAAGCAAGACATACGCAAAACACACGCAAGCAACAAGGATGAACAAGGTAATGCGTAGAACAATTCTGCTCTCCGCCGTCCTTCTGGGCGCTGGATGGGCGATGCAATCCGGCGCGGCAGCAGCTACCCCGCGCACCGTGCTGATCGGCCTGGCGGCGCCCATGTCGGGCCCCTCCGGCAGTACCGGTATGAGTCTGGAGCGGGCCGCGCAGCTGGCGGTGGAAGACATCAACAATGGCAAGCCCGTCATCGGTGGCGAGCCGGTGCTGTTCAAGCTGCTGCCGCAGGACGACCGCGCCGATCCACGGACCGGCGAACTGGTGGCCCAGTATTTCGTCAAGACCGGGGTAGCGGCGGTAGTGGGGCACTGGAACAGCGGCGTGGGCATACCGGCCTCGCGCATCTATGCCGCTGCCGGGATTCCCCATGTGGCGCCCGCCGTGACCGCGCCCGACTATACCCGCCAGGGCTACGCCTCGGCCTTTCGCATCGTGCCGCATGATGGCGACGGCGCACGCCACACGGCCCAGTACGTCATGCACGACCTGAAGGCGCGCAGCATCGCCGTCATCGATGACAGCACGCTCTTTGGCGCCACCTATGCCCAGGAATTCGTCAACGCCGTGACCGCCCAGCAGGGGCGGGTGGCGGGCCGCTATCAGGTCAGCAGCAAGACCTCGGACTTCAACAGCATCCTGCGCAGCATCCGCGCCAGCGACCCCGACGTGGTCTTCTTCGCCGGCCTGGATGCGCAGGCTGCGCAACTGGTGCAGGACCTGCGCCGGCTGCAGATACGCGCGCGCCTGGTGGGCATCGGTGGCCTGGTGGGGCCGACCTTCCTGCGCCTGGCCGGCGTGGCCGGGGAGCAGACCAGCGTGGTGGAGCCGGGCTTGCCGTCCTACAAAGGGCCGCAATGGAGCCATTTCGAAAGCGCCTGGAAAGCCCGCTACAAGGATGACATCTATCTCTACGCACCCTTTGCCTACGATGCCGTGCGGGTGATCGCCGCCGCCATGCGCGAGGCCGATTCGCTCGCGCCGGCCAAGGTCACGGCCGAACTGCACCGCATTCGCTACCGGGGCATCACCGGCCAGATCGCCTTCGATGCCGAGGGCAATCTGCGGGACCCGGTGTTTACGTTGTATCAGGTCCATCAGGGCCGCTGGCGGGTGATCCGCAGCATGGGGGACAGGAATTAGCCGGCTCGCCTGACACCAAAAAACAATGCCGCCCGATCGAGACCGGGCGGCATTGTTTTTGCGGGAACCGCTGGACAAGCCGGCAGGGCAGGCTTGCCCGGGAGGATTTACTTCTTGGGGCGGCCGACCTTCAGCGGGGTCAGGCTGCTGAGGATGTCCTTCAGTTCGGCGATCTTGAGGTTCTTGATCAGGGACACGCCGATGCGCAGCAGGTCGCTCTTCTTGATCTCCACGCCAGCCTTCAGGCAGGACTTCTTGACCTGGGCCAGGACCGCGTATTCGTTCTCGGGCATGGTGAAGCTGTCACGCACCTGCTTGACCTTCTTGGGCTTGGCGACCTTCTCCACCTTCTCGGTCTTTTCGGCCTTCTCCACCTTCACCGGCTTGACGACCTTCTCTGCCTTCTTTTCAGTCTTCACCGCTTCCGGGGCCGGCTTGGCCACAACGGCTGCCTTGGGCGCGGGACGCGCGGCCGGGCGCACTGCGGGCTTCTTGACTGGGGGCTTGGGGGCTGCCGCCTTGGCGACAGGTTTCTTCTTTTCGGTCGATGCTGCTGCGGCTTGAACTCGGGTGGCCATGAACGCTCCTGTGATAAATTGATATAAACAATATATATTTTTTGCGCCTTTGCCGCAATCGCTCCAGGCGCCTGGCAACGATTTCATGCTGCATTATCAGCCTGCAAACGTTTACAAGTGGTGTGCGGAGGCCACAGCATACGCTGCCTGGCCGGGGATGCAGCAATTCATGTCGTTGCTGGCGAGATGAATGTCTGCAGATGCATGGCGGCGATGCTAACAAGTCCAGGTTAAAACTCTGTGACAAAGGTCAAAACAATTTATACGAAGCGTAGGGACGAAAAAAAAGCAGTCCGGCCAGAGGCTGGACTGCAATCAACAACGGTCTCTACCGGGGACTTACATGACACTACGGGCTACGGCTGGCTGCTTTTCGGTACTGGCCGGGGCGGGGGCTGACGGGCTGCCCGCGGCCGGCTTCAATGGGGTGACGGTGGCCGGCCCCTTGGGCTGGGCTGCCTGCGCCAGATCGTGCTGGGCGGCAAATTCCTGCAGGTACTGGGCAAAGCCGCTACCCACTTCCTTGTGCTTGAAGCCCATGGCCACGGCGGCCTTCAGGTAACCCAGCTTGGAGCCGCAATCGAAGCGCTGACCTTCGTATCGATAGGCCAGGATCTGTTCCTGTTGCAGCAGGGCCGAGATGGCATCGGTGAGCTGGATTTCGCCACCGGCGCCGGTGCCGATGTTTTCCAGCCGCTCGAAGATGGCCGGGGTCAGGACATAGCGGCCGACCACCGCCAGGGTGGAGGGCGCATCTTCCGGTGCCGGCTTTTCGACGATGCCGGTCAGCAGTTCGGTGCGTTCGCCATGGGCGCTGCCGCTGACGATGCCGTACTGGCGGGTTTCCGGACGCGGCACATCCTGCACGGCCAGCAGGCTCTTGCCTTCGCGCTCGTAGAGGGCAGTCATCTGTGCCATCACGTTCTTCTGGCCCGGGGCGGCATCCATGAAATCGTCGGCCAGCAGCACGGCGAAGGGCTCGTCGCCCACCAGCGGCTTGGCCAGCAGCACGGCATGGCCCAGGCCCAGCGGTTCGGCCTGGCGCACATAGACGCAGTTGATGTGCTTGGGAATGACGTTGCGGATGGTTTCCAGCAGCTTGACCTTGCCGGCGGCTTCCAGCTCGGTCTCCAGTTCATAGGCCTTGTCGAAGTGGTCTTCGATGGCGCGCTTGTTGCGGCCGGTGATGAAGATCATCTCGGTGATACCGGCTTCGACCGCTTCCTCGACGGCGTACTGGATCAGTGGCTTATCGACGATGGGCAGCATTTCCTTGGGCTGTGCCTTGGTGGCAGGCAGGAAGCGGCTGCCCAGACCAGCGACGGGGAAGACGGCTTTGGTGATTTTTTTCATGATAGGTCCAGGTAGATGGGTTGGAGGACGTGGCACCCTCAGACACGGTGCAGGCTATTGGGCGCGGGTACGCTTCAAGCCTGTCGATTGTTTTTGATCATCTTCAGATGAAGGAAGGCACGGCAGCCGTGGAAAAACGGCGCCACACCGGGAAAGGCATGACTGAGCAGGCTGGCAGTGGTGTCGAGCAGGCTGCCGCCGGGGCGGCTGGTGTGGCTCGGGCCCGTTTGCGACGGCACGGCGTCGAGTTCGATGCGATGCTGCGAGTGCTGGGTACTACCCTCGTTGAGTTGCTCCAGCACAGCCGCCAGTTGCGGCGCCTTCAGCGAGATCTGCTGCATCAGCTGGGCCGATTCGCGGGCATAACGCGCATAGTGGTCGGCGAAGTCGGCATCGCACTGCGGCGGCGTGCCGAATGCGCTCAGCGCATAGGGATTGGCGAAGGCGGTGGGCTGCTGGGCGCTGGGCTCGTGGGTCGGCATGATGGCGGCTCTTGATCGACGTGGTTCAACGTAAGGCGTGAAAGTCTGGCGCTGGCAGTGCCTGGTAGACGCTGCACTTGTTGCACTGCTTTGCTGCACTGCTCTATTGCGAGGCAAGCTTAAAAAAACTCGCGCTTCCTCTCTATAGGAGTGCCGCCTTTTGCCGTGTAGGAAAACAGGAGGCCGCTCACCCCGGGACTTCCAGGTCGATGAAGATGAGCGGCCATGGGCGGGCTTGTCCTACAAGGAAATGGGCCGCTGTCCGATACCTGGCGGCAAGCGATGTTCCTAAGATGACCTCATCTGTTGAGGCGAGCGCCTGCAGAGAAGAGGAAGGAGCGTTGCCAATGGCCTGCGGGCCGGCGCACTCCGCGACCAACCCAAGAAAGACAGAACGCTAGGAAAGGGAACATCATGGAACACGGACTCATCGCATGGCTGATCATTGGTGCTGTGGCCGGCTGGCTGGCCGGTGTGCTGGTCAAGGGCGGCGGCTTCGGTCTGCTGGCCGACATCCTGATCGGTATCGTCGGTGCCGTCATCGGCGGCTGGCTGGCAGGTCTGCTGGGCATCGCCGTCGGCGGTGGCATCCTGGCCTCGATCATCACCGCGACCCTGGGTGCGATCGTGCTGCTGGTGATCGTACGCGCCTTCCGGCGAGCCTGACGGGGTGGGCGGGCAGGGCGGATGTGATGTCTGCCTTCAGCTCGCCGGCCTTACCGCCGTCAGCGAATGCGTCCGTGGCTATGCCCGGGCGCATTTTGCGTTGTTTCCGGGCATCATTCTGGAATGATCCTGTATCAGCCGGTGCATTGATCAAATCGTCGCAGCGACGTGTGCGGAAATGCTGCAATGCGGCAGCGAAGCGTTACAATGCTTGTGATGTTGAAAAAAGAATAAGTTTCGCGGACTGGCACTGCGGTCTTGTGTTGCCTCGCATTCCCCCCGCGTTCCCTCGCGTTTCCCAGTTTCTACTGCTATCCATTCATCCATAAAAGACACCATGAGTAGCGTCAATCCCCTCGCCGGCAAACGTGCCGCTCCTTCCGCCCTGGTCAACCTGCCGGTGCTGCTGTCGAACTATTACAGCCTGCGTCCGGATGTGTCCGTGCCGGCGCACCGGGTCGCCTTCGGTACTTCCGGTCATCGCGGCAACGCCAATGCCCACAGCTTCAACGAGTGGCACGTGCTGGCCATCACCCAGGCCATCTGCGATTACCGCAAGGAGCAGGGCTTCAAGGGGCCGCTGTTCCTCGGCATCGATACCCATGCCTTGTCCGAACCGGCCTGGCACAGCGCGCTGGAGGTGCTGGCGGCCAACGAAGTGGTGACCATGCTGGCCGAGGGCAGCCCCTACGCCCCCACCCCGGCCGTCTCGCATGCCATCCTCACGCACAACCGCGTGCACCGCGACAAGCTGGCCGACGGCATCGTGGTCACGCCGTCCCACAATCCGCCCGACAACGGCGGCTTCAAATACAACATGCCCAATGGCGGCCCGTCCGACTCCGATGTCACCGGCTGGATCGAGAAGCGCGCCAATGCCTATCTGGAACAGCAGCTCAAGGGCGTGCAGCGCGTCAGCTTCGAAAAAGCCCTGAAGGCCGACACCACGCGCCGCTACGACTACCTCGACAACTACGTCGGCGACCTGCCCAATATCATCGACCTGGCCGCCATCGCCGGTGCCAACGTCAAGATCGGCGTCGATCCGCTGGGCGGCGCCGGTCTGCACTACTGGTCGGCCATTGCCGATCGCTACAAGCTGAACCTGGAAGTGGTCAATACCGATGTCGATGCCAGCTTCCGCTTCGTGCCGCTGGACTGGGACGCACAGATCCGCATGGACCCGTCCTCGCCCTACGCCATGAGCGAACTGATTGCCTTGAAGGATCGCTTCGATGTGGCCATGGCCTGCGATACCGACCATGACCGTCATGGCATCGTCGCCAAGAGCACGGGCCTGCTGCCGGCCAATGACTATCTCTCGGTGGCGGTGTACTACCTGTTCCGTCATCGCCCGGCATGGCGTGCCGATGCTGCCGTCGGCAAGACGCTGGTGTCGAGCCAGATGATCAATCGCGTGGCCGATCACCTGGGGCGCAAGCTGCTGGAAATGCCAGTCGGTTTCAAGTGGTTCGTGGAGGGGCTGTATGACGGCAGCCTGGCCTTTGGCTGCGAGGAGAGCGCCGGCGCCTCCTTCGTGCGCTTCGACGGCCAGCCCTGGAGCACCGACAAGGACGGCATCACCGCCGCCTTGCTGGCCGCCGAGATGACGGCTCGCACCGGCAACGACCCGGGCCAGATCTACGCCGACCTGACCCGGCAACTGGGCGCGCCCCTGAACGGCCGCAAGGAAGCCGCCGCCACGCCCGAGCAGAAGGCGCGGCTGTCGCGCCTGTCACCGGCCGATGTCAGTTCCACCGAACTGGCCGGCGAACCGATCCGCGAAGTGATGACCACGGCGCCGGCCAACGGCAAGGCCTTCGGCGGCCTGAAGATCGTCACCGACAACGGCTGGTTTGCTGCCCGTCCGTCCGGCACCGAGAACATCTACAAGATCTACGGCGAGAGCTTCCGCGACCAGACCCACCTGGACAAGATCTTTGCCGAAGCCCAGGAAATCGTCAGCCGCGCCCTCAAGGAGGATTGAATCGGCAGGCCCTAGCACCCTCAGGCCGTCTCAGCGCCGCCATCCTCATCGGGGATGGCGGCTTTTTATTTTCCGTTGACGGTTGTTTTCCGTCCTTCCTACAGGGGAATCGGCCGATGTCTGGCTGAGAGCGGGGCGCGGGCTTCGTAAGATGAGTCATTCCATTATTCCATTCCAGCCCGGCAAGGAGGATCGCATGGAACAGTCTCATTCCCACCCGTCGGCCGCGCCTGAAGCGGCCTTGCTCAGGCCGCCCGGTAGCGTGGCGGGTGTCAAGCCTGAAGATACTGCACTGTCTTCGACCGCGCCGCATCCTGGCCAGGTAGAACCCGACGGCACCGAGGACCCATGGTCCAACGCCGACGATGGCGTGCTACCCGAACAGCCGGCACCCGGTGCCGACCCACCCCCCGTTTTTCCCAAGGAGAATCACATGCACAAGCCCCAGGACACTCCCCCGGTGGAAGTCCCGCCACTGGACCCGACGCCGCCGCAGGACCCGATTCCTCACCAGAACCCCACTGCACAGCGCTGATTTCGCCAGGAGCTCGCGCTGCGCCGAGCAGCGTGCCATCGACATCGTCCAAGGAGGCCCATTGAATATCGCCCTGCATACGCCCCAGGAAACCCCGCCCGCGCACGACCCGCATCTGCCCCCGCCGGAGCTGCCGGACGACGATCCGGTCCCGGTGGAAGACCCGCCACTGAACCCGCGTCCGTCCGACAAGCCGATACGGATGTAGGGCTGGGATGTAGCGCTGGTCAGCGTCATGCTGGCCTCATGAGTACACCGCAGGCGCCGCCGGATCCGGCCGCGCCTGCATTTTTCGTCCTCCGGGCAGAAGAGTGCGCAGGAAGACGGACCTCGCGGAGGCCGAACTGCGCATGGCTATTCAGCTTGATAATGTAAAAACTGAAGTAAAAAATCGTCTGCAAGGGCCTGCAGCTGGTCAGCGTGAATTCTGAATCACGGTGACCGCGAACGGCTTGCATCGAAACCTTGCGTCATTCAGACAATTCCCATGTCAAGTGCCTTACAACTGTGAAAACATGCCGTTTTGGCAGCAGGTACGGACGGATCGGGCAGGGCAGCTTGCAGCATCCCTGGTAACACTTCCCACAGGCATCCATCCCGGTTTTCCGGCTGACCACCCCCCGTTTTCACAGAGGAGTGCAGGCCTTGTCCGACGATTATCAGCTACCCATTGCCCCCGGTCACCCGGGCCACCCTGGCCGCCGTCGCAGTCACCGCCGGCACCTGCTTCAGACCCTTACACCACTTTACGTGCTGATCCGCGCCACCGGCCTGGCCAGTGCCGATGGCTTGTGCCAGGTGATGTGCGAGCGCACCCGCGACAATGGCAACGGCCCCGGCACCAACGCCATGGTGGTCTACCTTTCCCCCTTCGAGGCCTGTATCGACGCCGCCTGGCATGCCCTGGCGCCCGACCGTTACGAGGTCATGGCAGCCTCCGCCTTCACCCCTGACGAGCTGCTGATCTACCAGCCGGAACGCTTGCCTTACTGCCTGCACGTGGCTTGGGGCGCCCACGACGGTCAGTTGGTGGTGCGTCGCGATGGCGGGCTGTTGCGCCTGTCCTCGGCGCACAGTGCAGTGATATCGCCCCTGATCGATGCCATCCATCTGCGCATCGAGCTGCCTGTGCTGGAATGCCATGAACGCCTGTGGGAGCAGGCTGGTCTGTTCGCCCACGCCGAATCGCACGCCCGCATGCTGGCCGCCAGCGACGTCGAGCGTCACCGCCAGGCGCTGCAGGCCATCCGGCGCATCCCGGGCACGGCGCGACCGGGGCAGCCGGTCAATCAGGTCGCGCTCTACGATGTCGAGTCGGCGCAATGGCATTTCGTGGCCCTGAAACTGTTCGAGGGCATCATCCAGGAGCCGCGTTCTGGGCGTTAGGCGTGGCATCCATCTGGTCAGGCAGGCTTTCCTCATGTTCATTCAGAATTTTCTGATATGAAAGAAAATTCACATCTGCAACGATGGCGGCGAATCCGGGGCTGGGTGTGCCAGTGCCGTCCTGTTGCACGATCTTGGTGCCAGTTCTTGACCTGCTGCACCCGCTGCACCTGCTGCCTTAACGCTGTCTGTCGCTGGTGCGTGCCGCTGCGGCGTTCGGTACCACTGGCCCTGCTGTTCATCTGCATGGTGGCCAGTCCGGCCGCCCCGTCCTTGCCGGATGTCGTGCTGGATACCTGCCTGAGCGTCGACCGCATCGGCCACGGCCGGGTCGGCGTCGACCCTATCGCCGGCCGGGTGCAGATGCTGGAGCAGGGCCCGTTGTCGCCCTACCGCCTCTACCTGCCCGATGGCGACAACTCCCGCTGGCGCATCGGCTATGCCAGCGGCAACCCCGGCGCCGGTGATTACCTGTTCGTCAATTCCCATCGCGGCTACATCGACCGCGCTATCGCCCTCGGCGCGGAGACGGCATCCACCGTGCAGCGGCCGCAGGAGGCCTCCTTCGCCCTGCTGAGCCACCTGGGCCAGCGCTACCTCTGCCTGATGGAACTGCGCGGAGAACGGGGCGGCAGGCAACTCCGTGCGGTCTTCGTGGGACGTATCCCGTTCGGCATGGGCGGCGACCTCCATCTCTACTACAAACTGGCCACCCCGCCGCCAGCCACGACCGACCCGGCCCGCTGAGCGCCGTGTTGCCCAACCGGCCCCCCGCCTTTATACTTCGCCCCTAGCATTGCTTCTGGTATCCCGCGCGCAGCCGCGCCAGGGATTCAAACGGGAAGCCGGTGCGGCCCACGCGACCACGTGCGGCCAATGCCGGCGCTGCCCCCGCAACGGTAAGCGAGGAAGGACACGCACTACGCCACTGTGCCTGAGCATGGGAAGGCGCCTGTCCGCGAAGCCTCAGACCTTGAGACTTCATCCCGCCAGCCCGGAGACCGGCCAGTGGCAAATTCTTCAATGATTCGCGGAGGGCGATCATGCGGACAGCTTCCATCATGTTTCCGAGCAGGCCCTGGCCAGCGTCGTCCGTGGACGACCGGATCGTGCATGGGCGCTTCACGTGTGGCTTTCTCCGTTCCATCCATCCAGCCAAGGAACGCGCATGTCCACCACCTCCGGTCTCAATGCCAGCAGCACCACTTCATCCTCCCACGCCGGCAGCCATGTCTGGCGCGATCGCATCGCGCCGTCGCTGCTGGCCTTTGTGCTGGGCGTGGCACTGATCTACGGTGCCGGCTTCGCCTCCAAGGTCGAGCTGCACAATGCCGCCCACGACGGGCGCCATTCGGCCGGTTTCCCCTGCCATTGAGGAGCGTGCGATGAACTGGACCGTCTTCCGGCGCATGGCGTCGGCCGTGGTGGTGGCAGGCGCCTTGTCGGGCGTGCTGCTGTCGGGTGTGCAGCAATTCCAGGTGGAAAAGATCATCCTCCAGGCCGAGCAGTATGAAAAAGCAGCCGAAGAGGCCGCCCCGGCGCATGAGCACGCAGCCGGCACCCCGGCCCATAGTCACGGCGATGCACATGAGCACGACCCCAACGCCTGGGAGCCGGCTGACGGCGCCGAACGCACCGGCTATACCGTGCTGGCCAACGTCAGCATGGCAGTCGGCTTCGCCCTGATGCTGGTGGCCGCCTTTGCCATCAGCGGTCGCCGTGTCGGCTGGCGCAGCGGCCTGCTGTGGGGCCTGGCCGGCTATGGCGTGTTCTTTGTCGCGCCCTCGCTGGGCCTGCCGCCGGAAGTGCCGGGCACCCTGGCCGCGCCCTTGCACGCCCGTCAGTTGTGGTGGGTGATGACGGCGGTCATGACCGCCGCCAGCCTGGGGCTGTTCGTGTTCGGCCGTGGCTGGTGGTGGAAGGTCCTGGCCGTACTGCTGCTGGTGGTGCCGCACCTGGTCGGCGCGCCACAACCCGAGCTGCATGGCAGTGCCGCGCCGGAAGAGCTGGTGCAAGCCTTCATCCGCGCCACCGCCATGGCCAATGCCGTGTTATGGCTGGCCCTGGGTGGCCTGACCGGTTTCTTCTACCGCCGGTTCGGCTGAACCGTCTGGCGTTGGCTGTCCGGCCAACGCCGATAGCGTCGCGGCGCCTCTGAAAGTGAAGCAATGAGAACTCATCACCGCCACGTGCTCATGTGCGTCGGCCCGCGCTGCACCGAGAACGGTGTCCTGGCCGAAGCCATGTTCGGCGTCCTGGGCGAGCAGATCGACGCCCGTCCCG
>PJUA01000238.1_pt1 | contig 42464 bp, 32 predicted proteins | sample 1512151 | NCBI WGS metagenome assembly PJUA01 (sample SAMN08177678, study PRJNA422409) | Soil metagenome, whole genome shotgun sequencing project. | isolation source: Soil enriched on filter paper: beechwood xylan treatment | place: USA: Madison | collected 2015-01-15
CGCTGGTGGCGTTGGTCGGCGCCTTCATCTTCTCCAGCGGCGTCATCTCAACCCGCGTCCTGCGCTCCTCCTCCAGCCTGACGCTGGTCGGCAACCAGATGGTCGGCGGCATCCTGATCGGCGGGGCGGCGCTGCCCTGGTCGTGGCAGGCGCCGGGCTGGCTAGGCTTCTTCCTGCTGGGGCTGCTGGGCGTCTCGGCACTGGGCGGCCACGCCATGATGAACCGCTCGCTGCAACTCAGCCCTGCCGCGGTGGTGGTGCCGTTCCAGTATGTGTCGATCCTGTGGGCGGTTGTGCTCGACCTCGCCGTCTGGGGCACCGCGCCGACCGCCCGCATGGGGGTGGGGGCGGCGCTGATCATCGGCAGCGGCCTGTTCATCGTCTATCGCGAGCAGCGCGTGAAGCGCGGCGTGGTGGCCGAAGGGGTGACGGAGGTGCCGTGAGGCGGTCCCTCATCCCCCGAAGAAGCGCGGCACCAGCCTGACCGTCAGCGGATCCAGCGGGCGCCAGCCATAGTCGCCGATGACGTCGTTGGCCTCCACTGGCCGTCGGCCATCGGCCAGCGACCATGTGATGTGGTAGGTCGATCCGTCCGGCCGGTCGCTGGTGCCGTCGATGGCGACGACCAGCGCCTGTACCCCCTCGCCGTCGTCGGCGCAGCCGATCACCTCGGCCAGCGTGGCGGTGGGTAGCGGGTCCTGCGGGCCGGCGCCGAACTGCAGCGTGACATGGTCGGCGACCAGCCGTTCATAGCGCGGCGGGACCTGGGCCAGCAGGCGGCCGCGCTCGTCGGCCGGCAGTTCCCACCCGGTGTATCCCGATCCCATCACCGCTTCCCCTAAGCCGAAAGGCGCCGGCACACTCACCGCCGGCCGCCTTTCATGATCCCGTCCATGATCTTATTCGCTTCCGCCGGCCCGGCAATCAGCTCAATCATGCGGATGGCGGTATAGCCGGTGCGGGCGTTGCCGGCGGGGCCGGCCAGTTCCTTTTGCGCCCGTTCCGTCAGCGAGGCGGTGGTCTTCTGCGTCATCTCGCGCAACTCGCCGCGCAGCCCCAGCGAATCGGCGATGGTCGCGCATTTGCGCAGCGCCCGCGCGTGGTTCTCCGCCTGGGCAAGCTGCGCCCGTCCCTCGCGGACGTCGCCGCCGTCATCCAGCGCGCCGATGGCCGAGACGATGCCGGCGTCGGCATCCTGCAGCACCTGGGTCTTCACCATGGAGTGGACGGAGCTGCGGACCTGTTTCAGCCGCTGGTCGAACTCCTTGTTGCGGCTCTGCTCCATCGCCGCGCGGGTGGCGTCCAGGGTGGCGACGAGGTCGAGCGCCAGATCGGCCACCGCCATGCGATCCGCATTCCCGGCGCTCTGTCCCGCCCGCGAGCGGTCCTCGATCTGGGCGACGACCGTGCCGCTCAGCGACATGAAAAGCGCGGCGCGGTCGGCCGATTTCTGCCCCAGATCCATGTCCCACAGTCCGCTCAGCAGCGCCGACGGGTTGGTCAGCCGCGACGCGGCCAGCAGCACGAAGATCTTCAGCGCGTCCGGCCGGACGCGGGACAGCCGCCGGCCGATGGCCTGGATCGCCTCGATATGGTCGGCGTGCAGCTTCGGCACCGGCTTTGGCGACAGCGCCGCCTTCAGCTCCGCCACCTCGGACGCGATGGACAGGATGACGGCGATGTCGGCCAGTGCCCGCGTCCGGTTGGGGTTCATCCGCAGGTCCAGCGGCTCGCTGAAATGTCCGGCCACCGCTCCCTCGGCGATCTTCGCCACCGCCGCCGCGCATTCCGTCCAGAACGTCTCGCGCAGCGCCTTATGCTCCGCCCCCTCCTCCAGGGCGGGGCGGTAGGCGCGCAGCCGGTCCTTGCCGATCTCCGCCTCGACCAGCGGCCACAGGCCGTTCATCAGCGACCGCTCGATCACGCTCAGCGGCACCGGGTCGGCCTTGCCGAGTGCTTCGAAAAAATCCTCGAACGGGTCGCAGAACAGGCGCTTCAGGGTCGGCCGGCGGCTCAGCCGCAGCTCGACCAGCCGCGGGCGGATGACGGCGATGGTGCGCTGGATGTCGGGATGGTCGTTCATCTGTTCCAGCAGGCCGACGACCTGGCGGAACTTGGCCTCGTCGATGTCCATCAGCTTGTCGCCCAGCGCGACCAGATCCCTCATCTCCATGGTCAGGCCGCCTTCCCTTTGATCGTCTCGATCCGCATGACCAGATCGACGTCCAGCTGGCCGCTGCGCCAGTCGACATAGGCGCGCACCGACCGCTTGTGGCTGGAGATCAGCTTGTCCGCCATCATCGACTGGTCGGCACGGCCCTCGTCCTTCGGCAGCAGGGGGATGACGCGGAAGATGTCGTGGACGGCCATGTCCTGGCTGTGGCGGTCCTGGGTCTGCGCGTCGGTCCACAGCAGGATCAGGTATTCCCAGCCGTCGAGCAGCCAGGACAGCCGGCTCGACGCCTTGCGGATCAGCGCCCGCTTGGTCTCCCACTGGCGCAGCAGGGTCTCGAACGACGCCATCGCCTGATCGAGCTGGCCGATGACGTTGCGGGCATGGTTGACCGTGTGTTCCGCCACCTCGGCGCAGAATCCGCCGATAGGCGCCGCTTCCGACACGTTGTCGGTCGCCCAGTCGGTCATGCTGTCGCGGAAGCCCTGCAGGTCGCGCATCAGCCGCCGCAGCCGCGCCGGCTTGGGCGAGCTTGCCAGCCCGATCGACTCCATCAGCACCGCCAACTCGGCGATGCGGCCATACAACTCGGTCGGCTCCAGCGCCAGACGTTGCGCCGCCTTCATCATCAGGTCGCGCGTCAGCTTCTGCCCCTCGGCGGAGGTCAGGCCGACCCGCAGGATCTCCGTCGATTCCAGCCCGACCGCCTTCAGCGCTTCGACGATCAGCTGATAGTTGATGAGAAGCCGCTGCTCCTCGTCGTCGTCCAGCGCCGCTTCGGCCGCCGCCACCGCCCCGCCGCCGGCTAGCCCGCAGCGCGCCGCCTCCAGCACCGCCTTGCGGATGTCGTCGGGCGAACAGCCCTCGGCCTTGGCGATCAACTCGTGCAGCATCCGGTCGTGCACCGTCATCGGGAAGGCCAGCGGCAGCGACTTCCACGGCACCACATAGACGCCGCGCCCTTCCGACAGGTTGGGCACCAGCACCTCCAACTGGTCGCGGCTGTCCTTGCGCACGCGGGTCTGGGCCAGCACCGGCGTGGTGAAGGCCACCGCGGCACCGCGTTCCTCGAAGGTGGACGGGGCGAAATTGGTAAGGGAACGCATCGTGTCTGCGGCCGTGGCTGCTGGAAATGGTGGAACCGGATGATCGGGTGATTACGGCGCCGCGATGCTGAATTTTGCGTTAAATCCAATATAAGCGCCAACGGAAATATATCACCTTTGGACAGTACGCCCGGATCTCTCGCGGTACCCCCCGCCTGTGGCCTTCACTGTTCCGTCCGTTCGTCCGTTGTCGAAGAAGGACGGTGCGCGGAGGGACGGCGGCATGGCAGCGGGGGCGGGATCGGTGTTCAAATGGATCGGCTACGGGCTGCTCGGCCTCGTCGGTCTCGTCGTCGTCGCGGTCGGCGCGGTGCTGCTGCTGTTCGACTGGAACGATGCCCGCGGCTTCGTCGCCCGCCATGCATCATCCGCGCTGAACCGCGAGGTCGCCATCGACGGCGACTTGCGCGTCCATCTCGGCAACCCGATCCGCATCCATCTGGAAGGGCTGCGCGTCGCCAATGCCGACTGGGCGCAGGACAAGACCATGGCGGAGATCAAGGTTCTCGACGCCACGCTGCGCCCCTGGCCGCTGCTGCGCGGCGACTGGGAACTGCCGGAACTGAAATTCCAGGGACCGAAGCTGATCCTGGAAAAGAACGAGAAGGGCGAGGCCAACTGGAACTTCGGCCCGCCGAATGCGGAGAAGGAGGTGGCGAAGCAGACCGCGACCCCCGACAACCGGGGCGACATCCCGGTGATCGAGCGGCTGGTGATCGCCGACGGCACCATCCGCTATCGCGACCCCACCAGCGACATCGACATCGACAACACCATCAACACCGCGACCGGCGGCAACGACGACGACACGGTGGAGCTGAAGGGCAAGGGCAGCTTCGCCGGCAAGCCCTTCACCCTGGCGGCGGCCGGCGGCTCGCTGTTGTACCTGCGCGACGACCCGAAGCCCTATCCGCTGAAGATCGACGCCGCGGTCGGCAAGACCAAGGGCCACATCGAGGGCTCCATCGCCGAACCGGTGAAGATGGAGGGCGTCGATCTGTCGGTTGCGCTCAGCGGTCCCGACATGGCGGAGATCTTCCCCATCGTCGGCATTCCGACGCCGAAGACCCGGCCCTATTCCATCGACGGCCGTCTGTCGCGCGAGGGCGACCTCTGGGCCTTCCGCGACATGACGGGCAAGGTCGGCGAAAGCGATTTGTCCGGCGATCTGTCGGTCAAGACCGGCGGCGAACGGCCGCTGGTGAAGGCCGACCTCACCTCCAAACGGCTGGCGGCGCAGGATCTTGCAGGCCTTGTCGGCGCCTCCCCGCGCGGCAGCGACGATTATCCGACCCGCGGCAAGGACCGGGTCATCCCGGCGACGCCGATTCCGGTGGAAAAGCTGCGCAACACCGACATGGACGTCCGCCTGCGCGGCAAGCGGGTAGAGGCGCCCTTCGCGCCGCTCGACGATCTCGACATGAGGGTCCGGCTGAACGCCGGCGATCTGCATTTCGACCCGCTGTCGCTGGGAATCGGCGGCGGCCGGATCGCCGGCGCGGTGCAGGTGGACGGCCGCCCCAAGGTGCCGGCGATGCGCACCAACCTGGACATCCGCGCCATGAAGCTGTCGACCTTCTTCAGCGAGACCGCGCTGGCCGGGCAGATCGGCGGCACGGTGGCTGGGCGCATCCAGCTTGCCGGCACCGGCAAGACGGTGGCCGACCTGCTGGCGACCTCCGACGGCAAGATCGGCGTCGCGGTGGACGGCGGCCGGATCACCAGCCTCGCGGTCAAGGGGCTGAAGACCAACATCCTGGAAACGCTGGGAGTCGCCATTTCCGGGTCGAAGCCGATGCCCTTCAACTGCCTGGTCGGCAACATGGCGGTGGAGAACGGCATCGCCCAGGTCCAGGCGCTGGTGCTCGACACGCCGGAAACCCTGGTCACCGGCAAGGGGCGGATCAGCCTGCGCAACGAGGCGCTGGACCTGCGCATCGTCGGCGACGCCAAATCGCCGCAGGTCTTCGCCACCCATGTCCCGGTGCTGGTCGGCGGGACGCTGGGCAACCCCGACATCGGCGTCGATCCCACCGAGTCGGCGGCGCGCGGTGCGGCGGCGGTGGCGCTGGGCGTGCTGCTGACGCCGCTGGCCAGCGTGCTTCCCTTCCTTGACCCAGGCAGTGATGAGCAGCCACAGTGTGGCCGGCTGGTGCGGGATGCCCGCTCTCCCGAAAAGGGGGGGCAGGCATCCGGCAAGTCGGGCAATGGCCGCGGGGAAGGGAAGGCGTCGGGATCGGCGCGCTGACCGGACGCCGATCCGCATCCATCCTGTCCGATCCGGCCATCGTGTAGGCCTGGAAGGACGCTGTCCCTGCCAATGACCATCGACCAGATGTTATCTTTCGGAATCATCGGCGCGGTGATCGCGCTGCTGATCTGGGACCGTCTGCGCTACGACCTCGTCGGCATGCTGGCGCTGCTGGCTTCGGTCACGGCTGGCATCGTGCCGGCAAAGGAGGCCTTCCAGGGCTTCTCCGACGACATCGTCGTCATCGTCGGCTCTGCCCTGGTGGTCAGCGCCGCCGTCGGCCGGTCGGGCGTGGTGGAGGCGGCGATGCGCCCGCTGACCACGCGCATGACCAGCGTCTGGACCCAGGTGGCGGTGCTGGCCGGCGCGGTGACCATGCTGTCGGCCATCGTCAAGAACATCGGCGCGCTGGCCATCTTCATGCCCATAGCGCTGCAGGTGGCGCGGCGCACCGGCACGCCGGTGTCGATGCTGCTGATGCCGATGGCCTTCGGCTCGCTGCTGGGCGGTCTGATGACGCTGGTCGGCACCTCGCCCAACATCATCGTCTCGCGCGTCCGGGCGGAGATGACGGGCCAGCCCTTCCACATGTTCGATTTCACGCCGGTCGGGCTGGTGATCGCGGTGTTCGGCGTCGCCTTCCTGTCGATCGGCTACCGGCTGCTGCCGAAGGGCAGGGCGGCGGGGGCAGGCCCGGCCTTCAACATCGACGACTATACGGCGGAGGCGCGGCTGCCCCCCGGGTCGCAGTTCGTCGGCCGCACCGTGGCGGAGCTGGAGCATTTCGGCGAGGGCGAGGTGACCATCGCCGCCATCGTGCGCGAGAACTACCGCCGCTACGTGCCGTCCGCCCATTGGGTGCTGTTCGCCGGCGACATCCTGGTTCTGGAGGGCGACACCACGGCGCTGGCCGAACTGGTCAAGCGCGCCGGCCTGCGCATGATGCACGACAAGGACCAGGAGGGGGTCGAGCACGAGGACGACATCGCCGTGGTCGAGGCGGTGGTGGAGCAGCGCTCCGCCATGATCGGCCACAGCATCGAGGAGGTGAACCTGCGCGAGCGCTTCGGCGCCAACCTGCTGGTGATCAGCCGGCGCGGCCGTCCGATCCGCCAGCGCCTGCGCCGTGTCCGCCTGCAGTCGGGCGATCTGGTGGTGCTGCAATGCCGCCAGGCCGCCGTGGCCGACACGCTGGCCGAACTGGGCTGCCTGCCGCTGGCCGAACGCAACCTCGCCATCGGCCGCACGCCGAAACGGGCGGCGGCGGTGGCGGTTCTGGGCCTGACCATCATCCTGGTCGCCAGCGGGCTGGTGCCCGTCGCCATCGGCTTCTTCGGGGCGGCGGTGGCGATGACCGCGCTGAAGGTGGTCAGCCTGCGCGAGGCGTATGAGGCCATCGAATGGCCGATCCTGGTCCTGCTGGGATCGCTGATCCCGGTCAGCGAGACCTTGCGCACCACCGGCGGGACCGAGCTGATCGCCGGCTTCCTGTCGGAGGCGTCGCAGGGGCTGCCGCCCATCGGCTCGCTCGCCATGATGATGGTGGCGGCGATGGCGGTGACGCCCTTCCTGAACAATGCCGCGACCGTGCTGGTGATGGCGCCGATCGGCGCCAGCCTCGCCACCCATCTGGGGCTCAGGCCCGACGCCTTCCTGATGGCGGTGGCGATCGGGGCGGGCTGTGACTTCCTCACCCCCATCGGGCACCAGTGCAACACGCTGGTGATGGGTCCCGGCGGCTACCGCTTCGGCGATTACTGGCGGCTCGGCCTGCCGCTGTCGATCATGGTGGTGGTGATCGGCACTGCCGCCATCGCCCTGTTCTGGCCGCTGGTGCCGCGCTGAAAATCAGGTCCGTTCACGACATTGTGTAACCTACGGGCAGTTCCGTCTTCCCTCCGTCTGGTGTAGGCTTCTCCCCAGGGCTAGAGCCTGACAGGAGGCGGAGATGTCGGTTTGGCGCCGCTATCTGGTAAAGGACGTGACCGGCCGGCTGGTCGATCTGCCGAGCAGCCTGCTCGACCGGGCCGACGACGGCACGGCGCCGCTGCCGCATTTCGCCGGCCGCTGCGTGGAAATGGTGGCGGCGGTGATCGTCGGCGACCGCAAGACCCACGCCCGCGTCACCGAACTGGCCTTCACCAAGCTCTATTTCGACCAGATGGGCTATGTCGACGCCGCCAAGCGCGAGCGGATGATCCGCCTGATGCTGGAAAGCTGCGCCGACAGCCGCTGCCGCCCGCCGCGCCAGGACTGCGCCCAGTTGTCCCGCCGCGCCGTCGCCGCCCGTGACCAGCTGATCCGCGAATTCGGCTGGGAGCCGAAACCGGCGGAACGCGACGCCGCCCTCAGCCGCCTGGATCCCGCCCGCCTGCGCGGCGCCCCATCGGAACCGGCGCGCACGCTGCATTGAGGATCGCCCATTCCGGCCCCGGGAAAGGGAGCCGGTTCCCGCAAAGGAGTGGGGCCCCTTTTCGACCCGCCTCTCCCGACCCATATGCAGGCGTACGCAAAGCATGGAGCCTGGCGAACCGCAGATGAGTCCTCCCGATACCGCCCAGACGCTGTCTTTCGCGCGCGTGCGTCAGCTGGCCCTGATCGGCGCCGGATGCACCATCATCCTGCTCGGCATTCTGCTCGCCCCCTTGCCCGGTCCGGGCGGGCTGCCGGTGATGCTGCTGGGTGGCGTGCTGGTGCTGCGCAACTCCGCCGATGCCCGCCGCCTGTTCGTGCGGTCCAAGCGCCGTTATCCCCGCATGTTCAGCCCGGTCGAGCGCATCCGCAACAAGCTGCGCGCCCGCCGCCTGCGCAAGATGCACGGCGGCTGATCCGCCCGCGCTTGTCGGGCGGGCGGACTGCCGGACGATGCTTACGGCGCCCCCTTATTACGGTTCCGGCAGGGCCGGAACGCCGTCCTTCCACTGGTCCCAGTGGCCGACGATGTGGTCGACCATGCGAGACCCGACGAGTTCCACATTCTCTACCGTTTCGGCGAAGCCGCCGGCTGTCTCGCCGGGTTTCGGGTCCAGGTGCTGGAGCGTGGTCTCGTTCGGGTTGCCCTGGTCAAAATTGACGGCCCCGCGCAGGCTCATCACCCGGTCGGAGCCTTGCAGCCGCTTGATGACCAGCGTGATTGCCGCCGCCTCCATCTCGGTGATGACGTAGTCGTCCGCACCGTAGAGCTTGGCGATGTACTGCGCCTGGGCCGACATGCCGGGACCGTGGAAGAAGGTGTCGCCGGTCATGTGCGTTCCGGTGCCTACAAAAGGAGCACGTTGCGCGGTTTCCTGCGGATAGCGCTTGCGGTAGGCACGGGCGGAGTCGCTGTCCTTCAGCGGCGTGTCGGCGGTCAGGCGCATGGCCCAGGACACCAGCGCCGGGTTCATCGGGAACAGCCGGACCGCCTCATAGCCCTTGCGCGGCATGAAGGTCGGCTCGCCCGGCTTGCCTTCCTCCGGTGCCCAGCGGTGGCCCAGATCATAGTCGACCACCCAGGTCGCCCAGTTCACTTCGCCGATGGTGCCGCGTGACGGCGGGGTGCCGGCCACGCCGGTGACCAGAAAATAGGCTTGCGACAGGTCGAGCTGCGGATTCAGCAGGATCGCCTGCATCGAGGCGGAGGAACTGACCTTGCCCATGCCCAGCACCGACCCGCACACGCCGTCGGCGTTGCAGTAGACCGGATTCAGCGCGCCCCGCACCGTGATGGGTTCGGCCGTTTGCCAGTAGCGTTCGTACCAGTGCTGGAACTCGCCGGCGCGGTCGCCGGTGTTCTTGCCGATCTCGAACATCGAGCCGACGAACACCTTGACCTTGATCGGCTCCGCGGCCTGCAGGGAACCAGTCAGCCCGAACAGGAGCAGAGCCGACAGGGCGGCGCCGCGGCAGCGGGAGAACAATGACATCGGACCTTCACTCCTTGGGACGAAAAGACGCACCCGAGTATGCAACGGCCATACCATGGCCGTCTCCGTCGCTTCATACGGCTCTGTAGGATTCGTTGGCCCCTCACCGGTCACCCTGCCGCCCGCCCGCGGTCTGCCCTGCGGAAGCGGGCACTGGACAGCGTCGCCCCGCAGCAGCCATCTTGTGCGTCCGTTCGCATGAGGAGGTCTTCCGGTGAAGTCGGGCAACGCGCTCCTGTCCAGCTATGGCACCACCATTTTCGAGGTCATGTCCCGCCTGTCGGAGGAGCATGGCGCGATCAACCTGGGCCAGGGGTTCCCCGACGACCGCGGGCCGGCCGACGTGCTGCAGACCGCAGCCGACGCGCTGCTCAACGGGTGGAACCAGTACCCGTCGATGATGGGCACCCCCGACCTGCGTCAGGCGCTGGCGGCCCATGCCGGCCGCTTCTACGGCCTCGAAATCGACTGGAAGACCGAGACGATGGTCACCTCCGGCGCGACCGAGGCGCTGACCGCCTGCCTGCTCGGCCTGATCAATCCGGGCGACGAGGTGGTGCTGTTCCAGCCGATGTATGACAGCTACCTGCCGATCGTCCGGCTGGCCGGCGGCGTGCCGCGCTTCGTCTCGCTCAAGGCGCCGGACTGGAGCTTCAGCCGCGCCGACTTGGAGGCCGCCTTCTCCCCCCGCACCAAGCTGGTGCTGATCAACGACCCGCTGAACCCCGCCGCCAAGGTGTTCGACCGGGCGGAACTGGAACTGATCGCCGAGTTCGTTCAGCGCCATGACGCGCTGGCCGTCTGCGACGAGGTTTACGAGCACATCGTCTTCGACGGCCGCCGCCACATCCCGCTGATGACCCTGCCGGGCATGCGCGACCGCTGCCTGAAGATCGGCTCGGCCGGCAAGACCTTCTCGCTGACCGGCTGGAAGGTCGGCTATGTCACCGCCGCCCCGCACCTGCTGCAGCCGGTGGCGAAGGCCCACCAGTTCCTGACCTTCACCACCCCGCCGAACCTCCAGGCCGCCGTCGCCTTCGGGCTGGGCAAGGAGGAGGGCTATTTCACCGGGCTCGCCGCCGGGCTGCAGGCGAAGCGCGACCGGCTGTCGGCCGGTCTCGCCTCGGTCGGCTTCGACGTGCTGCCCAGCGCCGGCACCTATTTCGTCGCCGCCGACATTTCCCGCTTCGGCTTCGACGGCGACGATCAGGCCTTCTGCCGCTGGCTGGTGGCCGAGGCGAAGGTGGCCGCCATTCCCGTCAGCGCCTTCTTCGTGGAGAATGCGCCGACCAACGTCGTGCGATTCTGTTTCTCCAAGCGCGATGAAGTGCTCGACGAGGCCATCGACCGGCTGCGGAAACGCTTCGTAAGCGAATAATGCGTTGCGTGCAGTAAAGTTGCCTGCGCTGATTATCAGGATGTTCGGCAAGTTTTAACCTGTCGGTGCGATGATTGGTCATTCCACGGCCGGCCGTCGCCCGCTGCAGTGAGCCGGCGGGGAAGCGGTGGAACGGCGGAGCGCAGGTCATGCCACGTCTCCCGACCTTTTGGTTCCCGGCGATCAGGACGCCGTCCTTCCGGACCTGCGTCCTGACGGCCGCCGCCCTGGCCATTGCCGGTGTGTGGGTCGGCTACGTCGTGATGGCCGCCTCCATGCTGGAAACCCAGACGCGGGACGCGTTGGCGAATGCCGAGGCGACGGCGCGCGCCTATGAAAGCAGCACCAGCCGCACCCTGCACGATGTCGACACCACGCTCCGCTCCTTCGCCGAGCGTTATGCCGATGGCGGGCTGGCCCGTGCCCGCCGCATCGTCGACGACGGGCTCTATGACACCGCCCTGATCCATCACGTCTCGGTCTTCGGCCCCGGAGGCGTCCAACTCTTCCGCAGTCAGGGAAGCGGTCCCCCCGAAAAGCTGGAGGACGAGGCCCTGCTCGCCTATCACCGGATGGAGGGGCGGGACCGGATGACGGTCGGTCCGCCCTCCACCGGATCGGCGGCCGGCCGGCCGCTGCTGCGCCTGTCCCGCCGCCTGGACGATGCGGCCGGCGGCTTCGCCGGGGTGGTGGTCGCCAACGTCGATCCCAGCCATCTCTCGGGCTTCTACCGGCAGGCCGATGTCGGCCGGAACGGGGTGGTGACCCTGGTCGGGCTGGACCGGATCATCCGCGCCCGCGGCTCCAAGGACGGGCAGGACGCCATCGGGCTGTCCATTTCCGGCTCGGCCCTGTGGGGGGCGGCGCGGCGGTCGCCGACCGGCATCTACTGGCAGGACAGCATCGCCGACGGCTTTCGACGCGCCTACGCCTATCGCCCGGTGGAAGGCTATCCGCTGATCCTCAGCGTCGGCATCGCCGTGACCGACCTCGAAGCCGCGGTCGCCGGCTTCCGCGGACAGATGCGGATCATCGCAGCCCTGCTCAGCGTCTCGGTCCTGCTGGTCGCCGCCCTGCTGCTGGTCCAGCACCGCAATGCCGAACGGCTGGCGGAGGCGCTGGCGGTCAACCGCGATTTCCTGGCCCGCGTCAGCCACGAACTGCGGACGCCGCTGAACGCCATCATCGGCTTTTCCGAGATCATCAAGGACCGGATGTTCGGGCCCGATGCCGGCGACCGCTATGCCGACTATGCCGGCGACATCCATGCCTCCGGCCGGCATCTGCTGACGCTGATCGACGACATCCTCGATCTGTCGCGGTTGCAGGCCGGGAAATTCGCCCTGCTGATGGAGGATGTCGACCCCGTCGCAGCCGCCGAATGGGCCATCCGCATCGTCACCCCCCAGGCGGAGCAGAAGTCGATCCGGCTGGAGATCAACCGCCCGCCGGCCCTGACCCTGGTGCGGGCGGACGAGCGGGCGCTGAAGCAGATGCTGCTGAACCTGCTGGGCAACGCCCTGAAATTCACCCCGGAGAACGGACGCGTGCTGGTCAGCATCGGGCGCGGTGTCCATGGCCGCTGTATCGTCCGCGTCACCGACAACGGCATCGGCATGACGGCGGAGGAACTGCGCCAGGCCTCCATCCCCTTCGGCCAGACCTCCGCCCTCACCACCCATCCCGGCCGCGGCACCGGTCTCGGCCTGCCCATCGTCAAGTCGCTGATCGAGGCGCATGGCGGCAGCCTCCGCATCGACAGCCGCCCCGGCCAGGGCAGCCAGATCACCCTGGAATTCGCGGCCTGATCCACAGGTCCGTTGCCGATCCGGCCCGCAACCTGGGCGATCTTCGCGGCGGTGCCGCAAAGCCATGGCGAAACCCCCGCCGCTTGGGCATACTCCGCGCCGGTTTTGTCCAGGTCCGAGCCGACGCCAGGGCTGTCCCCGGCCGTGTGCTTCCGGACCCACCCGCGGAATTGGGGCCTGTCCAGAATGTTGCGTGCGCTGGCGCGTGTCTGTGCCGTTCTTGTCGCGTGCTCCGGCACGTTCACCGCATCCCAGACCCTCGCCGCCGATCCCCCGGCCGAGCCGGTGCCCTTCGGCGTCTCCAGCGTCGAGGTGGTGGCGGAGCGCGATACGCCGCAGGCCTGCTTCACCTTCACCGACCGGCTGGAGCGCTCGCGCGCCGTCAACTACCGCGACTATGTCGCGGTGGAGCCGGCGGTGGACGGCGCCGCCATCGCCCGCGACCGCACGCTCTGCGTCGAGGGGCTGCACCATGGCGAGACCTACCGCGTCACGCTGAAGGACGGGCTTCCCGGCGCCGACGGCAAGCGGCTGCCGGCCGCCGACACCCGCGAGGTGCAGGTGCCCAACCGCAAGCCCTCGCTCGCCTTCCGCGGCGCCGGCTACATCCTGCCGCGCGTGGGGTCGGACGGCCTGCCGCTGCGCTCGATCAACCTGGACCGGGCGAAGCTGCAGGTGCTGCGCATCGCCGACCGCGCGCTGGTCGAGAAGATCTATTTCGGCCGCATCACCCAGCAGATGACCGACTACGACATCGGCGAGATCCTGGACAAGTCGGGCCAGGAGGTGTGGCGCGGCGAGATCGGCATCGGCGACCAGCCGAACCGCACCGTCACCACCGCCTTCCCGATCGACGCCGTGCTGGGCAAGCTGGAGCCCGGCGTCTATGTCGCCGTCGCCGGCGCGGACGAGATCAAGCCGGGCGGCTGGGACCGCAAGGCGACCCAGTGGTTCGTCGTCTCCGACCTCGGCCTCAACACCATCCTCGGCGAGGATTCGCTGGTGGTCTTCGCCCGCTCGGTCCAGAGCGCCGCGCCGGCCGCCGGGGTGGAACTGCGTCTGGTCGCCCGCAACGGCACGGAGCTGGGCCGCGTCCAGACCGGCGAGGATGGGCTGGGCCGCTTCGACCTCGCGGCCCTGCGCGCCGCCGGGACGGAGCCGGTGCAGGCGCTGTTCGCCGCGCGCGGCGATGGCGACTTCGCCGTTCTCGACCTGACCGCCGGCGGCGCTCCGCCGGCCGACACGCCGGACAAGCCCGCCACCGTCGTCCGCCCGGCGGCCAATGGCCTCGACGCCTATCTCTACACCGAGCGCGGCATCTACCGGCCGGGCGAGACGGTGCAGCTGACCGCACTGCTGCGCGACGCCGACCTGAATCCGCCGCCCGCCGGCAAGCAGCTGACCATCCGCGTCCTGCGCCCCGACGGCTTCGAGGTGGAGCGGCGCGGCCTGACCGACAGCGGGGCCGGCGGCTATGCCACCCGCATCGACCTGCCGATGAACGCCTATCCCGGCAACTGGATCGTCACCGCCCATGCCGAGCCGGACGGCCCGGCCATCGGCAAGGCCGAGTTCCTGCTGGAGGATTTCGTGCCGCCGCGGCTCGACGTGGCGCTCGCCTCCCCGACGACGGTGCTGGCGTCCGACGGCGAGGCCGACATCGCGCTCGACAGCCACTATCTCTACGGCGCGCCGGCTTCCGGCCTGCCGGGCGAGCTGACGGTAACGCTGCGTGCCGCCGCCAACCCCTATCCCAACCTGCCGGGCTATCATTTCGGTCTGGTTCAGGAGGACGTGAAGCCGGCCCGCGCCGATCTGCCGGGCTTCATCACCGATTCCAACGGCTCGGCCCGCCTGAAGGTCAAGCTGCCGCGCCCGCCCGACAGCACCCGCCCGCTGGAGGCGGTGGTGCGCGCCACCCTGTTCGACCTCGGCGGCCGTCCGGTCGGCCGTGACTTCGTGCTGCCGGTGCGCCACCAGTCCTTCGCCATCGGCATCAAGCCGCGCTTCGAAGGCGACGGCGTGCCGGAGGGGGCGACCGCCGGCTTCGACGTCATCACCGTCGGCCCGGACGGCAAGCCGACCGACCACGCCGACCTCTCCTACGAGCTGTTCGAGGAGGAGTATGATTACTCCTGGTACGAGGCCAACGGCCGCTGGGACTACAAGGTCACGGTGAAGGACCAGCGGGTGACCGGCGGTTCGCTATCGGCCCAGGCCGGCGCGCCCGTCCCGGTCGAAACCCCGGTGACCGCCGGGCGCTACCGGCTGGAGGTGTTCGATCCCAAGACCGGCGTCGCCAGCAGCTTCCGCTTCGCCGCCGGCTGGTGGATGACCCCGACCGCCGGCGAGCGGCCGGACTCCGTCGACGTCTCGGTGATGATGCCGGCCTATCGTGCCGGGGAAAGTGCCTGGGTCTTCGTCAAGCCGCCCTATGACAGTCAGGTTCTGGTTGCCGTGGCCGACCGCGGCGTCTCCTATGCCGTCACCCGCGCCATCGGCACCCAGGGCGCGTTCCTGGAAATCCCGGTCGGGCAGGGCTGGACCAGCGGAGCCCATGTGCTGGCAACCGCCTTCGCCACCTCCGACCCGCAGTCGAAGAAGCCTCCGCGCCGTGCCGTCGGCCTCGCCTGGCTGGCGATGGACAAGGCGCCGCGGACCCTCGACGTCCGCCTCTCCGCCCCGGCGGAGACGGAGCCGCGCCGCGCCATGACCGCCGACATCACGGTGGACGGCGTCGCCGAGGGCAAGCAGGCCTTCGTCACGGTCGCCGCCGTCGACGAATCGGTGATGCAGCTGACCGACCAGCCCTCGCCCGATCCGGCCCGCCATTATCTGCGCAAGCGTCCGCTCAGGGTGGAGCTGCGCGACTCCTATGGCCGCCTGATCGATCCGGCCAGCCTGGACGCCGCCCGTCCGCCGGCCCAGCCGACGCCGCGCCTGCGCCAGATCGCCGGGCTGGTGCCGCCCAAGTCGGAACGGGTGGTCTCGCTCTATTCCGGCATCCAGACCATCGGGGCCGGCGGCAAGATCTCCGTCCCCTTCGATCTTCCCGACTTCCAGGGCCGCCTGCGCCTGATGGCCGTCGCCTGGAGCGAGGGGCGGATGGGCCATGCCGAGAGCCAGATGCTGGTCCGGGATCCGGTCGTCGCCGACGCCGTGCTGCCGCGCTTCCTCGCCCCCGGCGACTCGGCGCAGGTCCTGCTGTCGCTCGACAACCTGAATGGGCCGTCCGGCGATTACACCATGACCCTGACTGCGGAGGGCGCCGTCGCTATCGTCCAGTCTGAGTCCGGAGCCCAGTCGGAGTCCGGCAATGAGCTGGCCGTTCCAAAGCTGGCGCGCGGCAAGCGGGCGACGGCCGGCCGGGTGCTGACCGCCACCGGGGTCGGGTCGGGCCATGTCACGCTCGACGTCACCGGTCCGGAGGGCGTCCGCGTCACCCGCCGCTGGGACGTGACCGTCCGCCCGGCCACCCCGCCGGTGTCGCGCCGCAACACCGCTGCGCTGCCGACCGACAAGAGCCTGACCATCCCCGCCGACCTCACTGCCGGCCTGCGGCCGGAAACCCTGTCGGTCGGAGCGGTCGTCGCGCCCCTGCCGGACCTCGACGTGGCGGGTCTTCTTTTCGCGCTCGACCGTGCGGCAGCGGGCGGGGCGGAGCAGACCGCCAGCCGCATCCTGCCGCTGCTGTCGATGAGCGACGTCGCTGCCGGCCTCGGCATCGCGCCGGAGGACCGCATCCAGGCCCGTGTCCAGCGCAGCGTCGACCGGCTGCTGACCTTCCAGCGGCTCGACGGCGCCTTCGCCGCATGGTCGCCGAAGGGAGATCTCGATCCCTGGCTGACCGCCTACGCCGTCGATGTGCTGGGCCGGGCCAAGGCGGCGGGCTACCGCGTCCCCGACCAGCCCTATCGCAAGGGTCTGGACTGGCTGAAGCAGGCCATTGACAACGCCTGGGTCGAGACCGCCGACCTGCCGGGCCGCGCCTATGCGCTCTATGTGCTGGCGCGGGCGAAGATGATCGACGCCGGCGCCGTGCGCTATTTCCGCGAGAACTACTGGGACCGGCTGCAGACGGACTTCGGCCGGGCGCAGATCGCCGCCGCCACCGCCGTGCTGGGCGACCAGCCGGGGGCGACGGAGGCCTTCTCCAAGCTGACCGGCGCGCGCATGGTCACCGCCAGCCTGCGCGACCAGGGCTCCTCCCTGCGCGACGAGGCCGGCGTGGTGGTGCTGATGGCCGAAAGCGGGGCGGTGGATCGTGACCGCATCTTCCAGGCGGCTGACCGGGTGGCCAAGACCTTCGCCGCCGTCCGCACCACCAACCCGCAGGAGCAGGCCTGGCTGCTGTTGGCGTCCAAGGCGCTGATCGACCGCGCGGCGCCGATGAAGCTCGCCATCGGCGACCAGACGGTGGAGAACGCCAAGCCGCAGATCCTGCCCGTCGACCCGGCCGCCCCGCCCGCCATCCGCAATCTCGGCGGCGAGGTCCGGCAGACGGTGTCCGTCGCCGGTGTGCCCGACCAGCCGGCCGGCGCGGAGGAGCAGGGGATGACCATCCGCCGCCGCCTGTTCGACATGGCCGGCCGTCCGGTCGATCCGGCCGGCATCCGCCACAACGACCTGCTGGTGGTGACCCTGGAGGGCGAGGCCGGCGATCCGCTCGACCATTCGGTGCTGGTCAGCGACCCGCTACCGGCCGGCTTCGAGATCGAGAATGTCCGCCTCGCCAACAGCGGCCAGCTCGGCAAGCTGTCCTGGCTGGGCGACCTGTCGGCCGTTCGCAATGTCGAGTTCCGCGACGACCGCTTCCTCGCCGCCGTCGACTTGCCGAAGGCGGCCCCCCGATTCCGGCTGGTCTATCTGGTCCGTGCCGTGACCCCCGGCGACTTCGCGGTCCCCGGCGCCCAGGTTCAGGACCTGCAGCGCCCCCATCTGTCCGCCCGCACCGCCGCATCCCGGCTGCGCGTGCTGCCGGAGTGACGCAGGCAAGGCGGACGGGGGGCCGGCAACGGCGCCACCGTCCGCCTCGAATGCCTAAAGTCTTGAAAGTCTAAAGATAGCTCTGCTCGCCCCGGTGGTGCTCCCGCCGGCGGGCGAGCAGGGTCAGGGCCGCGACCACCACCGCGAAGGACAGCGTCAGCAGCAGGTAGAAGGCCAATGCAAGGCCGACCGTCATGGTGCCGATCAGCACCATGGCCAGTATCCAGACGCCCAACGATACGATGGCGCGCGCCGACATGGGTTGTCTCCTGTCCCCTGTCCCGATCTGCCCGAAACCTTGAAATTTGTCGCGGCCTTCTGGCCGTCTGTCCGGCGCCGCACCCCATCCCCATATCGACCGGGGAGATGGGCGGATGCGTCCGCTCACCGCAAAGCCTGCCACAGCCGCCACCCATGCGGGGGCGTGGCATCCTGTCACTGCGCGGGCGCGCCGCACCCGTTAGTGACTGAACAGTTCAGGCCAACCAGTTTCCCCGCCGGTTCGGCAAACTGGTTTGCATGGTCAACAAGTCTGTTGACAGCAAGGGGCATCGACCTTACCTTTACGTAAACGTCAGGGAAGGGAGCGGACAGCGTGGATCGGCTTTCGGTCGGCAAGGGCATGATGGACGGCGTGGAGGATGCGGGCGACGACCTGATGTCCGGCCCGCGCCTCGCCATCGGCGAACTGGCCGGGGAGTTCGGTCTGACCCACCGCACCATCCGCCATTACGAGGATGAGGGGCTGCTGTCGCCCGAGCGGATCGGCAGCGCCCCTGGAGGCGCCCGTGTCTACGGCCACCGCGACCGCGCCCGGCTGGCGCTGATCTGCCGGGGCAAGCGGCTGGGTTTCAGTCTGGCCGAGATCAAGGATTTCCTGAACCTCTACGACACCGACGACGCCCAGATCGAACAGATGCGCTACATGCGCACGATCGCGCGCCGCCGGATTTCCGCGCTTGAACAGCAGCTTGCCGACGTCAAACAGACGCTGTCGGAGCTGTGCACCATCGACACCCAGATCTCCGAGCATCTTCGCCGCAACGGCATCACGGAGACGCAGGACATGGAGGAGAAGCACTCATGAAGTCGGTCGTCATCGCCGGTTATGCCCGTTCGCCCTTCGCCTTCGCCCACAAGGGCGAGCTGACCAAGGTCCGCCCCGACGATCTGCTGGCCCGCGTCATCGCGGCGCTGGTGGAACGCACCGGCCTGAAGACCGACGACATCGAGGATGTCATCGTCGGCTGCTCCTTCCCCGAGGGCGAGCAGGGGCTGAACGTCGCCCGCAGCATCTCCTTCCTGGCCAAGCTGCCGCAGACCGCGGCGGCCACCACGGTCAACCGCTATTGCGGCTCCTCCATGCAGTCGATCCATCAGGCGGCGGGCGCCATCCAGATGGGCGCCGGCGAGGTGTTCATCTGTGGCGGCGTCGAGTCGATGACCCGCGTGCCGATCATGGGCTTCAACCCGATGCCGAACCCGGCGCTGAAGGCCTCCTATCCGGAAGCCTACTGCTCCATGGGCATCACGGCGGAGAATGTCGCCCGCAAATACGCGATCTCCCGCGCCGAGCAGGAGGCGCTGGCCGTCGCGTCCCACGCCAAGGCGGCGGAAGCCCAGGCCGCCGGCCGCATGGCTGACGAGATCGTCGGCATCCAGACTCCGGCCGGTCTGGTCGACAAGGACGGCTGCATCCGTCCCGGCACCACCGCCGAAGGGCTGGCGGGCCTGAAGCCCGCCTTCATCGCCGACGGCACGGTGACCGCCGGCACCTCCTCGCCGCTGACCGACGGCGCTTCGGTCGTTCTGGTGACGACGGAGGAGTATGCCCGCGCGAACGGCCTGCCGATCCTGGCGAAGATCCGCTCGGTCGCGGTCGCCGGCTGCGCGCCGGAGCTGATGGGGCTGGGTCCGGTCCCGGCGACCCGCAAGGCGCTGGCCCGCGCCGGCCTGTCGATCAACGACATCGACATCATCGAGATCAACGAGGCCTTCTCGTCCCAGGCCATCGCCTGCATGCGCGACCTCGACATCGACCCGTCCCGCATCAATCCGGACGGCGGCGCGCTGGCGCTCGGCCACCCGCTGGGGGCCACCGGCGCCCGCATCACCGGCAAGGCCGCGGCCCTGCTGAAGCGCGAAGGCAAGCAGTTCGCGCTGGCCACCCAGTGCATCGGCGGCGGCCAGGGCATCGCCACCATCCTGGAAGCGGTCTGACGAACGGGATCGGGGAGGAAACGACCATGAAGATCGAACGCGCCGCCGTGATCGGTGCGGGCGTGATGGGCGCCGGCATCGCCGCCCATTTCGCCAACGCCGGCATCCCCTGCGTCCTGCTCGACATCCCTGCGAAGGAAGGTGCCGACCGCAGCGCCATCGCCAAGGGCGCCGTGGCGAAGATGCTGAAGACCGATCCGGCCCCCTTCATGCATCCCAAGAATGCCAAGCTGATCACGCCCGGCAACCTTGAGGATGACCTGAATCTGCTGGCCGACGTCGACTGGATCGTCGAGGCCATCGTCGAGAACCCGGCGATCAAGGCCGATCTGTACAAGCGCATCGATCCGGTGCGCAAGGCAGGCTCGGTGGTGTCGTCCAACACCTCGACCATCCCGCTGGCGGTGCTGACCGAAGGCCAGAGCGAGCAGTTCGCCAAGGACTTCCTCATCACCCACTTCTTCAACCCGCCGCGCTACATGCGGCTGCTGGAGATCGTCGGCGGCGCCGACACGCGCGCCGATGCGCTGGCCGCCATCTCCGACGTCGGCGACCGCCGGCTCGGCAAGGGCGTCGTTCACTGCAAGGACACGCCGGGCTTCATCGCCAACCGCATCGGCGTCTTCTGGATCCAGGCGGCGGTGAATGCCGCGGTCGATCTGGGCCTGACGGTGGAGGAGGCGGACGCCGTCGGCGGCCGTCCGATGGGCATCCCCAAGACCGGCGTCTTCGGCCTGATGGACCTCGTCGGTCTCGACCTGATGCCGCACATCGCCAAGAGCATGTCGGCCACCCTGCCGGCCAATGACGCCTATCGCGGCCAGATGCGCGAACACCCGGTCATCACCAAGATGATCGCGGAGGGCTATACCGGCCGCAAGGGCAAGGGCGGCTTCTACCGCATCAACAAGGCCGGCGGCGGCAAGGTGAAGGAGTCGGTCGACCTCCAGACCGGCGAATACGCCCCGTCGGAAAAGGCCCGGCTGGACAGCGTGTCCGCCGCCGGCCGCGACCTGCGCAAGCTGTGCGAGCATCCGGACAAGGGCGGCCGTTTCGCCCGCCGCGTCCTGGCGCAGACCTTGGCCTACGCCGCCAGCCTGGTGCCGGAGATCGCCGACAGCATCGTCGCCGTCGATGAGGGCATGCGGCTCGGCTACAACTGGAAGCAGGGTCCGTTCGAGCTGATCGACCGGCTGGGCACCGAGTGGTTCGCCGAGCTGTGCCGCTCCGAAGGGATCCCGGTCCCGGCGCTGGTCGAGACCGCCGCCGGCCGCCCCTTCTACCGGGTGGAGGGCGGCAAGCTCCAGCACCTGACCACCGCCGGCGTCTACGACACTGTTGTGCGTCCGGACGGCGTGCTGCTGCTGTCGGACATCAAGCGCGCCGCCGGCAAGCCGGTGTGGAAGAACGGCTCCGCCAGCCTGTGGGACATCGGCGACGGCGTGCTGTGCGTCGAGTTCACCAGCAAGATGAACGCGGTCGACGCCGACATCATGGCCGCCTACGAGAAGGCCATGCGCCTGATCGGCGACGGAAAGGGCGACTGGAAGGCGCTGGTCATCCACAACGAGGCCGACAATTTCTCGGTCGGCGCCAATCTGGGCCTCGCCCTGTTCGCGCTGAACATCGGCCTGTGGCCGCAGATCGAGGAGATGGTGGAGGGTGGCCAGCGCACCTACCGCGCGCTGAAATACGCGCCCTTCCCGGTGGTGGCGGCGCCCAGCGGCATGGCGCTCGGCGGCGGCTGCGAAATCCTGCTGCATTCCGACCATGTCCAGGCCCATGCCGAGACCTATGTCGGCCTCGTTGAGGTCGGCGTCGGCCTGATCCCGGCCTGGGGCGGCTGCACCGAGATGCTGGCCCGCCATCAGGCCAACCCAAAGGCGCCGCGAGGGCCCATGCCGGGTATCGCCAAGGCTTTCGAGATCATCAGCACCGCCACCGTCGCCAAGTCGGCGGCCGAGGCCAAGGAACTGCTGTATTTCCGCGCCACCGACGGCATCACCATGAACCGCGACCGCCTGCTGGCCGACGCCAAGGCCAAGGCGCTGGAACTGGCGGCCAACTATACCCCGCCGGAGAAGACCACGGCCTATGTCCTGCCCGGCCCCAGCGCCAAGGCGGCGATGGAACTGGCGGTGGAGGGCTTCGCCCTGCAGGGCAAGGTCACGCCGCACGACAAGGTGGTCTGCGCCGCCCTGGCCGAGGTGCTGAGCGGCGGCGAGGAGGCCGATGTCTCCAAGCCGGTCGGCGAGGACCATGTCCTGCGCCTGGAGCGTGAGGCGTTCATGGGTCTGGTGCGCACCGGCGGCACCATCGACCGGATCGAGCACATGCTGCTCACCGGCAAGCCGCTGCGGAACTGAGGGGGAGGAACGAGAGATGCCGATCTACAAGGCTCCGCTTGAGGATGTGCGCTTCGTCCTGGACGAAATCATCGGTCTGGACAAGCTGTCGGCCCTGCCGGGCTACGAGGACGCCACGCCGGAACTCGTCGGACAGGTGCTGGAGGAAGGCGCCAAGCTGTGCGAGGAGGTGCTGTTCCCGCTGAACCAGTCCGGCGATGGCGAGGGCTGCCATTTCGAGAATGGCGAGGTCCGTACGCCCAAGGGCTTCAAGGAGGCGTACACCACCTATATCGAGGCCGGCTGGCAGGGGCTGGCCTGCGACCCGGCCTATGGCGGGCAGGGGCTGCCGAAGCTGGTCAACATCATGCTGGAGGAGTTCATCTGCTCCGCCAACCTCAGCTTCGGCATGTATCCCGGCCTGTCGCTCGGCGCCTACAACGCGCTGGCGATGTATGGTTCGGACGAGCTGAAGCAGCGTTTCCTGCCCAAGCTGGTCGACGGCACCTGGTCCGGCACCATGTGCCTGACCGAGCCGCATTGCGGCACCGACCTCGGCATCATCCGCACCAAGGCGGTGCCGGATGAACGGGGCGGCTACAAGATCACCGGCACCAAGATCTTCATCTCGGCCGGCGAGCATGACCTGACCGAGAACATCCTGCATCTGGTACTGGCCCGCCTGCCGGACGCCCCGGCCGGGACCCGCGGCATCAGCCTGTTCCTGGTGCCGAAGTTCATGCCGAATGCCGACGGTACGCCGGGCGCGCGCAACGGCGTCGCCTGTGGCTCCATCGAGCACAAGATGGGCATCAAGGCGTCGTCGACCTGCGTCATGAACTTCGAGGACGCCACCGGCTGGCTGGTCGGCGAGCCGCACAAGGGCATGCGTGCCATGTTCGTGATGATGAACGCGGCCCGTCTGGCCGTGGGCATCCAGGGGCTGGGCCTGTCCGAGGTGTCGTACCAGAACGCCGTCAACTACGCCCGCGAGCGGCTCCAGGGCCGGTCGCTGTCGGGGGTGAAGGCGCCGGACAAGCCGGCCGATCCAATCATCGTCCACCCCGACGTGCGCAAGAACCTGCTGACCGCCCGCGCCTTCACCGAGGGTGCGCGCGCCCTGGGCGCCCTGACGGCCTACAAGCTCGACGTGGCGGAAAAGCACGCCGACGCCCGCACCCGCCGCGACGCCGACGAGTTCGTCCAGCTGATGACGCCGGTCGTCAAGGCGCTGTTCACCGACATCGGTTTCGAGTCGGCCAACATCGCCGTGCAGGTCCATGGCGGCCACGGCTTCATCTGGGAGACCGGCGTCGAGCAGTATGTCCGCGACGCCCGCATCTGCCAGATCTATGAGGGCACCAACGGCATCCAGGCGCTCGACCTCGTCGGCCGCAAGCTGCCGCAGGACATCGGCCGCCTGCTGCGCCACTTCTTCCACCCCGTCGGCCGCGACATCGAGACGGCGATGGAGAAGGACGAGCTGGGCGAGTTCGTGATGCCGCTGGCCAAGGCCTTCGCCAAGCTGCAGCAGGCCACCGCCCTGATCGCCCAGAAGGGCCTGAAGGATCCGGAGGAGGCGGGTGCCGCCGCCAGCGACTACCTGCGCCTGTTCGGTCTGGTGGCGCTGGGCTGGAGCTGGCTGACCATGGTGGAGAAGGCGCAGGCCAGGCTCGCGGCCGGGGAAGGCAACGCCGCCTTCTATGAGGCCAAGATCAAGACCGCCCGCTTCTATATGACCAAGCTGCTGCCGCAGACGAACAGCCTGTTCATCACCATCGCCGCCGGCGCCAAGCCGCTGATGGAACTGGAAGAGGCCGCTTTCTAACAGACCTGTCGATCCGCGTCCTATCGTCCTCCGGGGCGCGCAACTTCAAAGCCGGTCCGGTGCCAGAAATTGGTGCCGGCCGGCATTTTTTTAGATATTTCAAGATCCAGTGACGCATTCGCATATTGACCTAAAATTGTCATAGCGCTTTAGAAATATCACTCCCGGGAAGTGTTGCCTCCGTCCGCTAGGCCATCGGAGCGGTGACAAAAGTTAATTTCCGGTTGTCGGTCCTCGTCCCTGCGTGTTACATCTCAATAGAGATTACGTTCGGCCGGTGCCTGCTATATCCTTTGGATTTTAGGGAATATGCGGGTGGCGACAGCCCCCTCCTTTTCTCAAGCCCTTGGGGCGTCTTTCGGAGGGGCAGGCATGGTGCGGGAGTTTGAGCGATGAAGATCCTGATCGGTGATGATCACGTCCTGTTCCGGGAAGGTCTTCGCCGTCTGCTTGAGCAGCTTCGCGATAATGCTACCTTTGCGGAGGCCAGCAATTTCGACGAGCTTCTGGATATGGCGGCGTCGAAGGATGAGGCCTATGACCTTGTCCTGACGGACCTGCGCATGCCCGGCTGGCCCGGCTTCTCTGGCATCGGCATGCTGCGCGAGCGGCAGCCGAACGCCAAGGTCGTGGTCGTGTCGGCGTCGGAGGCACAGGCAGACGTGCGGGAGGCGCTGGAGAACGGCGCCGCCGGCTATATCCCGAAATCGTCCAGCGTGAAGATCATGCTGAGCGCGCTCGACCTGATCTTCTCCGGCGGCGTCTATGTGCCGGCGACGGTTCTGCGCGAGGGGACCGAGCCCGACCACCGCGGTGCCGGTGGCGTGATCCCGCCGACCGATCCGCAGCTGGAGCAGCTTCTGACCCAGCGTCAGCGCGAGGTTCTGGACCGCCTGCGCGAAGGCAAGTCGAACAAGCAGATCGCCCATGAACTGGGCCTGTCCGAAGGGACGGTGAAGATCCACATGACGGCGATCTTCAAGTCGTTGGGCGTTCGCAACCGCACTCAGGCGGCGATGGCCTTCCCGCAGTCGCATTCGGCCTGACGCCGCTCTTCCCGAACAGAATGAAACGACCCGCCGGAGCGCTCCGGCGGGTCGTTTTGCGTTTCAGGCGGTGTGGAACGCCTCACCCCATGCCGGCGACATAGCCCCGCAGCGACTCGACCTCCAGCTCGGCATCGTCGATGCGGGCCTTCACCACGTCGCCGATGCTGATCACGCCGACGACCCGGCCGGACTCGACGATGGGCACATGGCGGATGCGCCGCTGGGTCATCACCGCCATCATGTCGGCGACGGTGTCGGTGGGGGTGCCGGTGATCAGCTCCCGCGTCATCAGGTCTGCCGCCGGCCGGTCCAGCGCGCCGGCACCGTCGCGGGCGACGGCCCGCACCACGTCGCGTTCCGACAGGATGCCGACCGGTTGCCCGTCTTCATCGATCACCAGCACGGCGCCGATCCGGTGTTCGGTCAGCAGGCGGGTGACGGCGGCAACGCTGTCTTCCGGCGCGGCGGAGACGATCCGGTTGCCCTTGCGCTTCAATACGGCTGCAACATGCATGGCGGTACGGCCTCCCTTCCGTTGATCCCCGTAGGGGAATCATGGGGATAACCGTACAATCTGCAAGACTGATGGTAAAAAGAAAAAGACGGCCTCCCCCGGATGGGGAAGGCCGTCCTTCCGATGTCCGGAACTGATTCCGGAAACTGGTCTTAGAAGCGGTAGCCGACGCCGACGCCGACCAGCCACGGGTCCAGCGTGACCTTCGAGGAGACCGGAAGGACGCCGCCGCCGGGGAGGTTGGCGTTGGCGGTCACGTCGGTCTTCAGGAAGACCTTCTTGACGTCGAGGTTCAGCGACCAGTTGCCGGTCAGGGCGACGTCGACACCGGCCTGCAGGGCCCAGCCGAAGCGGTTCTTGTAGTTGGTGTCGGTGATCCGCACCCCGGCCGAGTTCGGGTTGTTGGCCGCGTCCTCGTTGTAGAACAGGGTGTAGTTGATGCCGGCGCCGACATACGGGCTGATGCGCTCCTTCGGCATGAAGTGGTACTGCACGGTCAGAGTCGGCGGCAGCAGCGACACCTTGCCGATTTCCGTGACGCCGCCGGCGCCGGCGATCAGGTTGCCCTTCACGCGGTGACGGCTGGTGCCGGCGATCAGCTCGGCGGCGATGTTGTCGGTGAAGAAGTAGGAGAAGTCGACTTCGGGGATGTAGTCGTTGCCGACCTTGGCCGAGCCGATGTCACCGATCGGGCTGTTGATCGTGCCCTTTTCCTGCGGCAGCACGGCCAGGCCGCGCGCACGGACGACGATGTCGCCGGCCGACTTGCCCTTGAAGTCCTGAGCGAGCGACGGGGAAGCGATGGCGACGAGGGCCGAGGTCGCCAGCAGGGCGGCGGCGGCGCGCGACAGGATGGTCATGGGGTCTGCTCCAGGCAATGCGTTGTTGCTGTTCTGTGGCATCAGCCGATGGAGCTATTACCAGACACCGTGTAAGGGTACTAGGGGGGCTACAACCCTTCCTCTCCTTCTGCAGCAGCTATGCAACAGTGACGAGTTGTCGCATGGACAAGGAAATCAAGGGCTTGGTTTGATTGTCCGCTGTGGGATCAGCGCCATGCAGTTCTGAACGATGGCATAGCATTGACCAAGTCGCGCGGAGCCGCCGCTGGCACCGCCATATACGACGCGCTCGACCACACCGTTTCTCAAACTGAAAGTTGCTTCACAGTCGAAGCTGTTGACTTCATAACCATAGGACGGCCAGCCATAGCCGTAACCGTAGTAGGGCCATCCCCAGCCGCCATAATAGCCGATCGGCGGCGTGCTGGGGTAGGAGACGATGCGGGAGCTGCGGTAGGTGAAGAACTCCTGGTTGCCGACGGTCGCCTGCCGTTCCGGCACCCCGGCGCAGGACAGCAGCGTCGCCTTGGACATGCCGATCAGCGCGGTCTGCGCCGCCAGCGCCTCGTCCGCCGCAGGGTTGGCACAGCCGCCGAGCGCTCCGGCAGAAGCCAATGCCAGGACGGCGAACGCCCTCCGTGCCACAGGTCCCTTCGCCACCAGACGCACAGACATCGCACGCCTCCTCCGTCCTGATGCCGGGCTACCATAGCCTGCCTTATCGGGCCCTTGCCGGCGACAGGTCCGACTCGGCTACTCCCAATGCCCGCACATCCTCCGGCAGGCCGCGGCCGGTGACGAGCCCCGCCGCCACCCGACCCATGGCCGGCGCGGTCTGGATGCCGTAACCGCCCTGGGCCGCCAGCCAGAAGAAGCCCTCCGCATCCGGCGCGAAACCCACCACCGGCACCTTGTCGGCGACGAAACTGCGCAAGCCTGCCCACCGGTGGGCCAATCTGCGAACGGAGAAGCGCGAGGCCTGCTCCAGCCGGTCCACCGTCACGGCGACGTCGATGTCCTCGGGCTGCACGTCGCAGGGCTCGATCGGCGTCTGGTCGGCGGGGGAGGCCAGCAGCCGGCCGGCATCCGGCTTCACATAGAAGGTCTCGGCCACGTCCGACACCATCGGCCAGCCGTCCAGCCCGGTCTTGTCGGCCGGATCCTCGAACACCGGATCGAAGGTGATGGCGGTGCGCCGCTTCGGCACCAGCCCGACGGTGGCGACTCCGGCCAGCTTCGCCAGCTCGTCCGCCCAGGCGCCGGCGGCATTCACCACCACCGGCGCGGCAAAGCTGCCGGCGCTGGTTTCGGCCACCCACAGCCCATCCTGCCGGGTGAGCGTCCGCACCTCGGCATCCGTCACCACCCGGCCGCCGCGCGCCTTCAGCCCGCGCAGATAGCCCTGGTGCAGGGCATGCACGTCGATGTCGCGGGCGTCCGGCTCCCAAACGCCGCCGGCGACATAGTCCGGGCGCAGGAAGGGCGCGCGGGCCAGAACCTGTTCGCGGTCATAGCGTTCAACCGACGGGGTCAGGCGGCGGCCCTGCTCGAATTCGGCATCCAGCCGGTCGATCTCATGCTCGCGGCCGATGATGAGGACGCCGCGCGGCGTCAGCAGGTCGTGCTCGGCGAAGCCGGCGGGCGGGCTGGTGTAGAAGTCCCAGCTCGCCACCGTCAGGGCGCGGATGGGTGCCGGACCGTAGGTCTGGGTGTAGAGCGCCGCCGACCGGCCTGTCGAGTGATAGCCGGGCTGCGACTCGCGCTCCAGCACCAGCACCCGGCCCTGTGCGGCCAGCTCATAGGCGGCGGACGCCCCGGCGATGCCGGCCCCGACCACCAGAAAATCGACGCGCTCCACTCGTCCCGCTCCTCAACTTGTTATCGGCCGCCTATCGCGTGGCGACGCTTAGGCTTGGCATTTGATCCGGCAGAGCCACCATTTCAAGGATCAGCTTCTGCCGCAGGGCGGCGACGAAGCTGTCCTTGTCCATGGCGCTCTTCACGAAGCTGCCCGGCCCGCCGATCACGCTTTCGTCGAAATACTCCTCCAGCCAGGGGAATTCGTCGAGGATGGCGAGGCCGTTGACGATGATTCCGCGCTTCGTCACCCGGTCTCGGGCGTCGGCCGGATCGATCCCGCTGTTGGAAAAGCCGTTGGAAACCAGATCGATCACCTGCCTCGGCGCCTTGCCGCCGTGGTCGAACAGCTTCGCCGCCTCCAGGATCGCGCTGCCGATCGCCGTCGAGTCGCCCTGGAAGCCGCGGGGCAGGGCGTCGATCCGGTCGGCGAAGCGCCCGGCATCCTCCGGCTTGTCCAGCGTCGTCCAGGGGATCAGCACCCGCAGGCTGTTCGGACCGGAATAGGCGGCCAGCGTCACCCGCGTCCCGGCCGAAGCCAGCGCATCGGCCACCGCGGGATCGCGGAAGGCGGCGGCATGGCCCTGCAACTGGAATTCCAGGTCGCCGGTGGTGATGGAGGCGGAGCCGTCGAGCGCCAGCACCAGCGCCACCCCCGCCTTCTTCTCCGCCGTTTTCTCGGGCGGCGCGGCCAGCACCTCGCCGCACAGCGCCAGCAGGACGAACAGGACGGCGATCACGGCACGCAGCATTCTTATCGGCACTCCATCCTGCGCGAGCCCTTCTCACACGTTGGAAAGGGCGTGGCGCACCACCTTCACCATCACCGACGGCAGGGCATGATCGCCCAGCCGGTCGACCGGCACCCAGGTTCCGTCGGCCTGCCGCCAGTCGGTCCCGGCCTGCGCCGCGACCACCTCAAGCTCCAGGTGAAAATGGGTGAATGTATGGCGGACCAGACCGGGCAGCCGGCGCCAGCGGGCGGGCAGGGGCTGCTGCGCCGCCACCGCGGCCTCGCCGGGCAACTCCGGTCCCCAGGAGGTCGAGGGCACCTCCGCCATGCCGCCCAGGAGCCCTTCCTCCGCCCGGCGGCGCAGCAGGACGGCGCCGTCGGGGTTCAGCAGCCAATAGGCGACGCCGCGCCGGGTCGGCTTCTCCGCCTTGGCCACCTTGCGCGGCAGGCTTTCGGCGATGCCGGCGGCGCGCGCCTCGCAATACTCCGCCCACGGGCACAGCATGCATTTCGGCTTGCGTGGGGTGCAGATGGTGGCGCCGAGGTCCATCATCGCCTGGGCATAGTCGCCGGGACGGAACTCCGGCGTCAGGGTTGCGGCCAGCCGGCGCAGGGTCGGCTTGGCATTGGGCAGAGGCTCCTCCACCGCGAAGATGCGGGCGATCACCCGCTCGACATTGCCGTCCACCACGGTGGCCTTGCGGCCGAAGGCGATGGCGGTGATGGCTGCGGCGGTGTAGGCGCCGATGCCCGGCAGTTCCAGCAGCGCCGCCTCGTTGTCCGGAAAGATTCCGCCATGAACGTCCGCCACCACGCGGGCGCATTTGTGCAGGTTGCGCGCCCGCGCGTAGTAGCCGAGCCCGGCCCAGGCCACCAGCAGATCGTCCAGCGGCGATTCCGCCAGATCGCGCACGGTCGGCCAGCGTTCGGTGAAGTTGCGGAAATAGGGCGCTGCGGCGGGGACCGTCGTCTGCTGCAGCATGATCTCCGACAGCCAGACCCGGTAGGGATCGGCGGTCTCGTCCGGCTTGGCGCGCCAGGGCAGGTCGCGGCGGTGGCGGTCGTACCAGGACAACAGCCGCCGGGCGGCCTTGGTGGAATCTGGAATCATGATGGGAAGAAATAGAGGGTCCGGAGCGTCTGGGGAAGGGAGCCGGTCCGGTCTCTGGTCGGAAGCTGGGCATCGGCCCACGCTTGCGCTAGGGTGCCGGCATCCCACATGACCCGGAACCGGTGCCTGAACCGGGGCCGTACAGGAGTGATCGCAGAGCATGACCGGACCGCGTCGCATCGGCCAATCCGTTCCGGAGGTCGCCGGCAAGGTGCTGGGCAAGCGCGGGCTTGCCTTCGGCGCGCTGATCACCGACTGGCCGTCCATCGTCGGCCACCAGCTGTCGCTGCGCACCGCCCCCGACAAGCTCAGCTTCCCCCGCGGCAAGCGCGAGGAGGCGACCCTGCACATCCGCGCCATGGGCGCCATCGCGCTGGAGCTGCAGCATCTGGAGCCGCAGATCATCGAGCGCATCAACAGCTTCTTCGGCTATCGCGCGGTGGCGAAGATCAAGCTGATCCACGCGGCCCTGCCGTCCACCCCGTCTCCGGTGGTGCGCCCGCGCGCCCTGACGATGGACGAGGAGATCGGCATCACGACCACCACCGCGGCCATCGAGGACGAGGAACTGCGCGCCACCCTGGAACGCTTCGGCCGCTCGCTGATGGCGCGGCCGAAACGGGCGGTGCGCTAGCCGGCCTGCTGGACGCGCCGGGGCCTGATTGTCTATACGTCAACATCTGGTAGGAACGAGGGCAAAGTGAACCGCAAAATTTTGGGACGCAGGTACTTCGGGCTGGCCGGCCTTCTGGCCATCGGCTTCACCGTCGCCATTGGCACCGCCGTGACGGCTCCGTCGGCCGCCCGCGCCGCCGCCACCCTGCCGCCGGTGTCGGAGATGATGGCCGACCGCGTCATGGGCGATCCCAAGGCGCCGGTGACGATCCTCGACTATTCGTCGATGACCTGCCCGCACTGCGCCCATTTCCACACCGACATCCTGCCGAAGATCAAGGAAGCCTACATCGACACCGGCAAGGCCAAGCTGATCTTCCGCGACTTCCCCTTCGATCAGGCGGCGCTCAGCGCCAGCATGCTGGCCCACTGTGCGCCGGCCGAGCGCTACTACCCGTTGACAGATGTGCTGTTCAAGAGCCAGTCGACTTGGAGCCGCGCCGCCGACCCGAGCAAGGCGCTGGCCCAGTATGGCAAGCTGGCCGGCATGAGCCAGGAGACCATCGACGCCTGCTTCGCCAACAAGGAGTTGGCCGACGCCATCCTGAACAGCCGCCTGACCGGCCAGAACCAGTACAAGGTCGAAGCCACCCCGACCTTCATCCTCAATGATGGCAAGGCCCGCATCGAAGGCGCCCAGTCGTTCGAGGAGTTCTCCAAGGCGATCGACAAGTTGCTGAAGTAAGCGCCTGAAAATTGCCCCCACCTAACCTCCCCCGCTGGGCGGGGGAGGGACTGCCGCCACCCTCCCGTACAAAAACTTGTCCCCTCCCCCGCCCAGCGGGGGAGGGTTAGGGTGGGGGCATTCGAAGCCGACACTTCGCCACTCGAAGCCCGCACCTCCTCAAAGCCCAGTACACCAAAGGTTCTTTCCCAGTGCAGTTCACGCGTCTCCGCCTGTCGGGTTTCAAGTCTTTCGTCGATGCCACGGACCTGGTCATCGAACCCGGCATGACCGGCATCGTCGGTCCCAACGGCTGCGGCAAGTCCAATCTGGTGGAGGCGCTGCGCTGGGTGATGGGCGAGACGTCGGCCAAGCGCATGCGCGGCGACGACATGGACGACGTCATCTTCGGCGGCACCTCCAGCCGGCCGGCGCGCAATCTGGGCGAGGTGACGCTGGCGGTCGACAACCGATCGCGCACCGCGCCGGCCGGTTTCAACGAGCATGACGAGCTGGAGATCACCCGGCGGATCGAGCGCGGCTCCGGCTCCGATTACCGCATCAACGGCAAGCTGGTGCGGGCGCGCGACGTCCAGCTGCTGTTTGCCGACAACGCGTCGGGCGCCGGCTCCCCGGCGCTGGTCAGCCAGGGCAAGGTGGCGCAGATCATCTCCGCCAAGCCGCAGGACCGCCGCGCCCTGCTGGAGGAGGCCGCCGGCATCACCGGCCTGCATTCCCGCCGGCACGAGGCCGAATTGCGGCTGAAGGCGGCGGAGACCAACCTGACCCGCCTCGACGACGTGATCGGGGCGATGGACACCCAGCTGCAGAGCTTGAAGAAGCAGGCGCGGCAGGCCGCCCGCTACCGCAACCTGTCCGACCAGATCCGCAAGGCGGAGGCCGTGCTGTGGCACCTGCGCTGGCTCGCCGCGCAGGAGGAGCGCACCCGCGCCCACGCCGCCTTCGCCACCGCCGAGGCCGAGGTGCGCGACCGCATGCTGGCCGTCACCCAGCTGACCGCCCGCCGGACCGAGGCCGCGGCCGGCCTGCCAGACAAGCGCCAGGACGAGGCGCGCGCAGCATCCGCCCTGCAACGGCTGGTGATCGCCCGCGAACAGCTCGACGCCGAGGAAAAGCGCGTCGCCGACCAGCAGCGCACGTTGGAAGCCCGGCTGCGCCAGATCGCCGGCGATCTCGGCCGCGAGGAGGCGCTGGCTGCCGACGCCGGCGAGGCGCTGGCCCGGCTGGTGGCCGAACGCGACCGGCTGATCGCGGCGCAGGCCGACGAGGAAATGCTGGAGGAGGCTGCGGGCGACGCTCTGGCCGAGGCGCGCGAGCAGGTCGATGCGCTCGACCGCGAATTGACCCGCCTGACCGAAGCCGTCGCCACCGACGAGGCCCGCCGCGCCGCCACCCAGCGTCAGGCCGCCGAGCTGGAAACCCGTGCCGCCGGCCTCGCAAAGCGTCTGGCCGAGCAGCAGGCCCAGCGTGCCGCCCTGGAGGCGGAGATCGCCGCCCGCGCCGACCTGTCGGAGGCCGAGCTGGCGGTCGAACTGGCCGAACAGCGGCTGGAACAGGCTCGAGACGCCGCCGAGGCCGCCGAACAGGCGAAGGCGGAGGCCGAGCCGGCGCAGTCCCGCGCTCGCGAGGCGCTGTCCGCCGCCGACAGTGCCTGCGCCAAGCTGCGCGCCGAGGAACGGGCGCTGGCCGAATTGCTGCAAGCCGGGGCGGGTGGACAGTTTCCGCCGCTGGTCGATGCGGTGACGGTGTCGCCCGGCTATGAGGGCGCGCTCGCCGCCGCGCTCGGCGATGCGTTGACCGCTCCGCTCGACATGGCGGCACCGGTGCATTGGCGCATGCTGCCTGCCTATGAGTCGGTGGCGCCGCTGCCGGCCGGGGCTGAGCCGCTGTCGAACCATGTGCAGGGGCCGCCGGCCGCCGCCCGTGCGCTCGCCCATATCGGGGTGGTCGCCGATGCCGGGACCGGGGTGGCGTTGGCCGCGACCCTGGCGCCCGGGCAGGTGCTGGTCAGCCGCGACGGCGGGGCGTGGCGTTGGGATGGGCTGACCGTGCAGGCCGGCGCCCCGACTGCCGCCGCCATCCGCTTGAAGCAGCGCAACCGTTTGGCCGAACTGCGCGGCGAACTGGAGCTTGCTGAGGAGCAGGTCGAGCTGGCGCGCGAGGCGCTCGACGCCGCCAAGCTGGCGGTGGAGGCGGCTGCCCAGGCCGACCGCCGTGCCCGCGACGCCGTGCGCGATGGCTTCGCCGCGCTGAACGCCGCCCGCGACCGCCATGCCAAGCTGGCGCGCGAGGCCGACGCCGCATCCTCGCGCCTCGCCGCCCTGGTGGAGGCGGTGGAGCGGCTTGCCGCCGACGAGCGCGAGGCCGCCGCCCGCCGGGACGAGGCGCTGGAACTGCTGGACTCGCTGCCCGACCCGCGTGAAGGGCGGGAGCGGGTGAATGACCAGCGTGCCGCCCTGGCCGAACGCCGCGCGGTTCTGGCCGAGCGGCAGAATGCGTTGGACCGCCTGACCCGCGAGGCGCAGGCGCGGCGCCAGCGTCTGGCCGCCATCCAGTCCGAAACCGCCTCCTGGGACACCCGCTCCGCCGGGGCCGGCGGACGTGTGGCGGAACTGCGCCAGCGCTCGCAAGAGGCGGAAGGCGAGATCGCCGCGCTGTCCGGCCGCCCGGCCGCGATCGCGGCGGAACGCCAGGAGCTTCTCGACCGCATTGCCATGGCCGAGCGCGACCGCAAACGCGCCGCCGACGCGCTGGCGGAGGCCGAATCGCGGCTGGCCGGGACCGAACAGGCCCTGCACGATGCGGAAGCGGCGTTGGCCGATGGCCGCGAAGCCCGTGCCCGTGCCGAGGCCGCGGTTTCGGCCGCCCAGCAGCAGGAGCGCACCCTGACGGAGCGCATCGCCGAACGGCTGGACTGCCGGCCGGAGGACACCCGCGCCGCCGCCGACCTCGACCCCGCCGAACCGATGCCCGACGCGACGGCGGTGGAGGCCCGGCTCGACAAGCTGACCCGCGAGCGCGAGAACATGGGGCCGGTCAACCTGCGCGCCGAGATCGAGGCGGAAGAGCTGGAGGCCCAGATCACCGGCCTGCATGGCGAGCGCGAGGACCTGACCGCCGCCATCGCCCGCCTGCGCCAGGGAATCTCCAGTCTGAACCGTGAGGCGCGCGAGCGTCTGGTCGCCAGCTTCGATGTGGTCAACCGCGACTTCCAGGAGCTGTTCACCCGCCTGTTCGGCGGCGGCAAAGCCTATCTGGAACTGGTCAACGCCGAGGATCCGCTGAACGCCGGCCTGGAGATCTACGCCAGCCCGCCGGGCAAGAAGCTACAGGTTCTCTCCCTGTTGTCGGGCGGCGAGCAGGCGCTGACGGCGCTGTCACTGCTGTTCGCCGTCTTCCGCTCGAACCCGGCGCCGATCTGCGTGCTGGACGAGGTCGACGCCCCGCTGGACGAGGCGAATGTCGGCCGCTTCTGCGATCTGGTGGAGGACATCGCGCGGCAGGGCGACACCCGCTTCCTCATCATCACCCACCACCGCCTGACCATGGCGCGGGTGGACCGCCTGTTCGGCGTGACGATGGTGGAGCGCGGCGTCTCGCAGCTGGTCAGCGTCGATCTCAGCCGCGCCGAAGAGCTGCGCGGGGTAGCGTGACGCCCCTCCCCCTCCCGCCATGGAACGCGGAAGGGGGCGACGGGGGTGGTTACGCCGTGACCGGCATCCGGCCGTCCCGCGTGCGCATCAGCAGCCAGACCACCGAAACGCCCAGCAGCTTCGACGCGAAGCTGGCGGCCCAGACGGTGGGGTCCCAGACATCCAGCATGCCGAAGAAGATGGCGGTGTCGACCGGCACCGACAGGGCGGCGCTGATCCATAGCCGGTCGCGCAGGGGGCGGCGGGTGATGGTGAAGACCGCCCAGTCGATCATCTCCGACACCGCGAAGGCGACGACGCTGGCGGTGGCGACGAACGGATCGGTCAGCAGATAGGACAGCACGGTGCCGCCCAGCATGGCGGCGAGCGCCCAATGGCCGAAGCGCACCTGCACCATGTCGCGCAGGATGAAGATCAGGCCGGCCCAGCAGGACCAGACCAGATCCAGATGCGGAAACAGGCTGAAGGCGTAGTTGATGGCAAGAATGCTGCCGATATAGGCGGCGAGCCAGAGCATGGCGATGTTCCTCCGAGAGCGGACCCGCGGCAATACGGGCGCTGATGACCGGAGCCGACCCCGCGTGAATGCGAGCGCCCCGAAACCGCTTTAGCTAACAGAACATCGCCATGGTGGGAAGTCCGTAAGGCTCCCTCTCCTGGGGCGGGAGAGGGCAAATTCCCTCACACCGGCGTCGCGTCGCTCTTCATCAGCGCGTAGGTGTAGCTGTCCACCAGCGCTTCCATCGACGCCTCGATGATGTTGGTGGACACGCCCAGCGTCGACCATTCGCTGCCGTCGGTGCGGGCGCTGCGGATCAGCACGCGCGGCATGGCGCCGGTGCCGTCCTTGGCCGCCAGGATGCGGACGCGGTAGTCGGACAGGCTGACCTTGGCCAGTGCCGGATAGACCGGCTCCAGCGCCTTGCGCATGGCGACGTCCAGCGCATGCACCGGGCCGTTGCCGTCCGCCACCTCCAGCCGCACGGTGTCGCCGACGCGCACGCGCACCACCGCTTCCGACTCCACCACCAGCTTGCCGACCGCGTTGTAGCGGCGCTCGTCGGTGACGTGGAAGCGCAGCAATTCGAAGAAGCGCGGCACCTCGCCCAGCTCGCGCCGGACCAGCAGCTCGAAGCTGGCCTCCGCCGTGTCATAGGCATAGCCGTCGCTGTCGCGCTGCTTCACCAGATCGAGCAGGCCGGCCAGACGCTCGTCCTTCGCATCCACCGCCATGCCGATGTCGCGCAGCCGCACGATCAGGTTGGAGCGGCCGGCCTGGTCGGACATGACGATCTGGCGGCGGTTGCCGATGGCCTCCGGCGCCACATGCTCGTAGGAGGACGGGTCCTTCTCCACCGCCGAGACATGCAGCCCGCCCTTATGGGCGAAGGCGCTGGCGCCGACGTAAGGGGCGTGGCGGTTGGGGGCGCGGTTCAGCCGGTCGTCGAAGGCGCGGCTCAACTGGGTCAGGAGATGCAGATCCTCGCGCCGGATGCCGGTCTCGTAGCCCAGCTTCAGCATCAGCGTCGGGATCAGCGAGACGAGGTTGGCGTTGCCGCAGCGCTCGCCCAGACCGTTGATGGTGCCCTGGATCATGCGGGCACCGGCCCGCACCGCCGCCAGCGAGTTGGCGACGGCGTTCTCGGTGTCGTTGTGGCAGTGGATGCCGAGACGGTCGCCGGGAATGCCGTGCGTCTCCACCACCTCGCGGACGATGGCGTCGACCTCGTGCGGCAGGGTGCCGCCGTTGGTGTCGCACAGCACGATCCAGCGCGCCCCGGCGTCATGGGCAGCCTTGATGCAGGACACCGCATAGGCCGGATTGCGCTTGTAGCCGTCGAAGAAATGCTCCGCGTCGAACAGCGCCTCGCCCTTGGCGGCATGCAGCGCGGCGATGCTGTCGTGGATCAGGTCGAGATTTTCCTCGCGCGGGATGTTCAGCGCGACGTCGACATGGAAGTCCCAGGTCTTGCCGACCATGCACACCGCCTTGGCGCGCGACTGCGCCAGCGCCGTCAGCTGCGGGTCGTTGGCGGCGCTGCGGCCGGGGCGGCGGGTCATGCCGAAGGCGGTGAAGGTGGCGCGGGTCAGCTCCGGCGCCTCGGCGAAGAACTGGTCGTCGGTCGGATTGGCGCCCGGCCAGCCGCCTTCGATGTAATCGATGCCCAGCCGGTCGAGGTCCTTGGCAATCGCAATCTTGTCGGCGACCGAGAAATCCACATCCTGGGTCTGCGCCCCGTCGCGCAGCGTGGTGTCGTAGAGAAAGATGCGCTCGCCCGTCATCGCCGCCTGACCTGTAAATACAAGGGGACCGGCAGAGTTTTGCCGCCCTGTGGAAAGCCGGGAGAATGGACGATGCGACGCTTATCCTCAACCGTTTTGACAAGAAACTTGCGGAAAGCAGGCTTTCGCCGCAACGGAAGGGAATGGCGGAGCGATACGCTCCGTCTTCCGGGGTCAGCGCGCGAACAGGCGGTAGAGGGCGGAATGATCCAGCCCGCCGTCGCCCTGGTCCACCAGCATCTCGAACAGCTCCAGCGACAGGCCGAGCGTCGGCAGGTCGATGCCGGACTGCTGGGCCAGTTCCTCCGCCTGCCGCAGATCCTTGACCTGGGTGGTGACGCGGCCGCCGGGGGTGAAGTCGCCGCTGACCATGCGGCCGCCATGCAGGTCGAGGATGCGGGATTCGGCGAAGCCGCCGCGAATGGCGTCGCGCACCTTGGCCGGATCGGCGCCGGCCGCCTTGGCGAGCGCCAACGCTTCCGCCACCGCGCCGATGGTCAGGGCGACGATGACCTGATTGGCCGACTTGGCGATCTGGCCGGCGCCGCTGGCCCCGACATGGGTGATGCGGCGGCCCATCGCCTGCAGCACCGGCAGGGCGCGGGCGAAGGCGGTCTCCGACCCGCCGGCCATGATGGTCAGGATCGCCCCCTCCGCCGCCACGGTTCCGCCGGAGACGGGCGCGTCGAGCCACTCCGCCCCGGCGGCGGCGACACGCTGCGCCAGCGCGCGGGTGGCGGCAACGGCGGTGGTGCCCATGTCGATCACCAGATGGCCGGGGCGCAGGACCGGCAGCAGCGCCTCGGCCACCGTTTCCACCGCCGCAGTGTCGGTCAGCATCAGGATGATGGTCCCGGCCTGTCCGGCGACGGCGGCGGGGCCGGTGGCGGCGATCATGCCTTCCGCCGCCATCTCGGCGACCGGGCCGGGGCTGCGGCTGGAAACCACCAACTCCGCGCCGGCACGGGCGAGCGCGCGGGCCATCGGCTTGCCCATCAGGCCAAGCCCGATGAAGCCGATGCGCTGGCCGGCGAGGTCGGGGCGGAGGGTCTCTTCGGTCATGTCAAAGCTTTCAGCAAAGAATGGAAGACGGTCACAGGCGCATGTGGCGGGCGCGGGCGCCGCGTTCGATGGCGGCGGCGCACAGCCGGTCGACCCCCAGCCGGTGGCGGATCAGCTCGAGCATCCGCAGTTCCTCCTGCGAGGCCTTGGGATCGGCGGCGGCGATGTCGCAGGCCACCGCATAGGCGGTCTCGCGCAGCTTGGACGGCAGCGCCTGCTCGACGATGGTCAGCACCGTGTCCAGCCCGTCGTTGTCGGACAGCATGGCGGTGCATTCGCGCGTCGCGGCCATCACCTGATCGCCGCTGTAATCCTTGAAGATCGGCAGGTAGCGCACATTCTCGCCAATGGCTTCCAGCTCAGGGTCGGTCATGTCGCCATCGCAGGCGGACACCAGGACCATGATGTAGATGAGCGCGCTGTGGTGGTCGATCATGGCGTCGGTCGGCTTTCTCATGAGGCGGTCTCCCCCGGGGAGTGGTCGCAAGTCGGGTCGGCAATCTCGAACGCCGCCTGCGCGGCGTCAAGCTTTGGCGTCCGACGCCGCTTTCGCGCCGTCAAGGGTGCCATGCTTGGCGCGGAGAGGTCGGCCGCTCGACGCGACGGTTGGGTCTGCCTATTGTCGCGCACCATGAACGTCGTCCTCAATGTCGCATTTCCCGTATTCGCCATCATTCTGGCCGGATTTCTGTCCGGGAAGTCGAAGCTGCTCGGCGCCGCCTCGTCGGAGGCGCTGAACAAGTTCGTCTATTGGATGGCGCTGCCGCCGGTGCTGTTCCTAGGAACGGCGAGACGGTCGATCCCGGAAATCTTCAACGGCCCCTTCATCGGCGCCTTCCTGGGGTCGATGCTGATGGTCTATGCGCTGGGCGCGATCATCGGGCGGCTTCTGCGGCGGGAGCGCACGCAGATCCAATGCATGCAGGGCCTGAACTCGGCCTTTTCCAACACCGGCTACATGGGCATCCCGCTGTTCCTGGCCGCCTTCGGCCCGGACCATCTCGCCCCCACCATCCTGGCGACCGTCATCATGAGCGCCATCATGGTCGGCATCGCCGTGATCTGGATGGAGTTCGCCAACAGCCACGGCGGCGGGCTGGGCAAGGCCCTGCGCGACGTCGGCCGGGCGCTGGCGAAGAACCCGCTGATCCTGTCGACCGCCGCCGGCCTCGCCTGGTCGGCGCTGCTCCCCGGCGTGGCGGTGCCGAAGCCGATCGCCACCTTCTGCGAACTGATGGGCTCCCCCGCCGGCCCCTGCGCGCTGTTCGCCATCGGCCTGTTCCTGGCCTCGCAACGGCTGACCGCCGGGCTGGCGGAGGCGGGGTGGATCAGCGCGCTGAAGCTGCTGGTCCATCCGGCGCTGGCCTGGGTGCTGACGCAGACGCTGTTCCCGATGGACCCCTTCTGGACCGGCAGCGCGGTGATCCTGGCGGCCTTGCCGACCGGCGCGCTCACCTTCGTGGTGGCGAGCCAGTACCAGACCTATGTCGAGCGCACCTCCTCGGCCATCCTGGTCTCGACGGTGCTGAGCGTGGTGACGCTGTCGGCGCTGCTGGCGGTTTATGCGCCTGGGGGGTGAGGAGCGCAGCTTCCCCCATTGCGCGTGACCGATTTCTTCTGCACGATTTTTCGTATCAGCCATCCAGTGCGGAGAAATGTCATGCCGTCGAGCCGCGTGCGAGAGTGGGTTCTGTTGAATGACTTTTTCGAGCACAAGGTCCGGCAGGGAAATGACGTGTTCGTTCCGGACACATCCTATCCCCACATACACATCGGCAAGGGCTTCGTCGTTTTCTCCAGGACTTCGAACGACCATCCGGACCTGATCCGCGGCGACATCGTTTCGACGGCGCGGGCGCAGTCACTGGTCATTGATCTGCAAGGCACTAAAGATCCCCGCAAAGAGCGGTTTGCCGACATCCTTCAGATCTGCCGCTTCATCGCCCACCAGTTCTGAGCGGACGCCCTCACCACCCCCGCAGGAACTCCGCCGTCTCCTCCACCGCCTGCTTCAGCCCGACGCGCCGCATCTCCACCCCCCCGGGGAAGGCGCCGGCCAGCCGGCTCGGCATCATCGGGTCGAGCAGGACGAACACGCCGGTGTCGTCGGCGCGGCGGACCAGACGGCCGAAAGCCTGTTTCAGGCGCAGTCGGGTGATCATGTCCTCGTAGCGCCGGCGGCCGAAGGCCTCGCGGCGGGCACGGTGCAGGATGTCGGGACGCGGCCAGGGCACGCGGTCGAAAACGATCAGGCGAAGCGAGCGGCCCGGCACGTCCACCCCGTCGCGCACCGCGTCGGTGCCGAGAAGGCAGGCGTGCTCCTCGTTGCGGAAGATGTCGATCAGGGTGGACACGTCGAGCGGATCGACATGCTGGGCATAGAGCGGGATGCCGACCTGATCCAGCGGCTCGGCGATGCGGTCGCGCACCGCGCGCAGGCGGCTGATCGCGGTGAACAGGCCCAACCCGCCGCCGCCGGCCGCCAGGAACAGCGATTTGTAGGCCGCCGACACCTGCCCGAGGTCGTCCTTGCGCACGTCGTTGACCACGAAAACGCGGGTGCGGTTCGGATAGTCGAAGGGCGAGGGGACCTGCGCCCGGATCGCCGGGGCCGGCAGGTGGCTGGCCCCGCAGCGGTCCTCCGCCGCGCGCCAGTCCTGGCCGACATCGCCGGTGCCGTCGGTCAGCGTGGCGCTGGTCACCACCAAGCCATGGGCGGGACCGGCCAGAGCCTCGGCGAAAGGAACGGTCGGATCGACCCAGTGGCGGTACAGCCCGACATCGACGTCGCGGCCGTCGATCCGCTCCACCGCGAACCAGTCCACGAAGTGGGACGGCGTTTCGGTCGGCAGGGTGCGCAGCATGGCGCGCCACGCCTCCACCGTCAGGGTGCCGCGGCGGTGCAGGCTGCGTGACAGGGCGTCGATGCGTCGGCGCTGGTCGGAATCCAGTTCGGCGCTCTCGTCCTCAAGCCGCTGGGCCAGCCGGCGGGCCAGCGCCTCCACCGGTTCGGACAGGCGGACCAGCGCCTGTTCCAGCTCCGCCGCGGCATCCAGCAACCCATCCACCGGATAGGCCTTGTCGGCCTCCAGGCTGTAGGGACCGCCTTGGCCGGCGGTGCGGGCATAGACCTGCTGGCGGGCGAGCAGAAGGAAACGCTCGGTCGGCCCCTGCGGGTTGTCGGCGGCCAGACGCGCCGACCAGCCATCGCCGGGCAGCACGCGGGCGCCCATCAGGATGTCGTCGAGATGGCGCAGAGCCTCCTCGTCGCCGGCGACGATGTCCTCCAGCCGGCGCTTCAGCCCGCGGGCGCGGCTGCGGCCGGTCTCCTCGGCACCCAACAGCCAACGCCGCAGCTCCTGTGTCTCGCGGCAGGTCAGATGGCCGGCGAAGGCGCTGTCGGCGGCGTCGAAGACATGGTGTCCTTCGTCGAAGACATAGCGGCTGGGCAGCGTCGGCTCCTCGCCGCCGCCGAGCGCCGCCTGCACCATCACCAGCGCGTGGTTGGCGATGACGATGTCGGCGCGGCGGGCGCGGCGGACGCTCTTCTCGATGTAGCAGCGGGCGTAATGATCGCAGGCTGAATAGATGCACTCGCCGCGGCGGTCGGCCAGCCCCATGGTCGGGCCGCGCCCGGCGATGTCGACCAGCCAGCCGGGGAAGTCGCCTCCGGTCATGTCGCCGTCGCGCGTCGCCGCCGCCCAGCGCGCCATCAGCCCGACGCCGATGGCGTTGTGCGGCTGGAAGGGCATGGCACGCACCGCGTCTTCAAGGTTCAGCAGGCACAGGTAATTCTCGCGCCCTTTGCGCAGAACCACCTTGCGCGCCTTGGTCGCCGGGTCGGCATAGAGCCGGTCCAGTTCCCCGTCGATCTGGTGCTGGAGGTTGCGGGTGTAGGTGGAAATCCACACCGTCCCGCCATTCTTCTCCGCCCACACCGTGGCCGGCGCCAGATAGCCCAGCGTCTTGCCGACGCCGGTTCCGTCCTCCGCCAGCACGA
>PJUA01000239.1_pt1 | contig 42288 bp, 37 predicted proteins | sample 1512151 | NCBI WGS metagenome assembly PJUA01 (sample SAMN08177678, study PRJNA422409) | Soil metagenome, whole genome shotgun sequencing project. | isolation source: Soil enriched on filter paper: beechwood xylan treatment | place: USA: Madison | collected 2015-01-15
CGGCCGTGGTCACATGCTCCAGCACCACGCGCAGGGTCTGGTGACGCTCCAACAGCGGGGCCAGGATGGTGTCGATGAACACCGCCTCGCGGTCGAAGATATCGACCGACTGGTCGGTCACCTCGCCATGGATCAGCAGCGGCATGCCGATCTCCGCCATGCGCTCCAGCACCGGAGCGATGCGGGCGATGTCGGTGACGCCATGGGCGCTGTTGGTGGTGGCATTGGCGGGATAGAGCTTGGCGGCGGCGAACACCCCGTCCTTGAAGCCCTGGGCCAGATCGTCGGCATCGGTGCCGTCGGTCAGATAGGCGGTCATCAACGGGGTGAAGTCCACGCCGTCCGGCAGGGCCGCCAGGATGCGCTCGCGATAGGCTACGGCATCAGCGGCCGTCGCCACCGGAGGCTTCAGGTTCGGCATGACGATGGCGCGGCCGAACTGGCGGGCGGTGAAGGGCAGAACCGCCTTCAGCATGGCGCCGTCGCGCAGATGGACATGCCAGTCGTCGGGACGGCGGATGACAAGACGGTCGTTCGGCATGGATCGGGTCCCGGCGCTGGTGTCGAGGAAGGTGGCGAGCTTGGACGACGTTCTATCGCCATCGCCGCCGCATCTCAACAGAACCGGGACGCCGCATCCTCGTGCCGGAGCGCCTCCCCACCCGCCGGCCGGCGTTGGCGGGTGGGCAGGCGCAGCCGGAATGCAGCTTTACTGAATGGTGGTCGAGGTCTTCACCCCCAGTATGTTGTCGATCTTCGCGGCCTGCTCCGCCGTCACCGGCTTGCCGCCAATGGTGGCGAGCTGCTGCCGGGCCTCAGCCATGGCCTTGTCGCGGGCTGCGCTGTCCTTCAGCGCATGCGCGGCCAGCATCTGCTCGTGATACTTGCCGAGCTGGACCGTCAGCTGCTCGGTCGGCTTGGCGCCCAGTTCCTTGGCGACGGCATCGGCCTGGGTCTTGGTCACCTCGGCCTTCGGCGTGGCCGCGACCTGCTCATGCTTGGTCTTGCCGGCATCGGCCTTGGTCGCGTCGGCCTTCGGCGCCTCGTGCTTCGTGGCTTCGGTCTTGGTGGTCTCGCTCTTGGTGACGGCCTTATGGTCGGTCTTCTGCTCGACCTTCGGCGCAGTCGTGGTGGAGTCGGTCGTCGCGGCGGGGGCGGACGCGGCCGGCGCGGCCGGAACGACCGTTGCGGCACCCGCGCTCAGCACGGGGGCTGCCGCCATCAGGGCGGCAAACGCAAGGGTCGAAACGGACGAGCGGATACGCGACCCAAAGATGGTGCCGGACATTTGGTTTCTCCATTTCGGTGAACGATCCGCGCTGCGGGATCGTGCTTAGATGAACGCCGCCCCGCCGCCGTTCATTCCACGCCCTTCCAAAAAATTTTCGCGGCCACTGAAAAATTTTCCGGCGCAGGTGACGGGGCCGGCGAAAGGGGCTAGAAAACGCACGCTTTTCCTATCCAAGCGCGGACCCTCTCCGATGAGCCTGATCACGCCCCGCACCCCGCCCGGAACGATGGAGCTGCTGCCGCGCCAGCAGGTGGCCTTCCAGCGCATGCTGGACACCATCCGCCGCGGCTACGAGCGGTTCGGCTTCGTCCCCGTCGAAACCCCGGTGTTCGAGACGGTGGACACGCTGCTGACCAAGTCGGGCGGCGAGACGGAGAAGCAGGTCTATTTCGTCCAGTCCACCGGAGCGATCCAGCAGGGCAACAAGCCGGAACTGGCGCTGCGCTTCGACCTGACCGTGCCGCTCGCCCGCTATGTGGCGGAGCATGAGCGCGATCTCGCCTTTCCCTTCCGCCGCTATCAGATCCAGCGGGTCTACCGCGGCGAGCGGGCGCAGCGCGGGCGCTTCCGCGAATTCTACCAGTGCGACATCGACGTGATCGGCAAGGACAGCCTGTCCGCCCATTACGACGCCGAGATCCCGGCGGTGATCCACCATGTCTTCACCGAGCTGAACTTCGGCGGCTTCACCATCAACGTGAACAACCGCAAGATCCTGCTGGGCCTGCTCGACGGTCTGGGCGTTGCCGACGCCGACACCCGCGTCCTGGTTCTGCGCGAGATCGACAAGCTGGACAAGATCGGCCGCGACAAGGTGCGCGCGAGCCTCCTGGGCCTGGGCGTGACCGAGCATGCCGCCGACACCATCCTGTCGCTGATCGACATGAAGGGCACGAACGCCGAAACGCTGGCCGCACTCGGCGCGCTCGACATCGAGAACGCCATCTTCCGCGAAGGCGTCGGCGAACTGACCACCGTCATCGAGGGGCTGAAGGCCTTCCAGGTGCCGGAGGGGACGGTGCGCATCAACCTCGCCATCGCGCGCGGCCTCGATTACTACACCGGCACCGTCTACGAGACCTTCCTGAACGACCATCCCGGCATCGGTTCGGTCTGCTCGGGCGGGCGCTACGAGAATCTCGCCAGCCACTACACCAAGTCGAAGCTGCCCGGCGTCGGCATCTCCATCGGCGCCACCCGCCTGTTCTACCAGCTGATGGAGGCCGGCATCATCAAGGACGCCGCCCCCACCGCGCAGGTGCTGGTGACCCAGATGGACCCGGCTCTGTCCGCCGACTATTTCCGCATGGCAAGCGAGCTGCGCGCCGCCGGCATCAACACGGAAATCCAGCTGGACGGCGGCAAGATCGCCAAGCAGATGAAGTATGCCGACCGCGCCGGCATCCCCGTCGTCCTGCTGATGGGCTCCGACGAGAAGGCCCGCGGCACCGCGACCCTGAAGCATCTGGTCAAGGGCGAGCAGGTCGAGGTTCCGCTGGGTGAACTGGCGGTGCGGACGAAGGCATTGCTGGAGGGGTGAGGGGTACCGCCTTAAACTCCCCGTTAACCATAAATCCCCTATCGTTCCGGCCTACACCGACCGTGTGAGTCGGGCGGCAGGGGGTTCGCTTCCGATATGGCCAAGGGGTGGATGCAGGTTGGGCGTTGGGCTCGGCGGGCGGCGATCGGCGTGACGCTGGCGACCACCATGGCCGCCGCCGGCTATGCCGGCTGGCGGGAGATGGAGACCTCGCGTCTCCAGGCCCGGCTGCTCTCCGGCGTCGCCCAGTCGATGACCGTGTCCTTGCGCGAAGGCCCCAACCCGCAGGCACGCTATCCCAAGCATGGGCCCTACAACGAGCGGCTCGGCTACACCGCCCTGCCCGGCTATCTCGACGCGCTGACCCATGACCTCTATGCGGTCGAACGGCAGGCGGTGCTGTCGCCGGTGCTCGATCGCTTCATGGCAGGCGGCGGCTTTCCGATCTATCGCGAGAAGACGCAGGCCGGGCTGACCCTGCTCGACCGCAACGGCGCCGTCATGTATTCGGCGCGCTATCCCGAACGGGTGTTCGACGGCTTCGATGATGTGCCGAAGCTGGTCGCCGACACGCTGCTGTTCATCGAGAATCGCGAGCTGCTGGACGCCGACCAGCCGCGCCGCAATCCGGCGGTGGAATGGGACCGCTTCGGTGCGGCGGTGGCGATGCTGCCCTTGCAGATGGTCCGGCCGGGTCAGCGTTCCCCCGGCGGCTCGACGCTCGCCACCCAGATCGAGAAGTACCGCCATTCGCCCGACGGACAGACCACCGGCAGTGTGGAGAAGCTGCGCCAGATGGCGTCGGCCAGCGTCCGCGCCTACAGCGACGGCGAGGACACCACGCAGGCCCGCCGCCGCATCCTGGTCGATTACCTGAATTCCACCCCGCTGACCGCGCGGGCCGGCTTCGGCGAGGTGAACGGGCTGGGCGACGGGCTGTGGGCCTGGTTCGGCACCGACCTGTCGATCGCCAAGCGCGTGCTGGTCGAGCCGGCACCGGACCTTCGCACCCTGAAGCTGAAGGCGCTGGCCTACAAGCAGGTGCTCGGCCTGCTGCTGGCGCAGCGGCGGCCCTCCCATTACCTGATCCAAGACCGCGCCGCGCTCGACCGGCTGGCCGATGCCCACCTGCGGGCGCTGGCGCAGGCCGGGGTGATCGATCCGGCGCTGCGCGACGCGGCGCTGGCCACGCCGCTGGCCTTCCGCGAGGAGGCGCCGACCGCCCCCGCCACCTCCTTCGTCGAGCAGAAGGCGACCAACGCCATCCGCGCCCGGTTGCTGGGCATGCTCGGCGTTTCCAACCTCTATGCGCTCGACCGGATCGACCTAACCGCGCAATCCACCCTGGATGCGGAGACGCAGGCCCGCGTGGTGGAGGTGCTGGGCAAGCTGAACGAACCCGATTATGCCCGCTCGCTGGGGCTGACCGGCGAACGGCTGCTCGACGCCCGCAACAACGACCTGTCCAAGCTGGTCTACTCGATCACGCTGTACGAGCGCGGACCCGAGGCCAATTACCTGCGCGTCCAGGCCGACAACCTCGACCAGCCGCTGGACATCAACGACGGCGCGAAGCTGGACCTGGGATCCACCGCAAAGCTGCGCACGCTGGCAACCTATCTGGAGATCATCGCCGAACTGCACAGCCGCTACGCTCATCTGGCGAAGGATTTGCTGGCCGATGTGGAGGACGAGGCGTCGGACAACCTGACGCGCTGGGCGACCTCATGGCTGGCGTCGGCCCCCGACCGCCGGTTGCCGGCCATGCTGGACGCGGCGATGCAGCGGCGCTATTCCGCCAGCCCCGGCGAGGTGTTCTTCACCGGCGGCGGCCAGCACAGCTTCGTGAACTTCAACAAGGACGACAACGGCCGCATCCTGACCGTGCAGGAGGCGTTGCGGAACAGCGTCAACCTGCCCTTCATCCGGCTGATGCGCGACGTCGTCCAGTTCTATATGGATGAGGGGGCCGACGACGGCGCCGACATCCTGCGCTCGCCCGACCACCCGGCCCGGCAGGCCTATCTCGCCCGCTTCGCCGACCGCGAGGGCTCGGACTTCCTCAACCGCTTCTACAACGACTACCGCAAGCGTACACCGGACGAGGCGCTGGCCCGGCTGGCGACCCGCTCGCGCCCGGTGCCGCACCGGCTGGCGGTGATCTTCCGCACCGTGCGGCCCAAGGCCGGGCTGGCCGAGTTCTCCGCCTTCCTGCGCGCCCAGCTGCCGAAGTTGGCGTTGTCCGACGGGCAGCTTTCGGCGCTCTACGCCAAATACGGGCCGGACCGCTTCCCGCTGAACGATTTGGGCTATCTCGCCCGCGTCCATCCGCTGGAACTGTGGCTCGTCGCCTATCTCCAGCAGCTTCCCGGCGCCACGCGATCCGAGGTGCTGGCCGCCAGCGCCGACGAACGCCAGGAAAGCTACCGCTGGCTGTTCAAGAAGGGCATGGCCGCCCAGAACACCCGCATCCGCATCGGGCTGGAGGAGGAGGCGTTCCAGCGCATCACCGCCCAGTGGCGCAGCGTCGGCTACCCGTTCGAAACGCTGGTGCCGTCGCTGGCGACCGCCATCGGCAGCTCGGCCGACCGCCCGGCGGCGCTGGCGGAGCTGATGGGGCTGATCCTGAACGACGGGGTGCGCCAGCCGACGGTGAAGATCCGCTCGCTGCATTTCGCCGCCGGCACGCCTTATGAGGCGAAGCTGGGGCTGGGACCACTGAAGGGCGAGCGCGTGCTGCGGCCGGAGGTCTGCGCCACCCTGCGCCGCGCGCTGATGGATGTGGCGCAGAACGGCACCGCCAAGCGCGTCTGGGGCTCCTTCAAGGACCCGTCCGGCGCGCCGATCCCGACGGGCGGCAAGACCGGCACCGGCGACCATCGGCTGGACCGCTGGGGGCCGGGCGGCGTGCTGATCGAATCGAAGGCGGTCAACCGCACCGCGACCTTTGTCTTCTACATCGGCGACCGCTTCTTCGGGACGATGACCGCCTTCGTCCATGGGCCGGAGGCCGACAACTACCGCTTCACCAGCGCCCTGCCCGCCCAGCTTCTGAAAAGCCTCGCCCCGGCGCTGCAGCCGCTGATCGACCAGGGTGCCACCCGCACCGCCGACACGCGCGCGACACCCACCGGCCTGTAAGGCGGAATGACCGGCTTCTTGCAGCCGGGCCTATTGCAACCTGGTGGCGGCGATCTTGGCGGTGTCGACCGGGGTGGCTGTGCAGCCGCCCAGCGTCGGGCCGACCGGAAGCTCGCCGAAGGCGGCAAGCGCGCCTTCCGCCTTCAGCCGGCCGACGAAACCGGGCTCCACCCCGCGGGCGACCCAGGCGAACCCCAGCCAGGTGGAGCGGACCGGCTCGCCGCCCGCCCGCACCATCGCCGTCATCGCCTCGGCATCGCTGGTGCCGGGGGAAAAGACCGCCAGCATCATTCCGTCGGTTGCATCCGGCAGCGCGGCGCGCTGCAGCGACAGCCCCATCAGCCCGGCCCAGACCAGCAGGATGCCGCCCAGCAGCGCCGCGGCGAGGCCGTGGCCGATGGGAAGTCCGGAAGAGGGTTGGGCGGGGCTGTCGCTCATGGTGGTCTACCTTACGCCTTCGCCTCGGCCGCCGCCAGCGACGGAGCCGGCTTCTCGGCGATCGGCCAGTGGACGATGGTCGCGAACATGGCCAGCGCCACGCCCAGCCACCAGACGACGTCGTAGGATCCCGTGCGCTCGTACAGCACGCCGCCGAGCCAGACGCCCAGGAAGCCGCCGACCTGATGGCTGAAGAAGGCGAAACCGTAGAGCGTGCCCATGTAGCGGGTGCCGAACATCAGCGCGACGAGCCCGGAGGTCGGCGGCACGGTGGACAGCCACAGCAGGCCCATCACCGCGGCATAGGCGATGACGGTGACCGGCGAGATCGGCACAAGGATGAAGATGGCCGTCGCGATGCCGCGCGAGAAATAGTTGGCGCACAGCAGGTAGCGCTTGCTGACCTTGCCCGCCAGCACGCCGGACGCGTAGGAGCCGATGACGTTGAACAGGCCGATCAGCGCCAGCGCCCAGGCGGCGAGCGACGCGCTGATGCCGGCCTCGGTCAGGTAGGGCGGCAGATGGGTGGTGATGAAGGCCAGCTGGAAGCCGCAGACGAAGAAGCCGGCGACCAGCAGCACATAGCTGCGGTGCTGGAAGGCCTGCCGCACCGCGGCGATGTAGCCGATGTTGGCGCCGGTCACCGCCGGGGTGCCGCTCGCCGTCATGCCCTTCGGTCCGGGGAAGACGCCGGCCAGCAACGGCACCGCGATCATCGAGGCCGCCAGCAGCAGCAGGGCGGTCTGCCAGCCGAAGCCGGCGATGAAGGCCTGCCCCATCGGGGCGAACAGGAACTGGCCCATCGATCCGGCGGCGGTGGCGATGCCAACCGACCAGCTGCGCTGTTCCGGCGGCAACAGCCGGGTGAAGCCGGCGATGATGATGCCGAAGGACGCGCCGGACAGGCCGAGCCCGATCAGCACACCGGCGGTCAGGTACAACTCCACACTGGTGGTGGCGTAGGGCATCAGCGCCAGACCGGCCGAATAGAGAATGCCGCCGCCGGCCAGCACCGGGGCCGGGCCGTAGCGGTCGGTCAGCGCCCCGGCGAAGGGGCCGCCGGCGCCCCACAGGATGTTCTGGATCGCCATCGCCAGTGCGAAGACGTCGCGGCCCCAGCCGCGGGTTTCCGAAAGCGGGCCGATGAACAGGCCCATGCTGGACCGCGGTCCGAAGGCCAGCATCGAGATCAGGCAACCGCAAACGACGACGAGTGCGGGCGTCCTCCAGGAGGGCGCCGGTGCGGGGGTGGCGGTGGTCAAGGCGTCCTCCCGGAAGGGTCCGGCATTGCGCGCCGGTGTTGTGGAACTGCTATGCCCCGACGATAGGCGGGCACCAACAGTTCGGCAAATTCATAATCGGCAACCGGGTCATTCCGCGGCGGAATGCAGGATGGGAGGTGGCGCGGTCCGGCGATCGGGCCGATGCGAGGCTGACAACTCATGCCGCAGCGACTGCTCCAGCCTGTCGAACACCGGGGCGATGCGACCGGTCGTCCGCGACTGGATCAGCCAGATCGTCACCGCCATCCGGAAATCGGGCAATTCGAGTGGCCGGACGGCGACCGCACCGGGAATCGGCGCGATCAGCCCCATCGGCGCCAGACCGAAGCCGACTCCGCGTGCCACCAGCGACACCAGCAGGCTCTGGTCATAGGCCTCCACCGTCACGTTCGGCTGCAGGCCGAGCGGCGCCAGCGCCTGATGAAGCGCCTCCCGATACCGGCAGCCGTTCGGCTGCAACACCCAGCCGCGCCGGTTCATGGCGGCCAGATCGGCGGAGCCGTCGCCGGGAGAAGCGATGATGCTGACCGGTTCGGTCCCGATCCGGCGGACCGGCAAATCGTCGGGCGGCGCCTGATCGTCGCACATCAGGATCAGCGCGCCGTCCAGGCTGCCGGCGCGAACCTGCTCGATCAGCGGGTTGCTCCAGTCCGCATGCAGCCGCAGGGTCAGGCCGGGGAAGCCGGCGCGCAACTCGTCCAGAGGCCGGCCGGCGGCCAGCGTGGTCAGCACATGCGCCGTGCCCAGCCGCAGCAGCCCGCGCGGCTCGGCCGACCCGGCGAACGCATCGGCGAAGTCGCTGGTCGCCGCCAGGATGCGCCTTGCATGGGCCAGCGCCAGTTCGCCGTCGCGGGTCAGGGCCAACGGCTTGGTCTGCCGGTCGAACAGCACGACGCCCAATTCCGCCTCCAGCCGCTGGATCAGCCGAGACACGGCCGACTGCGTCAGCCCCAGCCGGTTGCCGGCCTCCTGCACCGACTGCGCATCGGCCACGGCGATGAAGGTGCGGATCTCGTTGAGCTTCATGGGGCCTCGAACGGGTTCAGCAAAGGAATCCCAAAGGCTTGGAAGTCACGGACATTGCGAGTGGCGATCGTCAGCCCGTGGGCCTGTGCCGTGGCCGCGATCAGTGCGTCCACTGGATCGCAGTTGCGGTGAGCATTGCGAAGATGTCCCCAGACCGTCGCTACCATCAGCGAGACGGGCAGTATGCGTTCAGTCCAGGTCTCCACGCCTTTTATCCAGAGGTCGAGTTGCTCCGCCTTCGCAGCATTGGTTGGGCGGACATTGGCAATTCCGCGGTGGATTTCCCCGATGCTGATGACGCTGATGAAGGCTTCCGATGGCGGAACATGCTCCAGCCAGGCAATTGCCCGTGGATCCGGTCTCGGCCGCCTTGGCTCGGACAAGATATTGGTGTCCAGGAGGAAGCCCTTCATAAGGCGTCTTTGGCGAAGTCGACCGGCTTGCGGGTATTCGGCCCGTGGCGCTCGCCAATTGCCTCGTTCAGATCGATGTCTGCCGCATCGACGGGACGCAGAAGCGCTTCGATCACATTCGTAGGCATAGGCTTGGGAACGGCCGCGGTCCCTCCGCGCAGCCGCTCATAATCGGTGGCGGACAGCATGACCATCGACGGCTTGCCAGGCCGGACGATGGTCAAAGGCCCCTCGGCCAATGCGCGCTCGATGGCGGCATCAAGGCCGGGGTCGTCGGCTTTGGAATACAACACACCCATGGCCGCCCTCCATCATCAACCACCACATTGGTGACTCTCGGCACGGGGTGACAGGCTGTCAAGCGGTGCGCTAGGCTGCGGGTCATGACCATCGACTCCAATCATCCCGCCACCCCGCCTGACCGTTCCAGCCGCGAATATCCCGACCGCCCCTGGGTCGGTGTGGGGGCCGTCGTCTGGCGCGGCGACAAGGTTCTGCTGATCCGCCGGGGCAAGGCGCCGCGGATGGGCCAGTGGAGCCTGCCCGGCGGAGCGCAGTCGGTCGGCGAAACGGTGTTCGAGACCGCCGTGCGCGAGGTACGCGAGGAGACCGGGTTGGAGGTGGTGCCGACCGGGATCGTCACCGTGGTCGACGCCATCACCCCCGATGCCGAGGGCCGCGTCCATTACCACTATACGCTGGTCGAAGTGGCGGCGGAGAGCGCCGAGGGCGACGCGATCTGCGCCGACGATGCGCTGGAGGCCTGTTGGGCCACCGCCGAGGAGGCCGGCGAACTGACGGAATGGGACGAGACCCGGCGGGTCATCCTGATGTCTGCGGCCCAGCGGCGGCCCCCGACCCCATAGGCCGCAGGGTGCCGATGACGCTCCGCTCGGCCAGGAACTCGCTCACCCCATCGGCGCTCAGCGGGCGCGACAGCCAATAGCCCTGCAGAACGTCACAGCGATAGGCCTGCAGGTAGAGCCGCTGTTCCGGCGTCTCCACCCCTTCCGCCACCACGCCCAAATCCAGCGCATGGGCCAGCGCCACCACCGCCTGGACGATGGCGGCGGCGTCACGGTCCTCCACCATCGCCTGGACGAACTGCTTGTCGATCTTCAGCGCTTCCACCGGCACCCGTCGCAGGGTGGCCAGCGACGACCAGCCGGTGCCGAAATCGTCCAGCACCAGCCGGATTCCGGCACCGCGCAACTGCAGCAAGGCCTCGCGGGCATCGGCGCCTTGGCTGAACATGCTGGTTTCGGTCAGTTCCAGCTTCAGGTTGGCGGCCGGCAGGCCGGTCTCCGCCAGGATCGCCAGCACCTTCAGCACCAGCCCCGGATCGTCGAGCTGCCGCGCCGACAGGTTCACCGATACCGGAATGTCGGGATAGCCGGCACGCAGCCAGCCGGCGGCCACCCTGCAGGCGGTCCGCAGGGTCCATTCGCCCAGCAGATGGATCGCTTCCCCCTGCTCCGCCATCGGCACGAAGACGTCGGGCGGCAGCATGGTGCCGTCGGACAGGCGCCAACGCGACAGCGCCTCGAACCCGGTCAGGCGGTTGGTGACGACGTCCGCCTGCGGCTGGAAGACCAGGGAGAGTTCCTGACGGTCGATGGCGTCGCGCACCCGCTCGGCGAATCCGGCGTCGGATATCCCATGCGCTTCGGGTCCGTTCGACGTCGCGTGCGTGTTCGCCACCGTCCGCTCCCTCTCGACAACCATTCCCGGGTTCGACACCGGCCCGCTGGGCCTCATTGCCATAACAACCACAGGAACGATTTGTTAACCATGTCGCGAAAGAGCTTGACGAATTTTATATGGTTACGAAAGTGTTAACGTGGCTGGGCTGGTGACAAGAAAAGGTCGAAGCGGAAGCCATGCCGCACCCCCATTGGGAGCGGACGGTCACGCCCGTGCTTCCCCTCGTTTGAGACGGCTGGGCAGAAGCTCCCCCGATTGATCGAGCACCGGATAGGCGGCGGCAACCAGATGGGCATTGATCCGGCGCAGGTCGCGCAGAATGTCCAGATGGAGGGCGCTGGTCTCCACGCTTTCCTTGCGGCCGGCGCGCAGGCGGGCAAAATGCGCCTCGGTGGCGCTGGTCTCCAGATCGCGGATTACCTCCTTCTCGTGGATCAGCGCGCGGGCGGACCGGACATCGCCGGACACGAAGACGGCGGCGGCCAGACGCTGGGTTTCGCTCAGCCGTTCCAGCATGCCGGCGATCTCGGCCGCCCCCTCGGTGGAAAAGCGCAGCCTGCGCCGGATCTTCTTGGAGGCCGCCTCCATCAGATTGCGGTCGACGATGTCGCCGACATGCTCCAGATTTATGGTGAAGGTCAGCACGTCGGACACCCGGCGGGCGTCGCGTTCGTCCAGATCCTCGACATTGATCTGGGTGAGATAGCGCTTGATGGCGTCGTGCAGCCGGTCCAGTACATCGTCCATTCGCCGGATCTCCTGCACCCGCTTGCGGTCGTCGGTCTGGATCACGTCGAGCGCGCCGCGCAGCATGCTGTCCACCGTGTCCGCCATGCGCAACGCCTCGCGCGACGCGTTGGCGATGGCGAGATGGGGGACGCGGAGCGCACTGCGGTCGAGGTAGAGCGGCATCGCCGGGTCGGCGACCGCAACCCGTTCCGGGAACATCCGGGTCAGCATCCGCGCGAACCAGGGGAGCGGCCCGATGAACAGCCCGGCCATCGCCAGATTGAAGGCGAGATGGAAGTTGGCCGCCAGCCGCGCGGGATCCGGCGACACCGCCTGCAAGCCGGCGGTGATCGGCCCCAGCAGCGGCACGACGATGAGGCAGCCGACGAGCCGGTTGATGAGATTGCCCACCGGCAGCCGCCTTGCCGCCGGGTTGCGGCCGTCGCCGCCCGGTCCCTCCACCACCGGATTGACGGCGCTGCCCAGATTGGCGCCGGCGACCATGGCGACCGCCGCCTCCGGCCCGATCACCCCGCCGCCGGCCAGCGAGGCGATCAGCAGGATGGCGGCGACGCTGGAATGGGCGGCCCAGGACAGCAGCGCCGCCAGCATCACAGCCACCACCGGATCGGCGGTCAGCATCGCCAGCATCCGTCGCAGCATCGGCGCGTTCTCCGCCGGGGCGATGGTGGCCAGCAGCAGGTGCAGCGACAGCAGCATCAGGCCCAGCCCGATGGCGACCCGGCCCAGGTCGCGGCTGCGCGTCCGTGCGCCGCGACGAAAGGCGATGAAGCCGCCCAGCAGAAGGACCGGCGCCACATGCGCAACGTCGAAGGCGAGAATCTGGACGATCAGGGTGGAGCCGACATTGGCCCCCAGCATCACCGCCAGCGCCGGCATCAGCGACACCAGCCCGGTGGCGGTGAAGCCGGTCGCCATCAGACCGGTGGCGGTGCTGCTCTGCAGCAGCATGGTGATGCCCATGCCGGACAGGAAGGCGGTCCAGCGGTTGCGCAGCCCGGCCCCCAGGATGCGGCGCAGGTCGCCGCCAAGCGCGCGGGTCAGCCCGCTTTGCACCATGTGCAGCCCCCACAGGAGCAGCACGACATTCCCGGCCAGTTCCAGCAGCACCCGCGTCGCCTGCATCGCACCCCCTCTGTCGGGTCGGGGATGCGATCAAGCGGCACCCCTAACTGAAGTGTGGGGTGCGCCGATTGTTACGACAATATGACAGTTGGGTGACGGCGGAGGTGGAAAGGGAGACGATGATGCCGCCGCCTCCCCGATCCCCGCTTACTCAGACGTTGAAGCGGAAGTGGAAGATATCGCCGTCCTGGACGACATATTCCTTGCCTTCCTGGCGCATCTTGCCGGCGTCCTTCGCCCCCTGCTCGCCACCCAGCGTGACGAAACTGGTGTAGTCGATGGTCTCGGCGCGGATGAAGCCGCGTTCGAAGTCGGTGTGGATGACGCCGGCCGCCTCGGGAGCCTTGGCGTTGCGGCGCACGGTCCAGGCCCGCGTCTCCTTCGGGCCGACGGTGAAGAAGGTGATCAGGTCCAGCAGCTTGAAGCCGGCGCGGATCAGCTTGTTCAGCCCGGTTTCCTCCAGCCCCATCGACTCCAGGAATTCGGCCTTCTCGGCCGGGTCGGAGAGCTGGGCGACTTCGGATTCGATGGCGGCGGAGATGACGACGACCTCGGCATTCTCGGCCTTGGCCTTCTCGGCGACCTTGGCGGAGAAGGCGTTGCCGGTCGCGGCCGACGCCTCTTCGACGTTGCAGACGTAGAGCACCGGCTTGTCGGTCAGCAGCATGAACTGCTTGAACACCGGCTTTTCTTCGTCGGACAGCTCGACCACGCGGGCGGGCTTGCCGTCCTGCAGCACCTTCAGGGCGCGCTCCATCAGGTCGGCCTTGATCTTGCTGTCCTTGTCGCCGCCCTTGGCCTTCTTCTGAAGGCTGGTCAGCTGGCGCTCCAGGCTTTCCATGTCGGCGAGCATCAGCTCGGTCTCGACCACCTCGGCGTCGCGCAGCGGATCGACATTGCCCTCGACATGGGTGATGTCGTCGTCTTCGAAGCAGCGCAGCACATGGACGATGGCGTCCACCTCGCGGATGTTGGCGAGGAACTGGTTGCCCAGCCCTTCACCCTTCGACGCGCCGCGGATCAGGCCGGCGATGTCCACGAACTCCAGCTGGGTCGGGACGACCTTCTGCGACTTGGCGATTTCCGCCAGCTTGTCCTGCCGCGGGTCGGGCACGCCGACGCGTCCGACGTTCGGCTCCTTGGTGCAGAAGGGGAAATTCGCCGCCTCCGCCGCCTGGGTGGCGGTCAGCGCGTTGAAAAGGGTCGACTTGCCGACGTTCGGCAGGCCGACGATGCCGCAATTGAAGCCCATGGGTGGGTGCTCGCCGTCGGAAATTCTGGAATTGAGGCGCTTTATCCTACGATGGGGGACAAAGCGCAAACGCGAAGTGGGGGAAGGTCCGGCAGGCCGCGGCTTATCGCGCCTGCGTCGCCACCGTCACCTTGTTCATGAACAGCTCCGGCTGGCCTTCCACGATCAGCGGCAGATTGTCGGAGACGGCGTCGAGCAGCGGGTCGATCCAGCTCTGGTCGGCCTTGGCGAAATCGTGCAGGACGTAGCCGCTGACCAGATCCTTGTTGCCGGGATGGCCGATGCCCAGACGGATGCGCCAGTATTCCTTGCCGATATGCGCGTCGATGGAGCGCAGGCCGTTGTGCCCGCCATGGCCGCCGCCCTTCTTCACCCGGATCTTGCCGGGGGGCAGGTCCAGCTCGTCATGGATGACGACGACGTTCTCGGGCTTCAGCTTGTAGAACTGCAGGGCCGCCACCACCGACTGGCCGGACAGGTTCATGAAGGTGGCGGGCTCAAGCGCCAGAACCTTGTCGCCGACGACGGTGCCCTCGGCGGTCTGGCCCTGGAAACGCTTCTTCCACGGGGTGAAGCGATGGCGCTGGGCGATGGTCTCCACCGCCATGAATCCGATGTTGTGGCGGTTGCGGGCATACTCGTTGCCGGGGTTGCCCAGTCCGACCAGAAGCAGCATGTCCCTCACCCTTTGGAAACCACTCTCCACAAACGAAGCGGGGGGCCGAAGCCCCCCACCGTAACCATCTTCAAAGGTCGAACGCTCCTTATCAGGAAGCGGCGCCCTCTTCCGACTTCAGGCCCGACGGCGCAACGATGGTCGCGATGGTGAAATCGCGGTCGGTGATCGTCGAGGTCACACCCTCCGGCAGCTTGACCGAGGAGATGTGGATCGAATCGCCGACGTCGAAGCCTTCGCACGAGATGGTGATGTGCTCGGGGATGCTGTCGGCCGGGCAGCTCAGCTCCAGCTCGTGACGGACGATGTTCAGCACGCCGCCGCGCTTCAGGCCGGCCGACTTGTCCTGGTCGACGAACTCGACCGGAACCTGCACGTTGGTGCGGGTGTCGCCGGACACGCGCAGGAAGTCGACATGCAGCGGGAAATCAGTCACCGGGTGGAACTGCACGTCGCGCGGCAGGACGCGGTGGGCGGTGCCGTCGACGGTCACTTCGAACAGGTGCGTGAAGAAGCCCGGCTGATGCAGGACGCGGGTGAACTCGAACTTCTCGAGCGAAATGGTCAGGGGAGCCTGCTTGCCACCATAGATGACGGCCGGAATACGGCCATCACGGCGGGTCTGGCGGGCGGTCCCCTTGCCGGCCCGTTCGCGCGTCTCAGCGCCGAGCGGAATGATCTTGGTCATGACGATGCTCCAAAAACGAAAGGGCGCCGGCCTCCAGGGGTGCCGGCGCATGCGCGGGGTGCATACGGCAATCGGCCGGGCGCGTCAAGGAAAACGGGGCGTTCTCGCGGAGCGACCGCCGCCGGGGCGCTTCCGCTCCCAAAGGAGCCGAAAGCCGGCAAATTGGGCCTCACCAACGGTGGACGCGCGGCACTTGCGGTGTCATAGTGCGGCCCGCATTCGACCAGCCCCGTGTCCACGGGGCCAGACTCCGGAATTCGTGAGCGACGATGAGCGAGCCGATCTCCCTGTTCACCAAACTGGCGAACATCCACATCCGTTACGTCACGTGGCGTCGGGGCGCCAAGGTCGGCAGCGACCGCTTCGGCAACGTCTATTACCGCAACAAGGATGCCCAGCCCGGCACGCGCGAGCGCCGCTGGGTCCTGTATGCCGGTGAGCCCGATGCCTCCAAGATCCCGCCGGAATGGCATGGGTGGCTGCACCACACCACCAAGGAGCCGCTGCCCGAGGGGTCGAGCGCCTTCCACAAGCCGTGGCAGAAGGAACATCTGCCCAACATGTCGGGCTCGGTCCAGGCCTACCGTCCGCCCGGCCATGTGCTGGCCGGCGGGCAGCGCGTGCCGGCCACCGGCGATTACGAGCCCTGGACGCCGAGCTGATCCCTGCCGGGACTGACCATCACGTCGGAACGGAAAGCCCGGCCCCTTTCGGGCCGGGTTTCGATTCGGGAACTCGCAGCAGGATAGCTCTATGCGCCGGAATGTGATCGAAACCGTGCTGGGCGGCGTCGTGCTCGCCGTGGCCGCCGTGTTCCTTGCCTTCGCCTACAAAAGCGCCGACCTGCGCAAGGTGCAGGGCTATGACGTCACCGCCAACTTCAACAGCATCACCGGCCTGCAGAGCGGCGCCGATGTGCGCATCAGCGGCGTGAAGGTCGGCACGGTCACCGGACTGACGCTCGACCCCACCAGCTATCAGGCGGTCGTCCATCTTTCGGTCGACAATTCGGTGAAGCTGCCCAAGGACACCGCGGCGGTCATCGCATCGGAAAGCCTGCTGGGCGGCAAGTTCCTGTCGCTGGAGCCGGGCGGCGATCCCGACATGATCAAGCCGAACGGCAAGATCGAGTTCACGCAGAGCACCCCGGGCCTGGAACAGCTGCTGGGTCAGGTCATCTTCTCGCTGCAGAGCATGAGCAAGTCCGGCGATCAGGCCAATGGCCAGTCTTCCGGTGGCCAGCAGGGTCAGGCTCCCGGCCAGGCGCCGGCCCAGCCGCCCAAGCTGTAATTCCTTCAACCCTGGGCGTGGCCGGAACCGACGGACACGCTCAAGCGTTCCTCCTGCCATCCGGACGGCAATGCTCCCGGATCACGAGGCAGGAGGAAATGCGATGCGTCTGTCCCATTTGGCCGTGCTCGGCCTTGCCCTGGCGACCGCCGCCTGCGGCGCCGACATGGAAGAGAAATCGGCCACCGGCGGGCTTGGCGGCGCCGCGGCCGGCGCGGTGGTCGGCGGACCGGTGGGTGCCGTGGTCGGAGCCGCCGCTGGCGCCGGCGCCGGTGCGGCGACCCAGAAGATCGAAGACCGGAACGAGACTCAGAGCGGGTCCGGCGCCACCTACAGCGCCCCCGCCTCGCGCAGCACCGTCACGCGCTGAAACACCCGATCCGCACAACACACCCCAGCGCCCCCGCCACTGGACGCTGACCCCGCTTCCGGGATAGAAGGCGGAGCGCGCTCCGGCAGAGATCCCCTGATCGGCTGGATCCTGCCGCGGAGCGCCGTCCGCAATTACGGAAGCGATCCGACGTGACGAGACTTCTCCGACTTCTCCCGCTGGCGGCCGCCCTGCTGGCAACCGCGTCCGTTCAGGCCGCTCCGGTCCCGAGCCAGATGATCGAACGGCCGGCGGCCAAGCTGCAATGGCTGGACAAGGTGACCGCCCGCACCTCCACCTTCACCATGAAGGTCGGAGAGACCAAGGCGATGAGCAGCCTGCGCATCACACTGCGCGCCTGCCGCGAGAACCCGCCGATCGAAACGCCAGAATCGGCCGCTTTTCTGGAAGTGACGGAAATCAAGCCCGGCGAACAGGCGGAATCGGTCTTCAGCGGCTGGATGTTCGCCTCCAGCCCCGCCCTGTCGGCGATGGAGAACCCGATCTACGACGTGTGGGTTCTGGGCTGCGAGCAACAATAGGCACGGCGAGCCCCCATCCAACCGCCCACGCTCTCGTGGGGACGGTTGGATGGGGATGGATTTACTTACTCCGCCACCGCCGCGATGGGATTGCCCAGCGCCTTGTCCAGATAATCGTCCACCTGGATCGCCAGATCGTCAGTGCGGTTGACGAAGAAGTGACTGGCGCCGGGGACGACGCGGTGGTCGATGCGGATGTCCTTCTGGTGCGACAGCTTGGTCACCAGCTTGGTCACCGCGGCCTGGGGCACCACCTCGTCCTTGTCGCCATGGATGATCAGGCCCGAGGACGGGCACGGCGCCAGGAAGGAGAAGTCGAACAGGTTGGCCGGCGGCGAGACCGAGACGAAGCCGTCGATCTCCGGACGGCGCATCAGCAACTGCATGCCGATCCAGGCGCCGAAGGACACGCCGCCGATCCAGCAGAGCGGCGCGTTGGGGTTGTAGGTCTGCAGCCAGTCGAGCGCCGCCGCCGCATCGGCCAGTTCGCCCTCCCCCTTGTCGTAGGTGCCCTGGCTGCGCCCGACGCCGCGGAAGTTGAAGCGGAGAGCCGAATAGCCGCGCTTGGTGAAGGACTGGAACAGGGTGAAGACCACCTTGTTGTTCATCGTCCCATTGTGCTGCGGGTGCGGGTGCAACAGCAGCGCAACCGGGGCGTTCGGCTGCTTGCCGTGGGTGTAACGGCCTTCCAGGCGACCGGCGGGACCGTTGAAGAGCACTTCAGGCATGGGAACGACGTTCCTGACGCGGACAAAGGGTTGTTGGGACCGCCATGGCGACCGACCGGACCTTCATCCGGCCAACCGCCCCGGCGCACGGGCCTTTCGGGCCCGTCACGGATTTTCCCGTCTTGGAGTGGGGTTTTCCGCACACAATTCTTGACCGTTTTGCTTGGTCATCATATATGCGTCGTAACGTCCTCCGGGACAACCCGCCTGACCCGCCCGATCGGCCCCAGCGCTTGCGGGACCGATCGATAAGTCCGGGTCCCTGCCGGCCGGAACCCGAATGGGTCCGAACCGGAAAGGTCCTGAACCGCGAGGGTCCGACAGGCCGAAGCCGGGCGCGGGCGGCCGATGAGAGCGGCGGACTATACCACGGCGGGTGATGGCGTGTTCAAGCATCTTCGCGAAGAGATCGATGGGATCATGGCGCGGGACCCCGCCGCCCGCTCCCGGCTGGAGGTGGCGCTCTGCTACCCCGGCTTGCATGCCATCGTGCTCCACCGCATCGCCCGGCGCGCCCGCGACGCCGGCTGGCACACCGCTGCCCGGCTGATCTCCCAGATCGCCCGCTCGCTGACCGGCATCGAAATCCATCCCGGCGCCACCATTGGTCGCCGCTTCTTCATCGACCATGGCATGGGCGTGGTGATCGGCGAGACGGCGGAGATCGGCGACGACGTCATGCTCTATCATGGGGTGACGCTGGGCGGCACCTCGCTGAACCCCGGCAAGCGCCACCCGACGCTGGGTGACGGCGTGATCGTCGGGGCCGGCGCCAAGATCCTGGGCGCCATCACCATCGGCCGCGGCGCGCGCATCGGCGCCAACGCGGTGGTGGTGGCGGACGTGCCCGCCGACACCGCGGTGGTCGGCATCCCGGCCAAGCCGGTCATTCCGCGCGACCGCGCGGAAACCCGAAAATTCATGCCCTACGGCACCCCCTGCGGCGAGATCCCCGACCCGGTCGCCCGCGCGCTGACCGGCCTGCTCGATCAGGTGACGGCGCTGCAGGCCCGTGTCGGAGAGCTGGAAGCGGACCGCCCGTCCGCCGCTCTCCCCCGATCAACACCCACACCGCTAGAGACGGTGGCGTCCCACAATGGCGGGATGCACGAAGCGCAAGGAGAATCGCGATGAGACTCAGCACCAAGGGACGCTATGCCGTGATGGCGATGGTCGATCTGGCCGCCACCAGCCAGGGCAGCCCGGTCGCGCTGGCGGACATCGCGGAGCGGCAGGAAATCTCGCTGTCCTATCTGGAACAGCTGTTCGCCAAGCTGCGCAAGGGCGGTCTGGTCAAGAGCGTGCGCGGCCCCGGCGGCGGCTATCTGCTCGCCCATCCGGCCGACGCCACCCGTGTCTCCGACATCATCCTGGCGGTGGACGAGCCGATCCGCACCACCCGCTGCGCCAACGGCACGCCGCAGGGCTGCCGCACCAACCGCTCGCGCTGCCTGACCCACGATCTGTGGGAGGAACTGGGCAACCAGATCCATATGTACCTCAGCTCGGTCACCGTCGCCGACGTGGTGGAGCGCCGGATCATCGGCACCAGCGGCCTGAACCTGCTGCGCCCGGCCCCGGCCGCCGACAGCACCGCCGTCGCCGCCGCAGAGTGACGCCGCCGGATGAGATTGGCCTTCGCAGCTGAACGTGCCTGAAAAGTGACCACCCCGTTCGTCGCCCCCTTCCGTCGGACCGGTGTCTATCTCGACCACAACGCCACCGCTCCGCTGAAACCGGAGGTCAAGGCGGCGATGGGTCAGGCGATGGATCTGGTCGGCAACCCGTCCTCCGTTCACGCCTTCGGCCGCAGCGCCCGCCGGGCGGTGGAGTAGGCGCGCGCCGCCGTCGCGGCACTGGCCGGCGTGAAGCCGGCGCAGGTGCTGTTCACCGGCAGCGGGACGGAGGCGAACAACTTCGCGCTGCGCGGCTTCCCCGGCCGACGGCTGCTGACCTCCGCCATTGAGCATGAGTCGGTGCTGGCCGCTTGGCCCGATGCGGAGCGCTTCGGCGTAACCCGCGACGGCGTCGCCGACCTCAAGGACCTGGAACGCCGGCTGGCCGCTGCGGACGGTCCGGCGCTGGTCTCGCTGATGCTGGTCAACAACGAGACCGGGGTGATCCAGCCGGTGGCCGAGGCCGCCCGGATCGCCCATGCCCATGGCGCGCTGGTCCATTGCGACGCGGTGCAGGCCGCCGGGCGGCTGCCGCTGTCGCTGCCCGACCTCGGCGTCGACCTGATGACGCTGTCGGCCCACAAGCTGGGCGGTCCGACCGGCGTCGGCGCGCTGGTCCTGGCGGAAGGGCTGGAACCCGACGCGCTGATCCGCGGCGGCGGGCAGGAACGGCGCAAGCGGGCCGGCACTGAGAACCTGCTGGGCATCGTCGGCTTCGGCGCCGCCGCAAGGCTGGCGCGGGAGGGGCTGGCGGAGGCCGCTGACCTCGCGGCCCTGCGCGACCGGCTGGAGCGCGAGGCGCTGGCCGCCATTCCGCGCGCCCGGGTGATGGGGGCCGGTGCGGCGCGGGTCGCCAACACCAGCTGCCTGATGCTGCCCGGCCTGCCCGGCGAGACCCAGGTGATGACGCTCGATCTTGCCGGCGTGGCGGTGAGCGCCGGATCGGCCTGTTCCAGCGGCAAGGTGAAGCCGTCCCATGTGTTGGCGGCGATGGGCGAGGACGACCGGTCCGCCGCCAGCGCCATCCGTGTCAGCCTGGGCTGGACCAGCGACGACGAGGCGGTCGACCGTTTTCTGACGGCCTGGACCGCGATGGCGCGGCGAAGCGCGTCCGCGGATGGCTGAGTTCCGCTGTCGCCCGCCTGCCGCCCGCCATGCCTGCGCGACCATCTGTCCCCCGCCCGGAAAGTCCGCATTCGCGCATTGCGCCGGCTGCGGCTTATGGGTATGACCCCGCGGAAGGCCCGCCGGCTTGCAGTGGCGGCCTGATGTCGGGGTATCGATCCTATCGGCCGATCCTTTCGGCGTTTTGACGGACTGTGCGCATGACCCGTTCCAAATCCGGCCCGCCCGGCAACAGCAGCGGCGGAATTTCCGGCGCCATCGCCGGCGATCTGGAGCCCTGCGGCACCTGCGGCCGCTCGGTGGCGCCGCGCGCCCTGTTCTGCCACGCCTGCGGTGCGGCCCAACCGCCGCGGCCGCTCGACCCCTTCACCCGGTTGGGGCTGGAACGCCGCTTCGACATCGATCTGGAGCAACTGTCGAAGCAGCATGCCGGCTTCACCCGCGCCATGGACCCGGAGCGCTTCGCGGCACGCGGCCCGCGCCAGCAGGCCAACGCCAAGGCCCAGATCAACGCCCTGCGCGACGCCTATGACGTGCTGCGCGATCCAATCCGCCGCGCCCATGCGCTGCTGGCCCTGATGGGCTGCTCGCCGGCCGTCGGCGACGAGGACGGCAATGGGGACGAAGAGATCGCCGACCTCGCCACGCGGCTGTCCCGCGCCGACGATGCGCTGGAACTGGACCGCATAGGGCTGGACCTCAGCCAGCGGGTCGAGGCCTGCATCAAGTATCTCACCCCGGCCTTCCGCAAGGCGCAGACGGCCGCCGGCCCCGACAGCCCGCCGGCCTCCGACGGCGCCGCCCGCATCCTGGCCCGGCTGGAACGGCTGGAGGCGCTGGCCGCCGAGGTCCGCGACCGCCGCGCCGCCCTGACACCGCCGCGGCCCTGATCCGCTTTTACCCTACAATCACCCCCTAAATCGCCCCCCTAAACCGCTAGGCAACCTTAAAGGAACGAGGACCCCATGCCCAAGATGACCTTCATCGAGCCCGATGGCACCCGCCGCGAGGTGGACGCCCCGCTCGGCCTGTCCGTGCTGGAGATCGCGCACAAGAACAGCCTGGACCTGGAAGGCGCCTGCGAGGGCTCGCTGGCCTGCTCCACCTGCCATGTCGTGATCGAGCCGGAATGGTTCGACGTCCTGCCGGAAGCGCAGGAGGACGAGGAGGACATGCTGGACCTCGCCTTCGGCCTGACCAAGACCTCGCGCCTGGGCTGCCAGATCATCATGACGGAAGAGCTGGACGGTCTGATCGTCCGCCTGCCGGGCGGCAGCAACAACGCGATGAAGTGACGGTCCAGGGGAACCCTGTTCCGGCCGCCGGGGCCCGTGTCGCGCGATGCGGCGCCCGGCGGCCTTCTTTCCCTGCCGTTCCCCTGTCCCCGCCCTGCTTTCTTACCTTTTCCGGGCGCCTGCCCGCCCCATATAGGGCGCCATGAACTCCCTCGGTCTTTCCAAGCGCCCCCAGGACACCCGCGTCGTCGTCGCGATGTCCGGCGGGGTGGATTCCTCCGTCACCGCCGCCGTGCTGCGGGAGGAGGGCTATGATGTCGTCGGCATCACGCTGCAGCTTTACGACCACGGCCTCGCGTTGCAGAAGCCGGGCGCCTGCTGCGCCGGCCAGGACATCTACGACGCCCGTCAGGTCGCCGACCGCATCGGCATCCCGCATTACGTCCTGGATTACGAGGGCCGCTTCAGCCAGGACGTGATGGATGATTTCGCCGACAGCTATCTGCGCGGCGAGACGCCGATCCCCTGCGTGCGCTGCAACCAGCGCGTCAAGTTCCGCGATCTGCTGAACACCGCCCGCGATTTGGGCGCCGACGCGCTTGCCACCGGCCACTACGTCCGCCGCATCGCCGGCCCGCAGGGTGCCGAGTTGCACCGCGCCGTCGACCCCGCCAAGGACCAGAGCTATTTCCTGTTCGCCACCACGCGCGAGCAGTTGGAGTTCCTGCGTTTCCCGCTCGGCGGCCTGACCAAGCCGGAGACCCGCGCGCTGGCCGAGCGCCACGGGCTGGAGGTGGCGGCCAAGCCCGACAGCCAGGACATTTGCTTCGTCCCCAACGGCAACTATGCCGAGGTGGTGGCGAAGCTGCGCCCCGGCTCCGTCGAGCCCGGCGACATCGTCCATGTCGATGGCCGTGTGCTGGGTCGCCACAAGGGCGTCGTCCACTACACGGTCGGCCAGCGCAAGGGGCTGGGCATCGGCGGCATCCGCGGCCAGGAGGAGGAGGCGCTCTACGTCGTCCGCCTGGAGCCCGCCCGCCGCCGCGTCGTCGTCGGCCCGCGCCGCGACCTCGCCCGCTCGCTGGTGATGGTGCGCGACGTGAACTGGCTGGGTCCCGATCTGGCCGACGGTGCCGGGATCGAGGTGTCGGTAAAGCTGCGCTCCGCCCAGCCCGCCGCCCCTGCCCTGTGGCGCGCCGGCCCCGACGGCACCGCGCGGGTCGAACTGCTGGAGCCCCAGCACGGCATCGCGCCCGGTCAGGCCTGCGTCGTCTATCAGGGCGACCGCGTGCTGGGCGGCGGCTGGATTTCCGGCACGGCGGGAGGTGTGGCCGAGGGTGTTGAGGTTGGTGAAACGGCGGCCTGAATCAGGGGGTTATGCGGGTTTTTGCCGACCGGCCGAAAAAAATCGCACCCCCTGAAAATTCCGCGTTGACAGGCCAAGTCGCCCTATCCTATATAGCGGCTCCCGGCGGCAACGACGGGACACGATGGTAGCCAACGGCGGCGGAAACGCCAACAACGGCGCTCACGATGGCAGCGTAGCTCAGTGGTAGAGCAGGGGAATCATAATCCCTTGGTCGGGGGTTCAAATCCCTCCGCTGCTACCATCACAGGAAACCCCCTGATTTCCGGAAGGAAGTCAGGGGGTTTTTCTTTGCGCATGCCGTAATTCAGTTTCTAGGGAATTCGTAAATCCGTACTTCTCCAACTCTCTATCGTAGCAAGTGCGTAACGCCTGAAGCTTGGGGCTGTACCGGCTTCAGCGGTCGTAGGAAGTGCACCCACAACCGAACGAGCAACTTTTTCAAAACACATCTTCTAGAATGGGATGTGCATCATATCGACACTTCATCAGACATGATCCATCATCCCCCCTCAACTCAGGGGGATACGATGAGTGGATTCTTAATGATCTTGGCGGTTTTGAGTTTAATTAGTGGCATGTTAGGCGCGGTCGTCAGCCTACCAAGCTTTCTAGGATTTGTGACATATCTATCAAGTGGAGTAGTGTCCTTTGCTTTATTCGCTTGGATGGCAAGAGTTTTGGAAAATCAAACCGCCATACTGTCAGCTCTAGCCGAGATAAAAAACCAAAGCTCTCCCAATCTAAGCGCCAAGACTGGACCGCTATTTAACATCGGTGATAATGTACGCCATACTGTATTTGGAGCCGGAAACGTAGCATCGTCAGTTGGAGATGGACGCTATCTGGTAATTTTCACTGACGGGCACCAGACTCTACCCGCTTCCGAGCTTCGGCGAGAGATACCAGTCTCGACCAACGGCACACTTCTCAGCGAATCAAGCAAGACCTGCCCAAAGTGCTATGCGCTACTGCCGTTGGACGCGACGCAATGCAAACGTTGCGGCCACGATTACCTGCTAGCAGCCGGTTTCACTGAAACTCCAACGTAAATAGGCAATTAGCCACCAACGCGAGATTCGCTTTGGAGTATAATTCTCTACCCCTGTATCGACTTCGGCAGCGCGATTTGCGGTTCGACCTCCACGCGGTTGCGGCCGGCGTTCTTGGCGCGGTAGAGCGCGGCGTCGGCGCGGGCCAGCAAAGGTTCGATGCCGGCATCATTGCCGGTCAGCCAGCTCAGGCCAAGGCTGACGGTCAGGTACAGCTCGCCGCCGTCCTCCAGCTTCACCGGTTGGGCGGCGATCGCCTGGCGGAGGCGCTGGGCGGCGGCGAAGGCGTTTACCGGCGGGGTTTCCGGCATCACCACGGCGAACTCCTCGCCACCTAGGCGGCCGATGATATCGCAAGCGCGCAGAGTGTCCTTGCAGGCGCGCACCGTGCTGCGGATCGCCTCGTCGCCGGTGGCGTGGCCGTGGGTGTCGTTGACCCGCTTGAAGTGGTCGATATCCAGCATCACCACCGACAGCGGACGCTCGTATCGTCGCGAGCGGGTAAACTCTTCAGCCCCCCTTTCCAGGAAGCGGCGGCGGTTCATGGCGCCGGTCAGGGCGTCGGTGGTCGCCAACCGCTCCAGGTCGCGCTGCATCGCCACGACGCGCGAGGCCGCCAGCAGGCGCGCCGCGGTCCATTTCCAGTCGAGCGGCTTGCGCAGGAACTCATCGGCGCCGGCCTCCACCAGTTCGTGGAACTGGTCGGTCATGCTGCCGGGGATCATTAGAATCAAGTAGAGGTGGCGAAGCCCCTGGGCGGTGCGCAGGTGCCAGCACAGCTCGATGCCGGTCATGTCGGCCAAACGGATGTCGGCCATCACCACGTCGAACCGCTCATTCGCCACCGCTTCGATGGCGGCGGCCCCGCTGTGGACCACGCTGGTGGCATAGCCGAGCTTGTTCAGCTCATACACCATCATGGTCAGGTGGCGCGGTGAATCGTCGACGATCAGAATCCGCAACTCGAAAGCTCCCGGCGATCCTTGCCCGTTTATGGAGCATGAGGCCCAGGTTGTGCAAATGTCCTTAACGTCATGTCGCAGAACAATAACGAAAAGCCGGGGTCATACGCCGGTATGCCCAGGCATGGCAGCGGCCGTGGCTGGGGTCGGACGGCGGCGCGGTCTGATGCTTTTGCACATGTTGCCTATCGGGCCGGCCGGTTGGTACTGTTCCTTGTAATTATGTTCGCGGGACAAGCGGACGATGACTGCGGGAGGCACGACCATGGACAGCGCGCGCGCGGCCCACATCGATGAACTCGTCCGTGTCTCCACTGGCCGTGTCTCCGCCGGCTTGCGGTCCGCCCGCGACCCGATCATCGAAAGCTCCTGGCGCCGCTGCGTCGCCGACCACAAGCTGGACCCCACCGTCGGGCGCGAGCCGCACATCCTGCCGCAGGAACGGCTGCGCGAGCATCGCGACGCCATGGACGAGTTCCTGCGCATGGCCCGCTTCGGGCTGGAGGCGCTGTACCGGCAGGTTGCCGGCATGGGTTATGTCCTGCTGCTGACCGACAGCAACGGCGTCACGGTGGACTTCATCGGCGATCCGACCTTCGACAACCATCTGCGCCGGGCCGGGCTGTATCTGGGGGCTGACTGGAACGAGGGGCATGCCGGCACCTGCGCGGTCGGCACCTGCATCGCCACCGCCCAGGCGCTGACCGTCCACCAGACCGACCATTTCGACTCCACCCACATCCCGCTGACCTGCACCGCGGCACCCGTCTTCGACAGCGGCGGCGAACTGGCCGCCGTGCTGGACATCTCCGCCTTGCACTCGCCAGAGCCGAAGATCAGCCAATATCTGGCGCTGCAGATGGTCCGCGCCTATGTCCACAAGATCGAAACGGCCAATCTCTACAACAACTTCCGCCGCGACTGGGTGGTGAAGCTGTCCGCGTCGCAGGAGTTCGCGGAGGTCGATCCCGACTTCGTCCTGGCGCTGGACGGCAGCGGGCGGGTGGTCGGGTTCAACCACAAGGCCGGCGACCTGCTGGTGGAGGATGGGAGGTCGCCGCTCGGCCGCTCCTTCGCCGAGCTGTTCGACTGCGAAGTGGACGATCTGGTCCATTTCGTCCGCTCGCTGCCGACCGAACAGCGCACGCTGCGCCTGCGCCGCACCGGCCTGCCGCTGTTCGCCCAGGCAATGCCGCCGCCCGCTGTGTCATTGCCGCGCAGCCATGTGCCGGACCATGGCGGCGACACGCTGCCGGAGCCGTTGCGCGTGGTGTCCGGCGGCGATCCGGCGCTGAAGGCGGTGCTGACGCGGGCGGCCAAGCTGGTCAACACCCGCATGAGCCTGCTGATCCATGGCGAGACCGGCACCGGCAAGGAGCATCTGGCCAAGGCCCTGCACAAGGCCAGCATCCGCCGCAACAAGCCCTTCGTCGCCATCAACTGCGCCGCACTGCCGGAAAACCTGATCGAGAGCGAACTGTTCGGTTACGAGCCGGGCTCCTTCACCGGGGCGACGGCGCGCGGCAAGAAGGGGCTGATCCTGGAGGCCGACGGCGGCACCCTGTTCCTGGACGAGATCGGCGACATGCCGCTGTCGTCGCAGACCCGCCTGTTGCGCGTGCTGGCCGAGCGGGAGGTGACGCCGATCGGCCGGACCAAGGCGGTTTCGGTGGATGTCCGCGTCATCGGCGCCACCCACCGCGATCTGGTGGAACTGGTCAAAGCCGGCAAATTCCGCGACGACTTGTACTTTCGTCTCAACGGCGCGGTGTTCACCGTGCCGCCCTTGCGCCAGCGCGGTGACCTGGAGTGGCTGATCGAGCGGCTGCTGGCCGAGCGGACGGAACGTGACGGCATCGGCTACCGGTTGACCCCGGCGGCGCTGGCGGCTCTGCGCGGGCACGGCTGGCCGGGCAATGTGCGGGAACTGGTGAATGCGCTGGACTATGCCTGCGCGGTCAGCGACGGCGGGCTGATCGACCTCGACGACATTCCGGAGCCGGTGCAGCACAGCGGCCTGTTCCAGGCTTGGCCGGCGGAGGTGGCGCAGACGGTGGTGACGGAAGAGGACCCAGCCGCCCGGCTACGCGAGACTTTGCGGCGGCACCACTGGAACGTCTCGGCAACGGCGCGGGCGATGGGGGTCGACCGTTCGACCATCCACCGGCAGATGCACCGCTTCGGCATCGTGGCGCCGCATCGGGCAGAGTGAGGGTGCGGCTCCGTTTGCCCCCACCCTAACCCTCCCCCGCTACGCAGGGGAGGGAACTCCGCCGCCTTCCCCAACAAGCACTTACCCCCTCCCCCGCCCAGCGGGGGAGGGTTGGGGTGGGGGCATAACGCCCCTCCCCTTACCCCACCGCCCCGAACCCGCCGCCGCCCGGCGTCTCAACCACCAGGGCGTCGCCCGGCCGCATCGCCGTGCTGTCCTGGGACGCCAGTTCCTGCACGCTGCCGTCGCTGCGCTGGACCCAGGTCCGGCCGACCGCACCGTCGGCACCGCCCTTCAGGCCGAAGGGAGCGATCTTGCGGTGGTTGGCGAGGATGGCCGCCGTCATCGGCTCCAGGAAGCGCAGGCGGCGGATCACGCCATCGCCGCCGCGCCAGCGCCCTGCCCCGCCGGAGCCGCGGCGGATGCGGAAGCTCTCCACCAGCACCGGGAAGCGCCATTCCAGCACCTCCGGATCGGTCAGGCGCGAGTTGGTCATGTGGGTCTGCACCGCGTCGGTGCCGTCGAAGCCGTTGCCGGCGCCGGAGCCGCCGCAGACCGTCTCGTAATACTGGTGCCACTCGTTGCCGAATGTGGTGTTGTTCATCGTCCCCTGGGCCGATGCCATCACCCCCAGCGCGCCGAACAGCGCGTCGACGATGCACTGGCTGGTCTCCACATTGCCGGCAACCACCGCGGCCGGCGGGTTGGGCGACAGCATGGAGCCGGGCGGGATGACGATCTCGATGGGGCGCAGGCAGCCCTCGTTCATCGGGATCTCGTCGTCCACCAGACAGCGGAAGACATAGAGCACCGCCGCCCGACAGACCGCCGAGGGAGCGTTGAAGTTGTTGGTCAGCTGCGTGCTGGTTCCGGAGAAATCGACGATCGCCGAGCGCGCGGCATGGTCGATCGACACCCGCAGCTTGATGACCGCGCCATTGTCGAGCGTGACCGCGAAATCGCCATCGCTCAGAACGCCGATGGCGCGGCGGACCTGCTCCTCCGCATTGTCCTGGACGTGGCGCATATAGGCGATAACGGTGGACAGGCCGTGCAGGCGGACGACGCGGTGCAGTTCGCGGGTGCCCTGCTCGTTGGCCGCGACCTGCGCCTTCAGATCGCCGATGTTCTGCGCCGGATTGCGCGCCGGATGCGGGCCGGAGCGCAGAAGCTCCAGCATGGCCTCCTCGCGGAACTGGCCGTTCTCCACCAGCGGCACGCAATCCAGCAGAACGCCTTCGTCGGCTATGGTCTTGCTGTCCGGCGGCATGGAGCCGGGGGTGATGCCGCCGACGTCGGCGTGATGGCCGCGCGAGGCAACGAAGAACAGCAGGTCCTTGCCGGCCTCGTCGAACACTGGGGAGACGACGGTGATGTCCGGCAGATGGGTGCCGCCATGGTAGGGGTCGTTCAGCGCGAAGCTCTCGCCGGCGGTAAAGTTGCCGCCGCGCCGTTCGATAACGGCCCGGACGCTCTCGCCCATCGATCCCAGATGGACCGGCATGTGCGGGGCGTTGGCGATCAGCCCACCATCGCGGTCGAACAGGGCGCAGGAGAAGTCCAGCCGCTCCTTGATGTTCACCGAGCGGGCGGTCTTCTCCAGCGTCACGCCCATCCGCTCGGCGATCGACATGAACAGGTTGTTGAAGACCTCCAACGTCACCGGATCGACCTTCGCCCCGCCCTTGACGCCAGCGGCCTGACGCTGGGTCGCCGGTTCCAGCCGGGTCAGCACCAGATGGTTCTTGCGCGTGACCTCCGCCATCCAGCCGGGCTCGACCACGGTGGTGGAGACGGCTTCGGCCAGGATTGCCGGGCCGACGACGCGGTTGCCGGGCTGAAGCTGGCGGCGGTCGTAGAGCGGAGCCTCGCGGCGCTGGCCGCCGATATGCATAGCAACGGTGGCGAGACGGCGCGGCAGCACCGCGGTGGTGGCGGGGAGTTCCGGATCCTCCAGCACGTCGGTCAGGCCGACGGCTTCCAGCGTCACCGACTCAACCTCCAGCGCGGTGCCGGGGGTGAGGAAGCCGTAGCGGCGGCGGTGCGCCTCCTCGAAGGACTTGGTCATCGCCACTTTCGAGCCGAAAGCGACGGTCAGCGTGGTGTCGGAGCCGGCGGCCTTCAGGTGGACGCGGCGGTTGATCGCCTGCCGGTCGGCGGCGACGCCCTGGCGGGTCAGCTCCGCCCGCCCCTCGGTCTCCAGGTCGGTGAACAGCATGGTCAGCCGGTCGACCACGGCGTCGCTCAGCGGCCCTTCGACCGCGCGCTCGCGGATGGCGACGGTGTCGGCCAGACCGATGCCATAGGCGGACAGAACGCCGGCCTGCGGGTGCAGGAAGACCCGCGTCATGCCCAGAGCGTCGGCGACGGCGCAGACATGCTGACCCGCCGCCCCGCCGAAGCCGTTCAACGTGTAGCCGGTGACGTCATAACCGCGCTCCACCGAGATCTTTTTGATGGCGTTGGCCATGTTGTCGACGGCGATGCGCAGGAAGCCTTCGGCGACCTCCTGCGGCGTCATCGTCGTGCCGAGCTTGGCATTGACGGTGGTGGCCAGTTCGGTGAAGCGGGCCTTCACCACCTCGGCATCCAGCGGCTGGTCGCCGTTCGGGCCGAAGACATGCGGGAAGAAGCGCGGCTGGATCTTGCCGACCATCACGTTGCAGTCGGTGACGGTCAACGGCCCGCCGCGGCGGTAGCAGGCCGGGCCGGGATTGGCGCCCGCGCTGTCCGGCCCCACACGGAAGCGGGTGCCGTCGAAGACGCAGAGCGAACCTCCGCCGGCCGCCACGGTGTGGATGTGCATCATCGGCGCGCGCACCCGCACGCCGGCCACGACGGCATCGAAGGCGCGCTCATACTCGCCGGCATAATGCGACACATCGGTGGAGGTGCCGCCCATGTCGAAGCCGATGACCCGGTCGAAGCCGGCCATCCCGGCGGTGCGCACCGCACCCACCACGCCGCCGGCCGGACCCGAGAGGATGGCGTCCTTGCCCTGGAAGCGGCGGGCGTCGGTCAGGCCGCCGTTGGACTGCATGAACATCAGCGGCACCGGCATGCCGTCGACGCTGAGATCGTTGGCGACCCGGTCGACATAGCGGCGCAGCACGGGGGAGAGATAGGCATCGGCCACCGTGGTGTCGCCGCGGCCGACCAGCTTCATCAGCGGGCTGACCAGATGGCTGACCGAGACCTGGGTGAAGCCGACCGCGCGGGCCAGCGACGCGACCTGCCGTTCATGCTCCGGATAGCGGTAGCCGTGCATCAGCGCGATGGCGGCGGCGCGGAAGCCCTGGCGGTAGGCCTCCTCCAGCCCGCGGCGGACGGCGTGCAGGTCGACCGGCTTCAGCACCCGGCCGTCGGCCATCACCCGCTCCGGGACCTCCACCACATGGGAATAGAGCTGGTCGGGCAGATGGATGTGGCGCGCGAAGATCTTCGGCCGGGCCTGATGGCCGATGCGCAGCTGGTCGCCCAGCCCTTCGGTGATCAACAGGACGGTCGGCTCGCCCTTGCGTTCCAGCAGGGCGTTGGTGGCGACGGTGGTGCCCATCTTCACCACCTCCACCGTGTCCGGTGGGATCGGCTGGCCCGGCTTCAGGCCCAGCAGGTCGCGGATGCCCTGGACGGCGGCGTCGGCATAGCGCTCCGGATTTTCCGACAGCAGCTTGTGGGTCACGACCGACCCGTCCGGCCGGCGGCCGACGATGTCGGTGAAGGTGCCGCCGCGATCCACCCAGAACTGCCACCGGGCCGGCCTGGTCTCCGCCCCTCCGGCCACCGCCGCGTTCTCCGTCTCACCCATCGTCGCACCCGCCGAATTCCGTGCGCGGCAACCGCACCGCGCGTGGGCCGGAGTTTCGCGATCCGGCAGCGAATTTCAACCGCTTGAGTGGCCCATCTCCATCAGGAGGTTGGGAAGCGGCGGAAAGAACACAGGATCACCGATGAAGGACCCTGCCGCTCAGGCGGCCAGTCGCTCCGGCGACGGGGTGGGCAGGCGGCCAAGGATGGCGTTGCCGGACAGGATGCTGTTGAAGGCGCCGGTGCCATCCTCCAGCGCTTCCAGGGCGAGGGAGAACTGGTTGGGCGGCGGCAACTCGAAGCGCGAGGTGATCTCGCCGCTGTCCAGCGCCAGCCGGCCACCGAAGCGGCGGGCCAGCGCACGCATGCGGACATTCTGCGACAGGCACATCATGTGGACATGGCGGATGCCGCGGTTGCGGGCGACGGTCAGGATGCGGCGGACCAACGTGCTGCCGACCCCCTTGCCCTGCAGCACCGATTCGACGCTGACGCCGAACTCCGCCTGTTGCGGCCAGAGGATGCGGTCGCCGCACAGTTCGACAGCGCCGCGCAGCACGCCATCCTCGAACGCGCCGAGAATGACCGTCCGGCCCCAGTCGATGGCCGCGCAATGCCGCTCCACCGCCTCGTCCGACAGGGTGCCGGTAAAGCGGGCATAGCGGTCCGACCGGTCAAGGCGGAGAAGATGCGCCCGGTACTGGGGCAGTTCGGTCGGCAGGATCTTGCGGATGATAGGCATGGCTCTGCTCACGGTTCTCGAAAATCCGAAAACGCATTCGCGCAGAACGTTTTTCCCCAGGCTCCGGCGCCGCCACCGGCGGACACCGCTTTTGTCACTGCCGGCGCTCTCTGCGGCGCCCTTTGTTGCATTGCAACATGGCGTGGCCGATGGGAATCGCAAGCGCTTATTAGAACTTCGCGATGCGAACAATGCTGGCCTGTTGCCCGTGCGCCACAGTTGGCCCGCCCGGTTCCGGCCGCTATGCTGCCCCCGGTTGGGGAGCCTGCGGACATAAGGGCGTAGCATGAGCATTTGGGGCAAGATCCTGGGCGGCGCGGCCGGCCTGTTCACCGGCGGGCCGATTGGTGCCCTGCTGGGCGGTCTGGCTGGGCATGCGGTCGACCTGTGGTCGCCCTGCGGCCCGGACGACCAGCAGCGCCGGGGCATGAGCGACGCCGATGCCGAAGCGGCCAAGCAGACCGTCGCCTTCACCATCGGCGTGATCGCGCTGGCCGCCAAGATGGCGCGGGCCGACGGCGTGGTGAAGCGGGTGGAGGTCGACACCTTCAAGCGGCTGTTCCGCGTCCCGCCGGAGGAGTTGGGCAATGTCGGCCGCGTCTTCGACCTCGCCCGCCGCGACACCCGCGGGTTCGAGGAATATGCCCGCCAGATCGCCAAGCTGTTCGAGGACAAGCACGCGGTGCTGGAGGAGTTGCTCGACAGCCTGCTGATGATCGCCGAAGCCGACGATGAGCTGCACGAGACGGAAGTGGAGTATCTGCGCGCGGTCGCCGTGATCTTCGGCTTTGACGAGGCCGACTTCCGCCGCATCGTCGCCGGTCACCATCTGGCCGGTACCCCGATGGAGACCGACCCCTACGCCGTGCTGGGCGTGTCGCGCCATGCGGATGACGACGCGGTGAAAACCGCCCACCGGGCGCTGGTGCGCGAACACCACCCGGACCGGCTGATCGCCCAGGGCATGCCGCAGGAGTTCATCGACCTCGCCACCCAGAAACTCGCGCTGATCAATGCCGCCTACGACCGCATTCGCCGACAACGGGAGGGAGCCGCGGCCCTGTCCTGACATGTCGCGATTCGTCACAGCTTTTGATGATCTGAAATTGCTTTGTCATAGGCTTTATCTCGTTTCCTGACATATCGTTCCCGGTGGGGCGGGCGATCGGTTGCCCGCGCGCTTTGGGGGCGACATGACGATGCGACGCACGATCATCCGGACGATCTTCGCTGCGGTTTTGGGAACGACGATGGCGGCGGGCGGCGCCGCGCAGGCGCAGATGCCGACGGCAGCCGCCGACACGACAGTGGTGCTGGGACAGCCGCTGACACTGAACCTGGGGGCGCCGCCGGCCGGCACCGATTGCGCCACACAGGCCACGACGCTGAACGCGCAAGCCCTGGTCCTGGTCGCCAACGGCCAGACCATCCCCGGCGCCCGCGCCAGCTTCGGCTGCTCGGCCAAGGGCGAGCTGGTGGGCACAGCCTCCACCTCCATCTCCGGCAACGGCGACGACGCGGCCCAGCGGCGGGCGGCGTGGCAGACCGCCTTCAGCGGCTTCTTCAACCTCGCCGGCGCCAAGACCCTGCCGGTCGCCTTCGGCCCGGCCACCGGCGGCATCGCCACCGCACCGAAGATGGTCTCCATCCAGGGCGCCAGCGACCGTGACCTGGGGCTGGCCGCGATCTGGTTCGCGCTGGTGGCGGCGCTGTTCCTGTTCGCCTTCTTCCGCCATTTCGGCCGCACCGACGCCATCACGCCGATCGCCGGCGTGCCGATGCCGGCCAACTACCGGGCGCCCTACAGCCTCGCCCGCTTCCAACTCCTGTGGTGGAGCGGGATCGTCACCGCCTCCTACGTCGCCATCCTGACCATCACCGGGTCGATGGACACCATCACCACCGGCACCATGGCGCTGATGGGGATCGTCGGCGGCACCTCCGTCCTGGCCGCCTTCCAGGATCGCCGGCCGAGTGACGACGACACCCGGCGCCACCAGCATGCCGCCGCCTACCTCGCCGCCGCCGCGGCCACCCCGCCCGACCAGACGGCGATGGCCGCCAGCCTGGCCGAGGTCTATCCACCGTCCCAAGGGTTGCTGCCCGACCTGCTGAGCGACGCCGCCGGCTACAACATCCACCGCCTGCAGCTTCTGGCCTGGACCGGCGTGCTCGGCATCACCTTCCTCTACGAGGTCACCCGCACGCTGGGCATGCCGGAGCTGTCGGCCAACCTGCTGGCCCTGACCGGCATCAGCAACGGCACCTATTTCGGCTTCAAGATGCAGGAACAGCAGGTGCCGACGCCGACCGGGACCGCGTAACCGGCCGGCAATCGCAGGGGACGCAACCCGCCCAACCGTTTTTCCGGGTCGCGGCGGAGGGGGATGGCACGCTATAACCCATCCCCTCCCCTCGATTTTCCGGCGCACGAACGGTCCATGGCTCCTCCCGCACCCATCACGGCGCTCCAGGGCGTCACCGTCACCTTCGGCGGCCGGCCGCTGTTCGACGGCATCGACCTGTCCATCGGCCGCGGCGACCGCGCCTGTCTGGTCGGGCGCAACGGGTCGGGCAAGTCGACGCTGATGAAGGTGCTGGCCGGGATGATCCACCCCGATGGCGGCACCGTCTTCGTGCAGCCGGGCGCCCGCCTCGCCTACCTGCCGCAGGAGCCGGACTTCACCGGCTGCGCCACCGTCCACGACTATGTCGTGCAGGGCCTGCCCGCCGACGAGCAGGACGAGGCGCACCGCGTCGATGCGGTGCTCGACCGCTTGCAGGTGGACGGCAATCGCGATCCCCGCACCCTGTCGGGCGGCGAATCGCGCCGGACGGCGCTGGCCCGCACGCTGGTCGGCAATCCGGACGTCATGCTGCTGGACGAGCCGACCAACCACCTCGACCTCCCCACCATCGAGTGGCTGGAGGAGGAGTTGCTGGCCTTCCGCGGCGGGCTGCTGCTGATCAGCCACGACCGCGCCTTCCTGAACCGGCTGGCCAAGCGGACGCTGTGGCTCGACCGCGGCACGGTGCGCGCCACCGACCGCGGCTTCGCCGAGTTCGAGACCTGGCAGGCCGAGGTGTTCGAGGCGGAGGAGGCCGCGGCCCACAAGCTGGACCGCAAGATCGAAAGCGAGATGAAGTGGCTGCGCGAGGGCATCTCCGCCCGGCGCACCCGCAATATGGGGCGTGTCCGCAACCTGCTGGACCTGCGCGCCGGGCGCGCGGAGCAGATCAAGGGCGGCCAGCAGGCCAAGCTCGCCATCGCGGAAGCCGAGCGCGGCGGCCGGCTGGTGATCGAGGCGACCGGCATCTCCAAGGGCTTCGACACGCCCGAGGGCCGCAAGACCATCGTGAAGAACTTCTCCACCCGCATCCTGCGCGGCGACCGGGTGGGGCTGATCGGGCCGAACGGCGCCGGCAAATCGACCCTGCTGAAGATGCTGACCGGCCAGCTCGAGCCCGACGAGGGCACGGTGAAGCTGGGCACCAGCCTCGACACCGCCTATTTCGACCAGCGACGCGAGGGGCTGGACCCGGAGGACACCATCCGCAAGGTGCTGTGTCCCTTCGGCGGCGACGCGGTGATGGTCAACGGCGTGTCGCGTCATGTCGCCGGCTATATCAAGGACTTCCTGTTCGACACCCGGCAGCTGGACAGCCCGGTCAAGGCGTTGTCCGGCGGCGAGCGCAACCGGCTGCTGCTGGCCCGGCTGTTCGCCAAGCCCAGCAACATGATGATCCTCGACGAGCCGACCAACGACCTCGACATGGACACGCTGGACCTGCTGGAGGACGTGCTGGGCGACTATCAGGGTACGCTGCTGCTGGTCAGCCACGACCGTGACTTCCTCGACCGGCTGGTGACTGCCACCATCGCGCTGGAGGGCGACGGCACCGCCACCGAATATGCCGGCGGCTATTCCGACTATCTGGTGCAGCGCCCGGCCAAGGCGGCGCCCGCCGCTGCCGCCAAGCCCAAGCCGGCGGCCGTGGCCCCGGCCGCAGCAGCCAAGCCGCGCGGCAAGCTGAGCTACAAGGATCAGCGCGAACTGGACGAACTGCCCGCCCGCATGGACGGGCTGGGCACCGAGATCGCCAAGCTGGAGAAGGCGCTGACCGACCCTGACCTGTTCAGCCGCGACCCCGCCAAGTTCCAGAAGACCAGCGAACAACTGCACGCCAAGCAGGCGGCGCTCGCCGCCGCGGAGGAGCGCTGGCTGGAGTTGGAGGCGATGCGCGAGGAACTGGAAGGTGGGCGGGCATGACATTCGCCCACACGCTCCAGGCGCTGGTGGTGATGGCGCTTTGGGGGCTGAACTTCGTCGTGGCGAAATGGGCGCTGGCCGAATTTCCGCCGCTGTTCGTGATGTTCCTGCGCTTCGCCCTGGTGGCGGTGCTGATCATCCCCTTCTTCCGCGTGCCGCGTGACAAGCTGTGGAAGATCGCACTCCTGTCGGTGACGCTCGGAAGCATCCATTTCCCGATGATGTTCACCGGGCTGCAGGGGATCGACGCCGCCACCGCCTCGCTGGCGGCGCAGGCGCAGGTGCCCTTCTCCTCCCTGCTGGCCGCGCTGGTGTTCAAGGACAAGCTGGGCTGGCGCCGCGGCATCGGCATGGCCGCCGCCTTCGCCGGCGTGGCGGTAATCGCGGGCGAGCCGCGGCTGGGCGAATCGCTCTATTCGCTGCTGCTGATCCTGGCGGCAAGCTTCGCCTTCGCGGTGGCGAGCGTGCAGATGAAGCTGATCGGGTCGGTGAACGGCTTCGCCGTCAATGGCTGGATGGCGCTGTTCGCCATGCCGCAGCTTCTCGGCCTGTCGCTGCTGCTGGAGCATGGGCAGATGGAGGCGTTGGCCAACTCCACCTGGGTCGGCTGGGCGTCGATCGTCTACATGGCGGTCGCGGTCACCATCGTCGCCTATGGGCTGTGGTATCCGCTGCTCGGGCGCTATGAGGTGAACCAGACCATGCCCTATCTGCTGACGGTGCCGGTTTTCGGCGTCGCTAGCGGCGCGTTCCTGATGGGGGATCCGCTGACGGTGAACCTCGCCATCGGCGGTTTGCTGACCATCGGCGGAGTCGCGGTGATCGTCCGGCGCGGGCCGAAGGCGGTCAACCAGACGGTCACCAATCCAACCTGATCCGGTCCGACCTGATAAGATGCCGACATGAGCGCCTTCCGCCGGATCGACCGCCCCTCCCCCAACCACGGCCCGCGGGCCGATGGTTCGCGAGTGGAACTGCTGATCCTGCACTATACCGGCATGCCCACCGCCGCCCATGCGCTGGAGCGGCTGTGCGACCCGGCGGCCCAGGTCAGCGCCCATTACACGGTGGACGAGGACGGCACCATCTACACCCACGTTCCGGAGGACCGGCGCGCCTGGCATGCCGGCCGGTCGGGCTGGCGCGGCGCCGGGGACGTCAACAGCCGCTCCATCGGCGTCGAGATCGTCAATCCGGGCCACGAGTTCGGCTATCGCCCCTTTCCGCCGGCGCAGATGGCGGCGGTGGCCGAGCTATGCCAGGGCATCGTGAAGCGCCACGGGATCGCCCCCGCCGACGTGCTGGGCCACAGCGACGTGGCGCCCGCCCGCAAGGAGGATCCGGGCGAGCTGTTCGACTGGCCGGGCCTCGCCACCCAGGGAATCGGGATTTGGCCCACGCCGTCCCAGGCCGACGACGGCCCCTTCACCGATGCGGAGGTCGCCGCCCTGCTGGGACGCTATGGGTACGACCCGGCCGAACCGCGGGCTCTGCTGGCCTTCCAGCGCCATTTCCATCCCGAATGCCTGACCGGCGTCCCCGATCCCGAATCGGTGCGGCGCCTGCGCGCGCTGCTGCGGCTGACCGGACGGTGATGGCGTCTCGCCGAAGCGGGGCCGATCCCTTATATTAGGCACTCCGACCCAGTTGAGCGGGAGAGCGGCATGTCGTCCCTGGCGTACAAACGGATGAGCCTCGACGAGTTCCTGTCGTGGGACGATGGAACGCAGACCCGCTACGAACTGATCGACGGCGTGCCGGTGGCGATGGCGCCCAGCTATGGCGCCCACCAGATCGTTGCCGGGAACATCGCCCTGGAGATCGGCAGCGTTCTGCGCAAGCGCCCGCCCTGCCATGTCCGGTCCGAGGCCGGCATCCTAAAGCCCAACAGCTTCCGCAATTTCTTCCAGGCGGACCTTGCGGTCACCTGCACGCCACACCGGCACGGGCAGTACCACACGCCCGACCCGCTGGTGATCGTGGAGATCCTGTCGCGTTCAACCGAGGACCACGACCGCAGGGTGAAGCTGCCGGTCTACCGCTCCATCCCGTCGGTTCAGGAAATCCTGCTGGTGCAGAGCGAGTTCCTGTTCGTCGAGGTGCATCGCCGGTTGGACGGCAGCCGCTGGCAATGCGACCTGCTGGTGGAATCCGACGACGTGCTGCGGCTGGACAGCGTCGGCGTCGAGGTGCCGGTATCCGCGCTCTACGCCAATGTGGAATTGGGTCCGGAACCGTCGGACGTCGAACAGGCTCCCTGATCGAGCTTCCCTGATCCCCGGCTGCCATTTGGGATTTGCCCCCACGGCCGCTTCCCTATATGAACGACCGCGCCAGATGGCCGGATGGCCGCCTTCGGTTTCGACCGGGGGAGGAAAGTCCGGGCTCCACGGAAACACGGTGCCGGCTAACGGCCGGCGGGGGCGACCCTAGGGAAAGTGCCACAGAAAGCAAACCGCCGGCGTTTCGACGCAGGTAAGGGTGAAAGGGTGCGGTAAGAGCGCACCGCGGACCCGGCAACGGGGACGGCACGGTAAACCCCACCGGGAGCAAGACCGAATAGGAGCGGCCCGACCACCGTCCCCGCAACGGGATGGGCGTGGGTCAAGCGCGTTTCCGCGCCGCCGCTCGGGTTGGTCGCGCGAGGCGTCCGGGCAACCGGCGTCCCAGACGAATGGCCATCGCCTGCCCTTCGGGGCGGGATACAGAACCCGGCTTACAGGCCATCTGGCGCTTTTCCCCTACCCTTTGCCCAGTTCATCCCAATCCGGAGACCCCGGTTGGGCGCATGATCCCATGGCGCCCCATGGTGGCACCCGTTTGCCCCCGCCCCGCCCGATCGGATGGGACGGCATGGGCGACGGCATGGGCGGCTGTCCGCGTCATCCACAGGGCGGACGCCCCTTCTCCCCACGCTTCCCCCGCAGCTCTCCGGGCTTTTCCGCGGCCATCCCCAGGATGTGCACGGTCCCATCCACATTTTCCCCAGACTAATCCACAGCCGGTGGATAACTGTGGGGCGAATTCCCATGCCGTCCCATGCCGGACCTGCCTTTCCCACCCAAGGTCCTATGCCGTCCGAGGGGGTCGATTCGGCCGCATGACAAACCATGGACCGATCACATTTTCTTAAAACTTTGGAACGTTCGACGAACGCGTGTGGATAACTTTATCCACATCGCGAGAGTCCAGCGAAATACTGCGAAGATTCTGAAAATTCGTACACCAACTTGCCCGGATGCCACAGCCTGACCCAAAAGTCTTGACACCCCCGTCTGAATACTCGGGGGGCCGTTGACGCCCATGCCGTCCCATGCTATCCCAAGAATGCCCATTTAAGGGGGGCTCTTACCCATTCTGGTTAACACCGGGGGCGGGGGCTGAATGGGCCAAGCGGGGCTAGCGCGGGGCACCCGACCGCGCATGGGGGATAGCAGGGGGGACCACCGGGCCTATGGCCGTTTTCCTGTCCACATACGTCAACAAAGTTGACAGGAAAGGGCGTGTGTCCATCCCGGCACAGTTCAGGCAGTCGCTTGCCAAGACGTCGGCTCCCAGCACCGTCTACCTCTGGCCTTCGCTGAACCACCAGGCGCTGGAAGGCGCCGACCAGGACTATCTCGACGTCCTCTCCGAGAGCCTCGAATCCCCTGACCTCGATGCCGACGAGCGCGACATGATCGAGACCTTCATCTTCGGAAAGCTGATCCCCGTCTCCTCCGACGCCGAAGGCCGCATCGTCCTGCCCAAGGAACTGGCGGAGTTCGCCGGCATCACCGAGGAGGCCGCCTTCATCGGCCGCCGCAAGACCTTCCAGATCTGGGAACCCGACGCGCTGAAGGCCCACGAGGCCGCCCTTCGCGAGCAGGTCGTGCGCAAGGACATCTCCCTCAGCCAGATCGTCGCCAAGGCCTCCCGCGGCGCCGCCAGCCGGAGCGGGGAGGGCGCCTGATGACCGACACCCGCATCCATATTCCCGTACTGCTGGACGAGGTGATCGCCGCGCTGTCCCCGCGCGACGGCGGTCTCTATGTCGACGGCACCTTCGGTGCCGGCGGCTACAGCCGCGCCCTGCTGCGGTCGGCCTCCTGCCGCGTGATCGGCATCGACCGCGACCCCGCGGCGATCGAGCGCGGTCGCGCCCTGGCCCAGGAGTTCCCCGGCCGGCTCGAGGTGATCGAGGGCCGCTTCGGCGATATGGACACGCTGCTGGCGGACCATGGCGTCGACAAGGTCGACGGCGTGGCGCTCGACGTCGGCGTCTCCTCTCCCCAGATCGACGAGCCGGAGCGCGGGTTCTCCTTCCGCTTCGACGGTCCGCTCGACATGCGGATGGGACGGGATGGGCCGACCGCCGCCGACGTGGTCAACACCGCCGACGAGGCGGAACTGGCCGACATCATCTATCAGCTGGGCGAGGAACGGATGGCGCGCCGCGTCGCCCGCGCCATTGTCGCCGCCCGCCGCGAGGCGCCGATCGAGCGCACGGCGCGGCTGGCCGACATCATCCGCTCGGTGGTGCCGAAGGGGAAGGGCGACGGGATCGACCCGGCCACCCGGACCTTCCAGGCCCTGCGCATCCATGTGAACGACGAATTGGGCGAGTTGCGGCGCGGCCTGTCCGCCGCCGAGTCGCTGCTGGCGCCCGGCGGGCGTCTGGCCGTCGTCTCCTTCCATTCGCTGGAGGACCGCGAGGTCAAGGCGTTCCTGCGGGAACGCTCCTCGCCGCCGCCCTCCCCGTCCCGCCATACGCCCGTGACCGCGGTCGCGGCGCATCACCCATCCTTCCGCCTGCTCTCCCGGAAACCCGTGGACCCGAGCGAGGCCGAAGCCCGCAACAACCCCCGCGCCCGGTCCGCCCGGCTGCGCGCGGCTGAACGTACCGAGGCGCCCGCGTTCCCGGCGCCCGGCAAGGAGGCAGCATGAAAGGCAAGACCTGGCTGTTCTGGGGCGGCCTGATCGCGGCCGCCGGTGGCGTGCTGTTCCAGACCAGCTACGACGTCCAGGATCTTGAGGAGAAGCTCGCCGGGCTGAACCGCAAGATCATTCAGGAACAGGAGTCCATCCAGGTCCTGAAGGCCGAGTGGAGCTACCTGAACGACCCGACCAAGCTGGAACAGATGGCGCAGGCCTATCTGGCGCTGCAGCCGAGCGAGCCGCGCCAGTACATGGCGATGGACATGATCCCCATGCGTCCGGGCGACGCCGTCCAGCCGCCTGCCCAGATCGGTCCCGCCCAGGCCAACCCTGCCCCGCTGCCGCCGATGGTGCGCGCGCCCGGCACCGGCGCCCCGCAGGTTGCCGCCGCCCGCATCCCCGCCGCTCCCAACAACAACGGCGCCGCCGGAATCGTTCCGGTCAGCCTGCCGGCCGGTGCGGCGCTGGCGAAGCCGCTGCCGATGGACAAGGCGCTGGAACGCGCGCCGGTCGTCGTGCCCGCCTCCCTGCCCTCCACCGGCAGTCTGGCCGACCCGTCCCGCGCCGCCCGGATCAAGCCCTCCGCCCTGGTGCCCGGCTCCGCCCGGGCGCCGGCGGAGAAGGCGCCCGACCGCGCCGCCGGCAAGCTGGCGCCCAGCGCGCCGA